>Ga0255758_10000016_pt1 | contig 170386 bp, 169 predicted proteins | sample 011ome_24_FD_179958 | JGI IMG/M metagenome (GOLD analysis project Ga0255758, IMG submission 179958) | Coastal salt marsh microbial communities from the Groves Creek Marsh, Skidaway Island, Georgia - 011513CT metaG (version 2) | ecosystem: Environmental > Aquatic > Marine > Intertidal zone >... | reverse complement strand
GGCATTCCACCACCCCCTGGCATTCCTCCGCCAGGGGGCATACCACCCGCCATTCCCTGCATCATCCGCTGCATACCTTTGCCTTTCATTTTCTTCATCATTTTACCCATCTGCTTATGTTGCTTGAGCAAACGGTTAAGGTCTTGCAGGGTGGTTCCAGAGCCTTGAGTAATACGGCGTTTACGAGAACCAGAACCGGAACCATTAAGAACTTCAGGGTTACTGCGTTCTTTTGGTGTCATGGAATTAATAATGGCTTCCATTTGGCCGAACTGCTTGCCCATATTGGCCTGCTCAGCCATTTGAGCCATATTGCCCATACCGGGTAGCTTTTCCATCATGCTGGATAAACCACCCATATTGTTCATTTGCTGTAGCTGGTCACGCAAGTCATTGAGATCAAACTTCTTGCCCTTAGCAACTTTCTTCGCCAGTTTATCCGCTTTTTTACGATCGACTTTTTGCTCAACTTCCTCGATCAGCGACATCACGTCGCCCATACCAAGGATACGAGAGGCTATTCGCTCTGGATGGAATGGCTCTAGTGCATCGGTTTTTTCGCCAACACCCAGGAATTTGATGGGCTTACCGGTTATTTGCCGAACAGAAAGGGCTGCGCCACCACGGGCATCACCATCCACTTTAGTCAGAACCACACCAGTGAGTGGCAACGCATCGTTGAATGCTTTTGCTGTGGTCACCGCATCCTGACCAATCATGGCGTCGATAACAAAAAGGGTTTCAACGGGATTAACCGCTTTGTGTAACTGTTGAATCTCATTCATCAGTTCGTCGTCGACATGGAGACGACCCGCTGTATCCACCAATAAAACGTCAGCAAAACTGGTCTTCGCGGATTGCACTGCATTACGGGCAATGTCGATGGGGTTTTGATCAGCGGAGCTGGGGCAGTAGAGAACATCAACTTCATTGGCTAATGTTTCCAGCTGTTTTATCGCAGCGGGGCGGTAAACATCCGCACTCACTACCATGACTTTTTTCTTATGGCGCTCTTTAAGGAACTTAGCAAGTTTGGCAACGGAGGTGGTTTTACCTGCACCTTGCAGACCTGCCATCAGAACAACAGCTGGTGGCTGTGCTGCAAGATTTAACTCCTCGTTACTATCCCCCATCACATGTTCAAGTTCAGTCTGAACAATCTTTAAAAATTGCTGCCCCGGGTTAAGGCTCTGACCTACCTCCTGCCCTAAAGCTCGTTGCTTAACTCCATCAACAAAGACTTTAACGACGGGCAACGCCACATCTGCTTCAAGCAGTGCCATACGCACTTCACGCAGGGTTTCCTGGATATTTTCTTCAGTGAGGCTGGCTTTACCAGAGATCTTTTTTAACGAGTGGGATAAGCGGTCGCTCAGATTTTCAAACATCGCCATGGGGATTCTGTCTTTCCTATTATTCGAGAACAGTTAATTCGAATGTTCTACAGCAGTTAATACAAGGGAGTGGGATTATACCTTAAAGCTGCCCGAAAGCACTGCGTGAAAAACAAACCAAATATCGTTATTGCTAAGGATATAACCTCTTTGCCCCCTTCTTTAAGCGCCTTCAACCCTTTTCGCCAGAAGACATCTGTGACACACTTTGCTCTTAAAATAATTCACCCAGTATCAATAAACGACAGGCTTATGCTAAGCGCCATAGCAGCTATTGCTCTTTACCTTTGCGCCATCCTTTATCAGGTGCTGCAACTTCGCAAGCACCCCGCATTGAAGGTGGCCTCATTACAATTGGTTACCGCTACAGCAGTAGCGTTGCACGGCTACGCCAGTATTCAATGGGTTTTTACCGATAAGGGGCTGGATTTTGGGTTATTCCCAATGACAACCGTTATTGTCTTTGCCATTAACTTGATCGTTTTAATTAGTAGCCTACGTAAACCTGTTCACAGCCTGTTCTTAATTTTGTTTCCCTTGGCTATTCTCACCCTAACAACGACATTGCTCGTTGGTAGCACAGGCGCAGTATGGGATTCAGTATCCACGTCTATTGGCATTCATATCTTTGTATCTATTCTGTCCTATAGCCTGATCACTATTGCTGCATTTCAGGCTCTGCTCTTAGCTTTTCAAAACTGGCGACTGCGCCACAAGCATCTGGGTAACTTTTTGCAAGCAATCCCTCCCCTTCAAACCATGGAAGCACTTTTGTTTGAGGTGTTATGGGCTGGCTTCGGGTTGCTCACGTTATCCCTAATCACAGGCTTTCTGTTCTTTGATGATTTTTTCGCTCAGCATTTGGCCCACAAAGCAGTTTTTTCACTCATTGCATGGGTATTTTTTGCCATCTTATTATGGGGCCGCCACGTCAAGGGCTGGAGAGGAAACACTGCCATTCGCTGGACACTTATAGGCTTCAGTGCCATGGCACTGGCATACTGGGGTAGCAAGTTTGTTATCGAGGTATTACTCAGTCGTTAACTCAGCCACTAACAATGCTCCTGCTGTGTTGCCCCCCTCATTTGATCTCAACACTTGCCAATTCAGAAAAACTTCTTCAACATGGTCGACCCTATAAGAATATGAGGTTTTTCCTCCTTTGGACGATGCCCCTCTGTGGCTGCTATTTAGCATACTAGGCAGCCTACTTTTACTATCAGCATTTTTCTCAAGCTCTGAAACGGCCATGATGTCCCTCAACCGTTATCGGTTGAAGCATTTGCGCAAAAAACACCGCGGCGCAAGACAAGCCTATAAGCTTCTGAAACGACCTGACCGCCTTATCGGCATTATCTTAATTGGCAACAACCTAGTTAATATCCTGGCTTCGGCAATTGCCACAGTGATTGCAATTCGCCTTGCGGGTGATGCTGGCATCTTAGTGGCAACACTTCTGCTCACACTAGCCGTACTTATCTTTTCAGAAGTCACACCAAAAACGGTAGCAGCACTACACCCTGAGGGCATTGCCTTCACTGCCAGTTATATTTTGCGCCCCCTATTAATTCTGTTCTACCCGTTTGTTTGGCTGGTCAACCATATCTCTAACGGATTACTACTTCTTTTTGGCGTGAATACGAAAAGGGGCCGGGATGACGGCTTGAGTAGAGATGAAATCCGCACAGTCGTAGATGTTTCCAGTCAGAAAATTCCTGAACACCAGGATATGTTAATGAATATCCTGGATCTGGACACCGTGACCGTGAACGATATTATGGTGCCCCGCAATGAGATTGTGGGACTAAACCTGGAAGATGATATTGAGACCATTCTCAACACCATCATTAACTGTGGCTACACCCGCCTACCGGTATATACCGGAGATATTAATCAGGTAGTCGGCTTCCTCCATATGAAAAATGTTACTCGAATTTTACGTGGAGGCGGCGAAGGGTTAACCAAGGAAGCAGTGAAGCGCTTTACTCGTGAACCTTATTTTGTTCCTGAAAACACGCCGCTAAATAAACAGCTTTTGAATTTTAGAAAAATGCGACGACGGATTGGATATGTTGTGGATGAATACGGCGAAGTCGAAGGGCTTGTCACCATGGAAGACCTGTTAGAAGAAATTGTTGGCGATTTCACTACTAACAAAGCAGAAGAAGAACAAGAAGAGATCGTCAAACTGGAACATCGTATGTTTGAAATCGATGGGTCAGCCACAATCCGTGACATCAACAAAGCAAATAACTGGGATCTACCAACAGATGGGCCAAAAACTATTAATGGCCTGGTACTAGAGCATTTAGAAAATATTCCAGATGGCAATGTCACTTTCACCATTGGCCACTACCGTTTTGAAACATTGAAATTAGGTCGCAAAAAAGTAGCTAAATTAAAAATTAAACGCCTGTTGATTAAAAGTGATCCGAAAGAGGATGACGACGAAGACGATAACTAAAAAACTACGGTGTAAATATAAGGTTACACAAAGGGATTATTTTTTCTTGATCGCTCCCCTGCTTTTTCAATCACATCCAAGCGCTCATCATCTTCCATCAACAGCCACTCTCTAATTTCTTTAGCTGTTCGGTAACAGCCAATACACAGATCATCGCTGTTCATCGAGCAAATAGATACACAGGGGGATGGGATAGTTCCAGTCATAAATCAGTGCCAGTCATAATATTTACAAAATAGTGTGATATGTCCCAGTTCAGCTACACGATTAAAAATCTCTCACGTGTAAAACAATAAATTTGGGGACATTTAAATTGAATAAGAATAATTATCCGGTGAATTGATCACAGGTTCAACCTGTTCACTATCAATACATTTTACAAATTAACGTTTAGATGGTCCTAAATTATCACGATCTGGGTAATGCAGGTTGATACCCGCATTAAGAGACCTGTTAAGAAAATCAGTCAAAATCACCAAAGAAAAACCCCAGATACGGTAACCCTGATAAATATAGCAGGGCATATTCAAACTGTAGTCAGGACCAGAAAAATGATCCACTGTCAGGTTTGCTTGATCTAGAAAATATTTAATAGGGACATCAAAAACTGCATCCAGCTCATCAGGATTAGCCTTTAACGGTAAATTTGCCGGAATAAGCCCAACATAAGATCTGACACGCATACTATGTCGTGTGTAATTCACGGGTAGGCTGGCAATAACTTCGACATGACTCTCAGGCAGGCCAATCTCTTCTTCTGTTTCACGAAGTGCCGTCGCCAATAAATGTGCATCTCCGGTTTCCCACTTGCCGCCAGGAAACGCCACTTCACCACGGTGGGAATTTAAATGCTCTGCCCGCTTAGTCAAAATAATGCTTGGGTTGTCAAGGTCCTTAGTGAGCGCGAGAAGTATCGCAGCCTCCCCCAAGTCATCATCCAGCGGTAGAGGCCGTTCAATGGCTAAAGGAGATAAGCCCTCTGCAATCAAGGTCAGTAACTGCTTCATAAAAATAACGGTTCCATCTAAATAGCTAGCTCCATTTAAAAAACTAGTTCCGTTTAGATAACTAATTCCATTTTAATATTTTTGGCTTTAACACCCCTGTTATCAATGATAACGTGTGATTTATGAACTTTTGTAGTCAATGTGGCCAACCTGTAAATTTAAAAATTCCTGAGGGTGATAATCGTGAACGTCACGTCTGTGACCATTGCGAGACTATCCACTATCAAAACCCGCGTATTATTGCCGGATGCATTCCAGTTGCTGGTGATCAAGTGCTCCTTTGCCGCCGAGCTATTGAACCACGCCATGGACTCTGGACACTGCCTGCAGGGTTTATGGAAAATGGGGAAACAGCCCTTGAAGGTGCCCTTCGTGAATGTGAAGAAGAAGCAAATGCCCGTATCAATAACCCTATTTTAAGTGGGATTTTTGATATTCCACATATTAATCAGGTCTACATGTTTTATCGAGGTGCTCTTAGCACCAATGCCCAAAACGACAGTATTGAAAGCGGAACAGACTATAGCCCTGGAATAGAATCTTTAGAAGTCGAGTTATTTAGAGAAAGTGAAATCCCATGGGATCAGCTAGCGTTTCCAGTCATGGAATTAATGCTGCACCACCATTTTCAAGATAGTAAATTAAACCTCACTGAAGTAAGGACAGGAACCATAACCAGACCCTGGAAAAGCTTGCGCTCTTAATGTGGATATACTCTCTGCTTATACGTTGATGTCAGCCAATCGCCAAACATCGTAAGCTGGTTCTTCGTAGGGGTGTGCTATTACCAGGGCCTGAACTGCAGCCTCAATGAGCTCATCCTTACACACCAACTCAACTCTATATTCATCAACCGTCTCAAGCCTACCAATCTCGCCTACAAATGGTGAGCTGTCTTTCTGAGGTCTAAATTGTCCGGTACCAAGCACCTGCCAACAACATTGTTCATAATCCCCTATTTGCCCTGCACCGACGCCAAAAACAGCCTCTTTCGTCAATTCCAAATAATCTTCTGGAACATAAAACACTAACTTATGCATTGAGATCTCCCGGTTCCTGAACCATCTTCATAGATAACATTATCGCAGCACCTTAACCACAACCACCTCACCAAACTTCACATGGTGTCCACGAAAAATCTATCTGGGCTATACTAATTTTTAGGACAATTATTCAAAATAACCATAACTTCATATTGTTACCACAGCCCTATGCCGACATTAAACCTAACTATTGCAGAGCAATTTCGACGCAACTTCGTTGCACTTATAAGCCTTTTTATTGCTGTGAGCAGCCTGTCTTACACCAGTTGGAGGCATGAGCAAACTGAAGAAAACCATAATCACCGTATGGCTGCTTTTGAAACATTACTAAAACTGGGCGAACTACAACAATTGGTCTTTCATCGCCATTACGACAAAGCCGAAGATAAGGGAAACCCTCGCACTGGGTGGTCCTACGTACTCACAATCAGAGATTTGACCACACTGATGCCCGAGCCTGTTCCCCAAAGTGCAGACCAATTGGTAGAAACCTGGGGCGATCACTGGGAGGGACTGGGTAAGAGTCAACAAAGTGCTGATACCATCACTGAAGCGATAGACGCTACCCGCAACCAAACCCTGACACTACTTAAGTCACTGAAATAAATACAGATAAGCACCACACAAGCCAAGCCCCGGCGAGTCATGACTGTTTATTCCAAATCCAACAGTGATTTAAATCAACCATTCATGTATCAAATAGCCGGATAAAACATGTGCTTATTGCTTCTTCCTTCAATATAACTGATAATTATTATCATTTGTAAAGAAGTGTATTTGCCGGCTTAATTTTATGACAACAGCATTTAACCAACTACAAGTGGGCGACCATGCCCAAATCAGTGGCTTTAAAGATGTCCCTGAAGCTTATCGAAATCGCCTGATGAGCCTTGGATTAATCCCAGGCACACCCTTTGTAGTGCAACACCGTGCACCGTTGGGTGACCCTGTCGCCATACTGATAAGAGGGTTTCGACTCAGCCTGAGAAGCCATGAGGCAGAAGGGCTGTTGGTAGACCGGTTATGAGTCAGGAATTTACTATTGCTCTGGTCGGCAATCCTAACTGCGGTAAAACCACGCTGTTTAACGCACTTACTGGTGCCCATCAAAAAGTAGGCAATTGGCCTGGAGTTACCGTTGAAAAGAAAACCGGTAACTTCAAGCATGCTGGAGCCAATTTCGAATTGGTTGATTTACCCGGCACCTACTCCTTACACGTTTCTTGTGAAGATGACTCAATAGATCAACAGATTGCACAGCAGTTTGTATTAGAAAACAATGCAGACCTCATCATTAACATCATTGATGCTTCCAGCCTTGAGCGGGGGCTTTACCTTTCTACCCAGTTAATGGATGCCGGTGTACCACTAGTCATTGCGCTCAATATGATAGATGTGGCCGACCAAAATGGCATTCATATTGATCCATATGAGCTCTCAGAAAAAATAGGATTTCCAGTAGTCCCACTAGTAGCCAGTCGCAGTGAAGGTATTGGCACTTTAATTGATATTGCCAGCAACTATCTTATGAAGGATACCGATCGTTCACACCCGATCACTGTATCCGAACCTTTAGAAGAAACGACACAACAAATTTTATATTTGATGCATCAGTATAAATCTGATTCATCTCGCTTAGGTGCTACTGCAGTGCTGGAACGAGATAGAGCCGTTCTCGCACAGTTTCCCGAATATTTATCAACACAAATGAATGAATCGGTAGATGAACTTGAGAAACAATTAGGATCTAGTGCAGCAGACGCATTGATTACCGATCGTTACCAATGGATCAATACCATCACAGCAGATGCCGTTCATTACGATGAACAAAATAAAAAATCTATCTCGGACCACGTCGACAGCCTCTTACTAAACCGCTACCTCGCATTCCCCGCCTTTCTTGGTGTGATGTATTTGATGTTTATGGTCACCATTAACTTTGGTGGCGCATTCATCGATTTTTTTGATATGACCGCAGGTGCTATTTTTGTTGAGCTACCGAGACAACTGCTAACAGCAATTCACTGCCCTCCCTGGCTCATCGCTTTTATCGCAGATGGTGCAGGTGGCGGCATTCAATTGGTTGCCAGTTTTTTACCCGTAATAGGCACCCTGTTTCTGTTTCAGACCTTCTTGGAAGACTCCGGCTACATGGCTCGAGCAGCATTCATACTTGACCGGTTAATGCACAGTATTGGGTTACCTGGAAAATCCTTTGTACCCCTTGTGGTGGGCTTTGGTTGTAATGTGCCATCTGTAATGGCGAGCCGTACATTGGATACACACCAAGATCGGTTACTGACAACCCTCATGGCTCCCTTTATGTCTTGCGGGGCCAGACTTACCGTTTACATTTTATTTGCCACAGCCTTTTTCCATAAGAACGGTCAAAATGTTGTCTTTGGTCTGTACATCATCGGCATCGTGCTTGCTGTACTGACAGGCCTTTTAGTCCGCAGAAAAATGCTGAGCCGCGATGTATCGCCTTTCATCATGGAACTGCCCAACTACCATGTGCCTACGATAAAAGGCCTGCTTATACACACCTGGCATCGCCTAAAGGGCTTTATGGTCAGAGCGGGCAAGGCCATTGTCATTGTTGTTATTGTCCTAAATTTTGTTAACTCCATTGGTACCGATGGTAGCTTCAATAATGAAAATACCGAACGCTCAATGCTTTCTGCTATTGGTAAAACAATTACGCCAATCTTTGAACCATTAGGTGTAAAAGAAGAAAACTGGCCAGCCACTGTTGGGATTTTCAGCGGAATTTTCGCCAAAGAAGTAGTAGTCGGCACCCTTGATGCACTTTATTCCGATATGGCGCGGGATGAGAACGCAGCAATTGCACAAGATGAGGTCAGTATTACTGGCCAGCTAAAAGAAGCTATTGCCACCATCCCGGCAAACCTGGCTGAAGTCAATGAAATGTGGGGAGACCCATTGGGTTTAGGTATTGGCGATTTATCTGATCAAAACGCTACCGCTGATGCACAGGATATTGAGGTCTCAACTATTACCTTAATGCAGCAATTATTTGATGGGCCTCTGGCTGCATTTAGTTACATTCTTTTTGTACTACTCTATATGCCATGTGTAGCGACATTAGGTGCTATCTATAAAGAGGCAGGAGGTGCGTGGGCATTCTTCTCGGCCACATGGAATACTCTGCTTGCCTACTCTGTAGCTGTCATTGTCTACCAAGCAGGGAACCTAATGGCACAACCCCAACAATCTCTGTTCTGGATTGGGGGAATGATTCTACTCATGCTTGTCGGCTATTTATTATTGATGCAGTTCGGCAGAAGACAGGCTCGGAATGACAACCTAATACCTGCTGTTAATTTGCATTAACAGCAGATTACAAACAAAAACTTATGAGCTTTGGCTAAACTAAAATTCAGCTAAGAAGTAGAAAATTCTTCAACGGCTCGTAAAAGCTGACGACAAGTGACCTGTCCCACCAATTTGCCATCTTGAACAACAGGGCAACGGCGGTAGCCTCGTTTCAGCATTTCCTGTGCTACATCCACAATATCTGCATGTGGCGACACAGAAAAAAGATCGGTAGTCATAAATTGACTGACTGGTCCGACACTGGTTTCTTCGTTGTACATTGCACTGAGAATCGCATTCAAACAATCCATCTCTGACAACATTCCAACTAGATGATTTTCTTCATCAACCACACACATTCCTGAAATTTTATATTCCAGAATTGATTCAATGGCATCAAAGAGGTCGGTATCGGCCTTAACCTTTACCGGATTTGTAAGCATGTAATCTTTGAGTTCTAATGAATGCAGCATAATAAAACCTCTTTATTTTTCACTTACTTTTAGAATATAAAACATTTATATACGCAAGTTCACAAGTACAAATTCATAATCGAAAATACATCAGCGGAAATACTAAGTATTAGAAAAACGCACCGATGTACACCATCAATGGCTGAGGGAAAATCCCTAACCAAATAACCAACCCTGCAAGCACGACAGCAACCGTTTCACCTAGCCAGGGAATGGTGCGCCCGATAACTTTATTATCTTCCTGTAAGGTCATTACATAAATAATTCTCAAGTAGTAGTAGATCCCTATGGCACTCCCTAATACTAAAGCACCCAACAAGACCCAAAGGGTACCTTCTATACCCGCACTAAATACATACAACTTTCCGATAAAACCTGCTGTTAGCGGAATACCAGCCAAAGAGAGTAGCGCCAATGTCAGTAATCCAGCTAACAACGGCCGGTGCCAAAACAACCCAGTTAAATCAGACACCTCCTGCTTTTCATCCTCTCCATCGCTAGACAAGACACTGATCACGGCGAATGCCGCCAAGGTCGTAACGATGTAAGCAATCAGGTAATAGCTTGCCGCTTCTACCGCAAATGGCCCACCTTTAAGTACGCCGCCAGCAACCAAAGTAATGAGTAGATAACCAAAATGAGCTATGGATGAGTACGACAATAACCGCTTCACATTTTGCTGTAGCAACGCTAGCAAGTTACCCGCAATCATCGATGCTACCGCCAACACACTCAAAGCGATCAACAGTGTGTTGTATTGATAAAGCTCGGCATCCATAAATAAACGCAACAGTGCAGCAAAAATTGCACCTTTAGATACTGTTGCCAAAAACCCTGCAACAGGCAATGGCGCGCCCTGATAAACATCTGGTGTCCACATATGAAAGGGGACGACGGAAAGTTTGAACCCTATTCCCGTTAAAACTAATGCGGTACCGGTAAGAAGAAGCACCTGATTATCAGACGCACTGGCAAGGCGTTCGCCCATGCCCGCGAAAGACAGGCTACCAAGTGCAGCATAGAGCAATGCAAAACCAAATAATAAAACTGCTGAGGCACAACCTGATAAAACAAGGTATTTAATTGCAGCTTCTAACGGTAGCTTGCCCCTGTCAGGGTAAGAAATCATGGCATAAAGAGAGACACCCAGAAGCTCCATTCCCAACAGCAGCGAGACCACATGGTTGGCAAATGCCAGCACCAATGCGCCCAATGTTGCTAGCAATAATAAAAGGTAAAACTCCTCGTTTCTTTCGTGGCGGTGACGTAAATATTCCCACGACAATAATGTACTCGCCAATGCCACGCCTAACAGCAATAAGGTAAAAAACATGCCATAACGGTCAACCGTCAGTAATGACATTTCCTGACCACCCACTGCCGTGGCTAAAGGTATCGACAGGAATGTAGCAAGCAAGCCTATTACAGTACCGACAACGGTTATGCCATGGGTACGTTTAAAGGCAATAACCAACATCAACAGCACAATAGCTAATGTCAGTACAATTAATGGCAAAATTGATTGCAACTCAACCATACTCATCACTGGGTTCGTAATGGTTTGATCCATAGCGGCTTCATTCATAGCTGCTTGATTCATAGTAGTTAGGCTCATTTAACTACCCCCACAATCTGAACACTGTTTAGATTATCGGCCACTTCAGCAGTACTCATTTCAACAACACTTGCTTCAACAACACTGCTTTCGCCGCTGCCCACTAAAGTAGTCAAACTATCCAATACTGGCTGCGCCGTATCCAAAACGGGTTGTGGGTAAAGTCCGAGCCAAACCAAGCCAATGATCATCACGGCCATGGTCAACATCTCTCTAACACCATAGTCCGGTAGTTGCAGCCCCTCTTTCGGTTTACCCTGGAAAGCACGCTGCATCATAATCAATGAATAAACTGCCGCAACAATTAAGCCCAATGCCGATATTGTTGCCATCCAGGGAGCTACTTTAAACAGACCGACTAAAACCATAAATTCTGCGACAAAATTCCCTAACCCTGGCAAGCCAACTGACGCCAGCATAAAGAACATCGCCATAGCACCCATACGTGGCATGTTTTGCCAAAGCCCACCCATCTTCGACATATCTCGAGTATGGAGGCGTTCTTGCAGAGAACCAGCAATCATAAACAGTGCTGCCGTACTTAAACCGTGGGCAACCATTTGCATCACAGCACCCTGAAGAGCCAACGCATTCCAAGCAAACACTCCCAGTAGAACAAAACCCATATGGCTGACACTGCTGTAGGCCACCAGGCGCTTAAAGTCATCCTGACCAAAAGCCAAAATTGCACCATAAATAATACCTACCGCCCCCAAAGCTAAAGCAATGGGAGAGAAGGCCATAGCCTCATGTGGAAACAGTGGCACAACCAAACGAATCAAGCCGTAAGCACCTGTTTTCAACAGGATGCCGGCAAGAATCACACTACCCGCCGTCGGCGCTTGTGTATGGGCATCGGGCAACCAGGTGTGTACAGGAAAGCCTGGCAACTTGACCAAAAAGGCGATAAAGAAACCCAACATTAATAAATAGGCCATATCACCGGTGACACCATGGCCTAGTAAATCAAAGTAGCTGAAGGTGTATTCCCCGGTACTATGCTGGTTCAGTACTACCAAAGCTAGAATCGCAAACAGCATTAGCAAACCGCTGACCTGGGTAAAGATAAAAAACTTCATCGAGGCATAGCCTCGACCTTCATGCCCCCAGATAGCAATGATTAAATACATGGGCACTAGCATCACTTCCCAGAACAGGAAGAACAGGAACAGATCCAGTGCCAGAAATACACCAAGAACACCCGCCAGGGTCCACAACAAATTAGCTTCGAAAAATCCGGTGCGTTGTTTTATATCAGTCCATGAAGCACTTACAGAGATAGCGCCTAACACCAAAGTTAGAATCACCATGAGTAAACTCAGCCCATCCATAGCCAGTTCAAAACTAATACCAAAGCGCGGTATCCATTCTGCTTTGTAATGTATTAACCAGGTGGCAGCTTCAGACGGGTTGGGCACAACGCTGATTTTTGTCCAGGAAAGATCAGCTGCCGCAACCAAATAAGCCAAATCAAACAGAATGACTATTAAAGCAATCCAGCGGGGTAAACCTGGATGCTGGCGTTCTGCTAGCCAGGCAATAACGCCACCCACCAGTAAAATCAGTATGAGATTAACCAGAATCATTGGATGAGCCCTTGTGTGATCATAGGGTGCTTAATCATATGGCGCTTAATCATATAGCCCCCTGCAACAGCGCAATCACCAATATCAGGCCAAAGACCATACTGGTGGCATACCAACGCAGCCGGCCCGTCTGAGTACGACTAAGCACCATAAAGAGAAACTGACAAAACTTAACAATAGTGTTGTAGATATCGTCCATGCATTCTCGCCTCAAAATATAGGCAAGGAATTTATAGGGCCGAACCCATAATTTGTCGTAAAGCCAGTCCATAGCCCACCCGCTGAACCAAAACTTTTTCAGTACTTGGCCTATATTGGAATTAACCAAGCCATCCACTTTTAGCTGACCACCAAGGAAAATAAGATATGCAATGGCCAGGCCTATTAATGGAATAGAAATGGAAATGCCTTCTATTAAATGGCTGGGGTGATGATTCCCTGTAGTGGGGAAAACTGACGATAAAGGCAAAGCAAACCAACCACCAATGATGGATAAAACACAAAGTAGAGAAAGTGGCAGCGCCATACGGATACCAGGCAACTTGTCCGGCTCCATTTTGGCTTCACCAAAGAACACAACAAAGACTAACCTGAAGCTGTATATGGCCGTTAACAAAGCACCCAACAAACCACCAGCCCAGAGCCAGGGCCCTGCACCCGGCAATTCATAGGCCTGCAACAAAATCATATCCTTACTGAAAAAACCGGAGGTGAATGGCAGTGCAGCCAATGCCGCCGAACCAATCAGAAAACTCCAGAACACCACCGGTAAGCGAGTACGCAAACCACCCATCTTGAAGATATTATGTTCATGGTGCAGGCAATGAATCACTGCGCCCGCAGCCAGGAATAACAATGCCTTGAAAAAGGCATGGGTTACTAAATGAAAAATGCCCGCGGCCCAGGCACCCACGCCCAAAGCCAAAAACATATAGCCAATCTGACTAATCGTTGAATACGCCAGAATCCTTTTGATGTCATGTTGGTTTAGAGCAGTGAAGGCTGCCATAAGGGAAGTAATAAGCCCCACTAGTGCCACCGCCAACATCGCCGGGGGCGCGAGCAAAAATAGTTCATGGGTTCGTGCGATCAGATACACACCAGCCGTCACCATGGTCGCGGCATGGATCAATGCACTGACTGGTGTAGGGCCAGCCATGGCATCAGGCAACCAGGTATGTAACGGCAACTGTGCTGATTTACCGACAGCACCACCCAATAATAATAAGCAGGCAATAACAGGCAATGTATCACCTACTTGCCACTGGGTTTTGGCCGCTTCGGCCATGGGTTGTATATCCAAGGTTCCCAGCTCAGTGAACAGTAAGAATAATCCAACGGCCATTGCTGCATCACCTATACGTGTCACCACAAAGGCTTTACGTGCTGCGGCACCGTTCTCAGGGTTTTGATACCAGAACCCAACTAATAGATAACTACATGCACCGACACCTTCCCAACCCAGATACAGCAGCAACAGATTATCCGCCATGACTAATATCAGCATGGCAAACACAAACATATTTAGGTAGGCAAAGTAACGGCTGACGCTAACGTCATCTTCCATAAATTCTGTAGAAAACAAATGGATTAAAAAGCCAACACCCGTAATCACTGACATCATGACCAGGGTCAGGCCATCCAGATAAAAAGCAATATCTGGTGAGAAGTTTCCTACTTGCATCCAAGTCCATAAGACTTGGTGATATGGCTGGCCTGACTCCATAAAGGCCAATCCAACTAACAGGGTCGTCACTGCAGCCAAACCTACAGAACCAGCACCCAAAACAGCTACGAACTTTTTGGGCATTTTCCCCAAAGTCACCATTAACAAGATGGAGCTTATCAAGGGAAATAAAGGAATGAGGGGCAGTAGTTTCAACATATGCTCACCCTCAGTATGAAATCACTCAGCACTGAATCACCTAGCATAGAATCACCCTTGCATCCTGTTAGCATCATCCATATCCAGGCTTTTGAAGCGTCGCTGGATCTGTAGCACTAAACCCAAACCAACAGCCACCTCTGCAGCCGCTACAGCAAGAATCAACATGAAGACAATTTGACCGTCAGCCTGCCCCCACCGAGCACCTGCAGCAACAAAAGCTACGGCCGATGAATTAAGCATGACTTCCAGAGAAACAAGAATAAAAATGATATTCCGCCGCATCATCAGCCCAAGAAGACCACAGATAAATAACAATGCTGACAACAGCAGAACATGGTCGAGGGGAATATTGACACCATCCATTATTTTTCCCTCCCCTCTTCCAGATAACGACGACCCAGATGATAGGCACCTACCAACCCTGCCAGCAGCAACATGGAGGCAATCTCAACGGCCAACACATAAGGGCCAAACAAGGTCAGACCCACCTGCTTGGAGGTCACTAAACCTTGAGTAGTAGCAGGTGTACTTTGTGAAAGGACTAGAACAAGTTCGACTAATAAAATCAGCGCAAGAATAACGGGGACTATCCAGACCTGAGGTTTAAGCAATTGCTTCTCTCGGCGATCACCCTTTTCACCAAGATTCAGCATCATGATGACAAAAATAAACAACACCATAATGGCTCCGGCATAGATCACGACTTCCAAGGCCGCAGCAAACGGAGCGCCAATCAGGTAAAAAATTACAGCGACTGCTAACAAGGACAAAATTAAATAGATCAATGCATGAGTCGCATTAGCCCGGGTAAGAGCCAGGATGGTTGAAACCAACGCAATGGTTGATGCCATATAGAAAAGGATCAGTTCTAACATCTCACCCTCCCAGATAACCTAATCATTACCTTGCTACTGATGGCAGGAAGTTTCATGGAAGTAAGCTCCTGACATCTATAGGCTGCGCTTCATTCTCAGCCTCACCTTTATCCTTCCAGCTTGTTTGCATTCCTGAAACTCGGTAAAAGTTATAACCGTGGTATTTTCCTGTGCCATTGATCAGTAAATGTTCTTTTTCATACACCATGCTCTGGCGGTCGTATTCACACATTTCAAAATCTGGTGTTAGCTGGATTGCATAAGTTGGACAGGCCTCCTCGCACATGCCACACATAATGCAGCGGGAAAAATTAATGCGGAAAAATTCTGGATACCAGCTGCCGTCCTCACGATTACCTTTTTGTAAGGCAATACAATCCACCGGGCAGGCAACCGCGCATAAATTACACGCTACACAGCGCTCTTCGCCATCAGGGTCTCGAGTGAGGACAATCCGGCCTCGATAACGTGGAGCTAAATAGGGTTTTTCTTCCGGATATTGAACTGTTTCAGCTTTGGTAAAGGTGTGTTTCAACACCCTCCACATGGTGCGTAATTGACTAATCATGCTGCACCTCCATTAGCCAACCAGAGCGCTATGGCACCAGTAAAGACCAAATTAACAAGGGTTAGCGGCAACATGATTTTCCAACCCAGGGACATTAACTGGTCATAACGGGGGCGAGGTATGGCTGCCCGCAACAGCACAAAGAAGCAAATAACAATAAAGGTTTTAATGCCAAACCAAATAACAGGGTGCAGCCAAGGCCCGAGCCAACCACCGAAGAACAATGTCACTATCATGCTGGAAATTAAGATCAGCCCCAGATATTCACCCAACATGAACATGGCAAATTTCATCCCACCATATTCCGTGTGGAAACCGGCGGTGAGTTCATGTTCAGCTTCGGGTAAATCGAAAGGAAGGCGGTGACTCTCGGCAATGCCCGCGACAGTAAAAACAAACAACCCTAAAAATTGGGAGATGCAGTACCAACCATCAGCCTGGGACTCGACAATTTCTCTGAGATTAAAACTACCTGAGAGCATCACCACCCCCATCAATGCCAACCCCATAAATACTTCATAGCTGACCATTTGAGCAGCAGAACGTAACCCACCTAACAGGGCATATTTATTATTGGAGGCCAACCCACCCAGTAAGACGCTGTAGACCGCCAGTGAGGTCATACCCAGGAAGAACAACAAACCGATATTCATATCGATAATTTGCAAACCTGGCCCGAATGGCACCACGGCAAAACCCAGCATCATTGCCATCACAATGGCTGTGGGAGCAAAGATAAATACAACTTTGTCAGCAAAAGGCGGCACCCAATCGTCCTTGGTCAACAACTTCAGCATATCTGCAGCCACCTGCAATATCCCAAAGGGCCCTAGGCGGTTAGGCCCATAACGATCCTGCCAGATACCTAATAATCTACGTTCCCACCAAGTCATTACCGCGGCACCACCCACTGCACCAGCAAGAACGATTAAGGCAAACAGAATGATCATGCCATCAGACATGGGACACCCCACTTTGTTGGTTAGTGACGGTAGGAGCATTTGGATTGTCTGTAGCAATCAACTGAGGTTTTCGGTGCTGCCAACTTTCTGCTTTACCCAGAGAAACCATTGAACCAACTGCTGCCGTAACTAGTGATTCAGTACCTGGCATGCCTGCGGTAAAGCCAACACAACCTTCAGCCAGGGAAGGATCGACACATGCTTCCAACGTAACTTCCACTCCATTAATGTTTGCGGAAACACCATCGCCATCAACAACCTCTAGTTTGGCCGCATTCTCAGAGCTAATAACAAATTGAGCATCGCCTGACATTTCAGCAACTGCAGGCGCTTGCGAACTTAATTCATCACTACCAAATACCCGGTAAACGGGTATCAATAATGATTCTGTATCTGAAGGATGGAATGCAGTAGGAACCGAACGAGTATGCGCATTGAGGCCGTCACCCAAGCTCTGACCAGACTCAATTAAACGCACACCTGATGAGCCCCCCTTAATTGCACCACCGGCTTCATCCTGAAATTTTTGTATGGACTGATTAGAATTCCAACCAGGAGACCAGCTAGATGTCATCAATGAACTTGGCTGCCCAACACCTAACCCTTCCATACTGAATGACAACGGCGTTTCATCATCTACAGGTTGTTTAGGCTCATGAACAGAGACATCGGCACGCATTGCGGTACGGCCACTGTAACGAGCGGGCTGTCGAGGTATCTTTAACCCACGATTGCGAAACTCATGGTCTGGTGCCGCTGAAGCAATTCCGGATAAAGCGGAGATTTCGTCTGCACAGGTCTGTTCTACCTGGTCAAAATGTTCAAGCTGATCAAATCCGGATAATCCTAAAACCTGACCAAGTTCAGATAACCATTGCCAGCTGGCCAGTCGATCATCTTCTGCCACAAAAACAGGATAGTAACGCTGTGCCCGCCCTTCACTGCTGACCATGGTTCCTTCGGACTCAGCAAACGTTGCCGTTGGTAATGCGATTTGTGATTTTGATAAGGTAGCGTTATCCAATGAATCTAACACGACCAACTGTTTAATATTCTCTAACAGTTTATCTATATCTTCTGATGAAGCACGCCGATAGAGGTCATTTTCCAGAACAATCAATGTATCAATATTACCTTGAGAAGCACTGTCCATCATGTCTTTGAAGGACATACCCTCACCCAACATCGCTGTACCTACACTGTTGCACTCGGGCACACTTAAACTAAGGAAAACATTTTCTTGTTCATTTGAAAGAGCATCAGCTACCGCGGCAGCGCTCTCTATCACAGCAGAATTTAGTAAGCTGCTACCGGAAACAATTAAGGGGTTTTTCGCTACTTTTAATGTTGAAGCAATGGTGCCAGCCAGTGCAGAAAGGTCAGCGTCTAGATTTTCTACCGCATCTATAGCACGCCCGCCGGAAATTTCTGCCGCTATGGCAAAGCCCAATCGAGCAATGTCATCTGGTGCCAATGACACACCTGCTTCGGCGATGTCGTTAAGTCGGCTCTCATGAACACCGGCAATAAATATTGGACTGTATTGATCTTGGGCCAAGTTTTTAATAGCCGCATCCATCCAAGGCTCAAGACGCATCTCAGCTGCCAATTCACGACCTTTATTTCGTGCAGCTTCTCGTAGTGCCAAAGCCAACCGAGGAGCCGTATTACTCACATCTTCACCAAGGATCAGTACAGCATCAGCCGATTCAATTTGGTGTATGGAGGGGCTAATGGCTCGGGTATTTTTAAGTGTTTCAAGAATCTGGTTAACCAACGCGCTTTCAACGTCACTCATTCCATTTGAAAAATTCTTAGTGCCGACAAACCGGCGCAATAAATAATTTGCTTCTACGGATGCACGAGGAGAACCAATACCAGCAACTGTTCCTTGCTGGCATAGACCAGCTACTTCACTCAGAGCATCATCTGCTCTTATCGCCTTATAGCTTCCTTTATCGCTTCCGTCTTCCTGCCGAACCCCGGCAAAATTAAGCCTGGATTCGCTATTAACAAAATCAGCGCCAAAACGACCGCGGTCGCATAAAAAGTAACCGTTGACCTGTTGGTTATAGCGATTTTGAATACGCTTTAATCTGCCATAGCGTTCGCCCGGCGACGTATTACAGCCAACAGCGCAGCCTACACAAATGGAAGGTGCCGACTGTAAGTCCCACTTACGGCTGTAATCATTGACCAACGGTTTGTCGGTAAATACACCTGTAGGGCAAACTTCCACTAAATTTCCGGCAAATTCACTTTGAAGTACACCGTCTTGATGGCGACCAAAATAGACATGGTCGTGGGACGCCAAGGCAGCCAAATCGGTACCACCTGCATAATCGCGATAAAAGCGCACGCAGCGATAACAGCTGATACAGCGGTTCATTTCGTGATTAATCAGCGGTCCCAAATACTGGTTACGGTGGGTGTTCTTTTTACCGCGATAATTTCTGTCGCGGTGGCCAACCATGACCGTCATATCCTGTAAGTGGCACTCGCCACCCTCTGCACAGACAGGGCAATCGTGGGGGTGGTTTAACATCAATGATTCGATCACTGATTCTCTGAACTCATTGGCAGTTTCACCCTGTAAAGACAACCTTGCACCGTCAGTGACAGGAGTCATACAACCCATGACAATACGACCACGGGTATCTTCATCATTTTGATATTGCACCATTGCACATTGGCGACAGGAGCCGATGGAACCCATAGAGGAGTGCCAACAGAAATAGGGTAAATCCAATCCCAGGTTAAGACAGGCTTCGAGTAAGTTTTTGCCTTCCTCTACTTCGTAAGCTGTTCCATCAATATAGATAGTCGGCATCAGGCGCTCTCCCCTCTCTGATTTTCCAAGGGTCGAGAATAAGGGCAACACCCCTGCTCAACGTGGGCCTCAAAATCACTCTGAAAATATTTCAATGCACTTTGTAAAGGCTCCATTGCTCCGGGAGCTAATGCACAGTGAGTATTGCCAATGGCACCAATGTATTTAACTTGCCGTAACAAGGTATCCAGATCTTCTTTGCGACCATGCCCCACTTCGATATCTTCCAATACCTGACGAGTCCAAGGCAGACCTTCCCGGCAGGGGGTACAGAAACCACAAGACTCATGGGCAAAGAAACGGATTAGATTCAGCACCATGCCAATGGGGCAGGTTTGATCATCCAGAATAATCATGGTGCCCGTACCCATGCGACTGCCAGCCGCACCAATAGACCCGTAGTCCATGGGAAGGTCTAAGTGTTCTTCGACCAAGAAATCCGTTGATCCACCACCCGGCAGAAACCCTTTAAGTTTTCTACCATCTGCCATACCTCCGGCATGGTTTTCAAGAATTTCACGAACAGGCGTTCCTATGGGCAGCTCCCAACATCCAGGGGTTTTGACATGGCCGCTGGCACCATAGAGTTTGGTGCCGGCATCTTCACCAAGGCCCAATGACTGAAACCACTCCGGCCCTTTGTCGATAATATGGGAGATATTGCACAGGGTTTCGACGTTATTGACGATGGTTGGCCGACCCCATAACCCGCTGACTTGGGGAAAAGGTGGCTTGGCACGAGGGTTCGCACGTTTACCCTCTAAGGCATTAATTAATGCAGTCTCTTCGCCACAAATATAACGACCGGCACTGGTGTGAACATGCATTTCAAGGTCATAACCACTGCCTAAAATATTTTCGCCCAGATAACCTTTTTTATAACAGTCGGCCAGTGCTTGTTCGAGGCGTTCAATGGCCACGACATATTCACCGCGGATAAAGATATAGGAGCGGTCAGCCTCAATGGTGTAGGCCGCTAATATCATGCCCTCAATTAATTGATGAGGGTCACACTCCATCAACAGTCGATCTTTAAATGTTCCCGGCTCCATTTCATCGGCATTACACACCAGATACTTATGGCCGGGGCTGCATTTATCACCCATGGGAACAAAACTCCACTTCATCCCGGTGGGGAAACCTGCACCACCACGACCTCGAAGGTTGGATGCTTTAATGACTTCCAAACAGTCTTCAGGTGACATCCCTGACATCACTTTATGGAGCGCTCGGTATCCACCGTTGGCTTCATAAGCCGACATATCTGTTGGAGCCAAATCTGGACCAATATTCCGTGTAAGGACTTTTTCTATCAGAGGGCTTTCAGTCGTGGAGTTTTCTATTAGTGAATTATTCATCAAGAACCCTCCTCTTCACTTGTAGTTGTAGATTCAGCTGTAGATGCAGTTGTGGATTCAGTTGTGGATACTTGGCCAGAAAATATCTGATCAATCTTTTCGTTATTCAAATTGGTATGAAGGTCATCTCCCACCATCATCACCGGTGCTTTATCACAGGCTCCCAGGCAAGGTACGGGGATCAAGGTGTACTGGTTATCTGCTGTGGTTTCACCATAATCCACGCCCAGCTTTTCAGAGATTTTTTGCTTTACTCCATCACAACCACAAATCCAGCAACTCACACTGTCACAAAACAACACCACGTTGTTACCGACGGGTTGCCGATAAATTAAGTTATAAAACGTTGCTACGCCTTCAAGGGCTTCTGGGGACATATCCAGATAACGGGCAATAGCAATTAAGGATTCATCAGAAATCCAACCCCGCTGACGTTGAACAATTTTCAAAGCATCAATAGCCGCACCAGATTTCTGTGGCATATGGGCAAGTTCTGCATCTATCTGCTGAATTTCTTCCGCAGACAGTGCGATATCAGACTGAATCAGTTGCTGCTCGCTCATCGGTCTACATCCGCCATAACAAAATCAATACTGGCAATAATTGCGATTAAATCTGCGATCATTAACCCGTTACTGATTAGAGGTATCTGTTGTAGGTGCGCAAAAGAAGGTGTCCTGATTCTGGTTCGGTAAGACATAGTCCCGCCGTCACTCACCAGGTGATAACTGTTATGGCCTTTTGTCGCCTCAATTAATTGAGTCGCTTCACCCGCTGGCACCACAGGCCCCCAGCTGACATTGAGAAAATGATGAATCAACGTTTCAATATCTTGCATGGTCCTCTCTTTAGGCGGAGGTGTAGTTAATCGGTGGTCACTTTTGTAGGGGCCTTCAGGCATGTTATCCAGGCACTGTCGGATAATACGAAGGCTCTGACGAATCTCTTCAATACGTACAACGGCACGGTCATAGCAATCGCCGTTATTGGCCACAGGTACTTCAAAATCAAACTGATCATAACCACCGTAAGGGCGATCCCTGCGTAGATCCCAATCCATGCCCGTAGCTCTCAGCCCTGGCCCTGTAACACCCCATTCAATAGCCTCTTCCTGGCTATAACTCCCAATACCCATGGCACGCTTTTGCAAAATTTTGTTCTGCATCGCCATCTTGTCGTAGTGGTCTAAACGGGCAGGCATGGCATCAATAAAATCACGTACCATTTTTTCCCAACCGATGGGCAAGTCCTGGGCAACCCCCCCCACACGGAACCATGCTGGGTGCATCCGCCCGCCGGTAATAGCTTCAACAATGCCAAACAAACGTTCACGGTCTGCAAACATGTAAAACACGGGAGACATTTGGCCAACGTCTTGAACAAACGTGCCGTAAAAAACTAAATGACTGGAGATGCGGAAAAGCTCCGCCATCATAATTCGTATGACTTTGGCTCGATCTGGCACCTCAATGCCTGCCAGCTTTTCCACCGACATCACATAGGCAAGGTTATTCATGACCCCGCCTAAATAATCGATACGGTCGGTATAGGGAATATAGCTGTGCCAGGTCTGGCGCTCGCCCATTTTTTCCGCACCGCGGTGGTGGTAACCAATATCAGGAACAGCATCCACAACGATTTCGCCATCAAGCTGTAATGCTATACGGAACACTCCGTGGACACTGGGGTGATTGGGCCCCAGGTTAAGGAACATGAATTCAGTGTCATCAGTTTTTTGTTCCATACCCCATTGTTCCGGGCGAAACCTCAATGCTTCTTGTTCTTTATCCTGCCTGTGCTGATCCAGACTAAACGGCTCCATTTCAGTCGCTCTAGCTGGGTGATCTTTGCGAAGTGGATGTCCTTCCCAAGTAGGTGGCATCAAAATACGATACAGGTTGGGATGGCCGCTGAAATCGATACCGAACATGTCCCAGACTTCACGTTCATACCAATTGGCATTGGGCCAAATATCAACGATGGTAGGCACCTGAACATCAGGCTCGACTAACCCTACTTTGATTCGAACATCTTCATTACGGTTAAAAGACAGCAGGTGATAAACCACGGTGAAATCAGATGCCGGCTGTTCGTCCCGGTTTACCCTTAGCCGCTCATCAATACCAAACAGGTCGTGAAGCATGGGGAATTTAGGCTTTAAATACCGGAGAACATATTGAAATTTGTCTTTATCTACCCACAGGGTAGCGATGCCGTCAGCGCAAGCCTGAACCTTAAAACAGTCCTCACCGAACCGTTCATACAGTTCGGCGATAATGCCTGTTTGTTGCAGGGTTTCAGTTGCTTGCATACATCTAATCCCAGTTTATTTTTTTATATTTATATTCGCTTTTTTACCGTATTTTCTTCTTATTTATTTCCTAAAAAATTACTAATTTAAAAATGCCTGATCACACATCCCTTTTTTATATAAATCACACGTCCTTGGGGTCTCGTAATTCTGTGGCTTTCATTCTTTCTTCCGTTAATAAATCACGCTGGCTAATAGGCGCAGGTTTGACCACAGTCTGGTCGCCTACTGTCCAGCTGAGCGGACGACGTTCTTTACCCACGGCCTCTTGCAACATAACCAACCCTTGCATTAATGCTTCAGGTCTTGGCGGGCAACCCGGGACATATACATCTACCGGTATAAATTTATCCACCCCTTGGACTACAGAGTAAATGTCATACATACCCCCAGAATTAGCGCAAGAACCCATGGAGATAATCCACCGCGGTTCCAATAATTGTTCATAAAGGCGCTGAACCACAGGGGCCATTTTTAAAAAGCAGGTTCCAGAAATAACCATTAGATCTGCCTGCCTTGGGGTAGCACGAATAACTTCAGAACCAAAACGTGCGATGTCATGACGACTGGTAAATGACGTTGCCATTTCCACGTAGCAGCAAGACAACCCAAAATTAAATGGCCAAAGGGAATGACCGCGGCCCCAGGCAATCAGGTCTTCCAGCTTGGCAAAACACACATTACGGCGAACGTGATCTTCTATCGGGTCATTACTAACAACTGCGCCATCGTCATTCAAACCGCTTGTATTAGCAGTGCTGGCAATAACCTCATCAGGCCGAGTTAGACTCCACTTCATTTATCAGTCTCCAATCCTGTACGGGTTTTAACGCCCCAGTCCAAGGCACCGGAGCGCCATTCGTAAACAAGGGCTATCACTAGAATGACGACAAATACCATAATGGCGAGATACCCCGACCAGCCCAATTCAAAAAAAGCGATGGCCCAGGCGAAGATAAAAACAGTTTCAAGGTCGAAGATGACAAAAAAGATAGCAATCAAATAAAACTCTACTGAGATACGAACCTGTGAACTACCGACGGAGACAATACCCGACTCAAAGGTATCGCCCGTTGCGTGATCCATTCGCCGTTGACCTAACAGCCAGGAAAGCCCCAGCATGGTCAACACCAACATAATCACCATGCCAAAATAGACAACTAAAGGCCAAAGCTCTCCAGTGTGTGTCGTTTCCATCAGTGCTCCCCTGCCAATTTGGTAAAAAGCAATTTGGTGGAAGACGATTTAATGAAAAGCACTTGAATGAAAGATAATTGAATAGAAAAAATATTCCTCAGATCACTCTGAACAGACCGATACAAGAACGGTAATTTACCCCTCAATAGCCCTGACATATTAGCTCCGATGTTTCGGAGGCCACCCATTCGATCTCTCTAACCGAACAGTACATCGACCTGAGTATTGTTTTTATTTACACCGTTTAACGATAAAAACTGTAGAAGTGATATTCAGAAAACGCAAATGTGTTTTCTGGATTTAATGGTAATTAAGGCGAGACAAGTGATTAAAAAATAAAAAATTAGAAGTACTAAAAAAAAAGAATTTTTTAGTGAGAAAGGGTGTCAGGAAAAGTATATAAATCTATGATGCAATATACTTTTATATACTTATCCTGATTGTTTTTTCTAAGCAAAAGGATGGCGTAAAACAATCGTTTCAACACGATCTGGGCCCGTTGAAATAATATCGACAGGTGTCATTAAAATTTCTTCAATTCGTGCAATATATGCACGCGCATTGTCAGGAAGGTCATTCAAAGACTTGGCACCTACCGTTGATTCTGACCAACCCGGCATCTCTTCGTAGACTGGCACCAAGCCTTCATAATCATCTGCATGGCTAGGAATGCCCGCATCATTACCACTAGCATCGGTATAGCCAACACAAAGTTTAATGGCTTCAAGTCCATCAAGTACATCCAGTTTGGTAAGACAAATTCCAGAAACAGAATTAATCCGAATAGCCTGCTTCAAAGCGATAGCATCAAACCAACCACAACGACGCTCACGGCCTGTGGTGGCACCAAATTCATGCCCTTTTTCACCCAAGTGCTGTCCTACATCGCAAAAAAGCTCTGTAGGGAATGGTCCGGAGCCAACACGGGTGGTGTAGGCCTTGGTAATACCCAAGACATAATCCAAATACAGTGGGCCAAACCCGCTACCAGTCGCTGTAGCACCAGCAGTGGTATTAGAAGACGTCACAAAAGGATAAGTGCCGTGGTCAATATCAAGCAATGATCCTTGAGCACCCTCAAACATAATGTTATCACCGTTTTCACGGGTGCTATGTAGCACGCCAGTAACATCATCAACCATTGGCTCAATTTCATCGGCCCAAGCGATAGCTTTAGCCAGGGTATCTTCATAATCTACGGCATCCTCTTTATAAAAAGAGGTCAGCATAAAGTTATGATAATCCATCAATTCTTTTAGCTTTAAAGCAAATTGTTCACGATTAAACATGTCTCCCACACGCAAACCGCGGCGGGCTACTTTATCTTCATAAGCTGGCCCAATACCCCGGCCTGTAGTACCAATTTTGGCACTGCCGCGGGCGCGCTCACGGGCCTGATCTAAGGCAATATGAATAGGTAGAATCAATGGGCAAGCAGGTGAAATTCTTAACCTTTCACGAACCGGCACTCCCTGCTCATGGAGCTCTGCCATTTCTTTTAATAAGGCCTCTGGTGACAACACCACACCATTACCAATAAGGCAGGTAACATTGTCACGAAGAATACCGGAAGGAATCAGATGTAATACCGTTTTCTTACCATCAATCACTAAGGTATGACCGGCATTATGACCACCTTGAAACCTAGCTACTACACTGGCTTGGTCCGTTAGCAAATCGACAATTTTACCTTTGCCTTCATCACCCCATTGGGTGCCAAGCACCACGACATTCTTACCCATCTGATATCTCTAACCTAAAAAAATGAAGATTTAAACTACCTAAAATACTACCTAAATAGATTCGGCTAAATAGCGGTTACTTTAAACTCGCCATTCTGTAACTGTAACTGACGATCACAATGCAGCTCTTGGTAATCAGGCTGCTGGCCTGGAAAACCACAGACGACTCTTTCGCCATTTTTTCTTAATTCTGCAATGGCTTTTTGTTGGCCTGATACGGCCTCTTCACTAACCGGCGCGTAAATACCGCTTGGAAGATGACTAACATCATTATGAGCCATGGAACACTGAACAAGGGCTTGTAGACTCATGTTAAAGCCGGTTGCTGGTCGCGACCGTCCAAAAGCTTCACCGACATGATCATAACGACCACCATTGCCAATAGCCTGCCCAACCCCTGGGGCATAGGCAGCAAACACCACACCAGTATGATAGTGATAACCACGCAACTCACTCAAATCCAAGTATAATTTTGCATCAGGACTACTTACTTTAAGGGCATCTACGACAGCCTGTAATTCATCAAGTGCCAGCTCAACCTCGGCCGGGGCATCGGTAAATAATTCTCGGGCACGATCAAGAACAGATTCATCACCAGCAAGATCAACCAGTGCCAATATCCACTTAGCAATCGTCTGCTCTTCAATATTTTGTGTAACCCAAGCATTTAATTCCGGCACTGATTTACTTTGCAGCAAATCAAATAATTCGGATTCCTGTTCTTTTGTCAGTTCGGCCTCTTCCAGCAAATTACCGTAAATACCGACATGTCCAAGGTCTAACTGGGGCTTTTCCAACCCCGCTAATCGCAAGGTTTCCACCATAAGACTGATAACTTCGATATCAGCATCTAAACCAGCTTCACCGTACAACTCCACCCCAATTTGAATGGGGGAGCGACTCGCCAATGGATAGCGAGGTTTGGTATACAAAACTGTGCCGGTATAGCACAAACGGCTGGGGCCATTTCGCCTTAAACTGTGTGCGTCCATTCGGCTAGTCTGTGGGGTCATATCAGCACGAATACCCATCATGCGCCCACTGAGCTGGTCCGTTACTTTAAACGTCATTAAGTCCAGGTCTGAGCCGGTACCACTCAATAACGAATCAGTAAATTCTACAAGGGGAGGAATGACTAGGTCATAACCCCAGCTATGGTACAAATCAAGCACCTGACGACGCAGACTTTCAACACGGAAAGCCTGATTGGGAAGAATCTCCTCAATACCATCTGGCAACAGCCAGCGATCAGCGACAGTCATCACATTTACCTATTTGTTCACAACTCTTATTCATAAACTAAGTGCCCATAGCTCTTTTTTACACTCAGCCACTAACTCTTAACCATTAATAAAGTACAAAGCACCGGCACCTAGTAACATGCTAACCAAACCCATTCTGCGCATACTGCGATCATCTATTTGGGCCAGGAGTGTCGCCATATTACGCCAGCGGCTTGGTGCTAAAAATGGCATGATGCCCTCTAACACTAGCATCAAGCAAAAAGCCCGGGCCAAGTCTAGCCACACTGAATCTGCTGACATTAATCACACCTTGCTCTTGTTGTTAACCACTAATGATTAACCAATATAGGAGCGTCTTTATCCACACTTTTGCAGTCATAAAAAAACCGGGTTGCCCCGGTTGCGGAATTCTACCACTGTCTCTACTTTGTTGCCGCACTTTTATGTCGTCTATATGATCATTAAAAGTGCGGCAGTTTTACTCTAACTACATAACAACAAAGCAGTGCTTATTCAGAAGTAATCCTTTATTAAACAAAAGTCTTATTTCTCGCCTTTCTGGCTCCCTAGATAACGGAAGAAATCACTGTCAGGGTCAACCAACATGACATCACCCTTATTAGAGAATGCTTCTTTATAAGCATTCAGGCTGCGCATAAAGGAATAGAACTCTGAATCTTTGTTATAAGCATCGGCGTAAGTAGCCGTAGCTAACGCATCACCTTCACCTCGAGTTTGCTCAGCATCACGGTAGGCATTGGCCAATAAAATAGTTCTTTGACGATCTGCATCTGCACGAATTTTTTCCGCTTGCTCTTTACCCTTGGAACGAAGTTCACGGGCTTCCTTATCCCGCTCAGCCTTCATTCGACGATATACCTGTTCACTAACTTCTGGGGGAAGATCAATACCTTTGACTCGCACATCAACCACTTCAACACCCAGAGATTGACGCACGGTCGTATTCAAACTCTCTGTAATGTGTTTCATCAATTGATCACGCTCGCCAGATACAACCTCATGCAAGGTTCGTTCACCAAACTGGTTTCGCAGGCCATCGTTAATACGACTCGCTAAACGGTCTTGGGCAACAGCTTCATTTCCACCTGTCGAACGATAGTACGTATCAACATCAACAATTTTCCATTTTGAGAAGGCATCTACTATTAGACGTTTTTTCTCAATGGTAAAAAAGCTGGCAGGCTCTGCATCAAGTGTGAGAACACGTGCATCAAACTTACGAACTTTCTCCGCAATAGGTATTTTGACATGCAACCCTGGAGGAATTTCTGTCTGAATCAAACGACCAAAGCGCAATTTAACGGCTTTTTCCGTTTCTTGAACAACATAAAGAGTACTACTAGCCAAAAGTAAAAGAATGACTAAAAGAACCAATGATCCTGTTGAGCGAGTAGTCATTAGCGAACTCCTCTTGATCTGGTACTAGGTGCATTTTCCCGGCGCAACTTGTTAATTACTTCATCAGCAATTCTATTAACATCTACATCACTGGAAGATGAAGACTGGCTACGGTTCGCACCTGATTGAACGATTTTATCTAATGGCAGGTACAACATATTGTTACCGCCTTCCACATCAATCAAAACTTTAGAGCTATTACTCATAACTTTTTGAATGGCATCCAAATATAAACGTTGACGAGTGACTTCCGGAGCTTTTTGATATTCGGTGAGCAATGATTCAAAACGTTTTGATTCACCCTCAGCCTCAGCTACTACTTGCTCTTTATAAGCATTAGATTCCTCAATCATCCGTTGCGCCTTACCTCGGGCTTCAGGGATGATTCCATTAGAATAAGCTTGGGCTTCATTAATCAGTCTTTCCTGATCTTCTCTAGCCTTGATCACGTCATCGTAGGCTTCTTTCACTTCAGAAGGTGGCTTCGCCTCTTGAATATTGATCTTACGGACATGAATACCTGTACCGTAGTTATCTAGATAGGTTTGTAAGCGTAACTTAACTTCGTCACCAATTTTCAAACGACCGGTGGAAACAACTTCATCGAGCTTGCTGCTACCCACCACATGCCTCAAGGCACTGTCTGTTGCTTGACGCAAACTAACTTCTGGCGTTTTTACGTTAAGTACAAAATCTTTAACGTTACTGATGTTGTATTGAACTGTTAGTGGTAGTTCAACAATATTTTCATCTTCCGTGAGCATATGCCCACGACTAGAATATTGACGCTCTTCAGTCACACGAACTTTAGTAACGCTGTCTACCAACGGAGGATTCCAGTTAAGACCAGCACCCACTGTATCGAGATATTTACCCAGACGGAGAACAACAGCCTGCTCTTTTTCATCCACCTGATAAAAACCCATCATGCCCCAGCCCAAAACCAGTACAATGAGAATAATACTTACTAGACTTTTGCTGGAACCGCTGGAGCCGCCGCTATTGCCACCTGAGCCACCAAAGATTTTATCCATACGTGAACGGAGCTTCTGCAACGCCTCATCAAGGTCTGGTGGACCATCACCACCATTGTTGCCGCCCCAGGGATCTTTGCCGCCACCGGGTTCATTCCAGGCCATAGTGTTCTCCACATACTCTAAGTGTTATTCAACGGCTGGTGATTGTATCAAGCCGCACATGAAATACTATCGTTTCCATCGCAATAAATAGATCTAAAACGGCAGTCGTTTATTTACCACAGTCATTTATTCACAATGTAAGTCGTGCTGTTATAGATACTGTTTTCTTAAGGTACTGTTATTAGGGCTATAAACGTACTAAGCAATTTTTTGATCTGATTCAAAATGCTGATCTGAAGCCGCACTAACAATCTTCAGCTGATCTTGGGTCATGTTTTCAGTTTTCAATAACCTTAAAAAATCTGACCGAGGGATACGTATGCTTAAATGCAAATCCCCGTTCTCTATTGGTGATTCTGAAACCACAGAATTACTCTGATACAACATTGCTCTTAACCTACCCATGGCCGGTGTTAGCAAATAGGTATCACAGACCATTTCATCTGCAAGTAATTCAGATATCGCCTGCAATAACAGCTCACAGCCTTCACCGGTTTGAGCTGACAACCAAACAGCAACAGGCTTATCCCGGGAATCGCGATCAATTCGTGGAGGAACGCCATTTAGCAAATCGATTTTGTTAAATATCGTCAATGTAGGTAATTCAACGGCACCAATTTCTTCCAATACTTCATTTACTCGCTGAATATTAATATGCCGCTCTTCACTGTGCGCATCGACAACATGCAGCAGCAATGAAGCACTAGCAGCTTCTTCCAAAGTAGCATGAAATGCTTCCACCAATTTGTGGGGCAAATGACTTATAAACCCTACGGTATCGGCCAAAATAGCAGGGCCAACATCATCCAGTTCAATACGCCGCATGGTCGGATCCAACGTGGCAAACAGTTGATCCGCAGCATAAACTTCTGATTCAGTTACATGGTTAAACAATGTGGACTTACCGGCGTTGGTATACCCGACTAACGATACCGTGGGTATTTCAGCACGACTGCGTGCACGACGTCCTTGATCTCTCTGGCGGCGTACTTTTTCCAATCGTTTCAAAATAGATTTAATCCGCCCTCGCAACAAACGGCGGTCAGTTTCCAACTGAGTCTCACCCGGCCCACGCAAACCAATACCGCCTTTTTGACGTTCCAGGTGGGTCCAACCTCTAACGAGTCGTGTGGACATATGCTGTAGCTGAGCCAGCTCTACTTGTAATTTACCTTCATGGGTACGTGCACGTTGGGCAAAAATATCCAGGATTAATCCCGTGCGATCCAACACACGGCATTTTAATTCGTGTTCTAGATTACGCTCCTGGCTAGGGGACAAATTGTGATTAAAAATAACCAAGCCAGCCGAATTCTCTTTAACAGCCTCGCATAGTTCTTCCACCTTGCCGGTACCGACAAAATATTTGGGGTGTGGAGAGCTACGAAAACCAGAAACCAGTGTTACTGGGTCCCCTCCTGCGGAGAGAACCAACTCTTCAAACTCCCTGGGGTCTTCCGGTTCATTTTCACTGGCTAAATCAAGATGTACCAGGACAGCAAGCTCACCGGAATCAGGGCGATCAAAAAACAATCAGCGCTCCCTATTCCTCGCCTTCCAGACCTTCACCTGGCGCACCAGGAACAGCCATAGGCAAACGAACGGGACGAGAAGGCACGACAGTAGAAATGGCGTGTTTATAAACCATTTGACTCACTGTGTTTTTTAGCAGAATCACAAACTGATCAAAGGATTCAATTTGTCCTTGTAATTTAATCCCATTGACCAAGAATATTGACACGGGAATATGCTCTTTTCGTAACACATTAAGAAAAGGGTCTTGTAGATTATGCCCTTTTGACATCGTAGCTCTCCTAAACTAAGGGATCTTATATAAAAAAATAAACCGCCAAAAAAAACAATAAGTTAAATCAAAGAAATTGGCGAAACCTGCTGTTACACACAAAGCAACTCATCATACTACTGGCTTGTATTATTGTATATGGGTACGTTTTTCAATATTTTCAAGCAATTAGTTAGCATTTTATCAAAAATAACACCATTATCTTCACTGTAGTCTATGTGTATTTCATGTAAATCAGGCCATTTTCTTAACCATGTAAGCTGACGTTTGGCCAATTGCCTAGTCGCTACCACTCCCTTATGCACCATTTCAGTATAGGTTAGTTCTCCCGACAAATACTGCCACATCTGTCGGTACCCTACGGCACGTATAGCAGGCAAATCCGGCTGTAAATCGCCTCGCCGATATAATTTCTTCACCTCCTCTTCAAGTCCCTGCTGCAACATTGCATTAAAGCGTTGCTCAATACGCTGATGCAGCACTGACCTGTCTTCTGGTATTAATGCTATTTGGGTCAGTTGATAATCTTCCTCGATAGGCCCCAGCTCACTCCCACTTTCTTTTTGGTCACACTGAAATGCCGATAAGGTTTTACCTGTTGAGCGGTACACCTCCAAAGCTCGCTGAATTCGCTGGGAATGGTTTGGGTGTAATCGGGCTGCGGTTTCAGGATCAATAAGAGCAAGCTGTTGATGCAAAAAAGACCATCCCTTTTCAGCAGCTTCTTTCTCTATCTCCTGCCGAATCTCAGCATCAGCAGGAGGACTATCTGCCAACCCATCTAACAATGCTTTGAAATACAACATGGTTCCACCTACAAAGAGCGGAATCCTGCCAGCGGCGGTAATCTCTTGTATTTCACGTCGAGCATCATGGGCAAAGTCTGCGGCTGAATAAGACTCAACAGGATCACGAATATCAATCAAACGATGGGGCACTTTGGCCAACAGCTCTGGTTCAGGTTTGGCTGAACCAATATCTAAGCCACGATAAACCAATGCTGAATCAACGCTGATTAACTCCACAGGCAAATGATCACGCAGCGCTACAGCCAAGTCCGTTTTTCCTGTGGCTGTTGGGCCCATCAGAAAAATAATCGGGGGTAATCCTGAATTTTCTGTTTCAGAGCTCAAGGTATCACCCTGCATTTCCAAGGCCTGTCGAACCAAAAGAAGTTACAAGAGCAATATCATCAATATCCAGCAATTGCATTAATAACCTATCCACCCCTAGAGCAACACCCGCACAGACAGGCAGCCCCGAATCCATGGCAGCCAACAAATTAGCATCCATCGCCATTGGAGGTTTCTCCGATGCATGCCGAAGTGCAATATCTGCATCAAAACGGGATTTCATTTCAACAGGGTCAGTAAGTTCATAATATCCATTCGCCAATTCCATGCCATTAAAATAGGCTTCAAAGCGGCGAGCAACCGTATTGCCATCGCTGTCTTGACCCAGTCGAGCCAATGCAGACTGGCAGGAAGGATAATCACGAACAAATACCAGCCCCGCAGGCAGCTTTGGTTCTACAGCAAGACTAAAAATAAGATCAAGGCAGGTGCTACGGCCTTCCTCAGAAAAATCATTACCAGCAAGGGTAGAAGCTAATGCCTGTATTTCTAACAACGGTGTCTGATGCGGATTCAAACCTGTAATCTGCCCAAAAAGTTCCGAATAACATAAGGTTTGTGACGATTCTGCCTCCAATCCTAAATGCTGCATGAGTTGCGTGACTTCATTCATTAACTGATATTCATCCCAACCGGGACGATACCATTCCAACATCGTAAACTCTGGCCGATGCTTTTGCCCTGATTCACCTTGGCGAAACGCCCTACCCAAGTAATAAATAGCACTATGTCCCGCAGCCAAAAGCCGCTTCATATAATACTCAGGAGAGCTTTGCAGGTACTGAGTTTCTTCCTTCCCTTCCACCTGCACCTGGGCCGAAATACAATCTATATGCAAATCAGTCACACCAGTTATTGCTAACACAGGAACATCCACTTCCATCACACCAGCCGTTTCAAAAAACTGCCTAATGCGAGACAAACATTCTGCTCGGAAACGGAGTGTTTCCAAAGTTGCTGTTGGTTCCCAACTCATCATATAAACACCAAAGTCTTAACGTAATAAGGGCGGCAAAAGCCACCCTTATTCATTTCTAGCTTAAACAGAATCTAGTTAAATTAGGCTCTGCTTAAGTACTCCCCAGTTCGGGTATCCACTTTAACCACTTCACCAATATTCAAGAATAAAGGCACCTTAATCACAGCGCCTGTACTCAAAGTCGCTGGTTTGGTGCCGCCTTGCGCGGTATCACCTTTTAAACCTGGATCAGTATCGACGATTTCCAGCTCAACATGGTTAGGCGCAGCAACTGCTAATGGAGCACCATTGTATAAGGTCACAACAACAGTATCTTGCTCACGCAGCCATTTAGCCGTTTCACCCACCACTTTTTCATCTGCTTGGTGCTGCTCAAAGGTGTCTGGCTCCATAAAGTGCCAGTTTTCACCATCGTTATAGAGATACTGCATATCAGTATCCATCACATCAGCACCCTCTAGGGATTCACCTGACTTGAAGGTTCGCTCCCATACACGACCTGTTTTCAGGTTACGCATACGCACGCGATTAAAGGCCTGGCCCTTGCCAGGCTTTACAAATTCATTTTCCACGATGGAACATGGATCGCCATCCAGCATTACTTTCAGACCGGAGCGAAATTCATTGGTAGAATAGTTAGCCATTGTTTTCTCAATATTTGGAAGTTGCTTCAGTTATTCGAGATAAGACTCTCGGAATAAATGATTCGATAAAATATTTTCATTATTAATTCTAAGTAAAAAGAGCCGTCATGATAACTCGTTCTGTTGCATCTGTGGATAGTCTAACCTGGCAAGAACAACTGGCAGGCAGCATTAGGGACCTCAAAGAGTTACTCCACCTTCTCGAACTAAACAGTTTTAAAGCAGATACCTTTGAATCAGGCACTCTTTTAAAAGAATCGTTATTAGATCAAGCATTGGCTGCCAACCAGGACTTTCCGTTAAGAGTTCCCATGGCTTATTTACAGCGGATAAAAAAAGGGGACATCAATGATCCGCTACTATTGCAAATCCTGCCCTTAAAAGAAGAGTTGAGTGGAGCACCGGGGTATACCGCAGACCCACTTAGCGAGCAAATAGCCAACCCAATACCTGGATTGATTCATAAATATCATGGCCGGGTTCTATTAATTGTCAGCCCTAACTGCGCAATTAATTGCCGCTACTGCTTTCGACGTCACTTTCCTTATCAAGATAACAAACCAGGACGAGATGAGTGGCAACAGGCACTGGATTATATTGCTGGGGACGATTCAATTACCGAAGTCATCTATAGCGGTGGCGACCCCCTTGCCGCCAGTGATAAACAGCTGCTGTGGCTGACTGAAGAAATTGTACAAATAAAACACGTTAAGCGCCTTAGGGTACACACCAGACTCCCCATCGTTATTCCAGACCGAATTACAGATCATTGCTTACACTGGCTCACATCGACAGATCTACTAACATCGTTGGTTATTCACAGTAATCACCCCAATGAATTAGATTCACATGTAGGAAGTGCTTTGAAAAAACTAGCCAACGCCGGTGTTACGCTACTCAATCAAACGGTTTTATTATCCGGTATTAATGACTCGGTAGAGACTCTACAGGCACTAAGCGAAAAACTCTTCCAAATGGATGTTTTGCCCTACTATATTCACCAACTAGACAAGGTGAAAGGTGCCGCACATTTTGAGGTAACAGATCAACGAGCAAAACAACTCATCACCAAGCTCACGGCACAATTGCCAGGCTACCTTGTGCCAAAACTGGTGCGTGAGATGCCTGGCCACCCCAACAAAGTACCCCTTCTGTAAATTAAAGTGTTTTTTATTTAGAGAATACTCCCCATAGAAACAGCACCTATTGATATCCTTAAACACCTGATCTGTATCACTTCGAGCAATTCATGAAGGCATAAAATTGCTTAAAAATAGGACTAGCTCACAAACATTGGCTATGGGCTAAACGACATAATCCGGATACAGTAGCCCTAGCCCAACATTGCTTTATAATAAGTAGGTAATTTGTCATAGAACAAAACAAACTAATTCAAGTACATACGAGAATTTAAACAAGATGGCAGTAGATAATTCCCTGAAACTCCTTTTGGCACATGACAGTTTCGAAGAGGCAAATCGCGTAGTCAGCCTACTACGTAACGCTAACTATCGCGCTGAATCTAAGCATGTGAACAAAACGGAAGTGCTCTCCAAACTACTAGAAAACAAAGCCTGGGATTTGATCATTGCACAATTTGACGGCAATGATGTTCCCGTCAAATCTATTTTTACCACTATCCGAAAGCTCAATTTGGACACGCCGGTCATCCTTATTACTGAAGAACATGATCCGTCTAAAATAGTTGAGGGGCTACGTTTTGGTGCCGCCGACGTCATCCCTATGGATGAAGATCAACGTTTGTTATTAGTTATCGCACGGACTCTCTACGACTTGGAACAAAGACGCCGTTTACGTCAAAGTCGCCGATTGTATAGCGACTCTGTGAGCCGATGCGACAGACTGCTTGGAAGCTCTATCGATGCTATCGCTATTGTTCAAGAAGGAACCTATCTCTTCACCAACGATAGTTATGCGCAATTATTTGGCTATGTAAATTCCGAAGGCATGTTATGTATGCCTGTCATTGATACTCTCGCAACAGAAGAACAAGAAAACCTAAAAGAGTACCTTCGCCCCATTGAAGCGGATGAAGAAATTCCTAACAAAACAATTAATTTCACTGGTATGACTGGTGATGAAATCCCTGTACCCATTGAAGCCAAAATATCTAAGGTAGACTACCAAGGAGAACCTGCTCTAGAATTTCTTATCGCTAGAGACTTCCTTGAAGGTCAGGGCGGCGCCCCAATCGAAATAAGTACAAATACATCTAGTTCTATCGGTATTCAACGAAACAAAGTCATTGAACTCATCAATGCAACTATTCGACAGGCAGCACAAAAACATAATACCTCTGAACTTTTATATATCACTATCGACCGCTATATCAGCATACAAAGTGAAATAGGCATTCAAAAAGTTGAAGAACTGGTAGCTCAACTACTGGAAAAAATAGATACAGAAACAAAAGATAACCATTCACTAAATCGCTTTACAGAAGACAGTTTTATCATGGTGGTACCGAACACAAGTGCTGATGCAGGATTAATGCTTGCCAGCCACCTCTGCGAAGCCGTTGATAGCCATATGTTTGAATTGGAAGACCTGACTTTCTCTCTCACATTAGGCATTGGTGTTTCTGTTGTGAATGAAGCCGTTGCCACCCCCGAATGCTGTATTGACCGTGCGCGAACTGCACTACTCGACCTATACGCCGAAGGTAACAGCACTGATTTTGCCAATGGTGCCAAATTATCCGAGACCGGCATCGGCCCAACACTGGCAGAAGATGATGTAGAAGGTCACGCCCGATTACTCCTGGACGAAAAGCAGTTTGAGCTTCTCTACCAACCAGTGATTCCACTTCATGGTTCCCAGGAAGAATTTTACGAAGTCCTCATGCAGGTTAAACCCGAAGCGCTTGAAAACGACCTTCCTGAGGACTTTATTGCCAAGGTGTTTAAAACACCAACGGCCATTGAAATTGACCACTGCGTTATTTTGGAAGCCATCAAAGCACTGACTGAAAAACTAAAATCTGCACCAGCCACCCGTTTGTTTATCAATATCAGCGGCCATACAATTGCTGACGAAGGCTTTATTCCCTGGTTAAAAACAGCGTTAAAAGCATCAGGTATCTCACCGAAACAAATTATCTTCCAACTACGTGAAATTGATGTGGCTAGGCAGTTCCATCATTCCGTTGAGCTGATAAAAGAGCTTAGCAAAATCAATGGAGACGTTGCCCTATCCCATTTTGGGCTTGCCATTGAGCCCATGAAACTGCTGCAAAAGTTATCTGTAAATTTTGTAAAATTTGACAGTGTGATTATCGAAAAAGCCTATGAAAACGAAGCCAATATGGCGGAATTCGAAAACCTGATTAGCCTTCTAAAAAGCGAAAATGAAAATATTATCGTTCCTTTTGTTGAACGGGCTAATATGATTCCAACTCTTTGGGGTTGTGGTGTCCACTATATCCAAGGCCATTTCTTACAACCGCCAACCCGGGTAATGAATTACGACTTCAGCGCTGAAAATTAAAGCGCCTGCAGACCAAACAAAAAAGCCAGGGTATATACCCTGGCTTTTTTGTTTAAATCACTGGCCTACTTTTAATCATCAACCAGCATCTATTCCCAATGGGAAGTATCTCGATCGCTGAAACCCATCAGATACAAAATACCATCTAAACCCAGCTTGGAAATAGACTGCTTAGCCGTAGCCTTCACCAACGGCTTCGCTCTAAAAGCAATACCGAGGCCGGCAATGCTCAACATGGGCAAATCATTTGCTCCATCGCCAACCGCAATAACCTGTTCGAGGTCGACTTTTTCTCGCTCAGCAATCTCACGCAATAATTGAGCCTTGCGTTCACCATCGACAACTTCACCCGTGACGTTGCCCGTGACCTTACCATTTACAATTTCTAACTGGTTGGCATAGACATAATCCATTCCCAATTTTTTCTGAATCCGACGACCAAAGTAATCAAAACCACCAGATAGAATTGCCGTCTTGTACCCCAACCGTCTCAAGGTAGAAATAAGTGATTCAGCTCCTTCCGTCAGCTGTAAGCGTTCAGCCACTCCCTCCAATACAGACTCATCCAGGCCTTTCAATAACGCCATACGCTTTGCAAAACTCTCTTTAAAATCAAGCTCCCCCCGCATGGCTGATTCAGTAATAGCTCCCACTTGCTCGCCTACACCTGCTTCTTTTGCTAACTCATCAATGACTTCTGCATCAATTAATGTGGAGTCCATATCAAACACGACTAAGCGGCGATTGCGGCGATAGATATTATCTTCCTGATAGGCAACATCTACATCCATTTCACTGGACATTTCTAATAGTGATGCCCTCAATGCAGACATATCATCGGGCACACCACGGAGGGAAAACTCCACGCAAGACTTACTATTATCATCGATGCGTTCAAGGGGAACACGACCAGAAAGCCGTGTAATTTTATCGATATTTAACCCCTGATCGACAGTGATTGTCGTTACACGGGCAATATTTTCCGCTGTTACCCTGCGAGCAAGTAAGGTCACAATATGACGTGGCTTACCTTGCTGGCCAACCCAATGCTCATAGCTTTGTTCTGAAATAGACTGAAACCTTACCTTCGTGTCCATGGCATTAAGGCTATAAAAAATTTCGTTCTGGACTAATGTAACTTCCTGACCCTCGGGTATTTTCGCCAGCATACCGAGATTCAAATTATCATGTATAACCGCCTGACCAATATCAAGAATATCGCAATTGTGTGCTACCAAAACCTCTGACACAGCACGAGTAATACCAGGCTTATCCTCTCCTGATACATTGATAAGTAGAATTTCTCTCACATTTGATCCTATTTCAAAATGCATAAATGGTTTCACCGAAGTTACACTTTCAGTGAAGTTGTAATTTTGACGCTAGAAATTGCATAAGTGGGTATTATAGGAGAGCAGTGAATAAGATAGAATGGACGATTAAACAAAACCATTAATCAAACCCTGTGGGCTAAATTAAGAATGGGCACCATAAAAAAAACTCTTGCCAAAAAGCTGCCCCTCCTCACACTTATTTTTTCTTTGGTAGCAGGTTCTCTTCTTGCCATTACCCTTGGATTCCAACTAAACACCATTAGTACAGAACAACAAAATCATTTTGGCCAAGCATTATCCACCCAGCTTGCCAAAAGTGTGCACAACCCGATGATTCAACAAGATACATTGAGCATGCAAGTTGAGGTCGACGAAACAGCAAACACTGCAGGTATTAAGCACGCTGCTGTCTACGACGCAACAAACCACTTACTCGTTGAATCTCAACGCCCATCAAACATCACAAAAGATAAATATGTATATCGCAGCTCTATTACCATAGAAAATGCTATAGCAGGCTATGCCACCGTTCACCTCGACCAACAATTTTTTGCAGCACCACTGAAAACACTCAGATTAACATTCGTATTTCTGTGGTGTGTTATTACGGCCGCCTTAGTTTTTGTTTCTATAAAAGCCGGGAAACATTTCTCTAATCGCCTTAACCAAATTACCCAACGTTTACCTGGTGATACGCCCGACGACATGGATGAACTCAGTTCTCTGGAGTTTCGTATGGAGCCCTTACTTGCAACCAGAGATTGCAACAAAGAGGTCGTAAACACAGGGAACAAAAACTACGCCCTACTTGCCATGGTATGTAAAAACCTACCCAGATTAGAAAGTCTCGTTAACAGGGAACATTTTGAGTCTGTCATGACCCAACTGGATTTTTTGATCAATGATGCTGCCGCTCTCTATGGTGGAACAAGGCTCGATGCAGACCGATGCAGTATCTATCTAGAGTTTACGGGTGAAGATAAGAATAGCGACCATCCCTTACGAGCACTTTATTGCGCAACGGCGATACAATCACTCAGCAAACAACTATTGGACAAACAGGGTGTTCAATTAGAACTGGCCAGCGCCATCTCACACGGTGAACTGGAGCTCTCCAGCTCACAACTTCTTAACGAACGCATTCTTCAAGAGCAAGTAAAAATTCTGCAAAACCTCCTCGAAAAGGCCGTCAATGGGGAAATACTATTGAATAAAAATACCAGTAAACATGAGGCATTGGAGGATACCAATATTTCTCCATTGGCCGATGACAGCCCATTATTTAGAGTCGATAAACTTCACGAAAGTGGAGAACAGCTAGTCAATCAACAATTGGCTCTCTTAACTCGCAATCTATAAACCTTTTTCCACCTCCCTTTCCCACTTCCAGCCTTTTTAACCCTTAGCTTATAGTCTAAGCCCACCCTCCAAACTTTACGTTTACGTAAATGTAAACTATATTTTAAACAAGGAAGTGGACATAAAAACGTATGGCGCCCTACATGAACAACAAACAGACGATTCAAAGTGTATTTAGTATTACTGAGCTATCTCAAGAGCTAGGTATTACCACCAGGAGTCTCAGACACTATGAAGACATAGGATTAATTTCCCCTAAACGTCAGGGCCAAACCAGAATTTATTCTCCTGCAGACCGAACCAAATTAATGCTCATTCTTCGTGGTAAGCGTTTAGGTTTTAGCCTGGAAGAAAGCCGGGAAATTATCGATATGTATAACCCATCTAAAGGCAATAAGGATCAACTGGAGAAACTGATTCAATGTATTGGTGTTCAAAAAGCCAAACTGAAGCAACAAAAAGAAGACATTAACAAAATGATGCGTGACTTAAAGGATGCCGAAGACGCCTGCCTTAGGGTACTTGGGAAAAAGGCATCAGGGGAAAAATCACAAGAAAAAATTCCGGATAAAACTCTTATTTAAACACTCCTGTTTAAAACTCCTATTTAAACCTAGGGAGAACCATATTATGAGGAAACCACACACTCAAACTTCTAATCAGTTATTTCAACCACAGCCCTACACCACATTAAATTTTAATTTAGGTGAAGAATTAGATTTGCTGCGCAATAGTGTTCAGCAATGGGCACAACACGAGCTGGCACCACTGGCATCTGACATTGATCGCAGTAATGATTTCCCCTCTCAGCTCTGGGAAAAAATGGGACAAATGGGTCTGCTAGGCATAACAGTCTCAGAACAATATGGCGGTACCGGCATGGGATATTTAGCCCATGTTTTGGCAATGGAAGAAATCTCCAGAGCTTCAGCTTCCGTTGGGCTTTCCTATGCCGCTCACTCTAACTTATGTGTTAATCAGATATACAAGCACGGTACCGAAGAACAAAAAGAAAAATACTTACCGAAGCTCTGTTCCGGTGAACATGTGGGCGCACTTGCTATGTCAGAACCCAATGCTGGTTCTGATGTAAAAAGCATGAAATTACGCGCCAAAAAGCAAAAAGGTAAGTACATCCTCAACGGCAACAAAATGTGGATCACCAATGGTCCGGATGCAAACACCTATGTTATTTACGCCAAAGTCGTCTCCGCTAAATCTGGACAAGAAGATAATTCAAATGGAATTACCGCTTTTATTGTGGAGCGAAATTCCCCCGGGTTTTCCCGCCACCAAAAGCTCGACAAATTAGGCATGCGTGGATCTAACACCTGCGAACTGGTATTCGAAGATACAGAGGTTCCTGAGTGCAATGTACTGGGTGCAGAACATAAAGGCATGGGGGTTTTGATGTCAGGATTAGACTATGAACGCACAGTGCTTTCGGCTGGACCTCTGGGCATTATGCAGTCTTGCATGGACCTGGTTTTACCTTATGTACATGAGCGTAAACAATTCGGGCAATCCATTGGCGAATTTCAACTTATTCAGGGAAAACTGGCCGATATGTATGCCAGCTTGAATGCTTGCCGCGCTTATCTCTACGCCGTAGCAGCAGCCCGTGACCGAGGTGAAACCTCCCGTAAAGATGCTGCGGCCATTATTCTATTTACCGCCGAATCAGCAACAAAAATGGCTCTAGATGCCATTCAACTGCTTGGAGGTAATGGCTATACCAACGATTACCCTGCTGGTCGACTTTTACGGGATGCCAAGCTGTATGAAATAGGTGCTGGTACCAGTGAAATAAGGCGCATGTTAATTGGTCGTGAATTATTTAATGAGACTCATTAGAGAAAAGTGACTTAAAAGGAAATAACTTGAAAGGAAAAAGTTTAAGAGAACAAAGCTTTTGAGGAAAATACCATGACGGTGATCCAATCAACCATTGATGTTAAATCAGAAACGTTTGCCGAAAACAAAGAGCAGATGGAGTCCCATGTAGCGAGCCTTAACAGCAAATTGGTACAAATAAAAAAAGGCGGCGATCAAACTTCCTGTGAACGACACACTGCTCGGGGAAAACTATTACCCAGAGAACGTATAAAACAATTACTTGATCCTGCCCCTGAAGGTTCTGAACCTGAATTTTTAGAACTGTCGACTCTCGCTGCCTGGGATGTTTACGATGACTATGTACCTGCTGCAGGAATGATTAGCGGCATAGGCCAGGTTAGCGGAACAACCTGCATGATCATCGCTAATGATGCCACCGTCAAAGGTGGCACCTATTATCCTCTCTCCGTAAAAAAACACCTACGTGCGCAACAAATTGCGCTGGAAAATAACCTCCCCTGTATTTATTTGGTGGACTCAGGAGGTGCTTATTTACCACACCAGGACGAGGTATTTCCCGACCGCGAACATTTTGGCCGCATCTTTTTTAACCAGGCCAATATGTCGGCGCAAAATATTCCACAAATTGCGGTAGTCATGGGTTCCTGTACAGCCGGAGGTGCTTACGTGCCAGCTATGGCCGACGAAACCATTATCGTAAAAAACCAGGGCACTATTTTTATTGGTGGTCCCCCGCTGGTAAAAGCGGCAACAGGAGAAGATGTTACTGCCGAAGAACTGGGTGGTGCTGATTTACACTGTCATACCTCTGGTGTTGCAGATCATTATGCGGAGGATGATCAGCATGCCCTAGCGTTAGCGCGACAATGTATTAGTCATCTGAACAAAAAAGGCCCTGTCCTACAACCAACGGTTCCCTATGTAGAACCACAACACAACCTGCAAGAACCCCTTTATAAACCTGAAGAACTCTATGGCATTATTCCCTGTGACCACCATCAGGACTATAACGTCCGTGAAGTCATTGCACGCATTGTAGACGGCTCAGAATTTGATGAATTTAAATCCCTTTACGGTACAACATTAGTCTGTGGTTTTGCCCATTTATGTGGTCATAAGGTTGGAATTATCGCCAACAACGGCATCTTATTTAGCGAGTCAGCCCAAAAAGGTGCTCACTTTATCGAGCTTTGTTGTCAGCGAAAAATACCTCTGATTTTTCTACAAAATATCACGGGGTTTATGGTGGGAAAACATCATGAAGCCAAGGGTATAGCCAAACACGGTGCAAAAATGGTGATGGCTGTCGCCTGTGCCAAAGTGCCTAAATTTACCGTCATTATTGGCGGTTCATTTGGCGCAGGAAACTACGGTATGTGTGGTCGTGCCTATGACCCAAGATTTCTATTTATGTGGCCGAACGCCCGTATATCAGTAATGGGTGGTGAACAAGCAGCAAGTGTTCTGACTCAGGTCAAACAAGAGCAATTTAAACAGCTTGGCAAAACCTGGAGCGAAGAAATAGAAGCCTCCATCAAGCACCCCGTCATAGAACAATATGAAACCCAAGGGAACCCAACCTATGCTTCAGCAAGGCTTTGGGATGACGGAGTAATAGACCCTATGGACACTCGCAAGATTCTCGGCTTAGCCCTATCAGCTTCATTAAGCAAACCGATTGAAGATACTCACTTTGGCGTGTTTCGGATGTAACCTGTTTCGAATATAAATAGGGTTATGACTACAGCCTGTTAACAAGGGTAATGAGTGATGATGGAAACAGTGACAGCAAAAGTTGATGAAAGAGGTGTAGCCACCATCACCCTTAATCGGCCCGAGAAATGTAATGCTTTTGATGAGCAGATGATTACAGAACTTACGGACGCTCTTGAAACCAGTGGTAACAACCCAAAAACCCGTATCGTCATATTAACTGCCGCAGGAAAAACCTTTTCAGCAGGCGCTGATCTCGACTGGATGAAGCGAATGGGAAGGTATAGTTATGATGAGAACCTGGCCGATGCCAAACTCTTATCAAGACTGCTAAAGGTTTTGTACGAACTGCCTATCCCCACGATTGCTAATGTTCAGGGGCCAGCCTTTGGTGGTGCATTGGGCCTTATCAGCTGTTGCGATATTGCGGTGGCAACAACAAGTACTACATTCTGTTTTAGTGAAGCCAAAATTGGTTTGATTCCCGCAACGATTAGCCCCTATATCATCCAAGCTATCGGAATTAGGCAGGCCCAACGCTACTTTCTATCCGCAGAAACTATCAACTCTCATCAGGCATTAGCTTTAGGATTAATTCATGAAGTCGTAGACAAAATAGAGCTGGACTCCACCATCGAAGGAATCACCCAAAGTTTACTATCCAACAGCCCCGCAGCAATGTGTGCCATAAAAAACCTAATACAAAATATTGGCCACCGCCCTATTGATGACGAAACACGACTGGAAACTTGCAAACGTTTAGCTGAAATCAGGGTGTCCGACGAGGGGCAGGAGGGACTATCCGCTTTTTTGGAAAAACGTCATCCTGATTGGCAGGGTAAAAATTAAAGTAATTTTTTATCGAGATAATTTTATCGTGGCAAGCCATTACTTTTGGAAAGAATGAAAATATAAACAGGAATAAAAAACGGCTAACAACATATGTTAGCCGTTTTTTTTAATACCAAGTATAAAATCGATTAAGCGTGCTTGCCTACTTCAAAATCCACACCTTCAATCTCGGCTTCATCGATCAATTTGTGGATATACAAGCTAATAGACTTACGCTGTCCGAACTCAATCAACATATGAGCTACATCTTCTTTAACTTGCTCAAACTCCAGTTGTTTCTCTGGTATACGCTTATTAATAAAAACTACGTGGTATCCGAATTTGGACTCTACAGGATCTTTTGCAAGACCTTCCTCAAGCTCAAATACAGCCTCGTCAAATTCTGGGGTAGTCTGGCCACGTGTGATCTGTCCCAAACTGCCACCAGTTTCATTGGAAGGGCAATCCGAATGCTCTTTAGCCAGCGCTTCAAATTCATCTATGGAATCCGATAAGCTGGCAATCAGCCCTTCTGCTTTTTGCTTGGCTTCTGCTCTCAAGGCTTCATCTTTTGGATCTGCCGCTAAAAGAATATGCTTTAGCTCTAGCATTTCCTTACTAATGAAATGCTCTTTATTTTCGTTGTAATACTTTTCGCACTCATCTTCCATAACAAGTGGCTTTTTCGCTTCCTGCTCAATCAACCGACTGATAATTGCTTCTTGCTTAGGCGTCTCGCTGTCTTCAGGTACGTCTTTATCAAGACCAAGCTCTTTGGCTTTTTGAATCAACAATTCTTGAATGATCAACACCTCAGAGGACTTTTGAATAGCAACTTCCGGTGATTCAGCAGCGTGATATTGCATCTCACGAACAACCTGATCAGGAGTAATGACAGAGCCATTAACCTTAATTTCAGCAATATCAGGTGCCGTGTTTTCATTGGGTTCGTTGTTGGAAGGGGTATTCATAGTGTTTCTCTACTAATGTTTCTCAAAATGACAGTTTATTTTCATACCACTTATCTTCACTTAAGGCAGTCTACTTTTTCTGCCGAAAAAATAAGGCCGGCTATTATCCCGGCCTTTCACGCCAAAAACAACTCAGATTATGCGCGTTTCTGCCGAACAATCTGATTGTTACGTAGTAAATACTTCACTGGTGCAGCTAATCCACTCACGATATGGACCAAGCGTGTGAAGGGGAAGATCAAGAACAACGTCATTCCCAGAAAAACATGTAACTTATACACCAAGCCCACCGGTGCTATGGATGCAGCAACTTCCATTGGCTGAAAAAGTACAATGGACTGCGCCCAATTGGCCAACATCACCATCACTGAACCATCCATATGATGACTTGATGCATAAATTGTACTCATACCCAGAATTAGCTGGGCATATAGTAGTACCAGAACCATATTATTGGAAAAACCGCTACTTGCCCTCACACACCATGGTGTCCCCAGGCTTCAAAACAAAAAAAGTCGATTTTGGCTCAGTATATGCACCTAGTATCCATGAAATATTCACACCCATGGAACGGGAAGTCGCCTTGGGTACCCTGGACTACGCTGATCCCTCCTACCGGTTCCGTATTAATACCGGCATCCGTGGAGATATCTACTCTCTGGGTGTCATGGTCTACGAAATGTTTACCGGTTTCTTACCCTATGGGACCAAACTGGAAAAATGTAACACTCATACAGACTTCCTTAAGCTCCGCTACGTACCAAGCTACAATCATCGAGATATAATCCCCCTTTGGTTTGACCGGGCACTGGAAAAGGCTGTCGCCATTGACCCTGATTTACGCTATGACAGTCTGCGGGTCTTTTTATCTGATTTGAAAAACCCCAACCCGGAATTCCTCAAAGAAGATATCCAACAGGGTGGAAAAAAAGATACCCTGTTGTTCTGGAAAATGCTGTCGTTAGTTTTGTTTGGTCTGCTGGTTATGTCGCTCTTGGTCTCCGCCACCAAATAATCCAAATACATACTCAAATTAAAAGAGAGTTTAGAGAATTTTATGTCACACGCTTCAAAACAATTTCTTCCACTGGAAATAGCGGTACTGACCGTTTCTGATACTCGCACTCTGGATGAAGATACCTCCGGACAGTTACTGGTAGATCGCCTGACCGAAGCTGGACACAGCTTAGCTGACCGAGTATTAATACCCGATGACGTTTACCAATTGCGAGCTGAAGTCTCTCGCTGGATTGCGGACCCCAAAGTTCAAGTTATCCTGACCACAGGCGGCACCGGATTTACTGACCGCGACTCTACTCCCGAAGCGCTGGCACCACTATTCGACAAACAGGTCGAAGGTTTTGGTGAATTGTTCCGGCATATCTCCTATCAGGAAATTGGCACCTCAACATTGCAATCACGTGCCGTTGCAGGTTTATCCAATCGTACCCTGATCTTTTGTATGCCTGGTTCCACCAATGCCTGCCGGACTGCCTGGGATAATATTCTTGGCGAACAATTGGATGCCCGCACCAAACCCTGCAACTTTATCCCCCATGTAAAACTAGCTGAAAACTGGGAGTCGCGGGGATGAGCTGTTGTGATCAACCCGGATTACAGCCCGTAGAACAAGCACTGGAAACTCTACTCAGTTCTGCCAAGGCTATTACCGAAATCGAGATGGTCTCTGTAAAGGAGACCTTGGGTCGAGTACTCGCTGAAGGTCAACGATCCACCGTAGATGTCCCTCCAGCTGACAACAGCGCTATGGATGGATTTGCCTTTAATAGCGCGGACCTCAAATCCGATGGTTCTACAACGTTACCTCTCAGCCAACGCATTCCTGCAGGCGTAGCCCCTGCCCCCCTGCTGCCAGGCACTGCCGCCCGAATTTTTACCGGTGCAGAAGTACCCGCTGGTGCAGACACTGTTGTCATGCAGGAAAACTGTGAATGGACTGATGACAACGTAACAGTTCTTGTTGTTTCCAAAGCTGGCGATAACATCCGCCCACAGGGTCAGGATATTCAGAATGGCAGTGTGATCATGTTTCGCGGTCATCGAATCAAACCCCAAGACATGGGCCTACTGGCCTCTGTAGGCATTGCTAAAATCCCTGTTTACCGCAAATTAAAAGTGGCCATTCTTTCCACTGGTGATGAGCTGGTAGAACCGGGCACGGAGCTTCAACCAGGCCATATCTACAATTCAAACCGCTACACCCTAGCAGGGCAAATGAAAGCCTTGGGGTTTGACTATATCGACCTGGGTATCGTAGCCGATAGCTTTGAAGCTACAGAAGAGGCCTTACGTAGAGCCGCCAAAGAAGCGGACTGCATCGTCACCAGCGGCGGTGTTTCTGTCGGTGAAGAGGATCACGTAAAAGCCTGTGTGGAACAATTAGGCAGTATTGATCTCTGGAAATTAGCCATCAAACCCGGAAAGCCCCTGGCCTTTGGCAACGTACTGGGCACCCCATTTTTAGGACTTCCCGGTAATCCCGCAGCCGTATTTGTTACCTGTGCCCTTGTAGCCCGCCCTTACCTGCTAAAAACCCAGGGAGCCAACGACATTTTGCCCACCCCCATTCAGGTGACGGCTAATTTTGATCGGCCAAAACCGGCTAAACGTCAGGAATATTTACGAGCTAAATTGGTGATCAATAAGAAAGGAGAAGCCTGTGCTGAACTGGCAGGCAATCAAAGCAGTGGAATACTTTCCACTGCTAGCGTGGGTAATGGTTTTGCGATCCACCATTTGGGTGGAACAATACAGATGGGTGAGCCAGTAGCATTTTTGCTCTTTAGTGATCTCCTGTTTTAATCGCTAGACTGCTGTTTTAACCCCTAGGCATACTGTTTTAACCGCGAAGCTTGCTGTTTTAACCACAATTAGCAAGATAAACACACCTAATAGATTTCGATCAAATATTCTGGATTGACCCCTCAGTGTTTACACCTATGCTTAAACTGAGCTACCCAAAAAGTCTCACTCAGTATAGGACAAGACCGCATGACCAATGGTGTTTCTCTAACATTTCTAGGTGCCGCAGGCACTGTTACCGGCTCCCGCTACCTACTAACATTTAACGGCCGTAACGTTCTTGTGGATTGCGGGTTATTTCAGGGTTACAAGCATCTTCGGGAACGTAACTGGCGGGACTTTCCCATTGATCCATCCAGTATCGAAGCAGTGTTCCTTACCCATGCCCATCTGGACCACAGCGGTTATCTACCTCGCCTAGTACAAAATGGCTTTAATGGACCAGTTTTTTGCACCAAAGCCACACGGGATTTATGCAAAATTCTTTTAATGGATGCTGCAAAGTTACAGGAAGAAGAAGCGGCCTACCGCAATCGCCACAAATACAGCCGCCATGAACCAGCTCTACCCCTCTACACCCAGGAAGATGCTCAGAAAGCACTAGCACTATTCGAAGTTGTTGGTTTTTCCGATTCTGACGATCCAGAACCAGGGGTATCACTAGGCGATCTATCCGTTAGCTTTTATGCCAATGGCCATATTCTCGGATCCTCCTTTCTGGATGTTCAGGCAGCGGGTAAACATATTCTTTTCAGCGGCGATATGGGCCGAGGAAACGACCTAATTATGCGGGCACCTGAATTGCCGGTGTACTGCGACTACTTAGTTATCGAATCCACCTATGGCAACCGGCTTCATGACAACCAGGACATTTGGGACTCCACAGCAAAGATCGTTAATGAAACTGTTTCCACAGGTGGCTCCCTATTAATACCATCTTTCGCCGTGGGGCGAGCCCAAGCTATGCTGTACTTGATCACCGAACTACGCGATCGAAAGATGATTCCCTATTTACCTATTTTTTTGGATAGCCCCATGGCTATTAGCGTCACAGAAGTGATGCAACGGCACCATCGCTACCACCGACTCAATAAAGCTCGCTGCCAGCAGCTCTCCCGAGATGTTACCTTTACTCGAACCGTTGAAGAATCCATGACACTCAATAACCTGCATGTGCCAGCTATTATTCTTTCTGCCAGCGGTATGGCCACTGGCGGCCGGGTACTGCACCATTTGAGTCGTATGATTGGTGATCACCGCAACACAGTATTATTTGCCGGATATCAGGCGCCAGGTACCCGTGGTGCACGTCTAGTAGCAGGTGAAAGCCGTATCAAAATATTTGGACGGTATATGGATGTTAGGGCACGTATAGAAGCCCTGGATTTTTTATCTGCCCATGCGGATCGAATGGAACTATTGCGCTGGCTGCAGCATATGCCTACAGCCCCTAAACGCTGTTTTGTTACTCATGGAGAGGAATCTGCTTCTGATCAATTCAGAATATCTTTGAATGAAGAACTGAGTTGGCCAGCCTGTGTGCCGGATATGGGCGATGTAGTTAAACTGTAGAATTTTCTAATTAACCACCCTTTAAGCTATCCCTTCAACTATTTCCCAAGAACCTCACAACTAAAGCTGGTCTCGGCAGACAGTGAATTTGTAATAAAGCAGGTATCCTCCGCTTTCTTCACTATACGGTTTGCCTTGTCATTATCTTCAATTGAATCAATAGTGAGCTTGACCCGGGTATGCACTTTAGTGAACTTCACCTTGCGATCAACTTTTTCAAGTTGTCCATCAGCGGCACATTCAATATGCAGCCAATTTAAATCATAGGCCCTGGCAATCGATTTAAACGATAGCACCAAGCAGTTTGCCACGGCGGCCATCAGTAATTCTTCCGGCGACCAGACATCGCCCACACCATCAAATTCAACGGGAGGCGCAACTTCAACACTGCAACTATTATTCAACGTAGATATCACATTGCCCGTTGGCTCAGCCGAGGCTGCTGCCGTATAGGTATGAGGAAAGGGTTTCATACATTAGTCCTAAATGGCTTGGTATTAAAATAATGAGTCGGCATTAGCTAAACAAGGGTTTCCGATAGCAGAGCGACAGTCTTAATTTGCAGATAAACGGACTTACCTTTTTCTAGGGCTAAATGCTCCAGAGATTTTCGAGTAATACGAGCCAAGATAGATTGCCCCAGCACATCAGTTTTAACTATAGCCCGGGCACCATCAACCAATTCAATATCAGTAATAGCGCCGGACAGAATATTAAGAATACTGGACTGACTCGGCTTCTCTAAAGCTATACTGACATCCCTACATGGAATTCTTACCCGAACAGTATCGCCGGCCTCACCGCAGAGTCGCCCTACAGAAAGCTGCGTATCAGCACAGGACCCTACGCTACCTAAATTTAAATCCAAGCCTAATGATAATTGAGTCAGACTGTAGTGGTCATCATGCCCCACTATTTTTGTATTCAGCACCACGGCCGCATTTTCCTGCCGGGTTAAATCAAGGTCAAGCCGAGAAAGCATATCCAGCAATGCTCCGTCAGCCACCAACCGCCCCTGATCCATAATCATTAAATAATCTGCCAACCGGGTAATTTCATCCAGATTATGGCTCACATATACCATAGGAATTTTGAGATTATCGGCCACTGTTTTCATGTGCTGAAGAATTAGGTTTCGAGCTTTACTATCAACACCTGCAAGTGGCTCATCCAGCAACAAACAACGGGGGGCTGTTAGTAGTGCCCGGGCAATCGATACCCGCTGTTTCTGACCACCAGAAAGCTGGTCAGGTTTACGGTCCAGCAGCGTTTCTATGTCGAGCCAATCGATAACTTGCTGTTTACTAGGGCCGTTATCTGAAAACCGTCGTTTGTAGGAAAACTCGAGATTACCATCCACACTGAGGTGCGGAAACAGGCGGTTCTCCTGAAACACATAACCTAATTGCCGGTGTTTGGTGGGCAAACTGGCAAGGTCAATATCACCAATAGATAACTGGCACTGTTCAGCGATTTCCAGCCCGGCAATACAACGTAATAATGTGGTTTTTCCGCAGCCAGATGGCCCGTAGATCGCGGTGATGCCCCTATTTGGCAACTGTGCCTTTATCACCAGAGAAAAATCAGCTTCTTGGCTATCATCTTTTTTAACACGCTCTTTTTGAACACATTTTTTTGGAAAAAAATAATGTTCTACGGACAGCTGTATATTTTTATCTTTACTCACAACTGCTTCACCCCGGCCTTACTAACCCCATGCTGCCGGTTAAAACCATAGAGCAGTATCAACAAGGTAAAGCTAAAGGCCAACAAGCCACCTGCCAGCCAATGGGCGCGCTGATAATCCAATGCTTCCACGTGGTCATACAAGGCGATAGACAGCACCTGGGTTTCACCGGGGATATTGCCACCAATCATCAACACCACACCAAATTCACCCATGGTGTGCGCAAAGCCCAAAAGAGCAGCAGTAACAAAAGCCCGACGTGTCAGTGGAATAATTAAATTAATAAAACGATCCAGAGTGCCCGCGCCCATGGTCTCCGCCGCTTCCAATAACTTGTGATCAAAATGCTGAAAGCCTGACTGCAACGGCTGTACCACAAAAGGCAGGGAATAAATCACTGACCCAACCACCAAGCCACTAAAGGTAAACGCCAAAGGCTGCCCAGTTAATGCCAGCCAGCCACTGCCTAAAAAGTTGTCGGGAGAAAAAGCTATCAGTAGATAAAAACCAATAACCGTGGGAGGCAGTATCAAAGGGAGCGCAACCGTGGCTTCAATCACACTGGCAAACCGAGATGTTGAACGTGACAACCACCAGGCCAAAGGAGCACCAACTACCATCAAAATAGCAGTGGTCACCGCCGCCAGTTGCAGTGTGAGCCAAAGTGCCGAAATATCTGAATCCAGAAGATTCATGGCGCTGGGTTTACTTCTGTTATGTTTACATCTGTTACGTTTGCTTCTGTCATGGGCAACACATAACCCCCATCGACTATTATTTTTTTGGCGGCTGACGTATCCATAAAATTCAGAAACTCTTGGGCTAAAGAGCTCATTGGTTTAATCGCCACCCGACCCTGCTCAACAGAGTGTTTTAAATGAGAGGAAAGATCAATGGTTAGAAACATTTTATCGTTTAACTTTTGTTTCTCTAACCAACCCTGTTGTAACCCTGACTGCCCCGAAGAATAAATTAACGAGGCCGCTACTATGGTCACATCAGCATTACCACTGTGAAAAAATTGCCATGCCTGGGCAATATTATTTCCCATCACCAGTTTGGGCTTGCTTTCTTCTATAACCCCCAAGTTTTCTAACACCTCAATAGCGGCTTCACCATAGGGTGCTGTCCTTGGGTTGGCTATAGCTATACGCTGAGCTTTGGATAAAATTTCGACTGGGTTCTCGTTGATAAAACCGTCACCTTTATTTCGTGAAACCAAAACCAATTTTCCAATGGCGTAGGCAGCTAAAGTCTCAGGTTCTCCATAACCGCCCGCCACTAATTTTTTGGGAAAGGATTCATTGGCAGAAAAAAATAGTTGGAATGGCGCACCCTGTAAAATCTGGGCATAGAGCACACCAGAGGAAGCACTACTGATATTAATTTGATGATCGGCTATATCTACACTTTTTTGATTAGAAAAAGCCTCACTAAGCTTTTCCAATACAGGACGAAAATTACTGGCCGTGGCGATACTCAAATTATTTGTATTAGAAGTATCTGCTATAGCACCTGGAACCATAAAAATCTGAAAAAAAAGGACACAGGCAATGAGGGATTTTGGAAACGCTTTTAATAAGTGGCGCACGGGAGAATTAATCTCCACCTTGCCAACGTTCGGCTCGCTGTTGATCTACATCCTTGGCATCCACCCACCCACTACTTCCATTCACGTGCTGTTCTTTTTTCCAAAATGGCGCACTGGTTTTTAGAATATCCATAATAAATTCACAGGCTGAAAAAGCGGCGTCACGATGGGCACTGCTCACCCCCACAAACACGATCTGCTCGCCGGGAGCTAGGTCACCAATGCGGTGAATAATACGAATATCAATAGTTGGCCAACGCTCTGCTGCCTGATCAGCAGTCTGCTGAAGAGATTTTTCGGTCATGCCCGGATAGTGTTCCAGGCGCATAAATTTTAGCGGATTATCGGCAAGGTCTCTCACCTGACCTGTAAAGATGGCAACTCCTCCTACACCAGAGCCGATATCAGTGTTACCCGCTTGGAGTTGGCGATATTCCTCTCCCACATCGAAATCCTGCTCCTGTACGGAAATAGAAATCATCCGCCTGTCACCGGTGGAAATAGTGCCACTTCATCGCTGTCACTGATGACTGTATTTTCATCCACCAGATCCTGGTTTACCGCAAACAATACATTGCCAGCCCCCAGTGCTAACTTCCATTCATCACCTTGGGCTTGAAGGTTTGCCAACAACTGGCCGATGGTACCGACACCATCAGGCAAAACTGTATTCAGTTCACCGGTGCCTAGCTGTTCACGGAGACTGCCAAAAAACAATACTTTCATATTTAAAACCTGCTGCTATTGCTTCGAGCTAGTTACTTGTCGGCTATCCTTCTGCAACCCAGTGCCCAGACTTTCCACCGGCTTTTTCCAACAATCGAGTCTGCTCAATGACCATGCCTTTATCCACGGCCTTACACATATCATATATTGTTAGTGCCGCTACAGAAGCCGCCGTGAGTGCCTCCATTTCGACACCAGTTTTACCATCGAGGCCGCAGGTAGCAAAGATACGGATGCTATTAATATCTGGCTGCATTTCAAATTCCACGGACACTTTGGTGAGCATCAACGGATGGCAAAGGGGAATCAGGTCTGAACATTTCTTGGCCGCCTGAATGCCGGCAATGCGTGCCACGGCCAGAACATCACCTTTTTTGTGTCCGCCGGACTGAATCAGTTCAAGGGTTTCTGGCTGCATTCGCACTATAGCCTCAGCCGTAGCTTCCCGAGTGGTGATTGATTTACCCCCCACATCGACCATATGGGCTTCACCCTGCTCGTTAAGGTGGGTGAGTTTTCGCATATCTGACACAGAAATTACTCCATCTAAGCTAAGCCACTGAAACCAAGCCATTTAAATCAAGGTAAAGTCTACCTTAAACACCCCAACTAACCCATTGAGGCAGCGCAACCAGCACTATTTTTCTGGTAAAACTAGAATAGCCCTAAAATCATTCACATTCGTCTGTGTTGGCCCAGTAACAACCAAACCTTCCAGCGCTTCAAAAAAACTACAACTATTGTTGTTTTCGAGCATTTTTACAGCATTTAGACCCAACTTGTCAGCTTTTAACCAACTATTTGGTAACAATACAGCTCCAGCATTATCACCCAAACCATCAATACCATCCGTATCTGCAGCTAAAGCATACACATTAGCCAGCCCCTGTAACCGAATGGCCAAACTCAGCAAATATTCAGTATTTCGCCCACCACGTCCATTACCCCTGACTTTTACCGTGGTTTCGCCGCCAGATAACAGTACACAGGGCGCTTTAATCGGTTGCCCCTGTTCCAAAACTTGGGTAATCAGTTCAGCATGGGATTGGGCCAACTGGCGTGATTCACCGGTAAGGTCATCGCCCAATATCAGCGCCTTTAAGCCCATCTCTTCAGCCTGTGCTGCTGCCGCTTTAAGTGATTGTTTAGCTGTGGCTATTATCTGAAATATTGACGATTCATAAGGTTTTTTTGGTGTTTCAGCTTTAGGCGATTTCAACCACTGACTAACATTATCACTGATAGTGATTTGATATTTTTTCAATATCCCCAGCGCTTGTTCGATAGTAGTTAGATCAGCCTCTGTAGGGCCGGAAGCAATGACTGCTGGGTCATCTCCCGGCACATCGGAAATGGCAAAAGTTACTAGTTTTGCTGGCGCACAGGCAGCTGCCAATCGACCACCCTTAATGGCAGAGAGATGCTTGCGTACGCAATTCATCTCATTGATATCAGCCCCAGATTTCAACAGTGCCTGATTAATCTGCTGTTTATCCCCCAAGGTAATACCCTGTGCTGGTAACGCCAACAACGAAGAACCACCACCAGATAGTAAACAAATCACTAAATCATTTTCGTTTAAGTCCGAAACTAAATTCAGAATACGCTGTGCAGCTATCTCGCTATTTCTATCAGGTACCGGGTGAGCAGCTTCAATCACTTCAATCTGATGACAGGGAACCCCGTGCCCATAAGCCGTCACTACAAGCCCACTTAAGTGACTTTCTTTTACAAAGTTTTCTTCCCAATGATTTTCAAAGGTAGCAGCCATCGCTGCGGCGGCTTTACCCGCACCAACAACAATAACTTTACCGTTGCTTTTATTAGCCGACTGATCCTTTAAAACCTTATCCAAAAAACCCGGTAATACTTTTTTTGGATCTGCGGCAGCCACTGCCACGTGGAACAAACCAGTCAACAAATTTTGTGGGTCAAAGGGCATCAATAAAAACCTGTTACACAAATTAGATTACCTAAAGCCATTATGGTGCCAGAATGTATAAAATACATAACCACCATACACAAACAACTTAGAGGCTGGAGTAGAGTTCTGTGGAAAAACAGTTTATTGATGCCCAGCAATTACTGGATGATTCCTTTTCTCTAGGCTTACAAATTCTGGAAAGCAGCTTCGTACCTCATTTTATTATTGGTGTATGGCGCGGCGGCACCCCGGTAGGTATTGCTGTGCAGGAGTTACTGGATTACTTCGGCATAGAAACCGACCATATTGCCATCCGCACCTCGTTCTATACCAAACTGGGAGAAACCGCCGATACCGTCAAAGTACACGGTCTCGGCCATATCATCGATAACCTGCGCAAGGCGGACTCCATCTTAATTGTTGATGATGTGTACGATACAGGCCTTAGTATGAAACAGGTTGTGGGCGATATAGAACTAGCCTGTGCCGATAACCCACCAGAAATTCGTATCGCTACGCCCTACTTTAAGCCAGGCAATAACCGCACCGATAGAGTACCGGATTACTACCTTCACGAGACCGATAAATGGCTGGTATTCCCTCATGAACTTTCTGGGCTAACCGCTCAGGAAATTCTGGATAAAAAACCTGGAATTGCTAACTTGCGTGCAGCACTTGAGAAACATACAGAGAAAACGAGTTAGGGAACCTCTGATTAATGGCCTATTTTGCGAGCGCTGTCGCGGCCTTTGAACCATTCATTCGACCCAGCTTATTGGTAATAAACCAGCCCGCTTCTATTAACTTATCCAGATCCACCCCATGCTCAATGCCCAGGCCATTAAGCATATACACCAAGTCTTCTGTGGCCACATTACCGGAAGCGCCCTTCGCATAAGGGCAACCGCCCAAACCTGCCACCGAGCTATCCACTACATCAATACCCATTTGCAGCGAAGCATAAATATTCGCCAGCGCCTGCCCATAAGTATCGTGCAAATGCACCGCAAGGCGGTGAATAGACACACTATCTGCCACTGTTTCGATTACCCGAGTAATACTCCCTGGCGTACCCACACCCGTGGTATCCCCCAGAGACACTTCATAACAACCCATCTCATGTAACCTCAGTGCCACTTCAGCTACTTTGTTTGGATCAACCTCACCCTCGTAAGGACAGCCCACCACACAGGAGATATAGCCACGTACAGGCAGTCCAGTAGACTTGGCCGCTTCCATAATGGGCGTAAACCTATCCAGGCTCTCGCTGATAGAACAATTAATATTCTTCTGACTAAAGGATTCAGATGCTGCCGCAAAAATCGCTACCTCATTGGCATGTGAACTAACAGCCCTCTCAAAACCTTGAAAGTTCGGCGTCAGCGCCGCATAGGTGACATCCGGTTTAAATCCACCCCCAGTGGAAAAAAGCCCCTGAAACACTTCATCGCTACCCGCCATCTGTGGCACCCATTTGGGATTCACAAAACTGCCCGCTTCAATATAGCTAAGGCCAGAATCTACCAACCGCTGGATCAGTTCAATCTTCACCTCAGTGCTAATGGGTTGCTGTTCGTTTTGCAGGCCATCTCTCGGGCCAACTTCAACGATTTTGACTTTTTTGGGTAAATTCATAACTTAACTCGGGTAGCAGTGTTCAAAGTATCTATGGGTTTATATAGTTTACGTTACTTTTTATTGATCGGGATCGGAAAGTGGCGGTGAGACAGGTTCGCTAATATGGAGAAGTATATTTTATCTGGCATTACTTATTACTTGTTAATAACCTCCGTTAACGCGGCCAGAGTCTTTATAATTAGCTGTTATGCGCCATAATGGATCGAAGCATCAACGAAGAGGATTGATATGATTGACTTTCTTGCGACGTTTATCGTTTTCTTTGCCGTGATTGATCCTATCGGTACTGTACCTGTTTTTATTGCCGTCACACGAGGATACGAAGGGCGCGCTAAACGTAGAATTGCATTGCTAGCTGCATTTGTTTCTGCGGCTGTACTCGTTTTTTTTGTGGTAGCAGGCGAATTAATTTTAATTCAGATGGCAATTCCTTTATCGGCTTTCCAAATTGCAGGGGGCATTGTTTTATTTTTGTTTGCCCTGTCCATGATTTTTGGGGTAAGTAAACCGGAAGAGGAAACGTGCCTCGTTAAAGATCACCGTGAGACCGCAATATTTCCTCTTGCAGTGCCATCTATAGCAAGCCCAGGAGCTATGCTAGCAGCAGTTCTACTAACAGAAAACTCCAGGTTTGATCTATGGCAGCAAGCGCAGACAGTCCTTGTGATGATATCCGTTTTAATAGTTACGTTATTTTTGATGCTGGGTGCTAGTTTGATACATCGATTTATTGGAAATGCCGGAGCCAGTGTTATCAGTCGAGTCATGGGTCTGATCCTCACTGCAGTGGCAACAACAAATGTGCTAACCGGCTTAAGTGGATACTTCAATCTATGATTCTTTATTTTTCAGACAAGGCGTTACATAACAAATCATTTAACCAGACATGCTTTTTGTCTACTGCCAGTTAACTTAGGTGTTATGATTTTTCTTTGGCTCCGTAGCTAGAAACTGATAAGGGTGATAGCCCACAAATCTGTTAAAATAAAAGCTCCCCAATAATCGTATTGATTGTGCTGGGGCTACCTAAGACTAGGGACTATATATTTTGACCAATAATGATATTTTTCGCCGCATCCGCTACACCTTTGATTTAAAAGACAGAAACATGGTTGAGATCTTCGCTTTGGCAGATTTCAACGCAACCAGAGAGCAAGTTGCCGCCTGGTTAAAAAAAGAAGATGACGAAGATTTTCTCAAACTTAGTGGCACAGAGTTAGCTGTGTTTCTTAATGGCTTTATTAATTTAAAGCGTGGCAAACGCGATGGCCCACAACCAACACCAGAAAAACATTTGAATAACAATATGGTTTTTCAGAAGCTACGAATTGCTCTAAATTTAAAAGCTGAAGATATTTTAGATATTCTTCAATCGGTAGACTTCCGTTTAAGTAAACATGAATTAAGTGCGTTATTCCGTAAGCCTGGTAATAAAAATTACCGAGAATGTAAAGATCAAATTCTCCGAAACTTTTTACTCGGCATTCAACACCAATTACGACCAGAATCTAACAGTTCAGAACCACAACAATCGTATTACAATAAAAGTATTTAAAGAGAATTAAAGGGGCCTGAGCCCTTTTTTATGATTGCTCTTCCCCTATAACACAATAAAGGGGACCGTATTGAATCGTAATGATTAACCTTTGATACAAACAAATACATCTATAGTGATATACCGTTTTCGGCTGTCCAGGTGTTGTCATGCCTTTATACAGTGGGATGCGCGAAGCACTTATGCTGTCAGCAATATGGTCGCTGCGACTAAGAGATAAAAGATACCACTATGAATATCAAACAAGAACTACAAAACCTTAATAATAAATTAGATAAATCTAGCCGCAAGTTAGCCGCCGCTAAAAAGCGTGACGACCAAGCCATTGTGCTTCAATCTCAAACTGAAATAGAAGCATTAACCAAAGCAATCGCTAGCGCAAAAAAACGAAATGATCGCGAGTTAAGTGTCAAAGGCAACAGTATTAAAGCCTTGGCCTTCAACCGTGAATTAACTAAAGAAGAGCAAGCCAATATGGGCAAGCTGAAAAAGTCTGTGCGAGGCTTGGTCGTGGTGCATCCTCTAACAGCAATTGGTCGTGAATTAACGATAGAGAAAGTGACGGGGTTTGCCCCCAAGAAATTTTAGCCATTAGAGGGGACAGAGCCGGGGTGCATTGATTTAATAACTGGGTAAAATACAGCTTCTTACAAAACCACTCTAACCTGCACCCTCTTCGCTATATACTCACAACCCTACAACCACTCAATTTAAGTAGAAATTATGTTTGAAAATATAGCTCCCGCTCTGTTTATCTTTTCTGCGCTATTTATAAGTAGCTTGGTTATTGGACATGCCTTAAAGAAATTTGGCTCTCATTTTGACACATCCTCATCCGAGGTATTTCGTCTGTTATCCAATTCCCAGAAAGCCATTTTGATTTTTATCGGGGTGGTATTAGCCCTCTCTAAATTGGGTTTCAATGTATCGGCATTAGTCGCCGGGTTAGGGTTAACAGGGTTTGCATTAGGCTTTGCACTGAAAGATGCCATCTCTAATTTAGTGGCAGGCATGATGATTGTGATTTACAAACCTATTGAGCTTGGAAATGTTATTGAGATTTCAGGTACAAAAGGGGAAGTGGTTAATATTAATCTTCGCTATATCACCATCAAGTCGGACAGTATTATCCACCTGATCCCGAACTCATTGTTTTTAAGTAATAAGCTTTCAATTATTGATGGAAAGGTCACAATAACGCTTCCCGACGACAATGCTTCAGGCAAGGAATATCAATGATAATTTGTGGTGTTGAACTATCGGCTAACGATGCCGTTGTGTGTTTACTTCAATTAGAAAGCAAACAATTTAATTTACCCGATTGTAGAGTGCGGAAACTGTCATTGCCGAAAGAGCACACCCGTGAAGATCTACAGAAATTTCAATTTGCATTCGCCAAATTGATGAGCGACTACCGAGTTGAGAGGGTTGCCGTAAAAGAGCGTATGACCAAGGGGAAATTCGCTGGTGGCGCCATCAGCTTTAAGCTGGAGTCTGCTATTCAACTTATTGAGAATATTGATGTTGATTTGCTTTCTTCTGCACAGATTAAATCTGCACTGTCGGATAACCCTCTCCCCGTATCATTTTCAGATACAGGGCTAAAGGTATTTCAAGAAGCTGCATTTAAAACGGCCTATGCCGCGCATAGGTTGAACTAAACACAAGGAAATAAAGGGGAGCTGTGACAACAGTGTCTTCACTTTTCACCCCAGATTATTTAATTTTTTAACTGCTGCTTAGTATCCACCTTGTTCAAGGTTGCCCACGAACTCACACTCGCCACTAAATAAGGCACGCAATAGGTGAATGCTATTTTCAAATAGTTAATTTCGCCCCCTGATAGCAACACATCTCCCTGGTTAATCAGATTCAATATTGACCCGACCATCAGGGCTATGATGAAGAAATGCCGTTGTAAGAAGAATGTCATTACACGGCCTCTACTTATGCCGCTAATGATAGCGTTGGTCCAAACACTTCATAGTGAAGCTGTTGTTCTTTCACGCCACGCTCCAGCAAGAGTTCACGCAATGCGACCATAAAGGGAAATGGACCACAGAAGTAATAGTCTGCATTGTTGTTGCTACCATTAGTGAGGAATTTATCCATAGCTGCTTGATCAAGAAAGCCCTGATGATCGCCACTATGGTCATCCATATAGGCGGTGAAGTAACGAAAGTCATGGGTTGCTTGAAGGTCTTTTATATCCTGCTGCAAGCTGTGCTTTTCTTTACTTTGAGCGCAGTGAATAAAGGTCGTCGATATTTCCGACTGCTTATGCAGTTGGTCTTTCAGCATACTCATCATCGGAGTGATACCAACACCCGCACTAACCAGAACCACATCGCGCTGAGGCTCTTTCGGCAGGATGAAGTCACCTGCTGGTGCTGAAATCATCAAGCTATCGCCTACATTCAATTGGTTATGAAGATGATTGCTGACCATGCCTTCTGGTTTACCCGGCTCTGCCTTAACAGTAATCCGGTAATAAGCCTGCCCCGGACGATCTGACAATGAGTACTGACGAATTTCCTGGTAAGGGTGACCAGGAATATCGAGTTTGACGCCCACATACTGCCCTGCTTTGAACAGAGCCAAACCGCTGCCATCTGCTGGGACTAAGTAGAAAGATTTGATTTCATCGGTTTCTGGCACAATTTTATCAATGGTAAAACGACGAAAATCTCTCCAACCACCTTTTTGGTTGGCATTTTCCTGATAGATGTTTTCTTCGTGATTAATAAATACTTCGGCCAATGATCCATAGGCTTCTCCCCAGGATTGAATCAAGCTATGGGTCAAAGGTAAACCTAGCTCTTGTGACAATGCCAACAGCAACGCCTCACCCACCAAGGGGTAATGTTCGGGAAGAATATTTAAGCTGGCATGTTTGTGAGCGATGCGATTTACCATCGGCATCAGTTGCTCTGGGTGTTCCGCTAGGTTGGCGTAGGCGAAAATAGCACCGGCCAATGCCTTCGCCTGATTACCATTACGTTGATTTGCCAGGTTGAACAAATTTTTCAGTTCGGGGTTACGCTCAAACAAAATGCTATAGAAGGTAGTTGTAATTTCTTCACCTTTCTCCTCAAGAACGGGAACACTTTGCTTCAATACGGATAATACTTCTGGGCTTAACATGGCCACATCTCCTTATAATTAATTCTTTTTTCTGACATTAGGCGATTGGTATGAACATGCTGATATACAAGCCTATATAGCCACACCAATACATATATCTAATATATATCTTTATAATGATGCGTATAATATGTATCTTTGTAGGGACTGTCTACCCATTCAACAAAATAATCTGTCATAACATGCTGGTGGGTTAATTTGATGAAATACCCTGGTAAAAAACTATGCAGCTAACTAAACATACAGATTTTGCTCTTAGGAGCCTGATGTATCTGGCCGCACTACCTGAAGGACAACTGGCTACCATTACGGAAATTGCCGAGCAGTTTAATATTCCAAGAAACCATTTGATGAAGGTGGTTCATCAGCTAGGGAAGTTAGGTTACGTCACAACCCTTAGGGGCCCCAAAGGGGGGATTTGCCTAAAAAAAGATCCTTCTGACATTCTGCTATCAACTCTGGTTAAGGATTTTGAAGTCCGCCTGGATCCTATTAATTGTGATACGCCACCTTGCCCAATGAACGGTGGCTGTGAACTTAAACATGCCATGTTGAAAGCACAGCAGGCATTTTTAAATGCTTTGGATAACTACACCGTTGCCAGTTTGGTCAAAAATCCAGGTAAATTAGTTGATGTCGTTCGTATTGAATAATGCTGTTAAAAAAGAAATAAAATTATTGAGAATACTTGTTTAAATTAACTTATTTATTTAGAAAACTCCGCTTTGTCCAAATAACCACTCTAGGCAAACCAATAGGCTAAATGTCCAGGCAACCTAGCTAAGCCATAACCATCTGACCCTAACAATGCAGCCTCTGTTACCTGCCAGGTTTGCCCATCATGTTTTACTGTATTTAAATCTTTTCCCTCTCGTTCAAATTTTTTACCCGCAGACCGGTAAGCACGAACTGTTCTGCTCTCTGTATCACCAATTAAAACAACATCGATTACACCCACACGGTCATTTATCACTTTTCCGCCTTGAAATGTTTTCAGTGGCCAAGCTTTTTCTGCACCTGTAATACGTAGGCCAAACACTTTATCTTTTGGGTTAAGACGTTTGTCATTTGTTAGTGCAGGGAACATTAAGTCGGGGCTATTAAAATAGCGCCCATAAGCTTTGTCAGGGCGATAACCCCTAATGTATCCTGTATCAGCAGAGAGCACTTTTGTTTTCGGGTACTGCTTTTTCCACTGCCCCCAAGTTGTCGTTACCACAGGAAGTATTTTTAGTTGAATACCCGATCCTGTTAGCTCACCAACGACTGGGCGACCTGTAAACTGATTCCATAGTGAATGGGTTTGTTGGTCGTACATCAATTTGTTTGAACGGTATAAAAAACCAGACGAACCAAAAACAAAGGGTTCTTCTCGCCCATCGACACGACCATCAAATAAAATTCCTGAACCACAAAGAGTGCAATAGGCTAACGAGACAGGAACACCTCCAACTACATCGTTGAACATTTCGTGCCAATCCATAATTCGGTAGGGATAAGCGCGAACATCCCCATTAATTTCAACACCAAAAATTAGATCAGAATTATTGAGGTATTTTGCTTCTTTAGCTCTAACAAATGAGGGATTGGTTAACGCAGGAATACCATCCTTTTGTACACCACCCCAGACAATTTCTTCCATTCGGATTTCATGATCAACACCGGGATAAACAAACACTCTAAATTCGGGATCAATGTTGGCAAACAATTGTGATTCAAATGTAGTAAAACCTTTGAATGGCTTTACTTCGGGGTGGGCTTGCAACCACAGCATCCAGTCAGACCAGTCTTTACCGCGGTTTTCCCCTGTTAATATTGTCAGTAATTCAGCTATATGACCTCGACTATCACCTGCAAACCGCATGACTTTTATTAGCCCTGCCACTACGTCTAGGTTATTGCGCTCACGTAACCAATTGAGTGCTTTATCCTGTGATTTTTTGGATTTTGAAAATAATAACTGGAGTTGTTTGGCCACTTGTTCGTTTTCGATGCTCTTTTCGGCACTATTTTTAGCAATCGTTTTTACAGCGCTATTTTGCGTATTTTCCTGGTCACTATGGGCCACAGTAATGTAACTGCAGAGTGGTAATAAAAAGAAAACAACGCACACCTGTATAAAATTTTTTATCACTGATGTTTTCATTAATTAAAACTCTAATAATTTTTTAATCCATCTCATGTGGAATTAGAGTAATTAATAAGAAATAGTTCAGGATTGATTTGTTGGGGGTGAAAAGTACTAAAGAAAGGTACTGAAGAAAATCAGACGATAACGACCACCAAAAGAAAAGGTTTAATTAATGATTATCCACCTGTCATATTCATTAATCTAACAACTTGTGGCTTGTCTTCATCATAAAAATAATGGCGCTCTGGCTTTATATCCATTGCTTCTACAATCGTATTTTTTAACTTCTCCATGTCACCAGGGTAACGGCGTATCACTGCCTTGAGGTCGACAGAATGTTCATTGCCTAAACAAAGCAATAACCTACCTTCGCTGGTAACACGAACCCGATTACAGGTATCACAGAAGTTGTGACTGTTTGGTGAGATAAAACCAATACGAATATTGCTATCAGCCGCTTTTTCGCTCGTTATACGATAGTACCGTGAAGGACCAGCACTGGTTTCAGTACTGGGGACCAGGGAGTAGGCAGTTCCTATAACATCCCTGATTTCATCACTGGTGACCATGGTGCCTTGTCTGTCTCGACAACCTACATCACCCATGGGCATTTCTTCGATAAAACTAATATCCAACCCTTTTTCCAGAGCAAACTCTACCAGCGGAATAATTTCATCATCATTTTTTCCACGAACAATTACGCTGTTAAGTTTAATCCTTTTTATACCGGCCGCTTGTGCTGCTTCAATCCCTTTTAATACCCTATCCAGTTTTCCTGTACGGGTAATAGCTTCGAATCGTTCGGGGCATAAAGAATCGATGCTGATATTAATTCGGGAAACACCCGCATCAGCTAACTGTGATGACATTCGTTCAAGCTGAGAACCATTGGTCGTTAACAACAGATCATCAAGGCCATCAAGTTCACCAAGATTACTGATAAGAGTCTGTATATTTTTTCGTACCAGGGGCTCACCACCCGTGAGGCGGATTTTATTCACCCCCAACTCAACAAAGGCCTGACTTAAAAATGTCATTTCTTCCAGGGTCAACAATTGTTGACGAGGCAAAAAGGTCATATCTTCCGACATGCAGTAGATGCAACGGAAGTCGCAACGGTCTGTCACCGACAACCGGAGGTAATTAACAGTCCGCCCAAATTTATCAGTTAGCGGTGATAATTTTGGTGATAGTTCTGGTGATAGCTCTGCTTTCGACACATCAACCCTTATACACTAATACTTGTTCATTATTCATAGAGTAAAAATAGCACTTGTTGAATAACAACTGTCGCTATTCTACTCACCTCTTATCATTAAATACCAGTTTAAATATCAAGCCTGTAGATTCGTTGATCAAGGTCAAGTGCACCCCTCTAAAGAGCTGATACCTTACATAAAAAGGAATAAAAATCCTTTTAAAACAGTGTGTTACCACCAAAGTGGCAGTTACTCTACCACCAAAGTGGCAGCTCACATGATGTACATTGTATTGGGGAATACACACATGAAAATTGCTGTTGAAAAAAGACCAAAATATAAATTATTAGCTGCTGCGATCTCTACCGCGGTTTTTGGTTTCTCTGGTCATGCGCTTGCTGAAGAACAAGTTACCCTAAAAGATGCTATTACCGATGGTAAGCTCGATTTTAGCGTCCGTTACCGTTTTGAAAATGTAGATGATGATGGCCGCCCAGAAGAGGCCCATGCCTCGACTGTTCGTGCTCGCATTGGCTATACCACAAAAACCTTTAGTGATTTCCAGGTCGGAATTGAATTAGATCACGTGGAAGCACTAGGTGGTGATAATTATGATGATCTCCATGGTGATACCACAGACCACGCTGTTGTCGCTGACCCAGAAGGTACTGAAATTAACCAAGCCTGGATTTCCTATAGTGGAATTGATGACACAGCTATTAAAGTGGGGCGTCAACGTATTAACCTGGATAACCAGCGCTTTATCGGCGGTGTTGGCTGGCGCCAAAATGAACAAACCTACGATGGCGTCACGGTTGTTAACACGTCCCTGGAAGACACTACTATTGTTTACGCCCACGTAAGCAACGTAAACCGGATCTTTGGACCAAATAGTGGTCGAGCGGGTACACCTGCTGCTGACGTGAATCTAGACGCGGATGCTAACATTTTGAATGTGAACTATAAGGGTTTGGGTATTGGTACTCTTTCAGCTTATGCCTACTTGCTCGATGTAGATGATCATCCGGTAAATCATACTCTGTCAGATGCTCTATCAACTAAAACATTTGGTGCACGCTTAACTGGTTCGCAAGGCGAAGAAACCAAATTTCTGTATACAGCAGAATTTGCTCGCCAGTCTGACTACAAAAACAATCCTGCCAGTTTTGATGCCAATTACTATAACCTTGAAGGTGGGGTTAAATTCAAAGGTATCACTGCCAAGCTGGGCTTAGAAGTTCTCGAAGCTGACGATGACAAAGGAATAGCCTTTTCTACACCGCTGGCTACCCTACACAAGTTTCAAGGCTTTGCTGATAAATTTCTGAGCACTCCAGGTACAGGTATTGAAGATACTTATGCCTCTGTTTTCACAAAAATATTTGGTGCCAAAGTAGGTATTATTTACCACGACTTTGAAGCAGATGAAGGTAGTGCAGACTACGGTGATGAAATTGATTTAGTCATTGCTAAACAAGTACATAAAAATGTACACGTATTGTTGAAATACGCTAACTACAATGCTGATGATTTTGGTACTGATACTCAAAAAGCTTGGTTACAAGTACTTATGAAGTTCTAGATCTCCCAAAAAATGGCCTGTCGCCCCCAAAGGCCATTATTTTTTTGCCCGGCACCGAAACATTTATTAATGAACAATACATTATTAAATGCTAGTTACCGGGCTTTTTTGTACCATTTTTTTATAATAATATTTTGTCGATCAAAAAAACTTATGCTGACCATGCACGGTTAGAAAACACATCGTCCAACTCAGGTTGGCAGACATGATTTGAATAATTACTTAGGGTTTTTACTGCAATTGCCAAAATAATTTCTAACACCTGGCGCTCAGAATAACCGGCACTAATAAAACCCTCCACGTCAGACTTAGTAGGAACACCGCGGGTACTTAGCATGGTTCGGGTAAATACTGCTAAAGCCTCAAGCTTAGTATCATCAATACTATTTCCGTCACGGATCGCATCTGTCACATGCTCAGGAACACCAGACATATTGTCAGCAATAAAACTATGGGCACCCACACAGTATTCACAGCCATTCTCACGGCTAATCACCATAAAAACTACTTCCTGCTCTACCGGTGTAAACTCAGATGTTTCACGAAATTGCTGGTAACCGTACAGATACATTTTCAGCAAGCCCGGTGAATTGGCCATGGTTTGATACATATTGGGTAAAAACCCAAAGTTAGCTTGCTGCTCTTCTAAAGTACTTTTTACATCATCACTTGCTGCTTCAATAGCGACGGGTGGCATAGTGATTTTATATTCAGATTTCATGATTTTTTCCTTCTTAATTTATTTAGGACTGATTAGTCCATATATGGTTAAAAAAATTTAAACTAAAAAAGTGTCTTAATAATTAGATCCGTAACTGGCTTTAGCGTACTTGTTTCTGCACTGGCTTTAATCATTGTTCTCAACCCACTAATGGCGGTTATTAGGTAGCTCACTAAATGTTCTGTTGGTGTATCAACGCTGATTTCTTTTTTCTGCTTCCCAAGCTCTATTGCCTGCTGAAACAACTTAGCCACATTCCCAGTTCCATCGGTTACTGCCTTGGCAATATCAGTATCACGTTGGCTAAGTTCATTGGCCGTATTCACCAGCAGACAACCTTTTCTCCCGCTACTATTTTTTGCTTCAGCAATAACTCCTTCCAAAAAATTGTCTATAAACTGTTTAACGGAATCACTGCTATCCAACTGCTCATTAAGTTTATCCACCATGGACTGCTGATAATGATCCAGGCAACGGATGAATAATTCATGTTTGTTACCAAATGTTTGATACAGGCTGCTTTTCGATAAGCCCATACTCTTCAGTAGATCCTGAAGAGAGGTTGCCTCATAACCTACGGTCCAGAACTGCTGTGTAGCAGCTTCCAGCGCACGATCAATATCAAATTCTCTGGGTCTTCCGTATGTCATAACAAAACATTATGGACTGATCAGTCCCATTGTCAATAAAAAATATCAAGACTTAAGAAGGCCTTATTAAAAAAAGGGGGGTTCAGCGAAAATGAATTAGCCGCCACAAACGGGGCAATCAACTTTTTTCTGTATACGAAAATTCTGCCACTGATGGTATTTACCATCAAAGATCAATAGCCTTCCATTCAGATCAGGGTCCATACCCAGTAACAGTTTGATCGCCTCCAATGCCTGCATAGAACCCAAAATACCTAACAACGGCCCTACCACACCACTGGTACTACAATTTAATACCGGCTCGGCAGTATCTGGTGGGTACAGGCACTCATAACAAGGAGTTTCTGGTTTACGGAAGTCAAACAGCATCAGATGGCCTTCCCAGCGTATAGCCGCCGCCGATACCAAAGGAACACGGTTTTCAGCACACACTCGGTTAACGGCTTTACGGGTTTCTAAATTATCACTGCAATCCAATACCAGGTCGACTCCTGGCACATATTCTTCCAAATCGTCTTCAGTTAATGCCTGATCGATAACATCAATTTCAACTTCCGGATTCAACTCTGATAAACGTACTTCAGCCAGGTCAGCCTTTAGCTTACCGGCACCATGGCTGTCGAACATCACCTGGCGTTGCAGGTTAGTCACGTCCAGAGTGTCTCCGTCGGCCAGCAACATGTGGCCGATTCCTGAAGCGGCCAGATAGAGCGCAACAGGAGAACCCAATCCACCCAACCCAATGATCAGTACTTTTGACTGGGAGAGTTTTAATTGTCCTACTTCGCCGATATCACCCAGTAACAAGTGACGGCTGTAACGTTTTTTTTCCTGGTCACTTAACATGCTGAAACCTAATTTGGATTGATTAATCTCTTTGCTATATCCCATTCATCAGGGGTATTAACATTAGATAATGCTTGGGCATCTTCAACAGGCAGCTCATTAGCATTTAGTTTAGCCAACATTCTTTTAATAGAGCGGGGGCTTTTTTTGGGAGAAGTTTGGTTTACCTCCTTGCCATCCTCTCTTTCCTCGAACACCTGCTCCAGATAACCTCGAACTTCATTATTAACAGGTAGATATAGTGGTAAATAACAGTCTGCATAGCAGGTGACTGTTCCAGCCACCCCACCAATATGCACCAGTTTTTGTAGTAACTGATGTGTTAATAACGGCATATCTACAGGAATAATTAACATGGCATCAATATTTAAATTTTCAGATTCACAGTACTTAACTGCAGTATAGATCCCCACTAAAGGTCCTAATTCAGGGAATAAATCAGGTATACCCTGATCACTACCACTGATAAGTACTTCTAAACCAAGAGATTCTAATAATGTCTGGCTGTACTCCAGCATCGTCTGCCCATTGCGGTGCAATTGTGCCTTATCAGTGCCCATACGAGAGGACAACCCACCCGCCAATATTAAACCATAACAAGATGCCATAACCTTCAAGCCTTCTTCTTGAGCTACCTCAAATCTGATTATACTAGGCCCCGTTAATGCTATGTGACTCTTAATAATATGGAGCTTTTAATAATACAGGGCTCGCAAAAACAAAATTTAGAGCAAAAAAAACCGCGCCTGATAGCGCGGTTTTTACTGGTTACTGCTCTAAAGCAATCCAGTTCTTTGTTTTGATTAGTTCTGTTCCAGAATGTAATCAACAACAGATTTCATTTCATCATCGCTACAATCCATACACAATCCTTTAGCGGGCATACCACGAATGCCATTGATTGCATTAGCATAGAGCGTATCCATACCTTGAGCTACGCGGCTTTCCCAGTCAGCAGCTACGCCAGTTTTGGGTGCTCCACCTGCACCACTTGAGTGACATGCAGTACAGCTCTTATTATAGATATCTTCGCCAGAACGAGGACCACTTGATGCCATAGCAGCTGGAGCAGATGCAACATCTTTTTCCAGAACCACTTCACCTTCAGGAGCAAGACGCTCAGAAATTTCAGCTTCTTGTTGTGCGGTCAGCTTTAACTCTTCAGTATCAGAACTACAACCCACAAGTCCCAGCACCAGTGTCAGGGCTACAACAGCAAAACCTGTTTTTTTCAATTGGCTCATTCTCGTCTCCGTATCATTCAGATTCGCGGCTCAAAAGTGGGACATTGCCCATACCGCATTTTTAAGGCCTGTATTATAGCGGTATAAAGCTCGATGTTGAAATATCCTAAAGAACATTCTAACCAGCGATTTCGAAGTCATATTTACGGAAAAGCTATTTTATAGGTGTTCTATAGACGAAATTTCTAATCTGCCCTTTTCAACGGCAACAACTTATCCAAACATCTGCTGGGCGAAACTAACTCGCTGCTCAACTGACAGCTCGTTCGAAGGTTGCTCATCAATTTTCTGTAGACGTTTAGCTAAACCGGTTTGATTAGCTATCTGAATAGCCAGTCCTGGCCTGGCGTTTAGCTCTAAAACAACCGGACCTTTGTTCTTATCCAAGACAATATCGGCACCAAAATATCCTAATCCGGTCATTTCGTAGCAACCGGAAGACAACTTAAGCACTTGATCCCAATAAGGTAAGGCCAATTCATCAAAACGGCACCCCGTATCCGGGTGGCGATCTACTTTGATATTATTTTGTACGGCATAGAGACTTCGCCCGTTCACAATATCAATGCCAACACCGACGGCGCCCTGGTGTAAATTCGCCTTACCATCAGAGGCATGAGTAGAACAACGCATCATCGCCATCACCGGGAAACCCTGGTAAACAATCACACGAATATCTGGCACACCCTCATGACTGTAATTAATCAACATCTGATCAAAATCGATCATATCCTCAATCATCGCCACATCAGGGCGGCCGCCCAGACTATATAGTCCACTGAGAATATTAGAGGCATGTCGCTTAATATCTCGGTAATCAAGTACAGCACCCGTAGACTTAATAAATTCATCACCCCGACGCTCGGTAATGACCAGAATACCCTTGCCACCACTACCTTGCGCAGGCTTGATCACAAACTTATCAATACCTTCTAAAATTCGCTCTAAATCCTGAACTTCACGCTGAATGCTGACCACGCCAAACAACTTGGGTACCGACATACCATGCTGTTCTGCCACCTGCTTGGTTTTTAACTTATTGTCTACTAAGGGGTAGCGACTACGGTCATTATTGCGGCCAATGTAATCAATATTGCGGCTGTTCATACCGAGTATGCCCAGCTCCCGCAGTTTTGTTGGCGATATCCATTTTGCCCTTTGAGAAAACCAACTCATTGTTCAGGGTTTCCTAAATCCCTAAACCGGTACAGCTCAACCAACCGATAACCATTGTATTTACCCAGCAACAACACTACGCCCAATAAACTAATCATCAGCTCTGGAAAGTTAAAGGTGAGATGCTCAATTAAGTCTACAGACATCAACAAATATGCGAGTACCGCAGCAAGCAAACTACCACTGCCTTGTATTAACACTTCATGGCCACCCTCTTCTTCCCAAAGAATCGACATTCGCTCAATGGTCCAAGCAAGAATAATGGTGGGAAGAAAAGTCACAGTTAATAACTGATCAAAACCCAACTTGTAGCTGATAATACTTAGGGCCGCCATCAGTAGGATAACCACAATCACCACCGCCGTAATTCGAGCGACTAATAAAAGGTTAAGGCGGGAGAGGTAAAACCGAATCCATAAACCAGCACCCACAACCGTTAAGAAAATGACTAACCCCGTCAACAACGTGGTTTGAATGAAGGCGAGCGCAATCAAAATGGGCATAAATGTACCCGAGGTTCGGACACCTACAAGTAACCGTAATAGCACGACCACCAAAGCGCCTACAGGAATTAACAACAACCCCTTAAACACTCCTTGTTGTTCTACCGGCAACGAATAAATTGAGAAATCCAGCAACAAGCGTTCTTTAACTTGTTGCTCCATAAACAACACTGTTTTGATGGGCAGAGTATTCTCCACAATGGCAAATTCCAGCTGAGAACTTTTGCCCCCCACCACATCCAATACCGAACGATCACCTCGCTGCCAAACAAAGAAATTATCCGGTAATCCAGGCTGGGCAGTTTTTGAATCAAACACCTGCCAATGATTGCCATCGTAAATTTCCACCAAAGTGTCCATTTGCTGACGGCGGCGGCCATCCTCTAAAAAAATACCTTTAACAGGCTGTGCAGGAATACCGGCAAAAGCCAACACGTCCATAACAACAGACAATCGACTTTCTTCGCGGTCTCCGAACAAAAATGCTGTATCTTGATCCATCTGCCCCTGAACCAATTGCAGCAACAAAAGTGCCGTGAAACTGGTTGAATCAGAAGCACCCTGACGCAATGAGGCCACCACCCGTTCCATAGCAGCCAAGCGGTCTGGGGTTAGTTCAGGAGGGATGATTTCAGGAATTGGGCTAGCGCCTAAATCAAATTGACCAGCATGATAAATTTCAAGCTTGTAATACAGGGTCGTTGTTCGATCTAGAGACTGACGATCCCACTTCGCATAACGCTCGCCTTGCTCTTCTTGGGTAGAGAACCCAAACCCAGATGACGCAAAGTGCTCATCCAGTACAACCCAACCTGCCTCGGGTTCTGGCAGGGCCAAAGATATTTCAACAGGGCCACCCACAGGCTTAAAGCTGATTTTTGATTCTAAGGTCCAAACGGCCTGCCGTTGACCTGGCAGTAATGGAAAACCTAATTCTATTTTTTTATAAAGCGTCAGCCCCAACCCAAGGGCAATTAAAATTCCGGCAACTAAGCTAATTTGTAATTTGGAGGAAACCCGCACTTATTTCACTTTCTCCGTCACTTTATCCATAACAGCTTCTTTCACTTTTGGCTTGGCTTTGACTGGATTAATCGTATGCCGCCGACTGACATCAACAATCGCCGTATCTGTAAGAAGGTTACGCCCCACCAATAAAGGATAGGTAAAATCGGCGCGATTAGATAAGGTTACATCAACCCTTTCTTTAATATCTCCCAAGGTTAACCAAAGCTTAACGACAAAACGGCGCTCTGGTTCTCCCTCCTTTTGCTTAATAAGTACTGTGCGCTGGAACCGCCGCTCTAGCTCAACCAGTTCATTGGTTTCAGGGTTTAACAATGAAAACTGTACGAACTGTTTACCATCACGCTCTATTAGTTGAATTTTTTCAGCATGAATAGATGATGATTCAGCCCCAGTATCTATTCTGGCCTCATATTGAAGGTCTGATGGGTGAACTATGACTTTCTCAACTTCACCAATAATCGGTAAATCAAGCTCTCCTGCTGTTTGAGGCAACTTATTAGATAACATGGGAACGTTAACAATTTTTTCTATCACTTGAGGCGCAGGGCAAGCCTTTGAAACACATACCGGGCATACTTTTGGTGGACATACCTCAACCTGAGGCGCTGAAGCCTGTGGCCTCAACCAGGAACAGCCTGGCAGCGCCAACAATATCAATGCCAACAACTTCACTGCCAATCCGTATTGGCCAATTTTTTTAAACTCGCTATTCATTCAGGTACCCAAGTAATACGAACTTTAGTATACCCTATGCTGAGACCTCAAAAGCAGACCAGTTTCACCCCTTACCTCTCACAACAGAAATAGACTAATGCCAGGGGAAGCTTTACTATTGCGGCCCTGTTAAAACCTCGCAAGCACCCGTAGCTCAGCTGGATAGAGCGCTGCCCTCCGGAGGCAGAGGCCAGAGGTTCGAATCCTCTCGGGTGCGCCATTAAATTAAAAAACTGGCCTTGTGCCGGTTTTTTTAATTTAACCGTTTGAGTGTTCGAACCGACAAGAGGTTCGAGCCGAGCACCACAGGTGCGAGACAGCGCTGCCGTTATAGGCAGCGACCCACAGGGTGAGGTGCTTACACCGAATAATCCTCTCGGGTGCGCCAGCTACAATCAAGCGCTTGGACCAAGCCACAATGGGGTACTCTTTTTTCTAGAGCTCAATGCTCATTTTTTAACCTTCATCACAAAAAACACCCGTTCACTCACATAAATCTATAGGATTATAGAATTTTCATAATTGGCTCGTTAACATGCACGCCATGACAGCTAACATTAGATCTACCACCAAGTATCAACAACAAAGAGAAAAGGCCATAGAAGCAGCAGCTTCTATCTTTGCCTCCAAGGGATATCATGGTGCTAGCACTAAAGACATAGCAACTCATTTGGGTATACGTCAGGGCAGCCTTTACTACTACTTCAAATCAAAAGAAAAAGCATTAGAAGAAGTATGCCTCATTGCCCTCAAAAGCTATGTAGGCAAAATGGAAGCTATTTTTGATCAAGAATTACCCTTTGACAAAAAACTATCGATGGTGATTAGAGCCCACCTCAGCAGCTATAGAGAAAATAATGCCGCATTGAGGGTTCATAATGAGCAAAGGCTGTATTTACCAAAAGGTCGCCGAGACAAACTCAAAGATCTCGGTTCTACCTACAGGCAATATTTGGAACAAATTTTTATCGATGGCGTAAACAAAGGGAAGTTAAGGTCAAATCTAGACAGCCACTTTGCAGCACTGTCACTTATAGGATTATGCAACTACTGGGGATCTATGCTTAGTCGAGAACGAGGGCTAAATCTGGATGAAACTATTCAGAAATGTACAGACATAACACTGCATGGTTGTTACTAACAAGGATCATTAAGGACTAAATAATGACTGAACAAAAAGCTACTAACGTACACTGGCATGATGGCGAGATTTCTCGCGAAGCTCGCTGTGAACTTATGGGACAAAAAGGCGCAACACTTTGGTTTACAGGGCTTTCAGGTAGTGGAAAAAGCACCATAGCTGTTGCCTTGGAAAATACCTTACATCAGCATGGAAAACTTTCTTACCGACTTGATGGCGATAATATTCGTCTCGGCATCAATAAAAACCTAGGGTTTAGTGCCGAAGATCGCACCGAGAACATCCGCCGTATTGGTGAGATATCCAAATTATTCGTTGATTCAGCTGTCTTCGCCTTGTCCAGTTTTATCAGCCCCTATAGGGAAGACCGCAACAAAGTCAGAGAGCTCCATGATGAGTCAGGCTACAATTTTATCGAGGTGTATGTTGATTGCCCGTTAGCTGAAGCCGAGAAACGTGACCCCAAAGGTCTATACAAAAAAGCCCGTGCTGGAGAAATAAAAAACTTCACAGGTATTGACGATCCCTACGAAGCCCCGGAAAATCCCGAAATTCATTTGCGTACCGACCAAATGACGGTAGAAGAAGAAGTCTCCACGATCATTAATTACCTTAAAGAAAGGGGATTTTTGAAGGACATCTAATCACCAGAAAGAACATTAAACACTTAAATACCAATCAATCCATTTACAGGAGAAGGCGTAGTGATCAAGCCCCATGGCTCGGATTCATTGAATCCACTGTTTGTATACGACACAGAAAAACACCATCAGCTCATGCAAGAGGCAGAATCACTGCCCACCCTGATGCTCAATTCTGCTGCCGCAGCCAATGCTGTCATGCTGGGAGCCGGTTACTTTAATCCACTAGACGGCTATATGGACCTAGCGGATGCCCTTAGTGTTGCAGAGAACTTGCACACGGCCGAAGGCCTGTTTTGGCCAACACCGATCCTCAACCTGACTCAAGATATCAGCGATATCGAAGGTGCCAGTCGCATTGCCCTGAGAGACCCCAATACCGAGGGTAACCCGGTGATGGCGATTATGGATGTAGACAAGATCGAAACTGTATCTGACGAACAAATACAGTTCATGGCAGGCGAGATTTTTGGCACATTGGACCCTGAACACCCCGGAGTTGCTACATTCACCAGTCTGGGTAACAACCTAGTCTCTGGAAAAATCCAGGTATTGAGCTTCAGCTATTTCCAAAATGATTTCCCTGATACTTTCCGCACAGCCGTAGAAATTCGCAACGAAATCAGTGAACGTGGCTGGGAAAAAGTTGTTGCTTTTCAAACCCGCAATCCTATGCACCGCGCTCATGAAGAACTTTGCCGCATGGCCATGGAACGCCTTAATGCCGATGGTGTTGTGGTTCACATGCTATTGGGCAAATTGAAAAAAGGGGATATTCCTGCGCCAGTACGTGATGCCTGTATTCGAAAAATGGTAGAGCTTTACTTCCCGAAAAACTCAGTCATGGTAACAGGCTACGGTTTTGACATGCTCTATGCAGGGCCAAGAGAAGCCGTTCTACACGCTGTATTCCGTCAGAACATGGGTGCCACCCATTTAATCGTTGGGCGTGATCATGCTGGTGTCGGCGACTATTACGGTGCTTTTGATGCCCAGACTATTTTTGATAAAAAGGTACCTGCTGGCGCTTTAGATATTGAGATCTTCCGTGCTGACCACACAGCCTATTCCAAGAAGCTGAATCGCGTAGTCATGATGAATGAAGCAGAAGATCATGAGAAAGATGACTTTGTGATTCTCTCAGGCACAAAAGTTCGCCAAATACTGGGTGAAGGTATTGCACCACCCCCGGAATTCTCTCGACCTGAAGTGGCTCAGATCCTGATGGATTACTATCAGTCCGAGAACAGTTAATCCAATGATAAAAGGGGCTACTAAAGCCCCTTTTTTACACCGACATATTGGTAAATCGTACAACTCATAAAAACAACACTGGTAAAAAAATGGCTGATTTCGATGTATTCAATGGCGATGCTGATGGTATTTGCGCACTGACTCAACTCAGGCTTGCCGAGCCAAGATCAGCCACTTTGGTAACGGGTGTTAAGCGGGACATTAACCTACTCAAGAAAGTAACGTCTAGTGATGGCGACAGAATCACCGTCCTCGATGTATCCATGGACAAAAACCATGATGATTTACAGCGCTTACTCAGTGCCGGCACAGAAGTGTTTTATGTTGACCATCATTTTGCAGGTGACATCCCCGAATCAGCAAAACTAACAGTAATCATTAACGAGGCACCAGACGTTTGCACTAGCCTTTTAGTCAACGCTCACCTTAAGGGAGCCCATGCAGCCTGGGCCGTAGTCGGCACTTTTGGTGACAACCTCAATAAGAGCGCACTGGGCATAGCAAAGAATCTAGATCTTTCAGAAGCAGAATTAGCCTCCCTGAAAAATCTCGGCATCTATATTAATTACAATGGCTACGGTTCTGACCTCGAAGACCTGCACTTTAAACCAGAAGAACTGTATAAGTTGGTAAGCTCATATAAAAACCCGTTAGATTTTATCCGCGACAGTCAGCAATCCTTTGAAAAACTGGAAACTGGCTACCATTCAGATATGTCTTCGGCAAAACAAGCTAAGCCAGAAAAGGCCACTGAGCAGACAGCTGTTTTCATTCTGCCCAATCAGTCATGGGCTCGGCGCGTTAGTGGCGTATTTAGTAATGATCTCACCAATGACCACCCCAATCGGGCCCATGCTGTATTGACTGAAAAAGATAATGGCAACTACTTGGCAAGTATTCGTGCACCACTAAATAATCGCACTGGGGCTGCTGAACTTTGCCGCCAATTTCCCACAGGTGGCGGTAGGGAAGCTGCAGCAGGCATTAATGATTTACCCAAAGAAATGTTAGCTGAATTTATCGCAACCTTTGAAACACAGTACATGTCATAAAACTCTTCATAATAGTAATCTTTATACCCCCTTTAAAAGCACTCGCTTTAAAAGTTTTTTTTTAAAACACACTCTCAATTTCACTTTCGCTCCCCATAGCTATTGTCAGCTAGAATGACGACAGCTACTGTTAGGATACTGTCCTTGTTGGAAAATAAATGTCTGCCCTTTTAGAAAACCTACTCTCCTTACTCGGTCCAGAAGGGCTGATTAAGAGCGGCTTGAATGAAACTAATATTAAGGGTCGCCCAACCGATGGTTGGGGTGCTCAAGAATGCCTATCACCCGCTATTATCCGCCCAAAAACTACTCAACAACTCAGTGATGTGATGAAGCTTTGCCATAAAGCCGGGCAAAAAGTAGTTACCCATGGTGGCTGTACCAACATGACACGTGGATGCGCCAGCACTAAAGACGAATTGGTCGTTTCATTGGAAAGAATGACGAACATTGAATCGATTGATATAGCCAATCGAACGATGACTGTTCAAGCCGGGGTTCCACTTCAAACTATTCAGGAAACGGCTGACAAAAACCATTTATTTTTTGCCCTGGACCTTGGTGCCAGAGGCACGGCAACCATTGGTGGCAACATTGCTACCAATGCTGGTGGCAATCAGGTCATCCGCTACGGTATGGCACGTGAGCAGGTATTGGGGCTAGAAGTAGTTTTGGCCGATGGCCGCATTCTCAGCTCAATGAACCACATGCTAAAAAATAATGCTGGCTACGACCTTAAACATTTATTTATTGGTAGCGAAGGAACCCTCGGGATAGTCACCCGAGCAGTACTGAGATTAAGGCCACAAATGCCAAGCCGCACAACAGCTCTGGCAGTCACTGATCAGTTCTCCAGAATGTCTCAATTGCTCAATCACATGGAGCAAGCTCTAGGAGGAAAGTTGAGTGCTTTTGAAACCCTATGGCAAAGTTATTACCGCATAGCCTGCAAGGGAGAAAATATAGGACAGCCTCCCCTGCCAGATAATCATCCATTTTATATTCTGATCGAGGCCAGTGGCGCAAATGCAGAGTCTGATAGCGAGCAATTCCTTCAAGCATTAGAAAGCGCCATGTCACAAGGACTTATTACTGATGCTGTCCTGGCAGAATCACTTCAGCAGCAACAAACCATGTGGGCTGTAAGAGATAATATTCCGGCTTTGTTCGCCTATCAGCCTTTGATTTTATTTGATATCAGCCTACCCATCAGTGAGATGGAGGGCTACCTAGAGGAAATGCAAAATAATATCGCAGCCATTGATGAGCAACTGTTTGTAGCCACACTGGGGCATTTAGGTGATGGTAATTTGCATGTTGCAGTAGAGCTGGGAAATATAGAAGAAAATGGCATTGAAGCAAGAAAGCGTTCTATTGAGCGCGCTCTGTATACTCCCTTAACAAAAAGGCAAGGCTCAATCTCAGGGGAACATGGTATTGGTTTAGAGAAGAAGCCTTACCTTTCTATATGCCGCAGCACTACAGAAATTGAAGTTATGAAGCAGTTAAAACAGTTGTTTGACCCAAAAGATATTTTGAATAGTGGCAAGGTTATTTAAGGGGATCTTTTATTTCTGCCCTAATTCAAGACTGCTCCAGCTCAACACTTTTTCAATTCAACACTGCTCCAACTCAACAAGAGTCCCACAAAAATCTTTGGGGTGAAGAAATAAAACTGGCTTTCCATGGGCGCCCGTTTTAGGTTCTCCATGGCCAAGTACGCGGGCACCTTCAGCAACTAATTTATCTCGTGCCGCTAAGATGTCCTCGACCTCATAACAAATATGGTGCATACCACCATCAGGATTACGCTCTAAAAATTTTGCCACGGGTGAATTTTCACCAATGGGTAATAACAGTTCTATTTTAGTATTGGGTAGTTCTACAAAAACCACTCGCACACCGTGCTCAGGAAGATCATTAGGTTCCGAAAGTTTTGCACCTAAAGCATAACGATAAGTATCCACCGCTTTATCCAAATCGGGAACGACAATGGCCACGTGATTTAACTCTCCAATCATTTTCTTACCTTTTTTACTTTTTAAAAATGAAGACTTTCTACGACAGCTTTCGGAAAGCATCAATTAATTTGCGTGCTGCAATGGTCGGTGTAGTTTTACCTTGCATCACATCACGCTCCAGAGGGTCCACTAGGGCTTTCACGGCCTGATTTTCCTTTAACTCTGTTAACAACGCATCTGCTGTTTCACTCCACAGCCATGCTCGAGCCTGTGCTGATCGTCTCGATTCTATTTCTCCAGCATTACCTAACGTTTCACGGTATTCTTCAACTGTTTGCCATACTTCATTAACACCATGATTTTTTAATGCGGATATTGCTTGAACTCTGGCCTGCCAATTACGGCTACGTGGGTGAAGAAAATGCAGGGCCATTTGGTAATCAGACACGGTTCTGTTAGCCACAGCTTGTTGATCACCATCAGACTTATTCACAAGAATTAAGTCTGCCAATTCCATAATGCCCCGCTTAATGCCTTGAAGCTCATCGCCACCACCTGGCAGTAGCATCAACAAAAACATATCTGTCATTTCAGCGACGGCGGTTTCTGATTGTCCGACCCCTACGGTTTCAACGAAGATCACATCAAAACCAGCAGCTTCACAGAGCAGCAGAGTTTCGCGTGTTCGCCGGGTAACACCCCCTAAAGTCTGGCCCGCAGGAGATGGTCGTATAAATGCATTATCGTTTCGTGACAGTGCTTCCATTCGTGTTTTGTCACCAAGAATAGAACCGCCACTAACCGCAGATGTAGGATCCACTGCAAGTACAGCGACCTTATGCCCTTGATCAATAACATGGCCACCAAAGGCTTCAATAAATGTAGATTTACCGACACCCGGCACACCAGAAATACCAAGCCGTATGGAGTTTCCTGTGTGCGGCATAATAAGATCTAATAACTGGGCCGCTTGCTCACGGTGTATCGCATTAGTGGATTCCACCAAAGTAATAGCTTTGGCAAGGGCGCGCCGATCACCGTTTAGAAGACTCTCGGCAAGTTCATTTGCTATCATCTGTACAATTCATCTTCATGGTTTAGTTTGGTCACGACACACTATACCACTGAGCACTTTACCTCTACGTACGCCACTCCTGCGCAAACTCGACACTATTACTCAAACCCAACTTTGGGTGTCTTTAAAAATAGTGATTTTTTTGTGAGTACAAGAAAGCACCGCGCGGAGAACCGCAGTGTACAGTCAGTACATGAGGATTCGAGCACGGAGCTGACGTAGTAATCGCGAAAAAAGTGCATTTTTAGAGGTGCCCCCTTATTCAAATTCAACGATGGCCTGGTCTACCATTAGGCTATCGCCCACATCGGCAGATACTTTCATCACGACACCATCTGCATTTGCTCGCAAGCTGTTTTCCATTTTCATCGCCTCGACAACTGCCAGCTCTTCACCCTCTTTGACCGTATCACCTTCTTTAACTGCCAACTTCACCAACAAACCAGGCATTGGAGATAGAAGGAATTTAGACATATCAGGCGCTTCTTTAACCAGCATATGCTTATTCAGCTCAGCTGTTCTTGCTGTAACAACAAACGCATGTTTTTCGGCGCCTCGGTGGAACATTTTCAGTGATGAGCCTTCTACATCAACCTGAATACATACGGCCTGACCATTAATGTCTGCTTTAAACAGAGGATCACCAAATTTCCAATTGGTGACAATCTCATAGCGTTTACCTGCCAGCTCAACACCAATAGCCGAGTCACTGCTATTGTTAACAGAAACTTCGTACTCTGCTTCGCCATTATCCATCATGACAACCCACTCGGATGCGGGGTTGTATTCATGGCCAGGCAACTGACCAGAAATCATGGCACAACGATCTCGGTACTGTTTATTGATCGCCGCAGCAACCACCACGCAAATTGCCGGATCATCTTGGGGTACCAGATCAGCACTAAAGCCATCAGGGTATTCTTCCGCAATAAAATTAGTGGTCAATTTTTCTGCTACAAACCGTGGGTGAACCATCAAAGCATTAAGGAAACTTATATTGTGGTTTACACCGCGAATATAATAAGCATCCAATGCATCGACCATTCTGCTTGTGGCTTCTTTACGATCTTTACCGTAGGTAATCAGTTTCGCGATCATTGGATCGTAGAACATGGATACTTCACCACCTTCATATACCCCAGTATCCACACGAACACCTTCACCTTCCGGGGGAATATAATGAACAAGGCGACCTGTTGAAGGCATAAAGTTACGGAAGGGGTCTTCAGCATAAACACGGGTTTCCATGGCCCAACCGGTAAGGGTGACATCTTTTTGAGTCAATGGCAGTTTTTGACCTGCCGCCACACGAATCATCAGTTCAACCAAATCCTGACCTGTGACGTATTCGGTAACCGGGTGCTCTACCTGCAAACGTGTATTCATTTCCAGGAAGTAGAAGTTCATGTCCGCATCAGCAATAAACTCTACGGTTCCCGCAGATTTGTAATCTACCGCTTTAGCGAGAGCAATAGATTGCTCTCCCATTTTTTGACGAACTTCTTCAGTCAAAAATGGCGATGGTGCTTCTTCAATAACTTTCTGATGACGACGCTGAATAGAACATTCGCGCTCTCCCAGATAAATCACATTGCCATGGCTATCCGCCATAATCTGAATTTCAATATGGCGAGGCTCTTGAATAAACTTCTCAATAAAAACTCTGTCATCACCAAAACTGGAACGTGCTTCGTTCGTTGCTCTCTCAAAACCATCGCGACATTCTTCTTCATTCCAGGCTACGCGCATGCCCTTACCACCGCCACCAGCGGAAGCTTTCAACATTACGGGATAACCAATGCCTGCAGAAATCTCAACTGCTTGTTCCGCATCACGAACGACATCGGTGTAACCTGGAATGGTGTTTACGCCCGCTTTTTCAGCAATTAGTTTAGAGGTGATTTTGTCACCCATAGATTCGATTGCATGCTCGCCAGGACCAATAAAGGCAATACCCGCTTTATCCAGGGCTTGGCAAAAAGCTTTATTTTCTGAAAGAAATCCATAGCCAGGGTGCACTGCATCAGCACCCGCTTGTTTGCAGGCATCAATAATTTTCTCGATAACGAGATAACTTTCCGCTGAAGCTGCTGGACCAATATGAACAGCTTCATCAGCCATGCTCACATGCAACGCATCTCTGTCTGCATCGGAGTACACGGCAACAGTACCAATACCCATGGCCTTGGCAGTACGAAATACCCTACAAGCAATTTCGCCTCTATTAGCTACAAGAATTTTTTTAAATACTGGTTTATTCGACATGGCTTTATCTTCTTTTCCAAATTCGATGATTTTTGTACTTTCCAACTATTCTTTCTATAAGCGTCACGAGCGATGATGAGACAAGGCAAATATGTGTGAAGAAGCGGAGTTTACGTTGAGTAAATGAGTATTCTAAGCACATATTTAACGCCGTATCATCGAGTGCAGTAGCTTAGAGAGGGATGTTTCCATGTTTGCGCCATGGATTTTCTACATCTTTTTCACGGAGCATTGCCAAAGAGCGAGCAACTCGCTTACGGGTATGGTGGGGCATAATGACGTCATCAATGAAACCACGCTTACCAGCAATAAAGGGGTTGGCAAACTTCTCACGATATTCCGCTTCACGAGCTGCAATTTTTTCAGCGTCGCCGATATCCTTACGGAATATAATTTCCACCGCACCTTTCGGGCCCATCACGGCAATTTCAGCCGTAGGCCATGCCAGGTTTACATCACCACGCAAGTGTTTGGAAGACATCACATCATAAGCACCACCGTAAGCCTTACGAGTAATAACCGTCACTTTAGGTACCGTACATTCCGCGTAAGCGTAGAGCAGTTTCGCACCGTGTTTGATAATGCCACCGTATTCCTGGCTAGTACCTGGCATAAAGCCCGGCACATCGACAAAGGTGAGAACGGGGATATTGAAAGCATCACAGAAGCGAATAAAACGAGCACCTTTACGGGAAGCGTCAATATCCAAACATCCAGCCAGTACCATCGGCTGGTTAGCCACAACCCCAACAGTTGAGCCCTCAATACGAATAAACCCGATCACCAAGTTGCCCGCATAATCAGGCTGCAACTCAAAGAAGCTGCCTTCATCAGCTACTTTGTTAATCAATTCCTTCATGTCGTAAGGCTTGTTGGGATCGTCAGGTATTAATGTATCGAGAGACATTTCTGCACGATCAGCAGGATCATCCGTCGGCCATACTGGCGGTTTTTCCTGATTGTTCGCTGGAAGATAACTAACAAACTGGCGAAGTTTTACCAGTGCATCCACATCATTTTCAAACGCTAGGTCCGACACACCAGACTTACTAGAATGGGTCACGGCACCACCGAGCTCTTCCGCAGTGACACTTTCATGGGTTACTGTTTTAACCACGTCAGGGCCAGTAACAAACATGTAAGAGCTGTCTTTCACCATAAAGATGAAATCCGTAATAGCAGGAGAATACACAGCACCACCGGCACAAGGGCCCATGATCATTGAAATCTGAGGGATTACACCGGAAGCCATTACGTTTTGCTGGAATACATCGGCATAGCCACCCAACGAGGCAATGCCTTCCTGGATACGAGCACCACCGGAATCATTGAGGCCGATAATAGGTGCACCCACCTTCATGGCGTGCTCCATCACTTTGCAAATTTTTTCTGCGTGGGTTTCAGATAGTGAGCCACCGAATACAGTGAAGTCCTGGCTGAACACAAAGACCAGCCGGCCATTTATCGTGCCGTAACCTGTAACCACGCCATCACCGGGCGTGTGATCCTGATCCATACCAAAATCTGTACAGCGGTGTTCTACAAAGGTATCCCATTCTTCAAAAGTATCGGGGTCAAGCAGTAACTCAATACGCTCTCTAGCTGTTAATTTGCCCTTTGAATGCTGGGCATCTATACGCTTTTGACCACCACCGAGGTGCGCTTTTTTACGCTTTTCTTCTAGCTGCTCGATGATCTCGTGCATAGTGTTCTCCTATTTTTACTGCTACTTCTTTCTTAATCTGACAAAACGGCTATTTAACTTAATGCGCTTCCAAGTAATAAATACAACACGCTAGTTTTTATCTAATCGCGATTAAGTAATTGCAATACTTCTGCTGCCGCTGCGGGAATATTAGTACCGGGGCCATAGACTGCGGCTACACCGGCATCGTAAAGAGCCTGGTAATCTTGAGGGGGAATCACACCACCACAAACTACTTTAATGTCGTTTGCACCCTGTTTTTGCAATGCTTCGATCAATTGAGGAACCAAAGTTTTGTGACCCGCAGCTTGCGAAGAAACACCCACTACGTGGACGTCATTTTCTACCGCCATACGGGCCGCTTCTTCCGGGGTTTGAAACATTGGGCTGATATCCACATCAAAACCGATATCAGCAAAGGCTGTAGCAATCACCTTGGCTCCACGGTCATGACCGTCTTGACCCATTTTTGCCACAAGCATACGTGGGCGACGCCCTGCTTCCACAGCAAATGCTTCCACGTTTTTCTGAATATCAGCAAAATCCTGATCACCTTCATAGGCTGAACCATAGACTCCACTGATGGTGCGAGTCTCAGCCTGATGGCGACCCCAATCCTTTTCTAAAGCATCTGAAATTTCACCCACAGTCGCCCTCGCTCTGGCTGCATTAACAGCTAATTCCAGTAAATTTCCTTCACCCGTTTTTGCTGCATCGGTCAGCGCGTCAAGTGCCTGCTGACAGGCATTGGTATCACGCTCTGAACGAATTTTCTTCAATTGAGCCACCTGTGATTCGCGCACAGCGGTATTATCGATGTCAAGGATTTCGACTTCAGGCTCTTCGTCCAATTGGTATTTATTCACGCCGACAATGACCTCTTCACCACGGTCAATTCGTGCCTGACGCAGCGCAGCAGCCTGCTCAATACGCAGCTTCGGCATGCCCGATTCAACTGCCTTGGTCATACCGCCCATCTCTTCCACTTCATCAATGAGAACGCGGGCCTCTTTCACCAATTGATCGGTGAGGGACTCAACATAATAGGAACCGGCCAGAGGATCCACCACATTGGTAATGCCCGTTTCTTCCTGAATCACCAGCTGAGTATTACGAGCAATACGAGCAGAGAAGTCTGTTGGCAAGGCCAGTGCTTCATCCAGCGCATTGGTATGCAATGATTGGGTACCACCTAATACTGCGGACATTGCTTCAATGGTGGTTCTCATCACATTGTTGTAGGGGTCTTTACTGGTGAGGCTCACACCAGAAGTCTGACAGTGTGTCCGCAACATCAGTGACTTTTCATTTTGCGGGTCAAACTTTTCTTTCATTAATGTGGACCACAAAATTCGGGCCGCACGCAATTTGGCAATCTCCATAAAGAAGTTCATGCCGATTGCAAAGAAAAAGGATAACCGGGGAGCAAACTTGTCTACATCCAGACCACTGTCGATGGCCGTTCTTACATACTCAATGCCATCGGCAATGGTAAATGCCAATTCCTGAACATTAGTCGCTCCAGCTTCCTGCATGTGGTAACCGGAAATAGAGATGGAATTAAACTTGGGCATATATTCTGCGGTGTAACCGATAATATCGGAGACAATACGCATGGAGGGCACTGGAGGGTAAATGTAAGTATTACGCACCATAAATTCTTTCAGGATATCATTCTGCAATGTGCCAGCCAGTTTATCTGGTGTTACCCCTTGTTCTTCAGCAGCCACAATATAGTTGGCCATTACGGGAAGCACTGCTCCATTCATGGTCATGGACACAGAGACTTTATCCAGTGGAATGCCATCAAACAGAACTTTCATGTCTTCAACAGAATCAATGGCTACGCCCGCTTTACCCACATCACCAACCACACGCTCATGGTCTGAGTCATAACCTCGATGGGTAGCTAAATCAAACGCCACTGACAAACCCTGCTGACCAGCAGCCAGGTTACGGTGATAAAAAGCATTAGATTCCTCCGCGGTAGAAAAACCAGCATATTGGCGTACAGTCCAAGGGCGGCCTGCATACATAGTCGCTTTTGGCCCACGCTTAAAAGGAGCAAAGCCAGGCAAACTGTCCTGATTCTCAAGACCCGCCACATCTTCAGCGGTATAAAGAGGCTTAACGGAAATACCTTCTGGAGTCTCCCAAACCAAATCATCCGGAGACTTACCCCGAGTTTCTTTTGTCGCCAAATCAACCCAATCAGAATAGGTGGGCTTTGAAATATCTGTCATTAAATACTACCTCAAATAAACTTGGGCTTTATTCGTAGCCCCAGACGCATAAAGCCTAGCTACATTGGGTATAGTTGAATTACACCCAGCTAACCAGCCATCCTTGCGTTATTCTAATTAATATATTCCTAACACAACATTGAGAAAACTTTCTGGTGAGCGGCATCATGCATATCCCCTCATTAACACCTTTAATTCGTACTCTTTAATAAACAGCATACTAAGTAGACACTATGGAATAGCCTCAGCTTTGAGGCAAGGTCCATTTTTTTCCCAAAAACTCACAAAATATTACATATAAATATAAAATTTGACCAATTTACCGCTACAATCAACAATAAACTCACCAATTCATAAACTGTTTTATTGGAGCACTGACATATCGCTACTATTTCTCACTACCATGTGCTCACAAGCTTGTATGGTATTCAGCCACGAGGTGTCGACCATCGAGTCCTACTAGCCCGTGCAGGGATTAACCCCACCCAGGTAGAAAAAACCTCCAACCGAGTTCACACAGATCAGGTAGCCCGATTATTTCGCTTGGTACAACAAGAACTTGATGATGAGTTCATGGGATTTACAGCTCAACCCTGTAAATACGGCATTTTTTTTACCCTTTGCGAATTAATACAGATGTGTAAAACCCTAAGAGAGCTTCTGGAAAAAACAGTCAATTTTTACCTGTTAATTAATCAGTCTGTTGAAATACAACTGACTACTAGAGCAAATACTGCAGAATTGAGCTTCGAATTGAAACAACCTGAATTGGACTATGGGCACTTTCTAACAGAATATTTGATGGTGATCTGGCACCGATTCCCCAGTTGGTATATTGGGGAAGCTATTCGCTTACGGGAGACCCATTTTATCCATTCGGCTCCTGAGCATCGGGATGAACTGCAAATCATGTTCCCAGGAAAGCTATCCTTTAACCAACCTAGGAACAGCCTTTTTTTTGACGCTCTATATTTGGATAAGCCACTGATTCGTAGTTCAAAAGAGCTGGAAGTTTTTCTGTCCAATCACCCAACGGATATCATGACCATACCTGGTGAAGACAGCAGCCTAGAAGCTCAAATTGAACGATTTATCATGGCTGCCAGTAATGATCACCCAAATTCTTTTAAATTAATGTTTCCAAAAATAGAAGCTCTGGCAGAACAAATGAACCTTAGTACACTAACCTTATACCGCCGACTGCAGCAGGAAGGTACCAGCTATCAAATTATTAAAGACAATATTCGCCGAGAAGTAGCAATTGATAAGCTTGTGAAAGAGAAACTATCTGTCGATGAAGTTTCCGAGATTGTTGGCTTTGCTGAGCCTCGATCATTTACCCGTGCATTCAAACATTGGACGGGGCTAACGCCACGAAATTATTGTAAGTATCATGACAGTGACTAAATACCTTTAGGACAATGTTTCTACAAACTAAGCCTAAAGCTCAAAACCACCACCGACAATAACTGTTTGACCACTAATGTAATTTGATTCTGGTGTACAAAATAAATAAACCGCACCCGCAGCCTCCTCCGGTGTTCCTGAGCGTCCCAGTGGAATCAAAGAATCAACCATCTGCAACACCTGATCACTAACACCAACCTTTATTTCTTTGCCCTCAACCTCGATTGTCGAATCACCAGAGGCAACTGAGGTCAGCCTAGTATCAATAAACCCAAAAGCTACGGTATTCACATTTACTTTATAACGGCCCCACTCTTTGCAAAGTGTTTTAGTAATTCCTACCACTCCCGCTTTTGCTGCGGCATAAGCCAACTGGCCCGGATTGCCACTAAGTCCGGATACGGATGAAATATTCACCACCTTACGGAACACCTCACGTCCTTCTTCCTGATCTTGGACATGGAATTTCTTAATGTAAGGCTGCGCAGCTTGCAAAATTCGGTAGGGCGCCGTCATATGAACATCAATCATGGCGTACCATTGCTCATCAGTCATTTTCTGGATGACGTTATCCCAAGTGTACCCGGCATTATTAATAATAATATCCAAACCACCGAAGCTATCCACCGCTGTTTTAACAAAGTACTCACCAAAGCCTTCTTCTGTAACACTGCCCACACAGGCAACAGCTTTAGCGCCCGTTTTCTCACTCTCGTCTTGGATTTCCTTTACGACTTGATTGGCCAAGCCACCATCCAAATCATTAATCACTACGCTAGCTCCTTCAGACGCCAGCTTTAAAGCAACCTCACGACCAATACCGCGGCCTGAGCCACTGACCAAAGCAACTTTACCTTTAAGGTTTCCCATTGCCGGATTATTCATATTCGACTTACCTTCTTTAAAACTTTACGTCAGTTACAAAACCATGATTAAAGATTATCCAGCTCAAGACTATCTAACTCAAAACTATCTAGCTCAAGACTTCACACTGGGCCGCTCAGATACTTTCTGATACCAAGCTAACAAGTACTGACAATCATCAGGAATAGTTTCTTTGACCCAGCCACTGAAATTCACAAAAACATAGGCTGCTATATCAGCCACAGTAAAGGTATCACCCACCATAAAAGGCTTACCCTCCAAGTGCTTATCCAACACATGGTAAAATCCATGAATTCTTTTCCGGCCTCGCTCGACTAAATCTGGAATCTGGGCATAAGAAATTGGCCCTGGCAATGCCCGATCAACAAAAGCCTCTGAGGAATTTCTAAGCACCTCTGCAACACTACTAAACCCTTCGAAAAAGCAACGGTGATCCCAGCTCAATATTTGAGCTCGGGAAACAGAATCAGAACCAAGCAAAGGTACCTCAGGGCATAACTCCTCCAAATAGTAGAGCATTCCAATGACTTCCGTCATCAGTGTTCCATCATCTAGAACTAATGCCGGCACTGTACCCCAGGGATTGATGGACAAATAAGGTGCTTTGCGGTGCTCCCCAGCCATGAGATCAATAGTGATTGTTTCAATTTCAATCCCCTTCTCAGCGATAAAAATATCAAGGCGTTTGGGGTTAGGGGCAGGTGAAAAGGTATACAGTTTCATAACAAGGCTCCATTTGCAGAGCAAAACTATAGCGTTTTTTTAATGAAGGAGCACAATGAGTATGGAAGAGGTTTTATAGAGAAAGGTAAAAAAAGACCGAGCCAAACCCTGTGAACTAGGTTTATGATCAAAACAATCCTATTGTTCTAAGCAGACTCGTTTTTAGGGTAAAAATCTGGACATAAAAAGCTACGGGGTAGATCTTCCCCATGCTCTTTACACAATGACTGAACCAATGGTGCATAGGCTGCTGGCAACCCACCATCACGATTCAACCAATTCCAGATATGCTGCTGTCTAATACTACGGCCGGTTTTTACAGATAACGCTTTGGCCAAAGCAGTCTGCCCACCAACGATTTCTACCGCTTTATGAAGTGCCTCTTCCGGGGTCATATAGTACTCCCTGTTTTTATACCAAAATAATAGCGAGACACAGTTCTCATTACAACTAAAGCTGTCTACCAATTCACAACATTTGTTGTAATATGTCCCACCATGAAAACTTTAGCAGAGAGAATCAGATCATCACGGTTAAAATCCGGCCTTTCTCAAATGGAACTGGCCGAACAAACCCAGCTGACCCAGCAGATGATTTCCAAGCTTGAAAGTGGCACCTCACAATCAACTTCTGCTATTTTTGCTATTGCAAAATCTCTAGATGTCTCTGCACATTGGTTATGGCTAGGAAAAGAGACATCATCTAGTGTTCCGCTATTTTACGACGACAAAATGGTCAATGAAGCTTGGCAATCTCTTTCCGATCAACAGCGTACCCATGTTTGTGAATATGTAATTGAACTCAGTAAAGTTGAAGCCACAGAAGAAGACTAACCTGAATCTACAAAGCATTTCACACGACTTTGTAAAAATACAGTAAAGTTACAGAATTAAACTAAAAAGCTAGAGTGGCCCTAAGAAAGCTCAAAAACAACTAAAGTTGTTTTGGTGGCACAAAAAGCATACAATTCTGCCATGTTAAGGATCAACATTTGAGGCAACTTCACAGTGCAATTAGACAACAGGGATCGCGATCAACTTCTTAATATTTTGATTCAAACTCGCAGACTCACCAAGATAGCCTTCTCGACGAACTCTATAAGCCCTTCTGAGCAAGATTTAATCCTCCGTGAGGTCGAGCATGCTACTGCCATTCTGAGAAAAAAACAGACCCTGGCAGAAGAAGTTTAAAAAATCCTGCCATTGAAAAAATTTCTACCTCTGGCAACCTACAGAGAGAGTTCAAAACACTCTCTGTAACATTTCCGCTATTTCTAAAAAAACCACCTAATCCTAAGACTTAGGGCAAAACTCAGTGCAAAGCACTTAATCAAACAATATCATTCATATTTTTATCTAAGGGGTGTAGCGAACTCCCCTTCCCTATATTTGCTGCTTTCTATCTAGATCGGCTAGGCTATTACTATGAATCAAACGATAAACCAGAATCTGGGCCAAACAATCAAGCTAAATGATCCCTCATTGCTGCAAACTCATGCTTTTATTGATGGACAATGGATTAATGCCGATAGTAATGAAACATTATCTGTTATCAATCCAGCAAATAATCAGTTGATAGCCTCTGTTACCAGATGTGGACAATCAGAAACTAGGCGAATGATTGATGCCGCCCATAGGGCACAAAAAAAATGGTCCAAAACAACCGCAAAAGAACGTGCCAGATTATTAAGGAACTGGTACGAGCTTATTATCAATAATCAGGAGGACCTGGCCCAAATTATTACCGCAGAACAGGGTAAACCATTGTCGGAAGCCCGGGGTGAAGTCACCTATGGCGCCAACTATGTGGAATGGTTTGCAGAAGAAGCCAGGCGTATTTATGGCGATCTAATCCCTGCTCCTACTGCCAATAAACGCCTGATGGTTTTGAAGCAACCTGTCGGTGTAGTAGCTTGCATTACACCTTGGAATTTCCCCAATGCTATGCTCACCCGAAAAATTGCACCAGCACTAGCAGCAGGGTGCACCGTCGTCTGTAAACCAGCTAGCGCAACACCACTATCTGCTCTGGCTTTGGTCTACCTTGCAGAAAAATCCGGCATTCCTAAAGGCGTCGTCAATATCGTTGTAGGAAATAGCCAGGAAATTGGCGATGAGCTCACGAGCAACCCCTTAGTAAAAAAGCTCACATTCACTGGTTCTACACCGATTGGAAAGCAGCTGATAGAGAAATGTGCTGATACGGTAAAACGAACCTCCATGGAGTTGGGAGGAAATGCACCATTTATTGTTTTTGAAAATGCAGATATAGATGCCGCCGTAGAGGGTGCACTTGCATCTAAATATCGAAATGCAGGTCAGACTTGTGTTTGCTCAAACCGACTGCTGGTACAAGCAAGTATCTATGACGAATTCACCAAAAAATTAGCCCTGGCTGTAAAGCAACTCAAACTGGGCAACGGTTCTGACAATAATACAAATATTGGCCCCCTCATTGATAAAAAAGCGGCTGAAGATGTGTGTAACCTTATTGATGATGCAGTATCTAAAGGTGCACATGTTGTAACTGGAGGGGCACGAGCAGAGGCGGGAGATAACTTTGTTCAACCCACCATCCTCACCGATGTCAGCCCAGAGATGCGGTTATTTTCTGAAGAAATTTTTGGCCCGGTTGCACCATTAATTAAATTCGAGACCGAAGAAGAAGCTGTCGAACTTGCCAACGATACTGAATTTGGGTTGGCTGCTTATTTTTACTCCCAAAATAACAATCAAATCTGGCGTGTCTCAGAACAATTAGAATTTGGGATTGTGGGTGTTAACGAAGGAATTATTTCAAATGAAATGGCTCCTTTTGGCGGTATCAAAGAATCCGGCCAGGGCAGGGAAGGTTCAAAATACGGCCTGGATGATTATCTGGAATTGAAATACGTTTGTCTGGGTGGAATCGAATAACAACCATTCTTTTTTGCCCTACCAACCTTCAACAAACTATTTGGAGAAGGCTATGAGCAAGAAATTCAACCAATCTCTAAGCGGCAACGATATGCCTCGCTTCTCAGGGCCAGGCTCGCTGTTTCGATTACCCACGCAGGCTACGGCCGAAGGTCTGGATGTTTGTTTTATCGGTGTAGGGCTAGATATAGGAACAAGTAATCGCACAGGTGCCAGGTTTGCTCCTCGACAAATTCGTCAGGAATCAGCACTGATTCGTCCCTATTCCATGGCCACTGGTGCCGCACCCTTTGATAGTTTTCAAATCGCCGACATTGGCGATATAGCCCTCAACACATTTAATCTTTCTCAATCCATAGAAATTATTACTGAACATTTTTGCGAACTGCTTAAGTTTCCCGTCAAGCCTTTCAGCCTGGGTGGAGATCACACTATAACCTTGCCAATTCTAAGGGCCATTGCCAACAAATACGGCCCTGTTGCTGTTTTACATATCGATGCCCATACGGATACCAACGATAGTATGTTTGGAGAAAACATTACCCACGGTACTGTTTTTCGTCGAGCCATCGAGGAAGGATTAATTGAGCCCAGGAAAATGGCCCAAATTGGTGTCAGAGCTACTGGTTACAATGCTGATGACTTTGATTGGCCCCGGCAACAAGGAGTAAATGTTATCCAAGCTGAAGATTGCTGGCATCGGTCACTCACACCATTAATAGCAGAAATACGTCAGCAAATTGGAGAAAAAACACCCACCTACATCAGCTTTGATATTGATGGTTTGGATCCATCCGTAGCGCCAGGCACAGGCACACCGGAGCCCGGAGGACTTACCAGTATCCAAGCACTAGAAATTATTCGAGGCTGTTACGGACTAAATATTATTGGTGGTGACTTGGTGGAAGTATCCCCACCCTACGACAGCACTGGGAATACCGCATTACTTGCAGCTAATTTATTATTTGAGATGCTCTGTAGTTTACCTGGCTGCATCCGTCGCCAGTAAAGCGACGTATAATAGTTTTCCGACACTAATCAAAAAAGCCTCGTTATTGTGAAATTAAATTATTCCATCCAAGGTGAAGGTCTACCGGTCATATTAATGCACGGTATGTTTGGTTCGCTAAGCAATTTAGGAGTTGTGGGTCGAGCGCTCACTGATCTTTATAAAGTTATTTCTGTTGACCTCCGAAATCATGGTGAATCTCCACACAGCCTTGAGATGGACTACCCCACCATGGCAGAGGATATTATTGAGTTAATGGATGATCAGTGCCTACAGGAAGCTGACCTTCTAGGCCATTCCATGGGTGGAAAAATTGCCATGCAAATTGCAATGAATTACCCCGACCGAGTCAACAAACTGATCGCCGCTGATATTGCCCCTGTCACCTATAAGCCTGATCGTCATGGCGGAGTACTGGAAGGTTTACAAGCACTGGCCAAAACACGCCCAACATCACGCAGAGAAGCCGATGAGCTTCTGGCAACCTATGTGGAAGAAAATTCTGTACGGGCCTTTTTGCTGAAAAATTTGGTGAGAGAAAAAGATGGTCAATTTGGTCTGCGTCTTTATATGGACGGTATTATTGGCAACTACTACGACACTCTGACACTGGCACCCACTGGCGAGCCCTTTTCTGGCACCACCCTGTTTATAAAAGGAGAAGATTCAGCCTACATCCAGGACAAACATCGTGACGAGGTGTTACGACTTTTCCCTAAAGCACAATTAAAAATGATTGCTAACACCGGGCACTGGCTACACGCAGAAAAACCGGAAACCTTTAATAAAATTGTTCACAGTTTCTTGGAAAAACCCTAATTAATATTTGGATAAATTAATTAGGGAGATATTCATCGAGCCCTGTTAGATAAATAATTATTTAACCGCATCAAGAGCCTGGCTCACATCGGCAATAATATCCTCAATATTTTCGATACCCACAGAAATACGTACCAGGTCTGCACTAACACCTGCTGCAGTCAATTCCTCATCATTTAATTGCCGATGAGTCGTTGAGGCCGGATGACAGGCTAGTGACTTGGCATCACCTATATTGACCAGTCTTAAAATCATTTCCAGCGCATCAATAAATTGCGCGCCTGCGTCTTTACCTGAACTAGCTCCGCCCTTGATACCAAAACTCAGAATGCCTGATGCTTTCCCACCGGTAATTTTTTGGCAGGTTTGATGGTAGGGGCTATCGGGTAATGCGGCATAATTTACCCAAGATACTTTTTCATGATTTTGTAGAAAAGCCGCCAACTTTTCGGCATTTTCACAGTGCCGCTCCATACGAAGACACAGTGTTTCCAATCCCTGTAAGATTTGGAATGAATTGGTAGGGGAAATTGCAGCACCCGTATTACGAAGTGGCACCACTCGACAACGGCCAATATAAGCAGCAGGCCCCAAGGCCTCGGTGTAGACCACACCGTGATAAGACGGATCAGGTTCATTTAAAATTGGGAACCGTTCCTTATTTGCCACCCAATCAAACTTCCCAGAATCAACAATGACACCACCAATAGAGGTGCCATGCCCACCGATATATTTAGTCAGGGAATGAATAACAATATCCGCTCCCAACTCAAAGGGACGGCACAAAAATGGTGTAGCCACCGTGTTATCAACAACTAGCGGAACACCATGTTTATGAGCGATCTCTGCAAACTTTTCAATATCGACAATATTACCTGCCGGGTTACCAATAGACTCACAAAATACTAATTTGGTATTTTCATCAATGGCCTGATCCAAGCCATCAAAATCATCACCAGACACCATACGTGCCTCAATACCTTGGTTCGGCAACGTGTGTGCAAACAGGTTGTACGTCCCACCATAAAGCTGGCTGGTGCTGACGATGTTATCCCCCACAGAACAGAGACACTGGATAGCATAGGTAATCGCAGCCATGCCCGATGAAACAACTAAAGCACCAATACCCCCTTCCATCGCTGCTACTCGCTGCTCCAACACATCAGTAGTGGGATTCATAATTCGAGTATAAATATTACCGGGGACTTTCAAATCAAACAGGTCAGCACCGTGCTGGGTATCATCAAAGGTGTATGAGGTAGTTTGATAAATAGGCACTGCTGCCGCCTTAGTAGTAGCTTCAGATTCATACCCATGATGCAATGCCAATGATTCAAGTTTCATTTTTATACCTACCTCTTTAAACCTAGCCCTTAAAACCCTGCTATTAGATATAAAACCCAGGGATCAAATTATTATAACGCACTGTTTATAGTGCTACCTTAAAGCACTATTTAACTCACTATAAAAAAGAATATTTCTGACAAACAATACCGAATAAATTACAAATTAGAGGCTAATTCGTAGGTTAATTCCGCAGCAGAAACTGCCTTACACCCTGTCACATTCTGTCCTGCCCAAAGGGGTGAAAAATCACCAGACCCTTGAGCTTCCATAATAGTTCGTAGTGGTGTGATAGCACTAGCCGCCAGGGGAAATTCCGGAATGCCATAATGAATTGGACCGAGTTCTTTCATGGCTAAGTTGACAATGGCTCGGGCCGGACGACCAGTAAAAATATTAGTCAGTGCTGTGTGTCTGGCACCCTCACTTTCTAATGCAGCACGATGCATTGGACTTGTTAATGCTTCATGGCAAAGTAAATAAGCAGTTCCCAATTGCACGCCAGCAGCACCCAGCTCCATAGCAGCAGCAACACCATTTGCATCACTAATACCGCCTGCAGCCACCACAGGAATATTCACTGCTTCAACAATTTGCGGGAGCAATGCAAAGGTTCCCATTTGTGAATTCAGATCGTGGGATAAAAACATCCCTCGATGCCCTCCCGCCTCAACGCCCTGGGCAATGATGACATCCGCACCATACTCTTCCAGCCACAAGGCTTCCTCTACCGTAGTCGCTGAACTTATTACCTTGGCACCAAAGGACTTAACTTGCAGCAGCAATTCTTCCTCTGGCAACCCAAAGTGAAAACTCACCACTGGCGGCTTAAACTCTTCTAATACTTCTGCGGTTTTAGCATTGAATGGAATACGGCTGCTACCTACCGGCACCATATCTGGATCAATACTATAGGCCTTGTAAAAAGGGCTTAAGGCATTGCGCCAAATAATTTCGGCCTTTTGGCTGTGTTCAGGAATATCATGGCAAAAGAAATTTACGTTATAGGGGCGATCTGTTTGAAATGTTATTGCGCTTAATTCGTCACGTAATGTTTCGATACCCAGCATGGCCCCAGGTAAGGAACCTAAGCCCCCTGCATTGGAAACAGCAATCGCCAACCCACTTCCCTGCACACCTGCCATAGGTGCCTGAATAATCGGTAACTCTATTCCCAAGACTTCTTTTAAGCTCATGGTTTTAAGATCATAGTTTTAAACTCATGATGAGTTATCCATTTCGTTTTGGATCAAAGCTATCAAATCCAACACCTGCATATTCAATACCAGATAAATGTGACAACTCTTCATTAAATGTAGCGATATCCTCACGACTAAACTCATTTAAGTGTGAATGGCCACAAGCCCTTGCCATCACTTTCATCAGTTCAACCGATGAATCAAAAAAGGTCGCTAATCGTTTAGCTGATCCTTCGACATCTAACCGCTTTCTTAATTCAGGGTTTTGAGTGGCGATTCCTGCAGGGCAATTATTGGTGTGACAAATTCTTGCAGCAACACAACCAATAGACTGCATAGCGCTATTGGCAATCGCAATACCATCAGCACCCAAAGCCATTGCCTTAATAAAATCACTGGGCACCCGTAATCCACCCGTAACAATTAAAGTGACTCGCCCGCTGGCACCCTGCTGATCCAAATACTGTCTCGCTCTGGCCAAAGCAGGAATGGTAGGCACACTGATATGATCACGAAACAACAAAGGTGCCGCACCGGTACCACCACCACGACCATCTAAAATAATGTAGTCGGCACTGGCCTCAAGTGCAAATGCGATATCTCGTTCAATATGGTTAGCACTCAGTTTAAAACCAATGGGAATACCACCGCTCACCTCACGCACTCGATCAGCAAACCGCTTGAAATCGAATGGTGTACTCAGGTCACTAAAGGTAGGTGGAGAAACTGCGGGCGTACCCTCGGGAAGCCCTCGAACTTTCGATATTTTTCCCACATTTTTTACACCAGGCAGATGCCCTCCTGTGCCTGTTTTTGCTGCCTGCCCCCCTTTAAAATGAAAGGCTTGGACTTTTTCTAACGCAGCTTCGCTATAGCCAAACTTGGCTGTGGCCAATTCATAAAAATAACGGCTATTCTCCTGCTGCTCTTCAGGTAACATACCCCCTTCACCAGAACAGATACCGGTACCAGCCTGCTCTGCACCTTTAGCCAGAGCTAATTTTGCTTCTTCAGAAAGGGCACCAAAACTCATATCAGAAACAAATAATGGGATATCCAACACCAAGGGCTTTTCTGCCTCAGGGCCTATCACCAGCTCTGTTTCTACCGGCACATCATCCATTAACGGTTTGCGGGCAAGCTGGGCAACCATAATCTGAATATCATCCCAACTGGGAAGGTCTTTCCTCGGCACCCCCATCGCAGTCATAGGGCCGTGGTGCCCCACTTTAGATAACCCCTCATTTGCCAACTGATGAATAAATTCTACCGTGGGCTCTTCTACTGTTGCCCTTACTTCTGGAACCAAAGCTTTTGGATCTGAACTCTCTTCTTCATTTGCTTCAATAACACCGGGGCCTTCATGCCCCACCTGATCATCCGAAAACCGATTATGGGTACCATCACAAAAAGGAGCATTACTCGTATGCTTACAAGCACAAAGATAAGCCTCTTGATCCTCTTCAGAAGTAAATGCCTTTGGCGTAAACGATGTACCTGCATGGGAGCCATCACAAAAAGGTTGGCTCTTTGATCGGCCACAGGTACAGAAATAACATTCCTGCCCTTTAGACAAATTAACTTTAATGGGTTTATTGTCCGCTATCACAGGCTTACTCATAACCACTCCATTGTGTTGTTGTTTTACCGAAAGTTACTTTTTTTCCATTCCCATACCACGAACAACGTTAGCACAGTATTGCTAACTCGTTATTAAATATAGAGTGTTAGCTGTGACTAAGGCAAATACAATTCGAGTAAAGATAAATGCCTTATGATTTTTTATCGGGCATAAAAAAAGCCCTAGTTCATATTCACACTGGGGCTTTTATTTTTGATCAGTTAAACGCCCAAAGCAGCGGTGTATCCGCTGCCTTTGCTGGTTATGTGGTTTCATTTTGCAGCTCCATTTTGCCTGACAGAAGTTGCCCCCTATTTCTGTTGCAATACCATTTATAGAAAGGGTAGCCAAGCAACACCGTAAATATGGCCTGAAAAACAAATATTAATACTGCCGCAAAAGGAACAGCAGCGGCCAAAAATACGTCACCACTAAGAAGATAATAAAATGCAAGCAGCAGACCCCAAGCGAAGCCTCCAGCAATGGAAACAGTAGCAACCAAAACTAATAAAGAAGAGAAATCTAATTGAATTCTAAATTTCATTTTTTTCCACGGGTCCTACCCACATAACGCTTTGGTTTGGGGCAGCCGGAACAGAGCGAAGCGGCGAGTAGGCTGTCCCAGCCACGCGCCTTTTGCGTGGCGACCAACACCACCTTGTTATAGCGTATTTTAATCATTGTCACCATTGGTGCTGTCACTCGTTCCCCCATGCAACCCTTTGCTCCACTCTCCCAGCACCGTTTCACCATTATGTCCAGTGCCTCCCCCTAGCTCTTGTTTATTGCGAATAATACTACTGAATGGCCAAAGTAACCGAAAGCGGCTTACGATTTCTGGAGATTGTTGATACAGGAAGTGCAACACTAATAAAGCCCCAATGAATGGTAGCAGCAATGAGATGAAACATTGAAATAGCTTTTGTAAAACACTGAGATCTGTTTCTAGATATAAACAATAAATTGCAACCACTACCAGATATAACCAAGCCACCCCTAGTAAATAAAAGATAGCCTGAATTACTAAGTAAATATCCATATGCTCTAGTAGCTATAACGTCGTGCGCACGGGCAGGCAAACCGAAGGTTTGGCTGTCCGAGGCAGCTTGCTGCCGGTGCGTGCCGCACCTTGTTATGTTTCGTGGTTTGCATTTTCTTTGGCTTGTTTATTTGCGCCAATACGGTAGCCAATTATTGCACCATTAATGGCTGGTGCTAACACCATTAGTATGTAACCTAAAATACTAATTGGGGTCATGAATATTGACTCTTTGATGACAACAGCTAGCTTTGCCATTAAAGCAATTACACCAAGACCCCATGGAAAGCCAAGAATCATAGATGGCATGGCAATACCAAAAGATATTACTGAACCTAGTGATGGATCATTGGATGTATATACGGTGATAAATAAAAATAGCGACCATAGGGCAAAAGGAATGCCAATGATTAGAGCGCCTTTCTTTGCGTATCTTGTTTTAGTATCCATAAGAAACATAACGAGTGTAGGTCTGCGGCAGTGAAGAGAAAACTGGCGGCCTACTTGCATTGCAAGTCGGATGACAATTTTTGATGAATGTCCGCATCACCGAGTTGTTAAGTTTTGGTTGCCTATCGCTGCTTATGTTCACTGCAATTCCTTTTTCTTTCCTTTGAACCATTTGAAAAAAATTATGCGTTAGGTGTTAAGTCTCATTCCTTACTTCGAAGGCTTCTGCGATGTCTGCATTAACTTCGTTATGCAAGCAACGCTTATGCTTCGAAGCTTATAGAAAATATGAGACGTTTCGTACCTCTCCTACAAGTCTTTCGTGTTTTTTCCTACAAGGGCATAGAGCATTATGTTGCAAACTCGATTTCTTCTATCTGCTCTCGAGCAACCACAAATTTAACATTTGTATATCGCGCATGCGCGTTTTACCGATTTTGATATTGGGCAGGATTTGGCAATAGTTTGATTTACTAGCATTTTTTTGACATATCCGGCTCCATCCAGAACAAAGCGAGGGGGTCTCGTTATCTAAAATAACAGGAACCCATTATCCATTCCACTCCACCCTATAACTCACTACCAAACTATTTATTTACAGACTGCTATTCATATTCTGACCATTTATTCATAGTCAGAAAGCGGTACACAGGCACAGACTAAATTTCGATCACCGTAAACATTATCAATCCGGCCTACAGGGGACCAATATTTAGTTTCCCTTAGTGACTCCAGCGGGTAAGCCGCTAACTCTCGAGAATAACTTCTGTTCCAGTCATCAGCTACCACTACATCGGCAGTATGAGGTGCATGGCAGAGAGGGTTATCGTCCAATGGATAATCACCATTTTCAACAGCTGCAATTTCCTCGCGAATTTGCAACATAGCATCGCAGAAGCGATCGAGTTCTTCTTTGGATTCACTCTCTGTTGGTTCAATCATTAATGTGCCGGGAACCGGGAATGACATGGTGGGCGCATGAAAGCCAAAATCAATTAAACGCTTGGCTACATCGTCAACGGTAACACCAGAATCATCTTTAATTGGCCGCAGATCGACAATACATTCATGGGCCACGCGGTCGTTGGCGCCAGTATAAAGAATAGGATATGCACCCTTAAGACGCTCGGCCATGTAGTTGGCATTAAGAATCGCCGCTTCGGTTGCTTGCTTCAAACCCTCAGCACCCATCATTTTGATGTACATCCAGGTAATGGGCAGAATGCTGGCACTACCCCAGGGGGCAGCTGATACCGCACCGACTTTAGTGGATTTGTCCTCTGACCCATGATTCAGGTCATGATGCCCCGGAAGATAGCCCGCCAAATGCTCACGTACCGCCACTGGCCCGACACCAGGGCCACCGCCACCGTGGGGAATACAGAAAGTTTTATGTAGGTTCAGGTGGGAGACATCACCCCCAAACTTGCCTGGCTGAAAGAGCCCAACCATGGCATTGAGGTTGGCTCCATCGATATACACCTGCCCACCGTGCTGGTGAATAATATCGCAGACTTCGGTAATACCCTCTTCAAACACACCGTGGGTAGATGGATAGGTGACCATAATGGCCGCCAGGTTTTCACTGTGTTGTTCTGCCTTGGTTCTCAGATCATCAAGGTCCACATTGCCGTGATCGTCACAGGTGGTCACTACCACTCTCATACCACACATTTGTGCTGAGGCCGGGTTAGTACCGTGGGCTGAACTGGGAATCAAACAGATATTACGGTGGGAATCGCCACGACTTTCATGATAGGCACGAATAGCCAACAAGCCGGCATACTCTCCCTGAGAACCGGCATTGGGTTGTAGTGAGACAGCGTCGTAACCCGTCGCTTCACAAAGCATCGACTCCACTTGCTCGATCATTGCCACATACCCCACTGTTTGCTCTTTAGGTGCAAAGGGGTGAATGTTGGAAAATTCCGGCCATGTCACCGGCAGCATTTCTGCGGTGGCATTTAATTTCATGGTGCAGGAACCAAGGGGGATCATTGCTCGGTCCAGTGCAATATCCTTGTCCGACAGTTTGCGCAGGTAGCGCAGCATTTCGGTTTCAGAATGGTAGCGGTTGAATACCGGGTGATTAAGAACTTCGCCGGTACGCAGGAAGTTATCAGGAAGACCTGTAGTAGCTGTGGACTCTATCGATGCAACCGTTAAAGAACTATTGCTATCGAATAGACACCAAAGGCTTTCAATATCTTCTGAGCTTGTAGTTTCATCCAGAGAAATACCTACATGATTGTCATCAATAGCTCTCAGGTTAATACCCTGGGTAGCAGCCTGCTGATGGATCGCAGCTGTGCTATCTCCCGTGGCAATGGTAAGCGTATCGAAGAAGCTGTTATTCAACGGTTTAAAACCTAACTGCTCCAGACCCGTGGCCAAAATAGCCGTGAGGCAATGCACTCTTTCAGCAATACGTTTCAGGCCATCAGGCCCATGATAAACCGCATACATACTAGCCATCACTGCTAGTAAAACTTGCGCAGTACAAATATTACTGGTGGCCTTCTCACGGCGAATATGTTGCTCTCGGGTTTGTAGCGCCAAACGGTAGGCTGGCTGACCACGACTATCCAGCGATATACCCACCAGTCTACCGGGCAGTGAACGCTTAAAGGCATCACGAGTAGCCATATAGGCTGCATGAGGACCACCAAAGCCCAGTGGCACACCAAAACGCTGGGTACAGCCAATAGCTACATCAGCACCCAATTCAGCCGGGCTTTTTAAAAGCACCAAGCTAAGAATATCAGCAGCCATCACCACCAATGCTTTCTGCTGGTGAGCTGTTTCAACAACGGCGGAAAAATCACGAATGGCTCCATCAACACCGGGGTATTGCAGCAGCACGCCAAAGCAATCGTGGTTGCTCATATCAGCAGGATCACCCACCACCACTTCTAGCCCCATGGGTTCAGCACGGGTTTCTACTACTTCAATGGTTTGTGGCAAGCAATGTTGATCGACAAAAAATACTTTGCCCTTGGATTTTGACATACGCTGACACAGTGTCATGGCTTCTGCTGCCGCTGTGCCCTCATCCAGCAACGATGCGCTGGCTAAGTCCATACCAGTCAGGTCGGTAATCATCGTCTGGAAATTTAACAGCGCTTCCAAACGCCCCTGAGAGATCTCCGGTTGATAGGGTGTATATGCGGTATACCAAGCTGGGTTTTCCAATACATTGCGCAAAATTACATTAGGGGTAATACAGTTGTAATAGCCCTGACCAATATAGTTTTTAAATACCTGATTCTGGCTAGCTAATTGACGTAACTCGGCCAGCGCCTGTTCTTCAGTCGCCGCATCACCCAATGCCAGCGCACTATCGGAACGAATATTATCTGGCACTACTGCACCAATAAAATCAGCCACATTGTTATAGCCAAGGCTTTGCAGCATGGCTTGCTGGTCTGTCTCAGAAGGACCTATATGACGGCGAATAAATTCATTACTGTTGGTGAGCTCTGCCAGTGGTTTCATGCGTTCTTTAATCTCTATAAATTTGTTTTATTGATTATATTTACAGCCAGATTTTCTAACCTAAATACTATTACCCGTGATGCCTTTAACCACGATAGTAACGCTGCGGTACAAAAGGCATTTTCGCTACTGTTACCGGACGAGGATTACCACGAACCATGGCATTTAGCTCAGTACCAATAACAGCGTATTCTGTAGCCACATAACCCATAGCCACGGGTGCATCCATACTTGGGCCAAAACCACCGCTGGTCACCACTCCCACCTGAACACCCTCAGCATTCACCAGTTCTGCACCTTCACGAACCGGTGCCTTCCCTTCTATTTTCAAACCTACACGCTTGCGGACCGGACCATTTTCTTTCTCGTTAAAAATAATATCTGAACCAGGGAAACCTCCAGCTTTTTCACCATCGGCTCGGCGGGATTTACTGATGCTCCATAACAAGGAACCCTGAATAGGTGTGGTATCGGTATCGAGATCATGACCATACAAACAAAGCCCTGCTTCAAGGCGAAGGGAATCCCGAGCACCTAATCCAATAGCTTTTACTTGATCAAAGGACAATAACTTGCGCGCCAACAACTCAGCAGATTCCGCAGGCACCGAGATTTCAAAACCATCTTCTCCGGTATAACCAGAACGGGTGATATAGCAATCCACTCCCGCCAATGTTGCTCTGGCTCCAGTCATAAATACTAACTCACGGGACTCCGGTGCCAATTGCGCCATGACATCAATGGCCGCAGGCCCCTGAAGTGCCAACAAGCCACGGCCTTCCAGATAATCGATATCAAAGCCTGGCAAGTTATTCCTCAGATGGTCAAGGTCCTGTTCTTTACAGGCCGCATTGACCACCAGAAAAAAACAATCTTCAGCCCAACGGACAATCATCAAGTCATCTAGAATTCCGCCCTGATCATTGGTAAACAGCGCATAGGTTTGCTTGTTGATACCCAGAGATTCCAGCTCCACTGGAACCAGTGCTTCCAAGGCCTTAGCAACGCCCTCTCCAGTGATGACCACCTGACCCATATGTGACACATCAAACAAACCGGCATGTTCCCGGGTATGTAAATGTTCTGCCTTAATGCCTTCCGGGTATTGCACCGGCATTTCATAGCCAGCAAAGGGAACCATTCGAGCCTCAAGCTCTAAGTGCAGTTCCTTGAGAGGCGTAGCTTTTAAATCGGAGGTGTTATCTGTAGTCATAGCTATTGTCTAAGTAAGAAATTCTGGATGATAAAAAGTTTAGGTGGCACATGTTAGCGGCCGCCTTTGAATTGGTAAAATTAATAGTTAAAATCACAACATTAATAATATTAATAACCAAAGGCAGCTATTTAAGTGCCATAAAAAGTGCCATGAAAAACCTGCCAACAGACCTACTAAGAGCCTTTGTTACCGTCATCGAACTGGGTGGTTTTACCCAGGCCGCTGAATGGCTGGGGCGCTCGCAACCTGCCATCAGTTTACAAATCAAAAGGCTGGAACAACTGCTGGAACAAACCCTGTTAATTCGGAGTGGTCAGCAACTAGAACTCAGCCAATCGGGGCAACTACTATTCCGTTATGCCAAACAAATATTAGCTATTAATGACGAAGCTGTTGCTCAGTTCAGTAAAACATCTGTCAGCGGCAAAATTCACTTTGGTATTCCCAGCGAGTTTGCTACCACACTACTACCAAAAATTGTCGGCCGCTTTGCCCAGGCATATCCCAATGTGACGTTGGAAGTAACTTGTGCATTAAGCAAGCAACTGCTGTCAGAACCTGAACGCCACAGCTATGATTTAATTCTTGCCCTACACGACGACCCTGCTGCCGCGGGGGACAACCTGGTCAAGGAGGACGATTTAGTCTGGGTCACCGGTACCGACCACGATGCCCACCTGCAACGACCACTGCCTCTAATCGTAGCCCCCGAAGGTTGCATATACCGTCAACGTGGCGCCAAGCGACTTAAAGATAATCAGCATGACTGGCGTGTCGTTTACACCATACCCGACCTTACCGGTATCCAGGCTGCCATTGATGAGGGCCTTGGTGTCACCGTATTAGCGAAAAGTACTGTGCCTGAGAATCTCCGTATATTGAAACCTTCTGAAAAGCTGCCCAAATTAGGTAAAGTAGGTATCAGCTTAATTCATCAAAATAGTGAATCCAGTGAGGCCATTTCACGATTAATGGAATTTGTTAAGGCATCATTGTGATGACGAAACGCCAAAACATAGGAAAATTGGTTTGTGAAAAATAATCTTGTATTAATCGGCATGCCCGGCGCAGGAAAAAGTACCAATGGTCTGTTGCTAGCCAAGGCCCTGGGCAAAGATTTTGTGGATACCGATGTACTGATTCAAGTGCGCGAGGGAGAAACCCTTCAACTCATCATGGATAGCAGCGATTACCTACAACTGCGTAAGATCGAAGAATCTGTCCTCACTCATATTGATGTCAACAATACTGTTATCGCCACTGGCGGCAGCGCCGTTTACAGCGAAAACGGAATGGCCCATCTGAAAAAAAATGGGATTGTTGTCTACCTTGAAACACCACTTCAAACTCTGGAACAACGTATTCACGATTATGAGACTAGAGGTATCGCCAAGCAGCCAGAGCAAAGTTTTGACGATTTATTTATTGAGCGCAGTAAGCTCTATAACCAATACGCCGACATCGTCATTCACTGTGACCAGCAGCCACCTGAAGAGGTCGTTCATAGCGTTCTCGACGCACTAAAATCTAAAGCTTAAACTAAGTAAAAAAGCTATCATTGTTAGGAAAAAAACCGGGCATAGCCCGGTCCAATCCCCCTCCCAGTACGGGTTTATACGGATTTTATTACTATCATTCCCCGCACTTAGAGTCTCTTAACTGCACTTATCATTAACCACATTTTGAATCACCGCAGTTCAAACAAGTCATGCAACCATCCATCAAAATGGATGCCTTAGTCATACATTTATGGCACAGCTGTGCTGTCTCCGGAAAAGGACTTGCTTCACTGGATACGGCTGCGGCAGTCGCTGCTGATACAGGCTTAGTTGCAGCTTCATATTCAGCACGCTTCTCTGCCAAAATCTCCTTCTGGTGATCACCCAACTCAGGGCCTTTCATCATGCCAATTTTGGTCAGATGATCCTCAATGGCTTCACCAATTTCTGCCACCAACGACGGCATAAACTTACCACCGCGCTTGAAGTAGCCACCTTGTGGATCAAATACAGCTTTCAACTCTTCTGCCAGGAACGTGCAGTCACCACCTTTGCGGAACACCGCGGAAATAACCCGAGTCAACGCAACTACCCACTGGAACTGGTCCATATTTTTCGAGTTAATAAATACTTCAAAGGGACGGCGTTGTTCATGGTCGGTACCAGGGTTCAAAACAATATCGTTAATGGTGATATACAACGCATGATCAGATAGCGGTGTTTTGACTTTATAGGTAGAACCGTGAAGCTCTTCTGGACGACTGACATTTTCAGTCATCTGCTCAATGGCGCGTTCCAGCTCTTGCTCCGATGGTTGGGGTGCAGCCTGACCTTCGGGAATGGAGTCGTCATTGGAAGGTGATACCACCTTATAGCCCACGATTTTTTGATCTAGTTTTACAGTCATGTCTGTGTTTCCAATTATGTTTCCAAAAGAGGTTCCAATTAGAATTTTCCGTAGTAGCCTTCTTTCAAGGCATCGAAGAGGTTGGCTGCGGTATGCATTTCACCGTCGTATTCCACTTCCTCATTCCCTTTCAGGTCTACGGTGGAACCATCTTCCAGTGTGAACTGGTAAGTGGTATTTTCCAGATCTTTCTCTTTTACCAAGACGCCCTGGAATGCTTCCGGATTAAAGCGGAAGGTTGTACAGCCCTTAAGGCCATTCTCATAGGCGTAAAGGTAAATATCTTTGAATTCCTCAAAATCACAATCTGTTGGAACATTGATGGTTTTGGAGATAGAGGAATCTGTCCATTTTTGAGCTGCTGCCTGAACATCTACATGCTGCTTAGGTCTAATATCGTCACTCGCCACAAAATAATCTGGCAACTTTTGTGATTCCTCTTCAGCAAAAGGTATAGCATCAGGGTTAATTAGCTCACGGTAAGCCAACATCTCATAGGAGAATACATCGACCTTTTCTTTAGTCTTTTTACCTTCACGAATCACATTGCGGGAATAGTGATGAGCAAAGCTGGGCTCAATACCATTACTGGCATTGTTAGCCAGTGACAATGAAATGGTGCCCGTAGGTGCAATGGAAGAGTGGTGAGTAAAACGACAACCAACATTAGCAATTTCATCAACCAATGCAGGATCTACTTCAGCTACTTTTTGCATGTACTTGCTGTATCGTGCATGCAAAACCTTACCCTTAAGCTTGTCACCAATCACAATACCGTCTTTCGCCATTTCTGGACGCAGACGCATCATGGACTCAGTGACTTCAAACTCCTCATCCATAATTGGTGCTGGGCCTTTTTCCTTAGCCAAATCCAACCCTGCACGCCAACCAGCCATGGCTAGCTCACGAGATACTTTCTCGGTTAATTCCAATGACTCGGCACTGCCGTAAGGAACTCTCAACATGGTCATGGTAGATCCAAGGCCAAGGAAGCCCATTCCATGGCGTCGCTTATTCATGATCGCTTCACGCTGGCCTTCCAAAGGCAACCCATTAATCTCGACAACGTTATCGAGCATACGGGTAAAGACAGAGACCACTTCACGGTAGTTATCCCAATCAAAGCGAGCATTTTCAGTAAAGGGGTCCAATACAAATTTGGTCAGATTAATCGACCCTAACAAACAGCTGCCATAAGGAGGCAACGGTTGTTCACCACAAGGATTAGTGGCGCGAATATTTTCACAGAACCAGTTATTGTTTTGCTGATTGACCTTGTCGATCAAAATAAAACCAGGCTCGGCATAATCGTAGGTGGACGTCATGATCACATTCCATAACTGACGCGCCTTAACCGTGCGGTAAATACTGCAAGCTACCAAGCCTTCATCGTTAGTGATATAGCCATTGGTCGTGGGGAACTCACGCCACAACAACGTATCGTCTGCTGGGTCTACAGTGCCCTGCTCTAACTCTTTAGCCGAGACGGGGAAGCTCAGTGACCAATCATCATCACTTTTCACCGCCTCCATAAAACCTTCAGTAATCAGCAATGACAAATTGAACTGACGCAAACGACCGTCTTCACGCTTAGCCCGAATAAAATCCACCACATCGGGATGACTAACATCAAAGGTGGCCATTTGGGCACCACGACGACCACCGGCAGAAGACACGGTGAAACACATCTTGTCAAAGATATCCATAAAGGACAGTGGGCCAGAGGTATAAGCACCAGCACCCGATACATACGCACCTTTCGGGCGCAGGGTAGAAAATTCGTAGCCAATGCCACAACCCGCTTTTAAGGTCAGGCCTGCTTCCAGGTTTTTCTCAAGAATACCCTTCATTGAATCTTCAACAATTCCGGACACGGTACAGTTAATAGTGGAGGTGGCAGGTTTATGTTCCAGAGCACCAGCATTGGAAATAATTCGACCGGCGGGAATTGCACCATTGCGTAACGCCCATAAAAAGCGCTCGTACCAAACGTCTTGTTTACCTTTTTCTTCTACTTCTGAAAGAGCTCGTGCGACTCGCCTATACGTGGCATCTATAGTCTCATCTACCGGCTCTCCGCTTTTATCTTTTAAGCGGTATTTTTTGTCCCATATATCTTCTGAGGCTGCCTGAAGTTTTATTTCGATGGCAGCCAGCTCATCTGTAGTCTTTAAGGCTTCAATCGACATAATGGTGCGGTTTCCCCTGTTTTATCCTTGCTTTTATAATGGCTAAAGTAGCGGCCAAAGCTGTGTTTGAATCAGCTAAATGGAGGTGCGTAGTACTTTTTTATCTAATTTTGCGGCTATTGCAACCGTCTTTAAGTTATCAGTAAATCTTGAAAAACTCAGCTCAGTATACAAGATATAGTATTTGTTTCCAGAAAAAACACTACAGGTGGTACTAGTAGAAAAAACTCCATCTAGCCAAGAAAAAAGTAAGTCGTTGCTTCGCTACCAACCCATAGCAAACAACGACTTACAAACAGCTATAAGCCAAACATGTTAATCCTCACTGACCAGAACAATTACCCTGCTATGACCAAAGCCACGAAATCGGTCAGAAAAAATCATTTTCTTGGAAAAACACTGAGTATCTACGATAATGCCACCCTTGCTCGCATACAGCCGTTATTTCATACACCACTATGTCAACTAGGCTGACTACTTACTGACTATTTAAAAAAGGATCTCCTATGATCATCTCAGAAAATGCCGCAGTGCTTTTCCACTACACACTAACCGATGGGGAAGGAAACCAACTTGACTCGTCTAAAGGAAAAGATCCCTTAGCTTATCTCCATGGACACAAAAATATTATCCCTGGGCTCGAGCAAGAGATGGAAGGAAAGCAGGCTGGCGATGTAATGGTAGTTACTATAGCGCCTGCTGATGCGTACGGAGAAAGACAAGAACAAATGGTACAGGAAGTTCCACGTAAAACATTCCAGGCCGAAGATATTCATGTTGGCATGCGCTTTGAAGCTCAAACACCCAACGGCCCATTAACGGTTGTTGTTACTGGCGTCACAGACGAAACCGTTACGGTAGATGGCAACCACCCTCTTGCTGGAAAAGAACTGACATTTGATGTTCGAATTGACAACGTTCGTGAAGCAACAGAAGAAGAATTAACCCATGGCCACGTACATGGTGCTGGCGGCCATCAGCATTAATTTGAATCTCTCGGCAATTCAATTTCGGCCAAGTAAATTCAAATAAAATAGGTTAAAACAAAAAGGGCAGCCTGGTTAGGCTGCCCTTTTTTATGACTATTTATAGTCTGTTAAGAATATACAAGCGCACCCCAAAGGTCATATTCATCAGCGTGCTCAATAGTTACTTCGACCATATCACCGGGCTTAAGCCCTAACGCTTCTACACTCTCAATATCATTGATAAACACATTACCATCAATTTCCGGTGCGTCTGCATAAGAGCGGCCTATAGCACCTTCCTCATCGACTTCATCAATTAAAACTTCCAGGGTCTGGCCAACTTTGCGCTCTAATCGACGTGCACTGATGGCTTGCTGGGTTTCCATAAAACGCTCCCAGCGCTGCTGCTGAATATCTTCCGGTACGTGGTCAGGCAGCTCATTAGCTTTAGCACCATCTACAGGAGAATATTTAAAGCAACCCACACGATCCAGCTCAGCTTCTTCAAGCCAATCCAACAGCATTTGGAAATCTTCTTCGGTTTCACCGGGGAAGCCCACAACGAAAGTACTGCGAATAGTGAGCTCTGGGCAGATAGCCCGCCAAGCTTTAATCCGCTCCAATACTTTTTCCTGATTACCCGGGCGTTTCATCAGTTTGAGAATTTTCGGGCTGGCATGCTGGAACGGAATATCCAGATAGGGCAGGATTTTTCCTTCAGCCATCAGAGGAATCACTTTATCTACATGGGGGTACGGATACACATAGTGCAATCGTACCCAGACACCCAACTCACCTAATGCCACCGCCAGATCCTGCATCCGGGTTTCCAAAGCATTACCGTCGACAAAATCCAGCTTGTATTTTACATCCACGCCATAGGCGCTGGTGTCCTGGGAAATCACCAGTAGCTCTCGGGTACCAGATTCCACCAACTTTTTCGCTTCGTCCACCACATCGGAAATAGGTCGGCTGACCAAGTCGCCCCGCATATCGGGAATAATGCAAAAAGTACAACGGTGGTTACAGCCCTCAGAAATCTTTAGATAGGCATAATGTTGTGGTGTGAGCTTAATACCCTCCGGTGGCAATATATCTTCGTAAGGTTTATGTGCTTTCGACTCACCTGTTTCCTGCTCCCCATTTTGAGAATGTGGTGGCACATATTCATGTACTGCATTGAGTACCGAATCATAATCTGCCGGGCCACTGACACTGAGCACATCGGGGTTCTGTGTTTTAATTGCCTCGGCATCAGCCCCCTTACCCATGCAGCCGGTGACAATCACCTTGCCATTTTCCTTCACTGCCTCACTAATGGCATCCATGGATTCCTGCTTGGCAGAATCGATAAAACCACAGGTATTAACGACAACAACATCAGCACCTTCATAATCTGGACTGATGTCATAACCATCCAATTTCAGCTTGGTCAGGATACGTTCTGAATCCACCAAAGCTTTTGGGCAACCGAGGGAAACAAAACCAACTTTTTGTTTGGATGGAGTATCAGGCATAGGTTTTGAAAAGAAAAAAGTTACAGGGCATTTAAGGGACGGGCATTGTACAGAAATGGAACACATGGGGCTATTTAGGTGATTAAATTGAAGAGATTAATCGACCCAATGCTACTCTAGAGGAAACATTGGGTGAACGAATACCACCTGTTTTAATATGTATTCCATGACCAACAAACGAGAAAAACATAATGAGCGCTACTGACACTGTGAAGACCAATGGCACGATGAAAGCTGTTGGTTACAGCAAATCCCTACCCATCAATGAGCCTGAGTCTTTAATTGATATTGAGATACCTCAGCCTATTGCCACCGGGAATGATTTGCTTGTAAAAGTCAGTGCCATTGCAGTCAATCCGGTGGATTACAAAATTCGTCAGCGTGTTTCTCCCGTAGATGATTCGACCTCGGCTGAAAACCATTCTGGAAAAAACTATAAAGTACTTGGCTGGGATGCCGTGGGTGAAGTCATTGCTACTGGAGAGACCGTCACACAATTCAAGCCTGGTGACAAAGTATTTTATGCGGGTGACCTTAACCGACAAGGTAGCAACGCTGAATATCAGCTAATTGATGAACGTCTTGTGGGCATCAAACCCAAAAGCCTATCAGATTCAGAAGCTGCCGCATTACCCCTAACGGCAATAACAGCTTGGGAGCTTTTATTTGAGCATTTGGCCATTCAGAAACAGGCGCCGACACATGGGAAAAAATCTGATGAAGTTATTCTGGTTGTAGGTGCCGCCGGCGGTGTTGGCTCTATTCTTATCCAGTTAGCTAAAGCGCTCTCTGGTGCCACAATTGTTGCCACCGCATCACGGGAAAGCTCCCAAGCCTGGGTAAAAAAGCTAGGGGCAGATTATGTTGTTGATCACACCCAGCCCCTTCAGCCACAAATCAATGCCCTGATTGAAAATGAAGGTATTGGTCAAGTCACCCACGTGGCCAGTCTGACCCATACAGATTCGTACTTTGACAGCTACACCGAACTGCTCGTCCCTTTTGGCAAGATTGCCATGATTGATGATCCCAATGCTATAGACGTAATGAAGATGAAACCAAAGAGTTTGTCACTTCATATTGAGTTTATGTTTGCACGCTCCATGTTTAACGCAGCTGATATGAATGAGCAGAGCCGCCTACTAAATCGCGTATCCGACTTGGTTGATCAGGGATATATTCAAACTACTGTGGGTAAAAACTTGGGAGCTATTAATGCGGAAAACCTGAGAGCAGCACACCAAGAATTAGAGTCCGGAACATCAATCGGAAAGATTGTTTTACAGGGGTTTTAAGCGAACAACACGCTGTAAAAAAACGTATCCCAAAACAGCTATTCATTCTCTTCCCTTCTAACGACTCAAGTGCTCTCTTGACATATGGAATATCATATATATGATATTCCATATATTTTAATAACCCTGTAGTCATACCAATGCTTGATCCTTTGGCCTTTTACAAATGCCTTTCAGAAGACACCCGGCTGAAATCGCTTCTGCTCATCACATTAAAAGGTGAATTGTGTGTCTGTGATTTAACTCAGGCTCTGGAACTCAGTCAGCCCAAAGTCTCCCGACACTTATCTGAGTTAAGAAGGTGTGAATTATTAAAAGATGAACGTCGTGGTAAATGGGTCTATTACAAGCTCAATGAATCTCTACCGACGTGGGCTATCTCGGTTTTACACCAAACAGCCAAAGACAATCCCAAATATATTGAAAAAAACCTGAAGCTGCTGGATCCAACAACGACAGCTTCCTGCTGTTAGCTAGTGTTAAAACACTAACCAGCCGCTGAATCTAACCAAAAGACATCATCTATGAAATTTTTATATATCTGCACCCACAATCGCTGTCGTAGCATTCTCTCCGAGGCCATTACCAATCATATGTCTCTCGTCCAGAACCAAGGCAGCATCCAGGCAAAAAGTGCCGGTAGCCAACCTGCGGGGCAAGTGCACCCGTTATCCCTCCAATATTTGCAGGAAGCGGATATTTCTACAGAAGGACTGGTAAGTCAGTCCTGGGATGAGTTGGAAGAATTCGCTCCAGATGTGGTGATCACCGTCTGTGATTCCGCTGCTGGTGAAACCTGCCCGGTATGGTTTGGTAAATCCATCAAAGTCCACTGGGGATTAACAGACCCATCAAAAATCGACGGCAGCGAAGAAGAAAAAGCCCAAGCTTTTCGAGACACCATTGCTGAAATCCAGCAGCGAGTCACTGAGCTATTAGCGTTGGCAGACAAACAATTATCTCAGGAAGAGTTACGCTCGGCCCTTAACAAGTTGGGAGCTATCTAAAATGACTATCAGCGATATCAGCTTACCCAATATGGATCATGAGCAATTCCGCGAACCAGATCTGTCTCATTTTGATAAAAATGCATCAAAGCACAAACCACGTATTTTGCTACTGTATGGCTCATTGCGGGAACGATCCTACAGTCGGTTAGTTGTCGAAGAATCTGCCCGCCTTTTAAAACATATGGGTGCCGAAACGCGTATCTACAACCCCTCGGGCTTACCACTACCCGATGACCATACCCATGGAAGTGCCGATGGAGACCACCCCAAGGTCAAAGAGCTACGGGAATTGATGATGTGGTCAGAGGGGCAAGTGTGGTGCTCCCCCGAGCGTCACGGTTCTATGTCCAGTATTATGAAAGCCCAGATTGACTGGGTGCCACTAGCATTGGGCGCTGTCAGGCCCACACAGGGTAAAACCCTGGCTGTGATGCAGGTTTCCGGTGGATCTCAATCCTTTAACGTGGTGAATCAGTTACGGGTACTAGGTCGCTGGATGCGGATGATCACCATCCCCAACCAGTCCTCGGTAGCAAAAGCTTTTCTGGAGTTCGAAGACAATGGCCGAATGAAACCTTCGGCGTACTACAACCGCATTGTCGATGTGATGGAAGAGCTGATGAAGTTCACCCTGTTAACTCGAGACCACCAAGAATATCTGGTGGATCGCTACTCAGAGCGAGTGGAAACCGCTGAACAACAAAGTCAGAGAGTGAATCAGCGTTCAATCTAAGTGTCTTACCTGAAATAGAACACTGATTCATACGTTACTGTGCGGTCCAGCCGCCATCCATAGGCAAGCTAGAGCCCGTGATGGTCGCTGCTGCATCGGAACAAAGAAACAATGCCAGATCACCAAGGGATGAAGGTGGAGTCGCTTTGGGCATCGGTTGTTTCTCAACAATTACGCTGCGCTTACCTTCCTCGAAGCTCACCTCATCTCGATCAGCTCGCGCCTGAAATTGTGCAGCCACTAAATCAGTATCTACCCAACCTGGACAGATCGCATTAACCGTTACGCCCTTATCAGCATTTTCCAGTGCAACCACCTTGGTCAGTCCAACGATGCCATGTTTGGCCGCCACATACGCTGCCTTGTTTAAGGAAGCGACCAACCCATGAACGGAAGCAATATTAATAATTCGTCCCCAACCACGCTGCTGCATGCCAGGTACTAATAATCTTGTGGTATGGAAAGCGGAGCTTAAATTGATGCTAATAATCGCATCCCATTTTGCTACCGGAAAATCTTCAACGGGGGCAGTAAACTGGATGCCCGCATTGTTTATTAAGATATCTATTTCACCATATTTTTCTAACGAGGCTGCCACCAACTCTTCATTGCCATCAGCTGTAGAAATATCCGCACCATTGAACAAGCATTGAACACCATATTTTTGCTCAAACTCCTGGCGAAGCGCTTCACCTTCAGCAGAATCCATCAATCCATGCAATACAACATTAGCACCTGACTCAGCCAGCTTTGATGCCATGGCATAACCAATACCACTGGTCGAGCCAGTGACCAATGCTGTTTTACCGGCCAACATATTACTTGCGAACATAGAGTTTTCCTTAATAAACGAAAGTTACTTATCAATCACAGGCGACAAACTACAGCTGAAAATTAGAAAAGACGAACTAATGTGAAAAAACAAAAGTTCCAAAATAAAAAAAGGCCCCCAACAGGGAGCCTTTTTTACATGCAAACTTCACATAACGTGAAATTAAAACTGCATCTCTGGAACATTGTCTGGAACAACCAATTCGCCTGCAGTTTTCTCTACGATTTCTTCGACAGAGATACCAGGTGCACGCTCAACCAAGTGGAATTTTCCATCACGGATTTCCAGGTAAGCCAAATCAGTTAAAACCTGTTTGATACAACCAGCACCAGTCAGCGGCAAAGAGCATTCTGGCAACAGTTTGGAGTTACCGTATTTATCAGCGTGAGTCATCGTCACAATGATATTGTCTGCACCAGCTACCAAATCCATCGCACCACCCATACCTTTGATGAGTTTGCCTGGGATCATCCAGGAAGCGATATTGCCCTGGGCATCTACTTCAAAAGCACCAAGAACAGTAAGGTCTACATGGCCGCCACGAATCATGGCGAAAGACTCAGCTGATGAAAAAATTGATGCACCAGTAGCAGTCGTTACCGTCTGCTTACCTGCGTTAATCAAATCTGCATCTACTGCATCTTCAGTGGGGAAAGGCCCCATACCCAACAGTCCGTTCTCAGACTGCAACATAACTTCCATACCTTCAGGTACATGGTTTGCTACCAGTGTAGGAATACCAATACCCAAATTTACGTAGTAACCATCCTGCAACTCACGGGCAACACGGATAGCCATTTGATCACGAGAAAGTCCCATAATATCTCTCCTGTTAACCTTCGCGGACGGTACGTATTTCAATACGTTTTTCGAAAGTACCCTGAATCAGACGATCAACGTAGATTCCAGGTGTATGAATTTGTGTTGGATCCAGCTCACCCGGCTCAATAATTTCTTCCACTTCCATCACAGTAATCTTGCCTGCAGTCGCAGCCATTGGATTAAAGTTCTGAGCGGTATGACGATAGATAGCATTACCATAACGGTCTGCTTTCCAAGCTTTGACAATGGCAAAGTCACCTTGGATAGATTCTTCAAGGATGTATTTACGACCATCGAACTCACGAACGTCTTTGCCTTCAGCAACATCAGTACCATATCCGGTTGCTGTGTAGAACGCAGGGATACCAGCACCGGCAGCACGCATTTTTTCTGCCAATGTACCCTGAGGCGTCAATTCAACTTCAAGATCACCAGCTAGCAGCTGCTCTTCAAATAATTTGTTCTCGCCTACGTAGGAAGAAATCATCTTTTTAATTTGACGATCTTCCAGCAAGATACCCAAACCAAACCCATCGATACCACAGTTGTTGGAAACAATAGTGAGGTCTTTGGTACCCATTTTCTTCATCTGTGTAATCAGATTCTCAGGAATACCACAAATACCAAAACCGCCAGCAATCACGGTCATGCCATCTTCCAGACCCGCCATCGCTTCTTCGTAGGTGTTAACCACCTTATCGAAACCCGCCATGAACAAAACTCCTTCAGTTACTTTCTATATTAGTGACTTTTTATGTTACCCCGAGGCCCAAACCACAGGTTGCAAAACGTCGGCAAGGATGCTACAGGGAGATATATTTATCAAGCGTAAAATTTTAATAGACTGATTAATAAATTAAATAAATAATTCTATTAAAGATATTATCCTTTGAATGACTACTCAAAAAAATTGAAAACCCTTACTCGATAGAATAACCGCCTATGGATATCACCATTAAACAGCTCAAGGCCTTCATAGCCGTCGCCCAAACCCGAAATTTTGCTGAAGCAGGCGCACTACTCCACCTGTCACAACCAGCGCTGAGCATTGCTGTTAAAAATCTGGAAGAAGTAGCAGGCGGACAATTGCTATACCGAACAACAAGAACATTATCTCTAACGCCAGAAGGTGAAGAATTTCTACCCGTAGCACAACGGTTACTCGCCGACTGGGATAATGCCTTGGCTGACCTTCATAACCTTTTTTCCATGCGTCGCGGCAAACTCGCCATTGCCACCATGGCCTCATTCTCTATTAGCCAGCTACCCAAAGCTTTATCTCATTATCGGTCACAACACCCCGATATCAATATTGCTGTTCAGGATGTGGTTGCAGAGGATGTAGTAGACATGGTCCGCAAAGGACGGGTAGAGATAGGTGTTACTTTCTACCCCGACGAATCTGAAGACCTTAATTTTGAGCCCTTGTTTGAAGATCGCTTCTTTGTGGTCACCCCCAAGCACCACCCACTATTGGAAATAGAAAATATTACTTGGAAACATTTGCAGAACTACCCTTTTATAGCCTTACAACGCCCTTCAGCCATGCGGCAGATGGTGGATAAAGCGACTATGTCCCGAGGCATCCAGTTGAACGTAGAGTTTGAAGCAAATCAACTGGCATCTATTAGCTCTATGGTTGCAAACGGTTTAGGCATCAGCGTGATGCCATCACTCACCATTCAGCAAATGGAGTCCCTGGGCGTTGAGTGTAGGCCACTGACCAGACCAACTGTAACCCGCCGGGTAGGCATCCTAACTCGACGCCGTTACCCACTTTCAGCTGCGGCTAATGCCATGGTAGAAACCCTAAAAAACCAAATCACTGCGCCGTAAAAACTTGTACTAAAAACCAGCTAAAAATCTGCTAGTATTGCGACCTCTTTCAACAACAATCGAATCTATTACTATGAGCGAACAACAACCTGATGCCACTATGAACCCCGCTGACCTGTACCGCGAGGAAGTGTTCACCGATCAAAAAATTGGCACCATTCGCCGACTAATACCGGTGACACCAGAAGGTGAAACAGATACCAGTCGTGAAGTGCTCTATTCAGGATCCACACAGGTTATGACGCCCATGGGCGCACTGCCCATCAACTTTAATCTGGACGCCACAACCATTGGTGAAGCTGCAGAAAAGTTTGGCCCTGCCGCGGAGATTGCTGTTGAACAAACCGCGAAAGAGTTAGAAGAAATGCGCCGTGAGCAAGCCTCTAAAATTGTCGTTCCCGGCCAAGAAGGCGGAATGGGAGGAATGGGTGGTGGTATGCCAGGAGGCGGAGGTATTATTACGTAAGAATGCTACCTTCTCCTTATTCTAAAAAGCCCTGAAGAAACAATTTTTCAGGGCCTATTGCTTTAGAGTACTTCTTTAGAATACATAGTTAGAACACCTCTTTTAGAGTAATTCTTCTCCTTGAGGCACTCTCCCATCTTTCCACTAAAGGCCACACTCAATGGCACTTAAAGCCACTATTTTTAAAGCTGAGCTTCAAGTATCCGATATGGACCGGAACTACTTTCAATCACACTCATTGACAGTCGCCCGCCATCCCTCTGAAACCGATGAACGCATGATGATTCGGCTACTGGCTTTTGCTTTTAATGCAGACGAATTACTACAGTTCACAAAAGGAATCTCTACAGACGATGAACCTGACCTCTGGCTGAAAAACTTGCATGGTGATATTGAGCACTGGATTGAACTGGGTTTACCCGATGAGCGTCGTATTCGCAAAGGCTGCAACAGGGCTAAGCGGGTAACGGTATACGCATACGGCGAACGTAGCGCATCCATTTGGTGGAAAAATATTGAGGCCGATCTCAGTCGCTTTGACAACCTTACGGTCAACTATCTCTCTCCTGAAGATACCAATGCGATTGCAGCAATGGCTGAACGCAATATGTCATTACAAGCAACAGTGCAGGAAGGTGACATCTGGTTTGGCAACGAGGAAAAGACCCAGATGATATCCCCCGAGACCTGGAAAACAGCTAAAGGCTAGGCTTTTAGCTACTGGTCTTTTAGTGGCTGAACAAGCACCCAAGGTTTGACCACCACAGACCAAAGAGTCGCATCAGCCTCCAGCCACGCCACCGCTTGGTCATCACTGACTTGCCCTACAGACTCATCAGCCATCCACTGTTCTATCTGCTCTTTATTGTCATGACAAATTTCTATCGCCACATCAATTAAGTCTAACTCCGGCGACACATAAATCGTTGAGCCATTGGCAAAAAATCGCTGTAGTTCCTGCCAAGGAATCTTCGCCGTTTCAGCGTTTAGTTCTTCTCTTTCCATTGTTTCATGTCCAAATTATTTAACTAACGCCATTCAGTTTTTATACGACCTGCCCGGCTGCAAATCCCGAAGCCCAAGCCCACTGGAAATTAAATCCGCCCAGATGGCCAGTCACATCCAGTACTTCACCCACAAAATACAAACTAGGTTGCTTTAAACTTTCCATAGTTTTGGAGGAAACGGCATTTGTATCTACGCCGCCCAATGTCACTTCAGCAGTACGATATCCTTCCGTGCCTGATGGTTTTAATTTCCAGCCATGTATTTTATCTGCAATCCCTGACAATAATAACTCCGGCAATTCAGCCAGTGGTTTTTCAGCTTGCTCTGGCCACCACATTGTTTCTAATTCCAACACCAATTTTTTCGGCAGCAACTGCGACAAAACGGTTCGTAACATTGATTTCGGTTGCTGCTGTTTTTGCTCTGTTAAAAACACCTGACAATTGGTCTCTGGTAAAAGGTCCACTGTGACACTCAGCCCTTCTCGCCAATAACTGGATATTTGCAACACCGCAGGGCCACTTAAGCCCCTATGAGTAAAGAGAATATTTTCCAGAAAAGATTGCTCATTCGCACCAACCTTTGTATCAACTTCTGTATGGATTCTTGCACGAACGGAAACACCACTGAGCTTTTCTGATAACAGTTTAAAACCGTCGGTAAAGGTAAAGGGCACCAATGCAGGCCTTAGGGGCACAAGAGTATGGCCAAACTGCTCTGCCAGTTGATAGCCAAAGTCAGAACCACCCAGGGTTGGCACCGAAAGCCCTCCGGAAGCCACCACCACAGACTCGGCCTTTATCTCACCCTCACTGGTTTGTAACTGATAACTGCCCTCAAAACTGACTTGAGTGATCTCACACTGGATTTTAAGGGTCACCCCCGCCTTCTCCACTTCGCCCAAAAGCATATTGAGAATATCTTTTGAAGAATCATCACAAAACAACTGCCCTAGGGTTTTCTCGTGGTAACCAATGCCATGCTGACACACCAGATCGATGAAATCCCATTGGCTGTAACGGCTTAGGGCTGACTTACAAAAATGGGGGTTTTCCGACAGGAAGTTTTCTGGTTCCACGTACAGATTGGTAAAGTTACAACGGCCACCACCAGACATCAAAATTTTCTTCCCCGGCTTGTTAGCCCGTTCCAATACCAACACCCGACGACCACGTTGACCTGCAGCAATAGCACACATCAAACCCGCAGCACCGGCACCAATAACCACTACATCCCAATGATTCAAAAACTACACCGCCAAAAGTTGAAAACGCGCATTCTATATGGGCGACTCCCAAGGTACTATAGCCGCCTTTGAGCAACAGCCACTCTTGTAAGCCACAACTGGGCCACAAAGACCGTCTCTATTTAATTTGTTATTGGGAATATCAATATGTTTAAAATGAACGAATACTTCGATGGCAAAGTCACTTCCATCGGTTTTCAAACAGCAACACTGCCCGCTACAGTAGGTGTTATGGCACCAGGTGAATATGAATTCGGTGCCAGTGAAAAAGAAACAATAACTGTTGTCAGTGGCGCATTGACCGTAAAGCTACCTGGCAGTGATGACTGGAACACTTTTGAACAGGGTGACAGTTTTGTAGTTGCTGCAGGCAATAGTTTTCAATTAAAAGTAGCGGTGGATACTGCGTATCTCTGCACTTATGGATAACAATCAAGGTCGATTCAGTTAGAGAAACCTTCTAACATACCAGCAGGAGGCTTGTACCTTAAGCCCCTGCTGTTTTGCCCAGTTTAACCCTTGTTTAACCAACGCCTCTGCATGGCCCTGCCCCCGAAATTCTGATGGTACATAAGTTCGCCTAAAGTCGACTCCCTTCCCACCGTCCTGCTCAGGCAACAGGTTGTACTCTAAAACAGCCGAAGTATGATTCAACTCAATAGTGAAACATTGCTTATCTGGATTATGCTGAACTTCCATCTCTGAGCACCTTATTTCTTCGTTAGTTCACGGTGGCTATCAATCAACAGAAGCTTCTGCTCACGCCGTAACTTTTTAATTTCAGCCTCTCTTTTTGAAGCACTACTGCGGTCATGGCCATCTTCCACATAGACAATTTTTTGCGGGGTCCTGCCTTGGAAATATTTAGCACCCTGTTTACTGCTTAAATGCTCATTAAAACGGCGCTGAATATCTGTGGTAATGCCGGTATACAGTGAACCATCTGTAGCCTGAATTATATAAACGTACCAGAAATCAGACTTCATAAAGCGTTGCCAGGCTCCACAAATCTCAACACTTCACCACAGCATCGACAAAGATAATTGGCCTCGCCACGTGATACTTTATTGTGTCGCCGAATACCCAGCTGATGTTCTTTGCAACCACAACGATAATCAACCTGTTGCTGCCGTCGGGTAGGAATTCCCTCTAGATTAAAGGTTGAAGTGGCTCGACTGTCCACACCAAAGGCGTTCATCACGGTCTTCCATTCATTACCATGGGGGCGAACTTTCCTTAAACCATGGACACAATCGACCAAATAATGGGCCACTTCGTGAGGTACGGTAACGGTCAGATTGTTTTCATAGTACTTGGCAAAAATCCACGGGTTATAACGAATCTGACGCTGAACCTTTCGCCCTCTTCCCACCACTTTATACATACCCGCAGTTCGTCCTTTCAAATCAAAATGTACGGGGATATTGTCAAATTGGCGGCCCAACAGTTCACTTCCCAGCCGAATAAAATGTTCCGTCTGCTCCACAACCTGTTGTTGATCATCAAGTCCTATGGGTTTGATACTAAATCCGGGGGTTAATGATTCGGGCGACGGAGAAATAGAGGTATTCATGGCCCCAGTATAACGGCAGCCTTTGTAATTGCCTTATAATAGAGCTCCTTATTAGTAAAACCCTTATGACAGCGACAGCCTCTTTAAAATACGACCTACATTGCCACACTACTTGCTCAGATGGTTCCCTCTCACCTCTTGAGTTGGTTCAACGTGCGGTTGAGCAGGGTGTGGATGTCCTATCTATCACCGATCACGATACAAGCCTAGCCTATCAACAATTAGAGAGCACCTATCAATTACCACTAAAAATCATTCCTGGCATTGAATTCTCCACCGTATGGCGAAAAATAAATATTCATATTGTCGGCCTAAATATTCAGCCACAGAGCGATGCCCTGAAAATAGGGGTGACCCATCAACATCAAGCACGCAAAGAGCGAGCAGAGCGTATAGCAGAGAAATTAACGGGCTACGGTTTTAATGATGCTTTAGATAGAACATCAAAAATAGCAGGTAATGACAATATCGGTCGCCCCCATTTTGCGCAGTATTTAGTTGAAATAGGTGCCGTAAGCAACATCAAGCAAGCCTTTAAAAAATTCCTTGGTTCTGGAAAACCCTGCGATATCAAACAACTCTGGGCAGACCTACCACAAACAATAGAATGGATACTAGATGCCGGAGGCACCCCGGTTCTCGCCCATCCTGCCAAATACAAGCTGACACGTACCAAACTACTGGCCTTTCTCGATGACTTTATTGCAGCAGGGGGACAAGGAATGGAAGTTGTTTCAGGTAAACAAATACCCTCCGTCACCAGAGATCTTGCCAGTATTTGCCGACAGAAAAACCTCTATGCCTCCTGCGGCTCTGATTTTCATCAACCAGGTCAGGATTGGGCAGAACTCGGGCAATACTCAACGTTCCCAGCTGATTGTGAACCTGTTTGGGATCACTGGTAATTTCACCAAGTCGTAAACCGTAGTGATATAAGTAGAGAGATAAGTAGTGGTATAATTAATAGGTTACGAATTGATTGAAGCGCCGTGAAAAAGATACCGACAAAAGCTGACATCCGTGCCGAGTTACAGCGACAAATGGACCGCTACGCTCGAAAAGGCGGAGAAATCGAAAATATCCCGAGCGGTGTTAGTGGTCGAGAGAACCCACTCGAAAGTATCAAAACGCCATTGTTTACAGATACCAAAACTGATCGTACGCCTGTGCCAGAAGTTGTCGCCGCACTAGATGCCCGGCGCAATAAAAAGTCCGAAAAGAAAAAACCCGAAAAACCCAAACCAAAAGAAGAAATTATCTACGATGATTTTGGTGAGCCTTTACGGAAAATCTGGGTTGATAAACAAAGCCCCCCAGATAACCTCTAATTATGGTTGCTTATCAAATTGAGCAACACCTTCAATACTCCTAATCTGAATATAGGACTCTGTTAATATCCAACGCTTAACCATATCTAAGTAAGACTTTAAAATTTATAAAAGAGTAAATACGCCAAGACCAAGCCATCATACTCAAGGAACAAGATAGCAATGCCCAAAAAATCCACACCAGTTAACCTCGCCCTTCAAGGTGGAGGCTCTCACGGCGCATTTACCTGGGGCGTGCTTGATAAATTATTAGAAGATGGCCGGCTAACTTTCCCCGGTATTTCCGGAACCTCTGCCGGCGCTATAAACACCATACTCTATGCTGATGGCATGATGAATGGCGGCCCAGATGGAGCCCGGGAAGCCTTATACAATTTTTGGTATAAATTAAGCTTGGCCGGCCACTGGAGTCCCATTAAACGTAATCCTATTGATAAGTTTTTAGGCAAATGGAGCCTAAATAAATCACCTGGCTTTCATTTTCATAATGTATTAACTCAAGCCTTTTCTCCTTATCAATTAAACCCCTTGAACCTTAACCCTCTAAAATTATTACTTGAAACTTCTGTCGATTTTGAGCGGGTCCGCCGCTGTAATATGACCAAACTTTTTATCTCTGCCACCAACGTGGAAACTGGACGAGTTAAAATATTTGAGCACAGCGAGTTAACAGCCGATATGATCATCGCCTCCTGTTGTTTACCTATGGTATTTCAAGCTGTTGAAATTGATGGAATCCCCTACTGGGATGGTGGCTATATGGGTAACCCCTCCCTCTTTCCGTTTTTTGAAAGCACGGACTGTGCGGATATTGTCGTTATTCAAATTAACCCTATTGAACGCAAAGGAACACCACGCACTACACAAGAAATTTCTGACCGATTAAATGAAATAGGGTTTAACAGTTCTCTATTAAAAGATTTACGTTCCGTTGAATTTGTTTCTCGACTGATTAAAAGGGGCGTGCTTTCTGATAAAGAATACCGTGACAACCATGTACATATTATCGAAAATCAAAATGAACTGATTCCCCTCGGCGTATCTTCAAAGATGAATGTTGAGTGGAAGTTTCTACAACATTTACGAGATATTGGTAGAGATACTGCCGAAGGCTGGCTGGAGAAAAATTTCAAACATATTGGCAAAAAATCTACAGTCAATTTAACTGAGATGTTTAATGGGCCTTAAATAAAAATGCGACATTTAATTTTTTTGTTACCCTTATTTTTTTCAATACTATTAACAGGCTGCCATGGAATGCCTAAAGGCGTGAATCCCGTTGATGACTTTGAAGTAAACCGTTATCTAGGCAAATGGTACGAAATTGCCCGTCTTGATCATTCCTTTGAGCGAGGCTTGAGTAAAGTATCAGCAGAATATTCTATGAGAGATGACGGAGGAATTCAGGTCATTAACCAAGGATATTCAAAGACCAAAAATGAATGGAAAAAAGCTGAAGGTAAAGCTTATTTTGTGGAAGACAAAAAACAGGGCCACCTTAAAGTATCGTTCTTTGGTCCATTTTACAGCTCATACATTATTTTTGAGCTGGATAAAGAAAACTATCAATACGCCTTTGTCTCAGGCTATAACAATTCCTACCTTTGGTTGCTTGCCAGAACACCCACTGTTAAGCAGTCAGTGATTGATCAATTTATCTCCCGTTCTAAGGAACTTGGTTTTAACACCAATGGACTAATATTTGTTAACCAAGAATAATGATGCAAGACTGTAATTCTTTTTATTTCTGCAAATAAAAACAGCTTTTAATAGGCATGGACATCATATGAACAAAGCCTCAAACCAAAGCACGGAACATGATTCCCAGCTACCTTTCCTAACTGGGTTTTTTAAGCTTGAATCTGCGGGTGGCATATTGCTGATGGGTACAGCTGTGCTTGCCATTATTGTTGCGAACTCACCCTTTGAGCGCTACTACGCTTTACTGTTAGATACGCCAGTAGAAATACGAATTGGCGCCTTACAAATAGCCAAGCCCCTACTGCTATGGATTAACGATGGATTAATGGCCATCTTCTTCTTTCTGGTAGGCCTGGAATTAAAACGAGAGCTTGTTGAAGGTGAACTCTCGGATAAACGCAATATTATTTTACCTGGCGCGGGCGCCATTGGTGGAATGCTAGTACCAGCACTCGTTTATGTTTATTTCAATTTGGGTGATGACGCAGCCATATCAGGCTGGGCAATTCCTGCTGCTACCGACATTGCTTTTGCTCTTGGTATTTTATCTTTACTGGGCAAACGTGTGCCTACCAGTATTAAAATTTTCCTTACTTCATTAGCCATCTTTGATGATATTGGTGCCATTCTAGTTATTGCTTTTTTTTACACCTCAAAAATATCTCTGACAGCATTAATTGTTGTTGCTTGCTGTATCCCCCTTCTCGTATTTATTAACCGACGCAACGTAGAATCCAAAACCGTTTATATTATTGTTGGTTTAGTTATGTGGGTAGCCATGTTGAAGTCGGGTGTCCACGCTACATTAGCTGGTATTCTGGTCGCCATGTTTATACCCATGACATCCAAAAAAACACCGGGTTTTTCACCCCTAAAAGATTTGGAGCACGATTTACATTCAGCCGTAGCTTTTATTGTTCTACCCGTATTTGCCTTTGCCAATGCAGGCATAAATTTATCTGGAGTAGGTACAGAACAGCTTCTTCACCCCGTACCATTAGGCATTGCAGCAGGGCTTTTCATAGGCAAACAAATAGGCATTTTTGGTTTTTGCTGGCTTGCCATTCAGTTAAAGCTATCTAGCTTACCTAAAGGTATGAACTGGGGTTCACTTTACGGCACCGCCGCTCTCTGTGGTGTAGGTTTTACCATGAGCTTATTTATTGGTTCTCTTGCTTTTGAAGAAACTGCCGTTAACCTTTTATTCGATGAAAGACTTGGCATTATTATCGGCTCTATCGCCTCAGGTGTAGTTGGATATCTGATATTGAATGCTTGTTTAAGCAAGAAATAGTATAAATTTCTACCAAAAACTTAACGCGAAACCCCCACCAAAGGCCCTAATCATGGGCCTTTGCCTTCTTAGCAGCAATTTCTATTAACAAGAATTGCACTAAGCTATCAAAATGATACTTACAATTTATTAGCCCTATTCTCGATACCAGCCTAAGATTTAAATGCTAGCCAAACCATTTGCTTTCATTTAGCCAGACGGTGGGTAACAACCTAAAACAAAAATGATTGAGTGTATGACTATTCTGTATCAGAGCTTTTCGGTTACACAGCAAATAATAGAAATGTATAAGTCCTACCTATAGGAGGGAACACTATGATTAGACAACTAAAGCCCTTATTAGCTGTCGTTGCGATAGCACTAACACCCATAGCCTTAGTAAACCCCGCTTACTCAAGCGAGTCCAAATCAAACCAATTTTGGTGGCCGGAACAACTAGACCTGAGCCCTCTGCGCCAGCATGTTCCTCAGTCAAATCCCCTGGGAAAAGACTTTGATTATGCCAAGGCATTTAGCAAGTTGGATCTCGGTGCAGTAAAAAAGGACATTGAAGCTCTAATGACCGATTCCCAAGACTGGTGGCCCGCAGACTATGGTCACTATGGTCCATTTTTCATTCGTATGGCCTGGCATAGTGCTGGTGTCTACCGTGTTGCAGATGGCCGTGGTGGTGCAGCGGGAGGGCAGCAACGGTTCGAACCACTGAACAGCTGGCCTGACAACGGCAACCTAGACAAAGCTCGCAGACTACTTTGGCCTATTAAACAGAAATACGGCGAAAGCATTTCATGGGCCGATTTAATGGTACTCACAGGCAATGTCGCCCTGGAATCCATGGGCTTCAAAACTTATGGTTTTGCCGGTGGTCGTGAAGACGACTGGGAAGCAGACATTATGTACTGGGGACCAGAAAAAAAATGGCTGGATGACAAACGCTATAGTGGCGATAGGAAACTCGAAAAACCCTTAGCCGCAGTTCAAATGGGTCTGATCTACGTAAACCCTGAAGGCCCCAATGGCAACCCAGACCCACTATTAGCAGCAAAAGATATCCGTGAAACCTTCGCTCGAATGGCCATGAACGATGAAGAAACCGTGGCGCTTATTGCTGGTGGCCACACCTTTGGTAAAGCCCATGGTGCTAAATCACCAGAGAAGTGCGTAGGCCCTGAACCTGCCGCCGCAGGCATTGAAGAACAAGGTTTCGGCTGGAAAAACAAATGTGGTAGCGGCAAGGGTGGTGACACCATTACCAGTGGCTTGGAAGGTGCATGGACAGTTAACCCAGCAGCTTGGACCCACAACTTTCTAACCAACTTATTTGCCTATGACTGGGTAAAAACAAAAAGCCCAGCGGGTGCAACACAATGGATCCCAGCAGATAACCAGGCATCAGACTTAGTACCTGATGCACATGACCCTAAAAAACGTCATGCGCCTATCATGCTGACCACTGACCTATCGCTTAAATTCGACCCAAGCTACCGCGAAATTTCGAAACGCTTTTTGGATAATCCAAAAGAATTTGAACTCGCCTTTGCAAAAGCCTGGTTCAAATTAACCCACCGCGATATGGGCCCCCGCTCACGCTATATTGGCGCTGATGCTCCAAAAGAGGCCTTAATCTGGCAAGACCCAGTTCCTGCAGTAGATCATTCATTGGTAGATGCCAAAGACATTAAAAACCTGAAAGCCAAAATACTGGACTCAGGGTTAACAGGCTCGGAATTAGTGAGAACTGCCTGGGCTTCAGCATCTAGCTACCGCGGTACCGATATGCGCGGCGGCGCAAATGGTGCCCGCATTCGTCTTGCTCCCCAAAAAGATTGGGCAGTGAACAATCCGGCGGAGTTAACGAAAGTACTGAAGGCGCTTGAGGGTATTCAATCTGACTTTAATGGCAATCAATCAAAAACCAGTCGTGCGATTACGAAAGTTTCATTGGCTGACTTAATCGTACTGGGTGGAGCTGCTGCGATAGAAGAAGCGGCAGAAAAAGCTGGGCATAAAATTGAAGTACCTTTCAAGCCTGGGCGCACCGATGCCTCACAAGCACAGACCGATGCTTCATCATTCGCAGTACTTGAACCAAACGCAGATGGTTTCCGTAACTACTTTGCCAAAGGCAATGGTCATTCCCCAACAGAAATGCTGATTGATAAAGCAAATATGTTGAACCTGACAGTGCCCGAAATGGCTGTTCTAGTTGGCGGGATGCGCTCACTAAATGCCAACACCGGACAGGCCCAACAAGGCATTCTTACGGACAAGCCAGGAACCTTGAGCAATGACTTCTTTGTTAACCTGCTCGATATGTCCACAGAATGGAAAAAATCCAAACTGGAAGGTATCTATACTGGTCATGACCGTAAAACTGGCAAAGCAAAATGGGTAGCCACCCCCGTTGACCTGATTTTTGGTTCGCATTCAGAACTACGTGCCGTTGCAGAAGTGTATGCAGCCAACGATGGCAAAGAGAAGTTTGTGAATGACTTTGTAAGTGCCTGGATCAAGGTGATGACTTTGGATCGGTTTGATCTTAACTAGGAGCTAATTCAAAAAAGTAGAGCAAAAAGGGGTTGGTGACATTTAGGAAAAATTATTATTTCGATTTGTCACTGACCCCTTTACTGTTTAATCGTATTATAGGTTAGCGAAGTGAAACCAAGAACAATCATCAAGCTCTAGACATAAACTTGCCCGTTTCAGTATGCACTTTAATCATTTCACCCGGCTCAAGGTATTCTGGTACTTGAACCTCTAACCCTGTGCTTAACGTCGCAGGTTTAGTTCGCCCTGTAGCAGTTGCACCTTTGATACTTGGCGCTGTTTCGGTAATTTCCATCACTACGGATTGAGGTAATTCAATACCCAACAAAGCACCATCCATCACCAAGCCCACAATGCCTTCCAAACCATCGGTGATATAACCCAGCTGATCTTCAATCTCATCGGTATTCAGCCCATACTGGCTGTAGTCCTCTGAATTCATAAAGATATAGGTATCACCATCGAGGTAAGAATATTGCAGTTGGGCACGTACACAATCTGCATCTTTTAGTAAGTCATCACCCTTATAGGATTCATCCAATTTCTGACCAGTTTTCAAATTAGTAAAACGTACTTTGTAGAGTGTCGCCGCACCACGGGATGACGGGCTTTTTGCCTCCACCTGTTTAACGGCATGGGGAGCACTATTAATTTCTACCACCATTCCTTTCTTTAATTCACTGGCTTTTGGCATATCTCTCTCCTACTTAGAAACTATCCATTAAAGAATCTAGCCTTTAATAAGGGTGCTGCTAAAAATAGTGATTTTTTCGTGAGTACGAGCAAGCACCGCGCGGAGAACCGGAGTGTATATGGCATACATGAGGATTCGAGCACGAAGCTTACGAAGTAATCGCGGAAAAAGCGCATTTTTAGGGGTACCCTAGTGTTGGTGGCCTCCTGGGCCATGAACATGCCCATGATCAAGCTCTTCCTGAGTTGCCTCACGAACTTCCACAACCTCAATATCAAAGGTCAGGGTTTTTCCTGATAGAGGGTGATTAGCATCAAGGTCTACGTTGAACTTACCCACTTTTATCACTGTGGCCTTACGAGGCCCACTATTGGTATTAACCGATACTACATCCCCTACCTTGGGTTTTGGTGTTCCTTTTTTAGCTTGCCCCATCAGATGTTTCAGAGGTACGCGCTGCTGCTGATCTTCACGGCGAACACCAAAGCCCTCTTCCGGTGAGAGCGTCACACTAAATGTATCGCCCTCATCTTTTTCTGTCATGGCAGATTCCAATCCTGGGACGATAGCATTGCGACCATGCATATAAGTATTAGGCTCTTCGCCATGGGAATTTTCCAGCTCGTTACCGGTTGCTTCATCACGTAAACGATAGTGGAAGCGAACCACAGCGTTATGTTTTATTTTCATTGGGCTTTTTGCCTTTATTTGTTTTCTGTTAATTTTTTACGACAAGACCTGCAAACCATCGTATCTAGACGGCTATCACTACACGCAGGGAGTCCAGCTTCAATTGTGCATTTTCCAAATAGTGCGCCAATGATTCCGTGCTGGATTGTAGGTGTTCTATCTCATCCTGACGAATATTAGGGTTCACTTCTGCTAGAGCAGTTAAACGCTGCAATTCAACTTGTTGATCATGATTCATCTGCGTTATAGCTGCTGCCACAATATCGGCCTGCTGAGCTTCAGCCTTGTTATCTGTTTTTTCAATCATCTTTGTAATTTCTGGTCTGGCATGGCGTACCAAGTCCACGGCCGTTCGCATTTTTACAGATTTAACCAAGCTGTTTAGTTTCTCAAAGGTTAATACCTTAGTGAGGTCTTTGCCGTCGGCATTCACTACAAACCGCACCATGGGTTGATGCAGATAGCGATGTAATTGCAGTTGTTTTGGCGCTGGGCAATGCAAGGTATAAATGGTTTCAAGTAGCAGAGTACCTGGCTTTAATGGTGGCAATTTAACAGTACATAGTGCTGTATTACCAAAGTCACCTTCCAGCACCATATCGATAGCACCACTGACCATGGGGTGCTCCCAGGTTAGAAACTGCATATCCTCGCGGCTTAATGCCTTGGTTCTATGGTAGGTACCGGTAAGGCCATCGCTGGGCAGTCCTGGAAAACTGTGGTTTATCATATGTTCGCCCGGGTGCAGCACAATGCTATCTGTACTGTGAAATTCCTGTTCCACACCATAGTGATCAAATACTCGGCCCATGTATTCAGAGAGTTCTTTCATTTGTGTCGCAGCCAGCACGTCATCGACGACAAGCTCTGCACGGCGGGTATTACAGGAATTCAGCTCCAACAAACGGTCACGGCCATTGTGAAGTTTCTGCAAAGTAGCTTCGGTTTTAGTGTTTGTCTGCTCAATCAGTGTGGCCAGTTCTTCTTCATCGCCCAACTTCAAACATTCCAGCAAAGGCGCTTGAAATTGCTGATAGATAGATTGGCCGATTGGGCATACCCGCTCAAAGACGTTAAGGCCCTTGTGATACCAATTTAGCAGCGATTGCTGGGCACTAATGGCCAAATTTTCGTCAGTTTGATAGAACGGCACATGAATTTGTACATCGTGTCGCTGACCAATACGATCCAAGCGGCCTATGCGCTGCTCCAACAAATCAGGATTCAGTGGCAGATCGAATAACACCAGGTGACTAGCAAATTGGAAATTACGGCCTTCACTGCCAATCTCGGAGCAAACTAACACCTGCGCCCGTTCATCTTCATCGGCAAAATAGGCGGCAGCACGATCCCGAGCAATCAACCCCATCCCCTCGTGAAATACAGCCGAGCGAACACCTTTTCGTAACCGCAGAAACTCTTCCAGTGCTTGGGCTGTTTCAGCTCTCGCACATATCACTAAGGCTTTTTCGTCACGGTTTTCTGCCAGCCATTCATCCAGCCAGCGAACCCTGGGATCGGAAGTTGTCCACAACTCACTCCCTAACAATAGCTCTGGATGTAACAGTTCATCCAACGTTGCGCTAATGCTGGCAGCAACATACTGATCGGGTGCTGGCAATGGATGTGCATGTAATTGGCGCTCAGGGAAACCCTGAACGGCTTCGCGGGTATTACGGAACAGTACGCGGCCAGTGCCATGACGATCGAGCAAACTGTCGATGGCATCTTGTATGCTTTGCTCCGCATCACCTGTGCCTAGATTATTTTTTAATTCCTGAGTTGGCTGCTCACCCAAATATTGAACTAACTGATTTTTTAATTCGGCATCAGAGCTCAACTCGGTGGCAATATTTTCGCCCAACAGTTTCTGCACCAATTCACTGACGAGTTGATAGCCTGCCTCTTCTTCACGAAACTGCTGAATATCAAAATAGCGATCTGGGTCCAGTAAACGCAAACGTGCAAAATGACCTTCTACACCTAACTGTTCAGGTGTTGCAGTTAGTAGCAACAGGCCTGGTATTTTCCGGGCCAGGGTTTCAATACAGGTATATTCAGAGCTTGCCTGTTGTTCGTTCCAGGTTAAGTGGTGAGCTTCATCAACAATCATCATATCCCATGAAGCTTTCAATGCCTGGGCATGGCGCTGGGGATGCCCTGTCAAAAATGACAAACTACAAAGTACTAATTGTGCAGTTTCAAAGGGGTTTTCGATCTCTTCTGGCGTTTCAACATCAGGCTGGTCCAAATCAAAAAACGCATCGTCCTCGTCTAACGGTTCTTCTAGCGCCTGACAACGGGATTCATCTAAAATGGTAAAGCGCAGATTAAAGCGGCGAAGCATTTCAACCAGCCACTGGTGCACCAGACTGTCTGGCACAACGATTAAGGCTCTACTACTTCGCCCCGTAACCATCTGTTGATGCAGTATCAAACCCGCTTCAATGGTTTTCCCCAAGCCTACTTCATCGGCCAGTAGCACTCTTGGCGCATAACGATGTCCTACCTGGCTGGCGATGTATAACTGATGGGGCAATAGTTGTACTCTGCCACCCAACAGACCATAGGCATCTGATTGCTGTTGGCTATGTCGATGATTCAGGGTAGCAACACGCAATTCAAAGCGGCTGTTTTTTTCGATTTGACCGGCAAACATTCGGTCTTGTGGTTTACTAAACCGAACAAAGCTATCGAGATCAATCTCTTCTAATTCTACAGGCTCGCCGTTATTATTCTGACCCAAATACAAGATACAGCCGTTTTTCTCACTCAGCTCTGTGACTATCAACTGCTGACCATCGGCACTGGTAATAGATTCACCCACGGGGTACTGCACCCGGCTGAGGGGCGCGTTATCCATGGCATAGGTTCTCGTTTCACCAGCTGCAGGAAAACTTAAAGAGACACGCCGGTTTTGATTTTCTATCACGATGCCCAGGCCAAGCTCCGATTCGGTGTTGCTAATCCAACGCTGCCCGGGAATAAATTCAATTGCTGCCAAGTTAAAAACACCCACAAATTAAGAGTTTTGCTCAAGAGTTATATCAGAGTTCTGCAGAATCTCTACATCTATCAGAGTTTCCCTAAATCAGAGCTTCTTTAAATTAGACTTCCCAAAAAAGGAGCGTATTTTAGGGAGTTCACTAAAGATAAACTAGACAAAGTTAGTTAATATAAGCCTCTATCTTCATCTCCCTCTGCCCACCCAACTACCTATATTTGGCTTTTTCTAATTCACCGATATACTGGAGCCCGAATAATAAACAAAAACAATAGAGAATAACTCTAAAGGGGAAGCTGCGTGTCAAATTTATGGATCTCCTTTCGGAGAATGTTTTATATTCTCTGCCTAACAATTGTGTGCATTCCCGCTACTCACGCCACATTTTTTGATACGCCACCCAAAATGAGCGGTCTCAACCTCAAACATAGTGATGACATCTGGTTGTTTGTTGGTGGAGGAACCAAACTACAATTCGCTTCTAGAAATAGTGATGTAGATGAAAGCTCAGAGTTCAATATTGCCAGTTTTCGTTTTTATGTCTCAGGCCAGGTTCATAAATACCTAAAATTCAATATCAACACTGAAAAGTACGAAGGCGATTCAATGATGACCATTGATGCGCTGCTCCGTTTTGAATTTAATCCTGCTGTGAATCTTTGGGTTGGTCGAACATTGGTTCCATCTGACAGGCCAGGAATGAACGGCCCCTACACTGGCATGAGCTGGAACCAATATCGTCAGCCACTATTTTCCGCTGACTACGATGGCCCCGCCGGACAGCTAGGGCGGAGTGAGGGCGCCGTACTTTGGGGCATGAAAAACAAATTTCATTATTTATTAGGTATTTTTGAAGGACTCGAAGATGACCACGGTAATGAATCTGACCACCTACTCTTTTCCGGTCGATTGGCCTATAACTTCCTAAATGTGGAATCAAACCCTGGGGGCTACTACACCAGCGCCACTTACTTCGGAAATCAGGGCAATATATTAACTGCGGCGGTTACTCTTCAATCGCAGTCAGATGGTACTGGAAGTCGGGCCGAATCTGGTGATTTTAATGCTTACGCTTTCGATATTTTTTCAGAGCGGGTATTGTCGAATAACGCTGTATTCAACTTTGAAGCTGGCTACAAAGAGATCGATGTAGATTTTACGCCAATATCACCACCGTCCGATGGACTCAGTGAGTGCTTTTGCCTGTTTGATGGCGAATCTTTTTATGCCACAGCGGGTTATATTTTTCCAAAACCTGTTGGACCGGGTAAATTTCAGCCTTATATACGCTATACGGAAAACCAACCCAGTGATGCCGCGCAAAGTGACGCCACTGAATGGGGACTCAACTACATCATTCTGGGCAATAAAATGAGCATTAATTTGAATTTTGTCTCAGGCGATGCCAATGCCAGCGGCTATGCCGGTAATGATACCGACACATTAACGCTGGGACTTGTGCTGCAGTTTTATTAATGTTGCTGGCTTATGGGTTGCCCTTGAGATAACTCATCAGTTGTCGCTTCTCTTACATCGACAATTTCTACATCGAATTTAAGCGTTTTTCCGGCCAGTGGATGGTTGTAGTCGATATCCACATTAAATTTGCCAACCTTGACCACAGTAACAGGGCGAAGACCTTCTTTGGTCTTAATGGGCACCATCATTCCTGGTTTTAATTCTCCCTCAAACTGCAAGTTCTTCTTGGAAACTCTCAACTCACTGCTTGAACGAACACGACCGTAAGCTATGTCTGGCGGTAGTGTCACTGTATAAGATTCGCCCGCCTCTTTGCCCAGCATCGAATGCTCTAAGGATTCGATCATATTTTTATGCCCAAATACAAAGGCTGATGGTTCCTTTCCGTTGGAATTTTCAATCTCTTCGCCGGTTTCATCATCTGTCATCACATAGTGAAAAGTAACCACAGCATTTTTATCAACTTTCATAACTACCTATATCCTAACTTTTAAGTTCTATTCTTTTACTCAATTTAGAGCCTGTTAACGCTATTTGATAGCAGGCCGCGAATTATGGTGTTCTCAACCTACGCTGGCAAGACCTGGTAGAAACCATTCGAAATGCTGACCTTTAAGGGCATTCTAAATAATTTTGTCATCCACTCATCGGTAAGCATGTCTTCTTTTTTGCCATCGGCAACTACTTTGCCTTCCTCAATAAACACCACTCGTTCAATTTCGGGTGGAATTTCATGGATATGGTGGGTTGCCAGTAAAATAGTTTTACCCTGCTGTAGCAATTGCCTAATCGTATTTAAATAATGGTAAGTGGCATTTAAATCAAGGCCGCTTGTAGGCTCGTCTAAAATCAGGTGATCTGGATTATGGATTAAAGCACGTCCCAGCAGGCAGCGTCTCTGTTGGCCTGTAGACATTTGCTTATAAGGGCGGTTGTACAGATCCTGAATACCCAGTTCCTCCAGCACTTGCCTGCCTCGATTAAGCTGGTCTTCTGTTACGTCCTGATAATGGAACAGGCCAATAGAATTGTGCAGCCCTGAGACTACCACTCCCAACCCACTGACATCGGGCACAAAGCCTTGCTGTAAGTCTGCGGAGACCAGGCCAATTTTTTCTCTCAGTTCCCACAAAATTGGTCGATCCTGGTCCAGGATTCTTACGTGTGAATTATCTTTAACAACTGGGTAAAGCTCTCGAGACAACAGTTTTAGTAACGTACTTTTACCCGCACCATTTGGGCCGATGATTGCTGTGCTTTGCCCTGGCTCTACAGTGAGTGAAAAACCATCAAAGATTTTTTTGTTGTCACGAAAAACCGTGGCATTGTGGATATCCAGTAACATTGACTCAGATGTCATTATTTTACCTCCTCACCCATGGCCTGCTTATCTGCATGATAGGAAGAGCGCACTAAAGGCCCCGAAGCCACCTGAGTAAAGCCTATGCTTTGTCCATACTCAGCGTATTCATCAAACTCATCCGGGTGTACAAAACGATCGACCGGTAAATGATTTTTTGACGGCTGGAGATATTGCCCAACCGTAATCATATCTACATCGTGTTCCCGGAGGTCATCCAAGGTTCTGAGCAGTTCGTCTTTGGATTCACTCAGGCCCACCATCAACCCAGATTTTGTGGGTACCGTTGGATTCAACCGCTTATATTCTTGTAGTAACTTGAGAGACCACTTGTAGTTAGCACCAGGGCGAGCTTCGCGATACAGGCGTGGAATTGTTTCCATATTGTGATTAAACACATCGGGTGGCGTGGCGGTGAGAATTTCCAATGCTGGTTCCATACGGCCACGAAAATCTGGTACCAACACCTCAACCTTTAAATTTGGGCTTAATTGTTTGGACTCTCTAATACAATCGGCAAAATGCTGGGCACCCCCATCACGCAGATCATCCCGATCAACAGATGTAATCACCACATAGCGAAGTTGCATTTCATGGATGGCTTGTGCCAAGCCTTTTGGCTCTTCTGGATCTAATGGATTGGGCTTACCGTGGCCGACATCGCAAAAGGGACAGCGACGGGTACAGATTTCACCCATGATCATAAAAGTGGCCGTGCCATGACTAAAGCACTCACTGAGGTTTGGGCAGGCGGCTTCTTCACAGACAGTCGCCAGCTTGTTCTTACGTAGAATATCTTTGATTTCCTGAACTTTGGGTGACGATGAGATACGGATTCTCATCCAGTCTGGCTTGCGCTGGATTTCTTTTGTGGGTATTACTTTGACCGGGATACGTTCCACTTTATCAGCACTGCGCAGCTTTTCTCCCTGTTTAAGCCGGGTGGTACGAGTCGGTGGAATTAGATCAGAATCTGCCATGTATAACTTTTACTCTAAGTAACGTAGATAAATTTCTGAGGGTGCATTGTTTAATTAATGTAGTGTTTAATTAGTTTGCTGATAGATTAAAGCCTTGCTAGCAAGGCTGACTTCATTCAGAAGATAATTCTTTCAGAAAACTACTTTTCAGAAATAGGAGTACCAGGCTTCACTCAACGCTATTTGTATTTAACATTCTTTTATTTAACACAGTGGCCATTATACCCCAGTTTGGCCGTCAGGATTTTAGCGAGATATTCAGCAACATCAGCCAGAGCGGCTGGTCTGACCATCAGATCATTCATCTGTGTCATTTCAACGCCCAGACCACAAGGGTTGATTCGCTGCCAGGGGCTTAAATCCATATCCACGTTAAAATTAAAACCGTGATAACTACAACCACGACGAACTCTGAGGCCAAGAGAGCCTATTTTGGCACCTGATTTTTTACCACTTTGTACATACACGCCCGGAGCATCGGGCCTTGGCGCTGCATCAATTCCCCAGTGTGCCAATGTTTCTACCAATGATAGTTCGATAAGATCCACTAAATCCCGTACACCGATGCCCAATCGACGTATATCTATCATTAAGTAACCCGTAATCTGCCCTGGGCCATGATAGGTAACATGGCCACCCCTATCACTCTGCACCACAGGAATATCGCCAGGTTCTAGAATATATTCCTCTTTCCCCGCCTGCCCTTGGGTAAAAACAGACTCATGCTCTAACAACCAGATTTCATCAGAGGATGTTTCATCACGATTATCGGTAAAGGACTTCATCGCCTCAAATGTATCGAGGTAAGGACGACAACCTAAATATCGGACAATGAGAGGAAGATCGGGAGCTGCCATTTGAATGTTAAAGAATCATGCTAGGTTAGAGAACAATTTGTACCAGTGGACTCACCTTTAAATCAGCAAAAATTGCCTGAAGCTGTGGCTCTCCAGTAGCAATAATAGTGACCGTGATGGCCTGAAAATTACCGTTACGACTATCCCTAATGGTAATTCGTGTTTGATCAAATCCTGGAGAGTGAGACTCCATAACTTCTAATACAAACGTATGCAGCTCATTTCCAGCCTTACCCATAACCTTGATGGGGTAATCACAGGGAAATTCAATTTTTGGTGCTTCAGGGTCCGCATTAGACTTTTCTGAACCGGACATATCTGAGCTGGGCTTATCTGAACTAGCCATTAGCTAAACAACCCTTTAAAGAACAAGGAAATAAAATCCCAAAGACGAGAAAATAAGCCCGCTTCTTCAACAGCATGGTCTGCTACAAGAGGCAGATCCAATACTGATTTTCCTTCATAGCTCACTGATAACCGACCCAATTCCTGCTTATCCAACAACGGCGCTTTGATAATATCGTCGACCAAAATTTTGGCGTCGAGATCTTCTTTGGCACCTCGAGGAATGGTGACATATACATCTTCGGGGACAATCAAATTAACTTTGTTTTCTTTGCCATACCAAACCGGTGTATTTTCCTGAATCACGTCACCGGCTGAATAAACTTTGCCGGTTTCGTAATAACGAAAGCCATAGGCCAATAATTTTTGTGATTCCTGTGCACGAGCTGATTCACTTCTGGTTCCCATCACCACGGAAACCAACCGCATGCCCTTTCGTACAGCGGAAGCAACTAAACAATAACCCGCTTCTTCTGTATGGCCGGTCTTTAAACCATCAACAGAACTATCGCGCCATAACAGACGGTTTCGGTTGGGTTGATTGATTCCGTTATATTCAAAATACTTTTCAGAATAAATACCGTAGTGTGAGGGGTAATCCTGAATTAATGCACGAGCAAGAAGGGATAAATCCCGCGCTGTGGTCAAATGCCCTTCAGCAGGCCACCCCGTCGCATTGTGATAGGTAGTATTGGTCATACCTAACAAGGTTGCCTGTTGATTCATAACATCGGCAAATGCACCTTCACTCCCGGCCAGGTATTCAGCCAAGGCTACGGAAGCATCATTGCCAGACTGAATAATGACGCCACGCAGTAGATCTATTAGTGGAACAGATGTGCCTTCTCGCACAAACATTTTTGAACCACCCATTTTCCAAGCAGCCACACTAATAGGCACCTGATCCTGCTCTGCGACCTTGTTGCTATGTATCTCGCTGGCAACAATATAGCTGGTCATCATCTTAGTCAGGCTGGCAGGGGGCAATTGCTCATCTGCATTGTGTTCAACCAACACCTTACCTGTATTAGCATCCAATAGAATCCAGGCACTGGCAGCCAATTGAGGCGGCGCAGGGATTAACACTTTTGCATGAGCAACACTGGTCATAGCTATAATAAGCAGTGCAAAGATCCAAGTAGGTACAAACTTTTTCAACATAATGAACCGTTTTTAAATAAGTTAGCGGTAGTGAATTGACGTCAATTGCCAATGGTATGTTCTATAAAAATAAGGGGCAAATTCTAGCATGGCTATTGATCCTTCTGGTGCCCCTTCCCAAAATTTACTTATGGGCAGGTATTTACTCATGAAGAACCTTCACTCATAAACAACAAAAGAACTTAAATTCTCTGCTTGGCGAAGTAATGTTCTCAAATCAAGTAATTTAAGATTATTCCTCACAGGTCCGATTAACACCTTAAACATGGTCTTTGGTTTCTTTTGATGGCGAACCACAACAGGATATGATGACAACCCTTCTATGCGCTTAGATAAACTCTCAGCTGCCAATGCTGAATTAAATGCACCGACCTGAAGATAGGTATTTCCTGGTAATTTATAGTGCTCAGATGACGAAGAGTTAACTGTGCTTGCAGTTGTAGCGTGGCCTGCAACAGGAGTGGGCTTTAATGGGGTTTCTTGTACTGAATCAACCTTAGCTAAGTTAGTCTGCCGCGAGTTTGCTTGGCGAGCCCTAGGATCAATTGCTACAACTTCTACGTTTGCCGTACCTTTATTGGAGTAATCCAGTTTTTTTGCGGCAGCATAAGACAAATCAATAATACGGCTACCATGAAAGGGGCCACGGTCATTAACACGAACAACAACAGTGCGACCATTATCAAGATTGGTTACTTTCACATAACTTGGTATCGGCAAAGATTTATGAGCCGCCGTCATTTCATACATGCTGTAAATTTCACCGTTGGAGGTTTTACGCCCATGAAACTTGTTGCCATACCATGAAGCAATTCCACGCTCACGATAGCCTAGACTGGAAGGGAGCACCTGATAGGTCTTGCCCAAGACAGTGTAGGGACTTTTATTCCCAGCTTTACGAATAGGCTCCACCTTAGGAACAGCATCGGGCAAATTACTAACATCAATATCTCGTGGAGGAGGCCCGTCGCCATAACCATACTTGCCATTAGAGCTACCATTAGAACTGCCACCAGAATTACCGCTACCTCCACAGGCTTGAAGTAACAGGGCAGTCAAGAATGTAAAAAGTAACGTAAAGGATGAAGCGCTACAGTTATTGACCAGCGGCACCGACACGCTCCAGTATTTTTTGGCTCAATTCATGTACAGCCATGGCATACATTCGGCTATGGTTATACCGGGTCATCACATAGAAGTTATTTAGCCCCAACCAAAACTCTTCACCCTGTTCAGCTTCAAGGCGAAACGGCAATGCTTTCATATCTCCAGCTAACGGTTTTGCACCCTCGTCTTTAACCGGTGCTAATCCCATAGCACCCACCTCATCTAGGGTCGCGATAAGTTTTAACTTATTCAGCACACTACCCAGCAAAGCTTCGTCGTAATTTTCTGTTACGCGAGCGCGGGAGACTACTTCGCCACCCATGACCCAACCATGTCGTGCAAAATAATTAGCAACGCTGCCAATAGCATCGGTTGTGTTATTCCAAATATCTGAAAAACCATCATCATCGAAATCGACGGCAAAGCTTCGATAACTACTAGGAATAAACTGGCCATACCCCATGGCCCCTGCATAGGACCCTTTAAGAGAAAGAGGCGCCTGCTGTTGCTCTCTAGATAACAATAAGAAGTGCTCTAATTGCTTGGTGAAAAATTTACTGCGCTTTGGATAATCAAATGAAAGCGTAGTCAGTGCATCAATCACTCGGTAACTACCCTTTATGCGGCCATAGAATGTTTCTACCCCAATAATGGCGACAATCACTTCTGATGCTACACCATATTTTTCTGATGCCCGTCTTAAGGTTTCTCTGTTTTCTTGCCAGAATTCAACGCCCTGATTAATTCGCTTTTCCTGAATAAAAATTTTGCGGTAATCTTTCCAAGGCTTAACTTTTTCTGCAGGCCTGTTCATCGCATCAATGATTGATTGCTGCTTGCTCGCCTGCTTCAACAGAGAATCGATATAAGCCCGATCAAACCCATGTTCTGACACCATTCGGTCTGCAAAAACTTTAGCGTCTGGGTGTTCCAGATAACTTGCTGAACTAGAAAGAGGTAGTAGCAACACAAAAAGCGTTGTGGCAATCGAAGCCATTAAACGCAAATTCATTAGGTTTAATTTCATAAAGTGCTTTTCCATCTAGTACTTTCCCACCAAAAAAATGTCATATAACGTCATTTGACCTAACCTGGACGTTTTCTCTCCGTACTCACCGACATCAGCATACCAAACCCCAACATCAGGGTCACAACGGAGGTTCCCCCATAGCTCATAAAAGGGAGGGGCACTCCAACAACGGGCAGAATACCGGACACCATGCCCATATTCACAAAAATATAGACGAAGAATGTTAGTGTAAGGCTTCCAGCCAATAAACGCCCAAACATACTTTGTGCTCGCAGACTGATAATGACGCATCGCACAATAATTAGCAGAAATAATGTCATTAATAATAAGACACCTACAAGACCAAATTCTTCTGCTAAAACCGCAATAATAAAATCTGTATGGCTCTCTGGCAGAAAATCCAACTGTGACTGAGTCCCCCGCATCCAACCCTTACCATCAATACCACCAGAGCCAATGGCAATAGTAGATTGAATGATATTCCAGCCAGCCCCCAGCTTGTCTGCTTCAGGGTCAAACATGGTAAGAATGCGCTGACGCTGGTAATCGCGGAGCCCATAAAGCCACATTAGCGGTAAAACAACGACGGCCGCTAAAAGAGCGAACCCTAGATAACGTTTTGGCAAACCTGCTAAAAAAAGTACAAAAAACCCCGATACAGCAATCAAAATTGCTGTCCCCAAGTCTGGCTGCAGAACCACCAATAATGGAGGAATAGCAATAAAGACTAGAGAAAAGAATACGTGTTTAAAATTTGGGGGTAATGGACGTCGGGCCAGATAACTGGCGAGCATGAGAGGCACGGCTATTTTAAGAATTTCAGAGGGTTGAAAACGGAAACCACCTATTTCCAACCAACGTTGTGCACCTTTGGCACCAATACCAAAGAACAACACACCGACTAGCAATGCCACTCCCCCTATATAGGGAATGGTCGCCCAACGTTCCAGAAATCTGGGGGGAACCTGGGCCGTAATCAACATCACCAACAAACCCACACCATAATAGGAAAGCTGCCGATTGACGTAATGTGCACTTTGGCCACTAGCGCTATAAAGGATAAAAAGTCCCGCACCAGCCAAGACCATTAGTAACAATAGTAACGGCAAATCCATATGGATTTTATGCCAATGACTGGGGGCACCATAAATCGCCGAACTCCCCGAATCCATCTGTCGAACAAAATCACCCTGACTCATTCTTGTCCGCCTGCTCTTTGTACACCAGCTCTAAGGCTTTGCTGCCCCGTTAAGTCTGCCAAAGCTTCGGGATAATACTTCATATAGGCATCGATAATTTGACGTGCCACTGGTGCTGCTGCTGAACTTCCGTGCTCTCCATTTTCAACAATCACTGAAACTGCAATTTTAGGGTTTTCAACAGGTGCAAATGCAATAAATAGAGCATGATCTCGATTACGTTTTGCTACCAGCTCAGCATCGTATTCTTCATCCTGCTTAATACCGACTACCTGTGCTGTACCTGTTTTACCTGCAATATGGTAGTTGAGCCCACGGTTTATTTTTTGAGCGGTACCACGGATGTTATGCACTACATCCTGCATAGCTTTGTGTACATAATCCCAATTAGCCTCTGATACTTGAATAATATTAACAGGGGGCATAACCGTATGCTGTTTCCGTACCAATTGAGGAGGTCTAACTTTACCACGGCTAGCTAATCTAGCGGTTGCCTCAGCCAACTGCATAGGTGTTACCAGGGAAAAACCTTGACCAATACTGGCATTTACCGTGTCACCAGGATACCAAGCAAGCCCCCTCGCACCTTTCTTCCATGCTCTTGATGGCATAATGCCGGCACGCTCTGTCGGCATATCTAAACCTGTTTTCTCACCCAAACCGAAATATGAACCATACTGAGCCAGAGTATCAATAGTCATTTTGACACCCACATCATAAAAGAAGGTATCACAGGACTGAACAATGGCGTCATACAACGAGATACTGTTGCCATGCCCTCCTTTTTTCCAATCCCTAAATTTTCTTTCTTCATTTTTTAGTCGGTAAAAACCTGGGTCATAAATTCTATAACTTGAGCGTATAACACCGCTTTCCAAAGCGGCTAATCCAAAAATAGGTTTTACCGTAGAACCCGGCGGATACTGTCCCTGTAAAACCCGATCAAACAGTGGTCGATCAGGGGAGTTAAGCAATTCATCATAATGATCAAAGCTAATACCTGTGACAAATTCATTGGCATCAAAAGTTGGGGCACTGGCCATCGCCAATACACCCCCTGTTGCAATTTCTATAGCAACAACTGCTCCTCGCTCTCCCTCAAGGTTTTCATAGGCTAACTGTTGAAGACGGGTATCCAGATAAAGGTGGAGGTCCTTTCCTGGTACTGGATCTGTACGCTCTAACTGTTGCATCACTCGACCACGAGCATTGGTTTCTACCGTTTGATAGCCCACCTCACCAAGTAATTCATCTTCATATTTTTTTTCTAACCCCGTCTTTCCGGTAACCAAAATACCACTGTAACGAACAGGATCAAGCTCTTGAATCTCTCGATCATTAATACGCCCCACATAACCCAGCACATGGGCTGTTTCTTTCCCTAACGGATAATCTCGCAGCAACTGAACCGTTACTTCTACACCGGGTAGGTGATATTCATTGACTGCTAAAACCCCCTGCTCTTTTTCGTTCAAATCTAGCCGTAAAGGCACGGGCTCATAAGGGCGACGACGGCGGTTTAATTGCTTATAAAAGCGTTTTTTCTCACTAGCAGAAACACCAATCAATTCATCCAACTCTGCTATGAGCTCGTCAAGCTCTCCCGCCCGCTCAACCACAATTGAAAGGTTAAAACTTGAACGGTTATCAGCCAACAACACGCCGTTACGATCATAAATTAAACCACGGGTTGGGGACACAGGCTCAACCAATACCCGGTTACGGTCAGACAACGTTGTCAAACCATCGTATCGAACGACTTGTAAATAGTAATAACGCCCCACTAAAACACCCGCCATAACCAATACCACTAGCATGGCAAAAAGCATCCGCCCAACAAAAAGGCGGAACTCCATCTGTGGATTTTTTAGCGCGTGATCATCATTCATGGGGGAGGATTGTAACGGTAAGCCGGGATGTTTACCTAGGCTCTATTTATAGGGGTTTTTGAAGGTAGTTTTTAAGGAGCTTTTTATATTTACAACGCATAAAAAAAGCGGGGTAAAAACCCCGCTTTTTACGTATTGCAAATAAAGCTCTGCACAATTTCAGTGCTGATATTTACTCTTCTGTTGTCTCTGGCGCAGCTGCATCAGCCTGTCCTTCAGCAGCTGGTTCACCGCCTTCTTCTGCATCAATTTCTTTCATGGAAAGCTTGATACGTCCACGAGCGTCAACATCCAATACTTTTACGCGAATTTGCTGTCCTTCCTGCAAGTAATCAGTCACTTTCTCAACACGCTCTTTTGCAATTTGAGAAATGTGCAACAAGCCATCGGTACCAGGCATGATGGTAACAAATGCACCAAAGTCCACTATACGAGCAACTGTACCCTCATAGATACGACCAACTTCAGCTTCAGCCGTGATCTCTTCAATGCGATAAATAGCCGCGTTTAGACCATCGGCATCATCACTATAAAGACGAATGACACCATCATCATTGATATCGATAGTTGCACCGGTTTCTTCGGTTAATGCCCTAATAGTCGCACCACCTTTACCGATAACATCGCGGATTTTGTCTGGATCAATTTTCATGGTGTGGTAACGAGGTGCAGTTTCGGACACTTCATCACGGGATTTGTCGATCACTTTGCCCATTTCACCAAGAATATGAAGACGCGCATGGAGTGCTTGCTCCAGTGCGATTTCCATAATCTCTTCAGTGATACCTTCAATTTTGATATCCATCTGCAGTGCAGTCACACCTTGCGCAGTACCGGCTACTTTAAAGTCCATATCACCCAGATGATCTTCGTCACCCAAGATATCAGTTAATACCGCAAAGCCTTCATCTTCTTTCACCAAGCCCATGGCAATACCAGCAACAGGTGCTTTTAGAGGTACACCCGCGTCCATCAAGGCCAAGCTGGAACCACAAACAGAAGCCATAGAACTGGAACCGTTAGATTCAGTAATTTCTGAAACCACACGCATGGTATATGGGAAGTCTTCCGGAGAAGGCAATACCGCAGCAATACCACGGCGAGCCAGACGACCATGGCCAATTTCACGACGGCCAGTAAAGCCCATACGACCACACTCACCTACAGAGTAGGGAGGGAAGTTATAGTGCAACATGAAGGGGTCATCACGCTTACCTTCAAGGGCATCAATAATCTGTGCGTCGCGCATAGAGCCCAAGGTTGCCGCAACAATTGCCTGGGTTTCTCCACGGGTAAACAGTGCAGTACCGTGTGCTTTCGCCAATATGCCCACCTCAACATCAATGGCACGGACGGTTTTACTATCGCGCCCATCAATTCGTGGTTCACCACGAATGATCCGACCACGAACGATTTTCTTTTCCAGCTTTTTAAAGGCATCACGAACATCTTCTTCACTAATGCCTTCATCATCAGCCAGAGTCAGCGCTTCTGTACGTAAGCTTTCCAGCTGAGCTACACGCTCTTGTTTATCAATGGTGCGGTATGCGTTGTCCAGGCCTTCACCAACTTTGGCCTTCAAAGACTCAGCAAGTGAAGTGTTCTCTGGCGCCGCTTGCCAAGCCCAACGAGGCTTGCCAACTTCCTTAGCCAGCTCATCGATTACCTGGATAACTGCTTGCAGTTCCTGGTGCGCATAAAGTACCGCGCCCAACATAATATCTTCAGGCAATTCGCTCGCTTCAGACTCTACCATCAGTACAGCGTCTGTAGTCCCAGCGACAACCATATCAAGCTGGGAATCAGCCAACTCAGAATATAGAGGATTTAGCATATAGCCTTTTTCAGCACTGTAGCCAACGCGAGCGCCGCCAACGGGGCCATTAAACGGCACACCAGAAATAGACAATGCAGCAGATGCACCGATCATGGCGGCAATATCTGGATCTACATCTTTTTCTGCAGACATTACGGTACAGATCACCTGGACTTCGTTCTTAAAGCCATCGGGAAAAAGAGGACGGATAGGACGGTCGATCAAACGCGACGTCAGCGTTTCTTTTTCACTTGGGCGGGCTTCACGCTTTAGGTAACCACCAGGGATTTTTCCCGCAGCGTAAGTCTTTTCTATGTAATGTACACCAAGGGGGAAGAAGTCCTGACCTTCTCTCATATCTTTGGCAGCAACAACGGTACAAAGTACAGAAGTTTTATCCATAGAGCACAACACTGAGCCTGTGGCTTGGCGTGCGATACGGCCAGTTTCCAGAGTTACAGTATGGTTACCATATTGGAATGTTTTTGTTACAGGGTTCATATATATATCCTATTCAGATTATTTATTTAATCTGAAGCTCAAAACAGACACCGGCATCAGCTGCTCGGGTTACCCATAACCACCTCATAAGTAGTTACCTAATAGACAGCTATCTAATCAATGGTTACCCAACCTCTATCATGTCGATCAGATAATTTTTATTAGATAGCTTTTTATTAAATAGTTATGGGAAACTCGATCAGCCAAGGTGTGCAAGCACTCTATCTGGCTTCAGTTACTTTCTACTACAAACCAATAACGGCTCCCGAAGGAGCCGTCAATGATACGCTTAACGACGCAGGCCAAGCTTGGCAATAAGCTGTGTATAGCGACTTGCATCTTTACTCTTCAAGTAATCCAACAATTTTCTACGCTGGTTTACCATCCGAATCAAACCACGGCGTGAGTGGTGATCTTTTTTGTGATCGCCAAAGTGGCCTTGTAGTTTATTAATGTTGGCGGTTAGCAGGGCTACCTGAACTTCGGGTGAACCCGTATCGCCTTCTGATTGAGCGTTATCTTTAACGATAGCGTCTTTTTCAACTGCAGTTAACATGGTTTATTTCTCCAATATGCGGGTTAAAGTCCGGGGTACCCGCGCATATTTACAGACACCCTAATAAAAATTTTTAAATCATTTCACTTAAAAAAACACTAAGTGTAGCTACATAACAACTAAACGTTTAGGCGCTACTCGACCATCATCTGTCACTTCACCAACACCCAAAAATGGGCCATTGGCTTCGAAGACGCGCACTATATCGCCTTCTTCGCCTTCGCGATAGGCCTGTGGCACCATCATTGGTTGCCCCTGACGAAAGTAAAATGCCATATCTTCCGACAATTCCACCGACATCATATGCTGAATACCCGCATCCATCGGTTTCAACAAAGAATCCAAAAATTCTGCACCCTGCTGTTCACGCAATTCTTCTAATTGTTCTAGGGTTACAGTCTCAGACTCATCAAATGGGCCAGCTGCACTACGATGCAATTTAGAGACATAGGCCCCACAACCAAGCTGCTGCCCAACATCTTCAGCCAAGGTACGGACATAGGTACCCTTACTACAGTGGATATCTACATCTGCCTCAGCAAACTGCCCTGGCCGGAAACCCATCATATCCAATGAATAAATAGTTACCGGGCGCGCTTTTCGCTCAATTTCTACACCCTTTCGAGCCAACTTATACAGTGGCTGCCCTTGATGCTTCAATGCCGAATACATAGACGGCACTTGTTCAATATCACCACGAAAGTCCGGCAACACACTTTCTACTTGCTGTTGTATCAGCCCTTCAGCGCCCTGCTCACTAACAACTTCGCCATCAGCGTCTCCGCTGGCTGTTGCCATACCAAACCTAAATGTTGCTCGGTAGTGCTTATCAGCATCCAATAAAAACTGGGTAAATTTAGTCGCTTCGCCTAAACAAATAGGTAAAACACCCGATGCTAACGGATCTAAACTTCCCGTATGCCCGGCTTTCGCAGCCGAGAATAAATATCTAACTTTTTGCAGAGCCCCGTTTGAAGACATGCCCAACGGTTTATTTAATAGCAGAATACCGTTAACCGGCCTGCCTTTACGGCGTCGACCCAAAGCTCAGTCTTCCTCAGAATTGGTACTGCTACTGGAACTACTACCAGAACTATCCGATTCTACCTGGCGCATCTTATCGCTGTGCACAGCATGTTCAATCAGTGCTGAGAGGTCTTGCCCTCTGGTACCACTGTGATCATAGATAAAGCGTAACTTTGGTGTCGTCCGCATTTGCATTCGTTTCGCTATTCTGGAACGCAAAAAGCCTGCCGCACCATTTAAAACTTCTGTTGCCTGATTACCTTCCTCTTCAGAGGTGGTACCCACAAAAGTGACATACACCTTAGCGTGGGCCAAATCACGATTGGCTTCAACTGCAGTAATATTAACCAACGCCAAACGTGGGTCACGCACCTCCTCACGAATCAGCTCCGCCAGCTCACGCTGGAGCGCATCGGACACCCTGTCTTTACGGGTAAATTCTCTAGGCATAGTGCAGCTCTCGCTCGAAGGGCATTCGCATCTGAATCAAACGTTACAGCTGGCGTGCCACTTCTTTTATATCGTAAACCTCAATCTGGTCTCCGACTTTGACATCATTGTAGTCTTTCACGCCAATACCACACTCCATGCCATTCCGCACTTCATTGGCATCGTCTTTAAAGCGACGCAGTGATTCCAGCTCACCCTCATAAATAACAACGTTATCGCGAAGCACCCGAATAGGTTTATTACGATAGACAGTACCTTCAATCACCATACAACCAGCAATGGCACCAAACTTCGGCGAACGGAATACGTCTCGTACTTCCGCAATACCAACGATTTCTTCTCTTTTCTCCGGTGCTAACAAGCCACTCAGAGCCTGCTTCACATCATCAAGAACGTTATAAATCACACTGTAGTAACGGAGATCAACCTCTTCATCCTCTGCCACACGGCGCGCAGACGCATCAGCACGAACATTAAAGCCAATAACCGCAGCACCTGATGTCAGGGCCAGATTAATATCAGACTCATTAATACCACCGACACCTGAGCCAATAACTTCAACTTCAACTTCTTCATTGCCTATGTCCGCTATGGAAGCCAAGATCGCTTCAAGAGAGCCACGAACATCTGCCTTAATCAGTACAGGCAACTTGCCTTTCTCTTCACTACCTTCAAAGGTAGCAAACATATTTTCTAGTTTTGCCGCTTTCTGGCGAGAAACTTTTTCTTGGCGAGCTTTGTCCTGACGCAGCTCAGCCAACTCTCTGGCCTTGCGCTCATCTTCAACAACCAGGAATTCTTCACCTGCCGCAGGTGGAACATCCAGTCCAAGAATTTCTACAGGGATAGAAGGACCCGCCTCTGGTGTTGGGCGTCCGGCCTCATCATTCATCGCACGGATGCGACCAATACTTTCCCCGGCCAAGACCAGATCGCCTTTGCGCAAAGTACCCGCCTGAACCAGTGCAGTCGCTACGGTACCACGACCTTTCTCTAATCTGGATTCAACAATAACACCCTTGCCCGCCACATTGCTTGGCGCTTGCAGTTCTAATAGCTCTGCCTGCAACAATACAGCTTCAAGTAAATCATCCACTCCCTCACCGGAATGTGCTGATACTTTCACAAACTGTGTATCACCGCCCCACTCTTCAGGAATGACTTCTTTAGCAGATAGTTCAGTAATGACACGCTCTGGGTCCGCTGCTTCTTTATCAATTTTGTTAATGGCAACAACAAGAGGAACGCCTGCCGCACGGGCATGCTGTATCGCTTCTTCCGTTTGAGGCATAACACCATCATCAGCAGCAACAACCAAAATAACTACGTCGGTACTTTGGGCTCCACGGGCTCGCATTGCCGTAAATGCTGCGTGTCCAGGTGTATCAAGGAAGGTGACCATACCCTTAGGCGTGTCAACGTGATAGGCACCAATATGCTGAGTAATACCACCAGCTTCGCCAGAGGCTACACGACTCTCACGAATATAATCCAACAGAGAAGTTTTACCGTGGTCAACGTGACCCATAACAGTCACAACTGGAGCTCGTGGCTCCAATGCTTCTTCTATGTTTGCTTGCAGTGCGTCGATTAGACTTTGCTCAACCTCTTCACCGGTAACAGGAATTGGATTGTGGCCTAGCTCTTCGACCACGAGGGTAGCAGTATCTTGATCAATGGCCTGATTAATGGATGCCATGGTACCCAGTTTCATCAGTGCTTTAATCACAACAGCTGCCTTAACCGACATTTGTTGTGCTAAATCACTCACAATAATTTCATCGGGGATTTCCACATCAAACACAGCCTTATCTGTAGGCTTCTTAAATTTGTGTTTGTTTTCAATTTTGGCAACTTTAGCCGCTGTGCGAAGGCGAGGCTTTTTCTCATCATCAGCCTCATCAACAACCGCTTGCAATATATTTTCGTTCTTCCGCTTCGGCTCTTTAATCGTGCCACGCTTCTTCGGTTTTTTAGGTGCGTCTTCCGCATCAACTGTCGCATCAACATCCGGTTTCGCATGTTTTTTCACATGCTTGCCTGGCTCAGCAGGAACTTCAACGGGAACAGAGGCAGGGTCTACTGTGGTTTGCTGCTCTTCTGCCTTACGCTTAGCTTCTTCCTGAGACTGCTGTTCAGCTTCGCCTTCTGCTTTTCTTCGCGCTTCAATGGCAGCCTGCCGTTGGGCTTCTACATCATCAGAACGATCAGATACAACTTCAGCGATCTCAACAGATTCCAAAGGCTGACCAACATCAACCTGCTCTTCTTGCTCTTCAGGGTTACGCTTCACGTAAGTACGTTTTTTCCGCACCTCAACGTTGACAGTTTTACGCCCAGCACCTGTTTTTAGTGTACTTACCGTTTTACGCTTCAACGTGATTTGTTTTGGCTCACGCGCTTTTTCACCATGCAGGCTTTTTAAATACGCCAGCAACTTTTGCTTTTCTTCATCGCTAACCGTTGCATCAGCAGCATCATGCGACAAGCCGGCCTCGCGCATTTGGCTCAGCAGGCGGTCGACGGATGCTCCGACAACCTTGGCAAGTTCGCTTACAGTGACTTCAGCCATCAGTATTCCTCGATTTTCCGCCTTCGGAATTAATTATTGTCGCCTTCTTCAGCGAACCAGGGTGCCCGAGCCGTCATGATCAACTCGGCAGCCCTACTTTCATCTATGCCATCAATATCCAGCAACTCATCTACAGCTTGTTCAGCTAAATCTTCCATGCAAATAATGCCGCGAGCCGCCAACACTCGAGCCAGCCCATCATCCATACCATCCATTGAGAGCAGGTCTTCCGCTGGCTCTGAAATTTCCTCTTCAGAGGCAAGAGCCATGGTTAGTAATGCATCTTTAGCTCTAGCGCGTAACTCTTCAGCAATATCTTCATCAAAACCTTCAATGCCTGCCATTTCTTCGAGAGGCACATAAGCCACCTCTTCAATAGAAGTAAAGCCTTCTTCTACAAGAACCATGGCCACATCTTCATCAACATCCAGTTTTTCCTGGAAAGTTTCGATCAGGTTACTAGACTCTTCCTGCTGTTTGCCTTCAGCTTCATCGACTGTCATGACGTTGATTTTCCATCCCGTCAATTCAGAGGCTAAACGAACATTCTGGCCATTACGACCTATTGCCATTGCCAAAGAAACTTCAGCAACAGCAACGTCCATAGAACGTGAATCTTCATCAACAATGATGGACTCTACTTCAGCAGGAGCCATGGCATTAATAACAAGCTGTGCGGGATTATCATCCCAGAGCACAATATCGATACGCTCACCATCCAGCTCATTCGAAACAGCTTGAACACGTGCACCACGCATTCCGACACAAGCACCAACTGGGTCAATACGCCCATCATTGGTTTTTACCGCAATTTTTGCTCTTGATCCCTGGTCTCGCGCAGCACCACGAATTTCAATCACTTGTTCTGAAATTTCTGGCACTTCAATACGAAATAGCTCTATCAGCATTTCGTTACACTTACGGCTCAAATAGAGCTGTGGGCCACGATTTTCAGGATTAATTTCCTGCAAAATTGCTCTAACACGATCATTAATACGAAAAACTTCACGCCCTACCAGCTCTTCGCGGGGCATCACAGCTTCAGCATTATTGCCCAGATCAACAATAATATTATCTCGTGTCACTTTTTTAACTGTGCCACTTACCAGCTCACCGACCTGATCACGATATTGCTCTACAACTAAAGCTCGCTCTGCATCACGTACTTTCTGAACAATAACCTGCTTGGCTGTTTGTGCAGCGATACGACCAAAGCCAATATTTTCAACTTGTTCTTCAAAGACGTCACCGGCCTTCAAACCAGTATCTTTTTCGTGAGCTTCTTCAAGGGTAAATTGGGTCCCCAATTCAGCCAGAGTCTCGTCATCCATCACCTCCCACCAACGGAAGGATTCGTAGTCACCGGTTTCACGATCAATGACCACACGAATATTTGCATCTTCGTCGTAACGCTTTTTGGTCGCCATCGCCAGGGCCTGCTCGATGGCCTCGAAAATAACGTCTGGGGCTACACCCTTCTCGTTAGATACGGCTTCTACCACCATCAAAATTTCTTTGTTCATCTCTCAGCCTCGCAATCGCCCTTAAAAGCGTGGAACGATATTTGCTTTTTCAATGCTACTTATGGGAAATAGAAATTCATGATCATCAACGATCAACAGAACATCTTCACCCTCTACACCATTTAGATGGCCCTTGAACTTGCGCCTACCTTCATAGGGAAGCCGCAACCTTAAAGCCACATCTTCGCCTATATATCTTTCGTATTGAGTCAGAGTATATAACGGCCTATCCAAACCTGGCGAAGAAACTTCAAGCGTATACTCGCTGGTAATAAGGTCTTCTACATCCAACAAACTACTGACTTGCCGACTCACTTTTTCACAATCTTCGACTGTGATGGGATCATTATCAATATAGATCCGCAACATCGCACTGCGCCCAGAAGATAGATATTCCAAGCCCCAAAACTCGCAGCCCATGGCCTCAACCACAGGAACAACCAATGCGTTCAGTGCTTCCAGTCTTGTTGCCAAAGGCTCCCTCGACGATATCTCTTTAACCGGGCAAGTCATCTCTCAATGACTTCACCTAGTCAACCCAACCAAAAAGTGGGCACAAGGCCCACTTCTAACAGGTGGTCAATGCCACCTAACAAAAAGCCCCTAAAAAGGGGCCTTTCGAACGCGCACTTTTTCAGCGCATACGATATTGACTAAAAGTGCCAATATCAAAATTTGGTAGCGGGGGCTGGATTTGAACCAACGACCTTCGGGTTATGAGCCCGACGAGCTACCAGGCTGCTCCACCCCGCAACAAATCATTTCGACTTAATTTAGTAATAATTAATTAAGCCGTGAAGACTTAGCATGTCTTCATTATTTCCAGCTAGCTCATAACTTCTAGCTTGGCCCTAATCAGCCCACAGGGGGCTACTTCAAGGGCCGAGGATTATAGGGCTGAGGCAGTCCAAGGTCAAGGATAATCCCTCTTTATTCAGCAGCTTTTCTACAATAAAAAAACTAGCCTAGCCGCTCTATTTTAAAGGCTCCATCATCAGCTTAAATATTAACCCAATAACACAGTACAACAGATCAGCTTACGTTCTAGGCCACCGAACTCTTGTACAAAAAAATACCACTTCAATTTGCCTCGCCAAACATTAAATAAATTTTTTATTTGACCCAGTTATTATTGTTTTGGCCGCCATACAACAGTACACGGGAAGCGCACTTACTCATCAAGGTTACCCATCACAGCACCATCTATCATAGTATCCGTACGTATGCGCGCTGAGCGAGCCAGCTGTGAGATTAGTGGAGCTTCAGGTAGATTAACCCAGTATTTCTTTGGCATTTCGCTTTGCATGGCCTTTAATTTAAGACGAGCAGGATTAAAGATATTAGCGTAATACTCTAACCACAAGCCTTCCACCTCATCTTCAATATTAGCGGGCCTAGGCACACCGTCGGTGAAAAGGATTTGCTCACCATTCCAGTGCATGGATGAATCTGGCGTTAGAATAGACCAGTTCATTGAATGAAAACTTTTGATAAAAAATGGGGCGACCAAAGGCAAAATAAGATGTTCAGGTTCAAACCATGAGACAAAATATTCTTCGTGATTTTCATCACTCGCTTGAGGTTCGACCTTAGCTCGCTTTGAACTTATTGGTATAGGACAATCATTAGTTTTTAAAGAATTAACCAAACGAAAGCGAACGAACGCTTCCATTTTATGCTTATCGCGGCCAACAGATTTTCTCATGGAAAATAAACGGGCAATTTGTTTATCTATTTTATTGCCAAGCAAGCTTTTATCTTCAAACAGTAAACGCCAAGCCACCCTGTAGAGCAAGGACCAGCGGTTTTCATCGCGATAACAAGCCACTGATTTAGCAAGGGCAATAAAGTCACGAGGAACAGTAGGATTTGGAACAGTGACTCTGAGAGATAGAAAGTTTTCGGCCATACCTGCCAGAAGAGAGGATTGCTTCTCCGCCTCCCAAGAAACAGCATCGGGAGAGACTTCCCTGGCTAACAATTCTCGCGCCTGTCTACGCCACTGAGAAAAATCATTAACCTTTACACTGTACATAGTAAGAAAACCTAAAAATGGCCATTAATCAAATAGCTTTAACTGTAGAGAATTGGATTTTGTAAAGTAACTTTTTAATTTGTCAGCCTCTAAAAGCTGGGAGTCAGGGGCGTAATCAACAACCTCAACGAACGGCGACACTTTTTTCGTTGATACCCCTATTTTTGCTAAGTCTTCGTAGCGAAGTCTTCGAAACCGCCTAGATTGAACGATCCGGCCAGCACCTATGGTGCCAATACCGGGAACACGCAACAGCAATTCTCTCGGTGCTCGATTAATATCGACAGGAAAAACATCACGGTGACGCAAAGCCCAAGCAAGTTTTGGGTCTACATCTAGGTCCAGCATTCCTCTTTGCTCACTGCCAGTTTCACTTATTTCTTCAACCGAAAAACCGTAGAAGCGCAATAACCAATCAGCTTGATAAAGGCGGTGCTCACGCATCAAAGGTGGTGTTTTTATCGGCAACACTGCACTGGCATCCGGAATTGGGCTGAAAGCAGAATAATAAACTCGACGCATTTGGTACTTACCGTACAAATGTTTCGCCAAAGTCAAAATTTTATGATCAGAAGAAGTATCAGCACCGACAATCATTTGCGTGCTTTGCCCCGCAGGCGAGTAAATAAATTTTTTAGCCCCGTGACGTTTAGAGCTCGACATGACTTTTTTTCTTGTCTTTCGGCTCTCCTTAGACTCATCAATATGATCTCGCAATTGCCCCATAGATTGATGAATATTGTCTGGATTTTTTTCAGGGGCGTAGAGTTTCAGGGACTGCTTAGACGGTAATTCAATATTAATACTTAACCGATCTGCATATAAGCCCGCCAAGCGAAGCAATTCTGGGCTGGCGTCAGGAATAGTTTTCAAATGAATATAGCCGCGAAAGTCGTACCTCTTTCGGAGCGTTCTGGCTACACCAATTAATTGCTCCATAGTGTAGTCAGATGACTGAATAATACCCGAGCTCAGAAACAAGCCTTCAATATAATTACGCTTGTAAAAATCTAACGTTAAGGAAACCACTTCATCGACGGTAAAACGCGCACGTTTAACCTGACTCGATACACGGTTAACACAATAGCTACAATCGTAGATACAAAAATTGGTGAGTAAAATTTTTAATAGCGAGATACACCGGCCATCGGGTGCATAACTGTGGCAAATGCCCATACCACTGGAAGTTGAGCCTACCCCCTTACCTCCTCGTGAATCACGCTTAATTGAACCACTGCTTGCACAAGAAGCATCATACTTTGCAGCGTCTGCCAAAATAGCAAGTTTACGTTGTCGGTTCATGCGATCCACCCAAGGCTAAATACTGTTTTAATATACAGTATTTAGCCTTAAAGTAAAACTACAGCTATTGAAGCAACCGGTTGACACTGTGCGCAAAATATAATCTGTTTATCAACTAAACTCGTAAAACTGTTCCGTACAACTATTCAGTACCACCATAAGCCACATAATCAAGAGCATGACCCAATGAAAAATTTAACTCTATTTTTAATTCTTTGTTTTCAATTAGCCATAGCCGAAGCTTGTCCGGCTTGGCTTGATCACACCCTATCAAAGCTCCATAGCAGCTCTGAAGTTAAACTTTGTGACATCATCAATAATCGTCCCACCTTATTGGTCAACACCGCAAGCTATTGCGGCTTTACACACCAATTTGGATCACTCCAGGAACTACATGAGCGCTATAGTGATAAAGGGCTAGTAATCATTGGCTTTCCCAGTAATGATTTTAACCAAGAAGCCAAAGATGAAGAGACCACGGCTTCCGTATGCTATGTAAACTTTGGCGTAGAGTTTACTATGGTAGCGCCGGTTAAAGTGAAGGGAAAAAATGCTCACCCTATTTTCAAACATTTAGCAGAAAAGAATCAGGCTCCCAGCTGGAACTTTAATAAATACTTAGTCAGCGCAGACGGCAATCGCATCACTCACTTCTCTTCCGCAGTTGACCCCAGCGATAAAAAAATTAGTGACGCGATAGGTCAATTGATCACTGCCCCCTAACTGCTATTGCTCGCCTTTTTTTGTTTATCCATAGTAGCAATAGAAGTAGCGGTAGAATTTACCCGCCAAAGCAGACCTTCACATTGATTGTAGCTTTTACAATCGACGGTACAGCCTCTACATGGGAGTCTTGCATGGATATGTTCTTTTATTATTGAAATGTTTTTCTTATTCAGGGCCGTTTCAGACATGTTCATCACCGTTTATTTTAAATCTTAACCAGAGGCCAATCAGCTGCATCGACCGAATCCATCCCATCAATATGTGCTGTGCCACTCCATTTATTAATAAATGCATTACTGGGGTCATATAGGGCTGCCTGTTTATCAATATTGAAGTGACGTTGGCCTCGTGGGTCCGCACCAACACCGGCTAGATACTGCCAATTACCCCAATTCGACGCCACATCGTAATCCACCAATTGCTGTTCAAAATAGGCTGCACCATAACGCCAATCAAGGCTAAGTTCGTTAACAAAACAACTAGCCACAATTTGTCGGCCGCGATTTGACATAAAGCCAGTAGCATTTAGTTGTCTCATACATGCATTAACCAAAGGGAAGCTCGTGTTTCCTTGGCACCAACGTTGGAATCGCTCAGGATAAAAGCTGGTCATAATTTTTTGTTGCGTAGCTCCGCCCCGGCAAAATAGTTTCACTGAGTTGGCATGGGCCAGCCATTGAAAATACTCTCGCCACAACAATTCAAAAACGATCCAATAAGTAGAGTCATTAGCCTCTACTTTGTCTTCATATTTTTGCAAAGCTCGAAGGACTTGATTAACCGACATACTACCGCTGGCTAACCAAGGCGAAAATTTGGTGGAGCACTCCCAACCATCAAGAGAATTTCTCACTTGCTTATAGGAACTTGGCAGCCGTGAATCAAAATAATTCGATAGATGTTTATTTGCCTGACGAGTGCCGCCTGTGAACATTGCAGGTTTTTGCTCTGTCTGAATGGGTGGTAATTGGGGGCGAGCCTTCGGTAAATTATTGGGTGGCGATGGCAGATCTGTAACGGTCGCAACGGTTTCACAACTGGGGAGAGGTTCAACACATTTTCTGAACTGAGAAAAACTACGGGGTAAATCTTTAACCGCAAAAGGTAACGAGGCCTCTGAAAAAAGTGTATGAGTGACCACTTCTTCAAAATGAAGCATAGGATACTGTTGCTGCAACATTTGCCATTGTTTATTCTCATTAACACCGGCATTTTGGCTTCTTAAAATAGCATCAATATTAAATTGAGAGATTAGCGTTGCTAATGCTGCCAAAGGAGATTCATAGATGATAACAAGGTCTTGACCTAGCGACTTAAGTGACTGCTCTAGATCGAACAAAGACTCACAGAGAAACTGCCAGCGATGATCACCTATTGATTTTTGGCCATAGCGGTTTGGCTTAAACCAAGCCGGATCAACGACAAACACACAAAGAAGACGCTGGGACTTTTCAGCCGCTTTTAACAAAGCCTGGTTATCGTCTACTCGAAGATCATTAGTGAACCAATGAATACCTGTTTTGAAATGTAACGGAGCCGTTTTATCTTGTTTTTCTGTCATGGTCATATATCTTTTTAACGACTTTCGCCAATCAACTGTCATCACTCAAAGGGAGAATCAATAGGGTATTGCACTACCATCCCAAGCAAACAACTTACCGCTGTCTTCTGGTGAAAGCCCTTCAATCACTGAAATCATCTGTTTCACTGAATAGTCCGCAGTAAACAATTTGTGGTTAGGAACATTTTTTTGGAATGGTTTCGATAAACCTGTGTCCACAGTACCGGGGTGCAAACCCACTACAATGGTTTGTTTTTGCCGCCGAGCCACTTCGATGCTGGTCGTTTTGATCAACATATTCAGTGCCGCTTTAGAGGTACGATAGGCGTACCACCCGCCTAGACGGTTATCGCCAATGCTTCCGACACGTGCGGACAAAGCAGCAAAGACTGCCCTTTGCTTACGCTGGAGCTTGGGTAGAAAGTATTTCGCAATCAACGCTGGACCGATGGTGTTAACAAGAAAACTGCGTACAAATTTTTCAACACTTAACTCTCGCAATGACTTTTCGGGAATCAAATCCCCATCGTGAAGCATTCCAGTAGCGATGATCACGTAATCCAATGGTCCTTCTTGTCCACTTTGTTCTGCCGCTTTTTGAATAGATTCCTCATTGGCGAAATCAATCTGCCCATAACACACATTGTCTAGCTGATTTTTTATTTCTGAACGGGAAAATGCAAAAACGGAATTATCGGAATTTTTAGCAAAAAACTCAGTCAGTGCAGAACCAATTCCGCCGGAAGCACCAATGATTACAATATTTTTATTTGCCATATTGACTCGCTATTTTTACCCTATATTTATACGCAATTAAGTAACAATGGACTATGTGCGATTTAACCAGGCCACTTACGTGTAATAATTTTATTCAGTGCTGTTATTCAGTGGTGTTATGAAGTGGTACTCGCAACACTCACCCATAGGTGATCACTCCGAACCGATACTCGAGACTGCTTACTGTTGAGCCGAATAATAATCGGCTAGCTCCTCAATATCGGCATCACTTAACTTAACTGCTTGAGTACTCATTACTACGGCAATGCCACCTGTTCTCTGTCCATCGCGGTATGCTTTTAGAGAACTGATAAGGTAGGCTTTATTTTGCCCGTTAAGCTTCGGATAATTTGGTGCCACAGGTGAAGCACCTGAAACACCGTGACAAGCCCGACAGCTAACCTCTTTTTCAGGCTTTGCATGGGACGGTAAAAACACGGCAAGAGTAAGTATTAACGTTAAAATATATTTCATCACAAACCTCGTTTTTTCGATTGAAGGGTTACTAGGCTTCTTGATCCATTTTCCACACACACATAGATGCATGACTAAAATTTTCCACGGAAGCATTCTCCCTAGGGCGTGATTCCGCATGCTTAAATACTGAAATAGTAGCGAATAACCCGCCAACAATAAGGAGATGGGCTAACCACATAAAATGAAATTGAAAAATGGAGAGAAATGACAGAGAAAATATCATCGTCCACATCCAGGCGAGCACTTGCATAAAATAGTGCTGAGACGCCAAGTCCAAATGACGAAGGGGGTTATAACGGCTATCTATTACAACGTTCCAACTACTGACAATAAATAATTTCATAATAATGCCCTCTGCTATTTTTCTACTTCGGCCACCCCGAGTTAAAAACAACCCTTAGTACTTCGTTAATGCCAAATATTTGACTAAGTTATCTATACATTTAATCCACTTTTACGCCAACAACGTAGAATGGATTAGAAAATAAAAACTTAAACTTAGACATTACTTAGTCATGTACCGAGAGTGAAAGGAGCGATTAGGTGGAGCAAGTGAGGATAAGTATCGGCACCGTAGAGCGAATGACGGGTATCAATGCCAACACCCTTAGAATGTGGGAGCGCCGCTATAAACTAGGCTCATCGGCACGGAGTGCTGGCGGACAAAGGGAATATACTGCAACTGACATTGATCACCTGAAGTTAATAAAAAGACTGATTAATCAAGGTATGCGTATTGGAGATATCGCTCAACTCCCGACTAAAACACTCACTAGCCTACTTATCGAGGCCGGTGATAATCGTGTTGATAAAAGTGAATCCAACAGTGGCTTAAATACTCAAAATGTATTAAATACTCAGGTAGTCGGTACCGGTTTGAGTCATTATTTCAAAACTCATATAAAACGCTACCCTAGACTAAGAATTACCTGTTCAGAGATCGAAGGTGATGAGTGGCTATCGGACCCCGAGTTAGTAGACAGCACACTGACAGAAAAAAATGTATTGATACTGCAGCAAAGCTCTCTCAATAAAAAACATCTTGAATCGCTAAAAAAAATCAGCGCAAAAAAAATTCATGTATTAATCCTATTTTTGTACTCTCACCAAGAAGTGTTAGAAAGCCTGCGACGAATGGGGGTTATGTTACTGCCAGGCAAGATTGAATCATCACGTATTGATGAAGCCGTCAGCAAAGTAGTTAGATTAACCACTAATTTATCTAGCCTTGAGCAAAGTAGTAAAACCTTTGATATTTCCCAACCCAATAGCCAACCACGACAATTCGATGAAGAGGCTTTGATCGATGCGGAATCGTTATCGAACAAATTAAATTGCGAATGCCCTCCACATTTAACTGATTTAATCCGTCGGCTCAACGCTTTCGAAGAATACAGTCAAACCTGTGGAGCTGAAAACTGGAAACAAGCAGCGGTTCATGCTTGCATGTATTCCTACGCGAACCAAGCACGCTATTTAATTGAAAAGGCACTAAGGGTCGTACTAGATGAATAAGCAACTCGACCAACTTTCTAACCAGCTTAATGTTGAACACCGAAAAAAGGTGCTACCAGCTAGGAATGTCACCTTCATATTAAAGGCAGTTATCACATGTTAAAACATCAGGCGTTAGTACTACTAGCTTTACTATATACGGGAGTGGCCATGGCTGTTGAAGAACCTGAATACATAGTCATAGAAAAGTCTGGTGATCTAGAGTTGCGCACTTACAGGCCTATGGTAGTGGCTGAAACGATTGTTTCAGGGTCATTAGACCAAGCGTCCAGCAAGGGATTTAAAATTATTGCCGATTATATTTTTGGCAATAATAGAGCACGAACAAGTAACGCTAGAACAGATAATAACGAAAAAATCAGCATGACGGCTCCAGTCACCCTTTCACCGGTGAAGCTTCGGACAATAACAAATGGAAAAATGAAATCAGATGTCATCAGTACGGCCAACCCGGTCATCACTGAGGCAACAGATGGGCAGTGGCGAATGCATTTCGTGATGCCAAAAGAGTACACCATAGACACGTTACCTACCCCGAATAACCCAGCGGTTACCCTGAGAGAAATACCCGAATGCCAGTTTGCAGTGATCCGCTTTTCAGGATTCACCGGCGAAGTGAAAGTCGCTAAAAAAACTGCTGAGCTTATGGCCTGGTTGAATAGCAAAGGTCTTGAGCCACGAGGATCTGCACAAATAGCACGCTACAACCCTCCTTGGACTTTCCCTTTCTTGCGTCGGAATGAAATCATGGTGCCGTATTAATAAATAGCATCAGTGCATAGGTTTGATCTACCCTAATGTTTTCTACGTATATTAAGTTCAGAAATTCAAGTTTTATCGATCGATAGACACTACCTAGATCATCATTGGTTGGTTAGTCTGGATGTCCGTTTTCTCGATAAAAAACTAAGGGGCTTTTAAGGGGATTTTTAGTGAATGCTTCACTCTACTTCGATGGCACTTGCTCTCTTTGCAGTAAAGAAATTTCCGTATTAAAACGTTTGAGCAATGACAGAATAAACTTTGTCGATATCCATCAAACTAAAGATAAAGAACTTCCCAGCACAAATAGCATGCTAAAACGATTACACCTACGAAAAGCGGATGGACAATGGTTAGTGGGGCTGGATGCTAACGTTTATGCTTGGGCTCAAACACCCTACGGATTTTTATTTAAGATCCTGAGAATTTGGCCGATTCGCCCCTTTGCCGATTTAATTTATAACCGCTGGGCAGATCAACGTTTCAAAAAACGCTATGAATGTGATCAATGTAATGTCTAGAGGAAATAACGCTTTAGGACTTAATTTAATAAGGCCTAATTAAAATATTTGAAGGTAATTAACTATGTTTGGATGGTTTAAATCAGACCCCATTGAGAAATTGGACAGACAGTATAAAGCCAAGTTAAAAGAAGCGATGGAGACACAACGCAATGGCAATATGCGTCTCTATGCTGAATTGACCCAGCAGGCTGAAGCTATTCGTGAATCAATGGAAACATTAATGGCTGAGGCTAAAAAAAGTTAACTTGTTTACTCTTTGAGAGCTTAAAGACTTATAGATTATTTGACGACATGACCGATTTAAAAGCAAAAAATATCCTCGGAACAGAATTACAAAGCTGTTCTACAAGCCCAATGACTGGTTTCTTTCGTGATGGCTGCTGTAACACCAACCTCTTCGATCAAGGCACCCATGTGGTTTGCGCCATTGTCACCGATGAATTTCTTCAATTTTCATTGGATCAAGGTAATGACCTTATAACCCCTCGGCCTGAACATAACTTTCCAGGTTTAAAAGCAGGAGATAATTGGTGCCTTTGCGCTTCAAGGTGGAAAGAGGCTTACGAAGCAGGGGTAGCACCACCCATCAAGCCCAATTCAACGCATCAAAAATCATTAGAATTTATTGATATCGACATCTTGAAACAGCATGCAATTCAATAGCGGTAATCGAGCTGTGAGTGTTTACAGTGAGCTTTACTCATGTACCTTATATTATTTTAGCGTGAAGCTTGTTTGGTCGTGTTGATGCTGTTTTATTGTGACATCATTATTAATATTTTGGTTAAAGCACTAGAGTAATACAGCATCAAAAAAGGTAAAAAAAAAACTCCTTCTCAAAGGGCTACATTGCTTGGGGGCAAGCCCCCGAGATTTATTCCTTTACAGCATTTCTAACTCATAGTACTTCTAAATTTTGCAAACACCAATCAGCTCGCTCCAACGTAGCCTGTTGGACCTCTTCACTTTGTTTATCCCAGCTGCGGTAGACCATACCAATACGGGGGTTATTAGCCAATCTATCGCGGTGCTGAATCATAAAATGCCAATAGAGGCTGTTTAGGGGGCAGGCATTTTCCGATGGCTTTTCTTTAATCTTGTAGTGGCAACCTTTACAGTAATCACTCATTTTATTCACATAGTTACCACCGGCAGAATAAGGCTTAGTTGCTATCCAGCCGCCATCGGCGAACTGACTCATACCCCGGGTATTGGGCATCTCAACCCATTCGATAGCGTCGATATAGATACCGAGATACCAAGCATCCACTTGATCGGGGTGAATCCCCGTCAGCAGACAAAAGTTTCCGGTGATCATTAACCGCTGAATATGGTGAGCGTAGGCATAGGTCAAGGACTGATCGATAGCCTGTTTTACACAATTCATTTTGGTATTGCCATCCCAGAAATACTGAGGCAAATCACGGAGGGCATTGAGCTGGTTACGCTCACCATAGTGGGGCATGTTTACCCAATACACACAACGTACATATTCCCGCCAACCCAGTATCTGCCGAACAAAGCCTTCGATTTGCGGCAAAGTAATTAGCCCTGCGGATTGCTCATAAGCATCGATTGCTGCCGCAATCACTTCTTGAGGACTGAGCATCTTACAATTTAGCGCAAAGGATAAACGGGAGTGATATAAGGTCCATTGATCACGATGCTGGCAGGTCATGGCGTCTTGAAAGCGCCCGAATAAAGGTAAACAAGACTCACAAAAGTGTTTTAGTAACTGTAAGGATTGTTTTCGAGATACAGGCCAAAGCAAGGTATCATTGCTATGGCCAAATGTGGAAATGTTATGTTTATGGATACGAGCCAATATGCCAGCAACTTCATTTTCAAATAGCAGGGGCTTAGGGATATTTTGAAAATCCTTTGGTTTTAGCTTTTCTCTATTCTCACCATCGTAGTTCCATCCCCCCCCCAAGGGTTGATCATCATCCATCAACAAATTGAATCGTTTACGCATTTTTCGATAAAAAACTTCCATGCGATTGTGTTGCTTTGGTTTTATATAACCGGACATTTCCTCGAAAGGCACTAAAAAATGTTCAGTATCAACTCTAACCACATTGACAGTATCAGGAAGATTTAAAACGTTTAACTGTTGAAACAGGCGGTATTCATCCGGACGTTGGTATTGAAATGATTTGACAACAAAACGTTCAACCGTCGAAGCCACTAAAGCCTCTAGGTTTTTAAATTGTGCGGTATCATCAAGGGTGAGATGCAACACATGGTGACCATTCGCTGCCAACTCTTTGGCAAAAACCTCCATTGCCGAAAAAAAAGCACAGACTTTTTGCGTATGGTGCTTAACGTAGCTAGCCTCCTGCTTAAGTTCTGCTATCAGGTAAAGCACCGTATCATCAGAACTGTTAAACCAGCTGTGTTGCGAATTCAGTTGATCGCCCAAAATTAAACGCAAGGTTTGGTAGTTCTTTTTTAATGTCATTGTTTAACATCACTTTTATTTTTTCGCTTTGAATTACATCGCTTAGAACAGTATTTTACCTCTGCCCAATCGTTACTCCATTTCTTTCTCCAAGAAAAACTACGCTGGCATACTGGACAGATTTTGGTGGGCAAATAACGTTTGTTATGAGGCATGGAGTAAACCATTTAATGTCTTTGCGGTAAAAAAGAGGGAACCCGTATACGAAAAATAGTCCACTTACATTCAATCACCCAGTGACCATGTAGCAATAGTAAAGAGCCACAATAGTAGAAAATCACATTAGCAGAGAATCACATTAGCAGAGAATCACAATAGCAAAGAGTCACATTAGCAGAAAAACTAAGTATGAGGCAGAAACAATAAAGAAGGAAATAACTATAAACCTAATATTAGAATGATTTTACATCTCCATTAAATTTACATCTCCATTAAAAAAAGCCCCATAAAGGGGCTTTTAGAATTCCACCAGATGCCTCTGGATTTTAAGGTGGTGCCAAGGCCGGACTTGAAACAAATATATAACATATTGAATTATAATAATAATTACAATTCAATTTAATATATGTAGCACCATTTGTAGCACCAACTATAGGCTCATGGTTAAGAGATACGACACTTTTTCTCTTGCGGCCTACGCTGACCAATCTAATACATTTTACCCGCCAACAGACAGCATAACACGGTACATCTGGTGGCTAATCGTACCCCCCCCGGGGGGCTATTCCATCCCCCTTACTCCAGTAGTACCACCCCAGATACAAAAAAGAGTGGATAGCGAAGCTGCTGGATCGTATTTAAAGACATTCTCGCAGACTTTGGGATTGAGTGGTGGGGTTATCAATCAAGGTTGGTATCGGGGAGATCAGAAGCTGGTGCAGCTTATTTTCCCAGTGTTTCCTCTTTGCCTACAAGTGGTATGAACTGGGTTGTTCTTCTCTTGTACTGCTTTTGCCTCTCTAGCTGTTTTATGCGGCTTAAGAGCGCAGAGGAAATTGTTGGTGATTTAGGCTAGAAAATTGCCTGAAAAATAATGAGCCTGGTTCAGGTAAAAAATAGGAGTAGCTTATGCAACGTCTATTACTAGTGATTCTGGCGTTAGCCACCTTCAAGGGTGTGCGACGGCATATCAAAGGCAGGGCTTTTCTGGCGGTTATTCAGAAACGCAGCTAGATGAAAATATCTTCAAGGTTTCATTTTCTGGTAATGGATATATATCTGGAGCTAAAGTTGCAGACTATACCCTTTTACGCAGCGCGGAGTTGACTTTGCAAAATGGATTTAAGTATTTCGCCATAGTAGATGCTAACAGTCACATAGAAAATAGCACTTATACTTCACCTACAACTTACAGAACTACTGGTTATGTTACGGCGGGACTTTTGATGCGAATACAACGACTAGAGGAGGTCAAACTTATCATTACTCCAAGCCTAGCTCTTCCAATATGATTGTCTGCTACAAAGAAAAACCTGAGCATATTTTTACTTATAGTGCCGACTTTATCTTCAAAAGTATTAGGGATAAATACAACATTAAACCTGATGAAAAGTAAAAAGTGTGATTCTCAGGATAGTTTCCCAGTGAACAGGGTGTTTGTTCTTCCTATAGGCCACACTACTTTTCTATGTTACCATAAAGAGGTGCAGTTTAACGATGATAGTATAGCCTTTTTAATAATTTACTGTATTGAATAAATTGATAGAGGTTTTCATGATGAGAAGGTTTCTCCTACGGTTTTATGATGCATATAAATACATCTTCGATTCTAGCAAAAATCCACTGAGACATATTCCTGATCCAGTCAGCAGGATGTGGATTATGATAGTATTGGCAACAATGTGGAGTGGTGTGTGTGCTATCTATATCGGCAGTGTCTTCTACTATGGAATAAGTGTGGCCGCACATTTTATATTACTTTGCATGGGTTTTTTCACTTTGTCGGTTTTTTACGAAGCAGAAAAAAAACAAAGCTCATGGTTGCTTAAGCTACGCAAAAAAAATCGGTAACCAGTTTTTTATAAAGATACAAAGTATTTGGGGTAAGCCTAAGTTTTTTTGTTAGGCCATTGTCTAGCCCGCTCCACAGAAAACCTCGAAAACGCTCGGCGCTAAGTGTCCTAATTCTTGCTAAAGGGCTTGAGTTGCTCCCTTTGCAGAGGTTGTTTGTTGCCCCTATTGATAGCAAAAAAGACAAGTTGGAACGAATAATGGCAACTCATAAACACGCAGCAATCTCCATAGCACTAATTGTCAGTCTCATTCTCGTTGGATGTGCTGGGAGATCTGCGTCTCCTGTCAGATCATACAAAGCCACAGATGATGGTTTGAGTTGCCCTGAAATAAAATCCGAAATGTCATATGTTGACAATCAGGTTGCCACTCTAATTCCTGAATCACACAAAGGAACCAAGAACACTGTCCTGGGGGTGACCGGATGGTTTCTCATCGTGCCCTGGTTCTTTATGGATTTAAGTAAAGCAGAGCAACAGGAAATCAAGGCTTATCAGAATCGCTATATGGAATTAGAAAAGTTGTACGCTAAAAAGGGTTGTACGTCTGATAGTGGAGCTGCTCAAGTAAATCAGCAGCAGGAAAATAATATGAATTCTGTTGTAGAGCGACTAAAAGCGTTGTCCACCTTAAAGGAATCTGGGCTGATTTCAGAAGAAGAGTACAATTTGAAGCGTAAAGAAATTATCGCTGATATGTAAAAAAGAACACAGACTTCCCAAT
>Ga0255758_10000014_pt1 | contig 176161 bp, 169 predicted proteins | sample 011ome_24_FD_179958 | JGI IMG/M metagenome (GOLD analysis project Ga0255758, IMG submission 179958) | Coastal salt marsh microbial communities from the Groves Creek Marsh, Skidaway Island, Georgia - 011513CT metaG (version 2) | ecosystem: Environmental > Aquatic > Marine > Intertidal zone >... | reverse complement strand
GGAAATTTTGAAAGGTCTTGGAAATTCAAATGGTTAGGTCCATTCAGAAGGTTTGCGCGTGCCGGGGAATTGGGTTAACGTCCGCCGCCTCGCAACAGCCAAGATGAGATCCATGCTCAGAGAACGGCTCAACGAAACGCTCAAGTCATCGATGAAGGACAAGAACCCGGTCGCGGTGTCGACCCTGCGTCTGATCCTCACCGCCATCAAGGACCGCGATATCGCGGCGCGCTCCAAGGGCGTGGATGACGGGATCGGCGATGCGGAGATCCTGCAGGTGCTCCAGACCATGGTGCGCCAGCGTCACGATTCGATCGAGATGTACAAGCAGGGCAACCGGCCGGAGCTTGCCGAGCGCGAGGCCGAGGAAATCAAGGTCATCGAGAGCTTCATGCCGCGCCAGCTCGACAATGCCGAGATCGAGGCGGCGATCGCCGCCGTGATCGAGGAGACCGGGGCGAGCTCGGTCAAGGATATGGGCAAGGCGATGGGCAGCCTGCGCGAACGCTATGCCGGCCAGATGGATTTCGGCAAGGCGAGCGCGATGCTGAAGGCGAAGCTCTCGGGCTAGCAGGCCCGGCGGCGTCTGCCGCCGCTGCGACTGCCGGTCGGGATTTTCCCTGATTTCCCGCCGGGGGGATTTTGCGGGCGGCCGATGCTGTCCTATACTTGATCCGGTCCCGCTACTTGATCCGGTCCCGCTGCCGCCGATAACCGCTGCGAAAGGCATCCATGGCGTTTTCGCCCCAGTTCCTAGACGAGATCCGCGCCAGGCTGACCCTGTCCGACGTCGTCTCGCGCCGGGTCAAGCTCCAGCTCCGCGGCCGCGAACACACCGGCCTCTGCCCCTTCCACAACGAAAAAAGCCCGTCCTTTACCGTCTCAAATGATAAGGCCTTCTATCACTGCTTCGGCTGTGGTGCCCATGGGGATGTGATTGGGTATTTGATGCAGGCGGAGGGGATTTCGTTTCCGGAGGCGGTGGAGCGGCTGGCGGCGGAGGCGGGGCTGGAGGTGCCGGTATCGAGCCCCGAGGAGCGCGCACAGGCGCAGCGCCGCGCCGGGCTGCTGGAGGTGATGGAAGCCGCCTGCGCCCATTACGAGAAAACCCTGCGCTCCCCCGCGGGCAGGACGGCGCTCGCCTACCTGAAGGGCCGCGGGCTGTCGGACGAGACGATCCGCCGCTTCCGCCTCGGCTTCGCGCCGCCCGGCAACACGATCAAGACCGCGATCATGTCGGAGGCGATGCCCGAATCCCTGCTCGCCGAAGGCGGCCTGATCCGCATCCCCGATGACGGCCGTCCTCCTTACGACTTTTTCCGCGACCGGGTGCTGTTCCCCATATCGGACGCGCGCGGGCGCATCATCGCCTTCGGCGGCCGCACCCTGGGCGACGGCGAGCCCAAATACCTGAATTCGCCGGACACGCCGCTGTTCGACAAGCGGCGCACGCTCTACGGCCTCGCCCAGGCGCGGCGCGCGGCCCATGACAAAAAGCGCATCCTCGTGACCGAGGGCTACATGGACGTCATCGCCCTGTCGCAGCACGGCCTCAAAGAGGCGGTCGCCCCCCTCGGCACGGCGCTGTCGGAAAGCCACCTCGCGCTTCTGTGGAAGGTCGCCGACGAGCCGTATCTCTGTTTCGACGGCGATGCCGCCGGCCAGCGCGCCCAGGCCCGGTCCGCCGAGCGCGCCCTGCCGCTGCTCGCCCCCGAACGCAGCCTCCGCTTCATCACGCTGCCCCCCGGCGACGATCCCGACAGCCTGGTGAGCACCCAGGGGCCGGAGGCGATGGAAGAGCTGATCGCCAAATCCACCTCGCTCGATTCCGTGATCTGGCATCTCGAGACCGCCGGGCGCGCGTTCGACACGCCCGAGCGCATCGCCGGGCTGGAAAAACGCCTCGAGGACCGCGCGCTCTCCATCGCCGACCGCAAGGTCCAGTTCCAGTACCAGTCCCTGTTCCGCCGGAAACTGCGCGACATGATCGATGCGACCCGCGATGCGGGGAGAAGCGCCGGCGGCGGCTATGGCGGCAGTTACGGGGGCAGTTACGGGGGGCGGACCCAGGGCGGCTACGGCGGCGGCAATTTCAACCGCAGCGGCAGGGCAGGCGGCGGCGGTTTCGGCGGCGGGCGCAAGACCCCCCGGGGCGGCGGGGGCTGGGAAGACCGCCGCGCCGGCCCCGGCCCCGGGTCCCTGCCCGACCAGGCGGGCCGGTCGGGCCCCGATATCCTCAAAAAACGGCACGAACAGGTGCTTCTCGCGGTGATTCTGAACCACCCGGAGCTGCTCGACATGTTCGCCGAGGATTTAGCAATGGTTAACGTTTCGAACCCTAAGCTTGACAACCTCCGGCAGGAAATCCTAAAGGTCTACGCCCTCACGGAAAATCTTGACTCCGAGGGCCTGAAGACCCAGTTAGTTAACCAGGGAAACAGCGTAATTTTGCAGTCCGTTCTCGCCTCCGATGTATACGTCCATGCCGGGTTCGCCCGGCAGGATGCGGCTGAAGACGCGGTCCGGGCGGGTTTCCTCCAGGTCCTCGCCAGCCACCTCGCCCCGGCGCGCCGGGCCGAGCTGGAAGATGCAAGGCGCCTGTATGTGAACGAACCGACGGACGAGAACTGGGAAAGATTTGAAAAGCTGAAAATGGATGGACCCGGATCCCCGGGAACGGAAACACAGGCCCGGTAGCAATCCCCGCAGAAACCCCGGTAGAAGGTTCGTTAATTGCCGGACCGTTAAAAGCCGTGTTTCAGGCCGCTGCCAGCGCCGCCATTGAAGCAGAGTTACCGCCCCAAAGGGGCGCAGGGTTACCGCCCGAAAGGGGCGCAGAAATACCGCCCCAAAGGGGCGTAATAAGATGAGAGCCCGAAACGGGCCGGGGTGCTCCCGATGAGGGGGGGAGGTGACGCGACAGCCGCTTTTTCGGACTCCGGTTAGCCGGATCGCGGGGCGGCAGAAGAGAGAGACGCGGAAGAGAGACGCAGAAGAGATACGGAGAGACAAGCCGATGCGCGCAGCACAGGCGCGTAACAGGAGTGTTGAGTTGAGAATGTTGAGCGCGCCCGCCGGCGCCGGTGTCCGGGAACTCCCGGGGACAGGCGGCCACAGCCGGGTCCATTTGGTAATTTTGGGGGACTGAGTCCGCATGGCGACAAAGATCAAAAAGCAGCCTGAAGCCAAACCGCAGCAGGCCGACGAGAGCAACGACGCCCCGGTGATCGATTCCGTCGATTCCGCCGTCAAGAAGCTTTTGGAGACCGGCAAGGAACGCGGTTTCGTCACCTATGACGACCTGAACAAGGCGCTGCCGCCGGACGATGTCTCGTCCGAGCAGATCGAAGACACCATGACCCAGCTCTCCGAGCTCGGGATCAACGTCGTCGAAAGCGACGAGGACGCCGACGACGACAGCGACACCGATACCGACCAGGACATCGAAGCCGAGGGCGGCACCGAGGTCGAAAAGGCCAAGCCCGCCAATGACGACAGCCAGGATCTCGGCCGCACCGACGATCCGGTGCGCATGTACCTGCGCGAAATGGGCTCGGTCGAGCTGCTCTCGCGCGAGGGCGAAATCGCCATCGCCAAGCGCATCGAGGCCGGCCGCGAGAAAATGATCTCGGCCATCTGCGAATCGCCGCTCACCTTCCGGGCGCTTTTGTCCTGGCGCGAAGGCCTGCGGAACGAGGAAATGCTGCTGCGCGACGTCGTCGACCTTGACGCGGCCTATGGCGGCGCCCCGCCCAAGGTGAACCCCAACAACCCGAACCCGAACAACAACGTGCCGGCGAACGATTCCGGCCCGATCCGCCCGGCGAAACCGACCGGCGCGCCCACCGGCGAAGCCGAGGGAGAGCCCGACGAGGACGAGGACGAGGATGACGCCGTCAGCGTCTCCATGTCGGCGATGGAAGAAGCGCTGACCCCGAAGGCGCTGAAAAACTTCGACAAGATCGCCAACACCTATCCGAAGGTCGCGAAGCTCCGCCAGAAGCGCGCCGACGCGCTCGCCGGCAAGGGCAGCTTCGGCGCCGTGTCGGAAAAGAACCTGGAAAAGCTGACCGTGGAACTGGTCGGCTACGTCAAGCAGGTGCGGATGAACAATTTCCGCATCGAGCAACTGGTGCAGGAGCTTTACACCTATAACAAGACGCTGCTGCAGCTCGAAGGCCGGCTGCTGCGCATGGCGACCAAGTCCAAGGTGTCGCGCGAAAGCTTCCTCGAGGAATATCTCGGCAACGAGACCGACACCAAGTGGCTGAACCGCATTTCCCGCCTGTCCGGCAAGGGCTGGAAGCCGTTCGTCCAGCGCTACAAGGACGACATCAAGGACGTGCGCGACCAGGTGATCGCGCTTTCCGAGGAAATCGAAATGCCGGTGGACGAGTTCCGCCGTCTCGTCAACGAGGTCCAGCGCGGCGAACGCGAAGCCAGCCGCGCGAAGAAGGAAATGGTGGAAGCCAACCTCCGCCTCGTGATCTCGATCGCGAAGAAATACACCAATCGCGGCCTGCAGTTCCTCGACCTCATCCAGGAAGGCAATATCGGCCTGATGAAGGCGGTCGATAAGTTCGAATACCGCCGCGGTTACAAGTTCTCCACCTATGCGACCTGGTGGATCCGCCAGGCGATCACGCGCTCCATCGCCGACCAGGCGCGCACCATCCGTATACCGGTGCACATGATCGAGACGATCAACAAGCTGGTGCGCACGTCGCGCCAGATCCTCCACGAAATCGGCCGCGAGCCGACGCCGGAAGAACTGGCCGAACGCCTCGGCATGCCGCTCGAGAAAGTGCGCAAGGTGCTGAAAATCGCGAAGGAGCCGATCTCCCTCGAAACGCCGATCGGCGACGAGGAAGACAGCCATCTCGGCGATTTCATCGAAGACAAGAACGCCGTGCAGCCGCTCGATTCCGCGATCCAGGGCAACCTGCGCGAAACCACGACCCGCGTGCTCGCCTCCCTGACCCCGCGCGAGGAACGCGTGCTGCGCATGCGCTTCGGCATCGGCATGAACACCGACCACACCCTGGAAGAGGTCGGCCAGCAGTTCTCGGTCACCCGCGAACGCATCCGCCAGATCGAAGCGAAGGCGCTGCGCAAGCTGAAGCACCCGTCGCGCAGCCGGATGCTGCGGAGCTTCCTGGACACGTAAACGCACGTGCTGTCATCCCGGCCCTGTGCCGGGATCCAGTCAGAAAATGCGAAACGGGCCGCCCCTTGGGGCGGCCCGTTGCTTTCGTCCCCATGTCATTCCCGCGCCCGCCGCGGTCATTCCCGCGTCGGAGGAAATCTAACTTTTAGGTGATTCTTGGACCTGACTCGGAGACGCATCTAATCGGAAATGCGAAATGGGCCGCCCGTTGATTGTGGGGATGGAGCATCTTGACGTGAATGGTTCAGAAGAAGCTTGTTTCTTGGCAAGGTTTTCTATCAAGAAGCCAACTGAATTTCTTCGCTTGCGGGATAGACATCGACCTTAAACAGATGTTTTCATATTGAGATGGCCGACTTTGATCCAACTGGTAGCGACTGGACTGACCGAGAGATTGATCTAGTTGTTGCTGACTATTTTGACATGCTTCAATCCGAACTCTCTCATCAGCCCTATAATAAAGCTGAACGGAACCGAGCGCTGCAGGAGTTAATTGGTCGGTCGCGTGGCTCCATCGAATTTAAGCACCAAAACATTAGTGCCGTTCTCCAATTGATTGGTCGAACTTGGATTTCGGGCTACAAGCCGCGCGCAAATTTTCAACACGCATTGATCAATGGGATAGAACGTTACCTCGATGCAACGAACGATACAATTATAGCGGAGGAACAAGCTGTTCGTATGTTGGCGGCCGAGACCGATCTCTTTCTTGAGCCTCCGCCGGACCTTAGGCCAGCATTGGAGACCGATGACGCGCCGGTAGTGCGGCTTGCGCGTAAGTTCGATGCCGCCGCCCGAGATGCCCGAAACAGAGACTTGGGAAAACGGGGTGAAGAACGCATTCTTCGCTTTGAATTTCAGCGTCTCCATGATGCTGGGCAGCGCGATTTGGCGCGGCAAGTGAAATGGGTGTCTGAGGAAGATGGCGACGGCGCAGGTTATGATATTCTTTCTTTTAATTCGGACGGTCGAGAGCGATTGCTCGAAGTGAAGACAACGGCAGGATATCAGCGTACGCCTTTTTACCTTACTGAGAACGAGCGTGCCCTCTCAACCGAGAGACCCGATGAATTTCGGTTGGTGCGTTTGTATGACTTTCTGAAAACGCCGAAAGTGTTTGAGCTTGCGCCACCCTTAGAAGCGTCGCTTGTGCTTCGACCTATAAATTACAGCGCGTCGTTTGCGTGAAGATCTCCCGCCAATTTTGACTCGGGACAAATTCGGGTATAAAAACATCAAACTACGAAATTTGAGCGCGCCGCAGATTTCTTCGGCGTTTTGCGTTTTCGGGTACGGGGCTAAACCCCTGTCCGGATTGTCTTTTTGCATTCTTTCGGGGCGCGTCCGTCGCTCGAAAATGCTTCCGTGCCGCAGGTCCACCGGACAAACGGCGGGCGGTGGCCGTCCGGGTCGCGTTTCCAGCGGCAGGGGCGGCGTGCCCGGCGCAGAAGGGCGCGCAGCACCAGCGTCGTTGCGGTGGCGATCGCGGCGAGCGCCAGCGCATCGACCACATAAAACGTTGTGACGAGTTCGCCGCCCCCATCGGCGGGGTCGGAAAACCAGTCCGGAAACCGGATCGTTATGCTGTCCGTCAGCTTCATGGCGGCTGCCTGCCCGTGCCGTGTCGGAAACGCGTCGTCCCAACGTGAAAGCCAAAGCTTAACAATCGGCAAACCGGCCAACGCCAGAAGACCCGCCCCGGTTCAAGCCCGGGGCACGCGCCGCGGGCATGACGTCCTTTCTTTTATTCATCTGATTCCATTCACCCCGCCGGCCGCGCGCGCCATCGGCGCGGCGCCGGCGCTCCATGCCTGCCATCTCCAAATTCCTGCCAGAGAAGGAACCCTTCGCCATGCCCCCAAGACAACCCCACCCCAACCACACGCGCGAAGCCCTCATCGCCGCGGCGCGCAGCGTCGCCGCGAAGCGGGGCTCGACCCGGCTTTCCGTCGGCCAGTTCTGCCAGGCGACCGGCATCAACCCGTCGCGCATCTATGCCCGGTTCGATGACTGGCCGACGCTCTGCGCCGATGCCGGGCTTAAGCCCGGCGAGAAGCCGCCGGAGATTTCGAGCGCGCGCCTGCTTGCCGATCTTCACGCCGTCCTCATGGAGGCGGGCGGGTTCGAACGCGCCGCCGCCCTGCTGCGCCGGGTGCCCGGCAGCCCCATGACCTATTACCGCCGCTTCGGCGACTGGGCGGGAATTTTGCGCGCGCTGAAAGACTGGACCGCCGAACACGCGCCGGACTTTCCCTATGCGCGGGAGCTCGACCGCCGCCTCGCCAACCAGGAAAGGCGCAAGCCCCGCGGCGGCACCGCGCCCGTGAAAACCGCCACCATGCCGCCCTGGCGCAGCACCGGCGCGCGCGCTTCCGGCCCGCCGCTCGCCTTTCGCGGCATGGCCTCGGCGCCGGTGAACGAGATGGGCGTGGTGCTGCTCTTCGGCATGGTCGCCGCCGATATCGGCTATGCGGTCGACGCCATCGGCACCGCCTTTCCGGACTGTCACGGCCGCCGGCTCGTCACCGGCGGGGCGGCGGGGGCCATGGGCGTCGCCGACAGCCGGTGGGAGCCCGTGCGCATCGAATTCGAATACCGCTCGCGCACGTTTTTCTATCACGGCCACGACGTGGAGGGCTGCGACGTCATCATCTGCTGGCAGCACGACTGGCCCGACTGCCCGCTGGAGGTCCTGGCCCTGGAAGACGTCGTCGCCTCGCTCACCGCGAAGGCGGCGTGAGGGGGGGGCGTGAGGGGGGACCGCGCGCGGAGCGGGCGTTGGCGCCATTCCCCCCTCGTCATCCCGGCTTTATGCCGGGATCCAGTCCTGCGTGACGCCGGCACCGCCTGGACCCCGGCACGGGGGCCGGGGTGACAAAGGTGTGTGTTGACGGTGAGGAGGAGAGTCCGGGCGCGCCTGCCCGGGGGGCGTGAAAAGGGCGGGCGGGGTGAGGGGCGTGTTCCCCGGATTTCCGCCACCCCTCCCTTGTCATCCCTGTCTCGTACCGGGATCCAGTCTTGCTTGAAGCCGGCACCACCTGGGCGCCGGCACGGGGGCGTAAGACAGGGGCGGGGTGACAACGGTATGTGTTGACGGCGTGGGGGGAGAGTCCGGGCGCGCCTGCCCGGGGAAGGACCCGCCGCGATGTTTCACTTCGCAACGTTTCCTATCATTTTGTCGCGGGTGCCGTTTTTCACGCGCCGATGGCGGGGGAGCGGCGCTAAGCTTGGTCCGGGATGACATATTTCGTTTACATCGTGACGACGCGGAACGGCGGGCCGCTTCATACCGATGTCACGCCGGATCTCGCCTGCCGGGGCAGCGCGCAGCGCGAGGCCGCGCAGGTCGGGTTCGGCGCGCCGGAAAGCCGGCATCGGGGCGACGCGAGCCGCCTGGTCTATTACGAGAAATTTCCGAGCCTGCTCGACGCCATCCGCCGCGAGCGGGTCATCCGCACATGGAACCGCGCCGGCAAGATCATGCGCATCGAAGCCATGAACCCCGACTGGCGCGACCTTGCCCCGAAGGCCGCCCCGCGGGAGTAAACGGGGCCGGGGCCCGCCGTCAGCCTTTGATCCGGCGGCGCATCAGGCCGAACGCGGCGAGGCCGGCGGCGAGTAAGGGCAGGGCGGCGGGGGTGGGGATCTCGGCGACGGCTTCGGTGTAGTCATAGGTGACCGTCATCGTGCCGGTCACGAACGGGGAGCCCGCGCCCAGGAACGGCTGGAATCCGGTAAAGGTCAACGGCGAGTCCAGGGAGGCATCAAAGCCGAAATCGAATGTGCCGGGGCCGACAAACAGGTTCTTGTCAAAGTCCAGGAATGTTAAGCTGCCGAGGGAGATTCCGCGGGAATCGCGCGTAATCTGGTAGTCGTATCCGAAGTCGAGGACCGTCGTCGTGGTGATGGTGGTACTGCCGAACACGAGAGCGGGCTGGATCGTGAAGTCGCCGCCGATGCTTTGCCCGGCGAGGAGCTGATCCGGCAGGCCGCTGCTACCAAGGGACGGCCCGGGGCCCTCCAGCCGCAGGGAATTGGGCGCGAGCGTGGTGGTGCCGGGTGTGGCGCTGGCGTTCCTGAAGAAGCTCGAAAGATTGACGCGGAGGTCATACCCGATCCGCAGGAAGTTGAGCGTGCCAAGGGACGGGTCGAACTTCTGCACGCTGGCTGAATTGCTCGACAGCGTGTCCGAGAAGGTGATGCTGAGAGCCTGCGCCGTTGTCGACGCCGTGGCGAGCCCGGCGGCGAGCGCGCCCACGAATGCCGTTGCGCGGATTGCGCGGCGGATCGGATTGAGTGTCATGTCGTTCCCCTTGCCGGCCGGTACGCCGCCGGAATGAATGGTCAGCCCGGCCCCTACCCATCGCAACTCGGCACCATACGGGGATACTCAGACTACTGACGGATTTTATACCCGCCGGCGGGGCGCCGGAAAAGCCCCCGGAATGACTTTTTTGGCATCAGGAACAGGTGGTTACCGGCGGGTGCTCGCGTTCCCGTCCGGGCGTCAGCCCGGCAGGTAGGCGATCTCCAGCACCTCGATCTCGACCTCGCCGTCGGGGGTTTGCAGCAGCGCGACGTCGCCAACCTCCTTGCGCATCAGCGCGCGGGCGACGGGGGAGACCCAGCTGACCTCGTTTTTCCGGATCTCGGCCTCGTCGGTGCCGACGATGCGGATGGTGCGCACCTTGCCGTGCTGGTCCTCATAGGTGACCGTCGCGCCGAAAAAGATCCGGTCCTTGTCGGGCTGGGCGAGGGGGTCGACCACCTCGGCGATCTCGAGGCGTTTGAGCAGGTGACGCATCCGCCCGTCGATCTGGCGCAGGCGTTTCTTGCCGTAGATGTAATCGCCGTTTTCCGAGCGGTCGCCGTTCCCCGCGGCCCAGGACACGGTGGCGACGACCTCCGGCCGCTCGATGCGGCGCAGATGGTTCAGCTCCGCGCGCATCGCCTCGATGCCGGTCGGCGTGATGTAGTTTTTGGGGGTATCGGGCATTTCGTTTAAGTTGGCGGCGCTATGATCAGAGTCAATGACAGTTTATCCATCCCGCCCGATGAAATCGAAGAACATTTCATCCGCGCCGGCGGGCCGGGCGGCCAGAACGTCAACAAGGTGGCGACGGCGGTGCAGCTGCGCTTCGACGTGCGGCATGCCGCCTCGCTGCCCGAACGGGTGCGCCGTCGGGCGGAAAGCCTCGCCGGCTCACGGCTGACCAAGGACGGCGTCATCGTGATTACCGCGAACCGCCACCGCACCCAGGAGGCCAACCGCCGCGACGCGCTCGAGCGGCTGGTCGCGCTGCTGGCCGAGGCCGATACCCGCCCCAAATACCGCGTCGCCACCCGCCCCGGCCGCGCGGCAAAGGCGCGCCGGGTCGATACCAAGACAAAGCGCGGGACCGTGAAGAAACTGCGCTCGAAGAAAATCGGGCGGGACGATTAGGGGGGCTGGTTTTGGAACTGGCGCCGCTCTGGGTGTCACTCCCGCTGTGAACGCTTTTCCACCTGTCATCCCGGGCCTGTCCCGGGATCCAGGCGGTCCCGCCGGAAAGAACTGGATCCCGGCATAAAGCCGGGATGACACGTGGAGACTCACGACACTGGGGAGACTTACGACGCGGGGACGCATACCACCCTGGAACATCCAGCCGCCACCGCCGGAAACGAAAAACCCCGCCCGCGGATGTCTCCGGGGCGGGGCTGTAGCGTCGGAAAGCTTCGGCGCTTATGCGAGGTTCGCCTTGAAGAACGCGATCGTGCGGTCCCAGGCGAGCTGGGCGGCGTCCTTGTTGTAGCGCGGCGTCGAATTGTTGTGGAAGCCGTGCTTGGTGCCGGGATAGGTGTGCATTTCGAACTTTTTGCCGGCGGCCTTGAGTGCTGCTTCGAAATCCGGGCGCATGGCGTTGATGCGGGGATCGTCTTCGGCGTACTGGATCAGCAGCGGCGCCTGGATGTTCTCGATGCCCGATTTGGGTGCTGCGCCGTAGAACGGCACGCCGGCCTGCAGGTCCCCGCCCATCGTCACCGCCAGGCTGTTCACCGATCCGCCGCCCCAGCAGAACCCGGTCGCGCCGATCTTGCCGGTGGACAGTTCGTGGGATTTGAGGAACTTCGCGCTGTTCAGCATGTCCGTCTGCAGCTTGCCGCGGTCGAGACCCGCCTGCAGTTTCTTGCCGTCGTCGTCATTGCCGGGATAGCCGCCGACCGGGTACAGCCCGTCGGGGGCGAGGGCGACAAACCCTTCGACCGCGGCGCGCCGGGCGACGTCCTCGATATAGGGGTTGAGGCTGCGGTTCTCGTGGATCACGAGGACGGCCGGGAAAGGCCCGTCGCCGGCCGGCTTGACCAGGTAGCCGCGCATTTTGCCCGAATTGCCGCCGGGGGAATCGTAGGTGACGTAGTTCGCCGTCATCCGCGGATCCGTGAACGAGATCGTCTGCGCGTTGGCGTAGCGCGGCAGCAGGGCCTGCGCCATGGCAAGCCCGGACACGCCGCCGACCAGGGTCAGCGCCGCCGCCCGCGACAGGAATTCGCGGCGCTCCATGCCGGTGTGGCAGTATTCGTCGTATAGATCGAAAATGTCGTCCTCGGTCGCGAGCGCCCCGGTTTCGGTGGTCTTGGTGGTCGTGATATTGCCGTCTATGGGTTGGTCCCCCCTGTGAATTTAGTCTGACTCCCGCATCACGACTGCCGGAGGCCGAATCCGTCGCTATTTTATTCCGCCGCGACGGATTCCTTCGTCACGCCGAGATGGCGGACCTTCGGGATCACCTCGCCGGCGAAGATGCGCAGGTTCTTCTCCGTGAGGTCGGCGGGCAGGGTGCCGAACTGCAGCATCGGCGCGATCTGCCCGAAGCCCATCTCGGCCTGGTATTCCTCCAGCTTTTCGGCGACCGTCGCCGCCGAGCCGCACAGGAACATGCCGTTCTCGATCAGCTCGTCGCAGGTGAGGTAGTTTTCGCGCACCGCGTATTTCCCCGCCATCACCGCCTTGTAGCTGCCCAGCGAAGAATAGCCCGGCGGCAGCTTGTACTGCGCCGGCGACGTGATGAACCGGTTGAACAGGCTCTCGATATGGGGAGCGGCTTCCTTGCGCGCGATCTCGTCGGTTTCCGCGACATAGGCCGGCATCGCCCAGCCGAGCTGTTCGGGCGGGCATTCATAGCCGTAGACCTCGCACTGGTCGCGATAGGCTTTCAGGTTCTTCTTCACCGACGCGATCGGGCTGAAGGTGATGATATAGGTGTATTTGCGGTCCGGATGGGCGGCGAATTCCACGGTTTCGGTGGAGCCCTGGGACGGAATCCAGATCGGCGGGTGCGGCGTCTGATAGGGCCGCGGCCACAGGTTCACGTACTGGAAGTGATAATGCTTGCCGTAGAATTCGAACGGCCCCGGTTCCGACCAGGCGCGGATGATCAGGTCATGGGCCTCGCGGAAGCGTTCGTGGCTGAACCCGGGATTGGTCATCGAGGCGTGATATTCGCAGCCGATGCCGCGCACGAAGCCGGCGATGAACCGGCCTTCCATCAGGTTGTCGATCATCGCGAATTCCTCGGCAATGACCAGCGGGTTGTCGACGATGGGCAGCGCCCGGCCGATCACGCCGATGGTGGCCTTTTTCAGGCGCCGCGACAGGGCGCCGGCCAGCACGTTGGGGGACGGCATCATGCCGTAGGCGGTCTGGTGATGTTCGTTCACGCAGACCCCGTCGAAGCCGAGCTCGTCGGCGAGCTCCAGCTCGTCCAGGTAGCGGTGATAAAGCTTCGAGCCCTTTTTCGGATCGTAATAGGTGTTGGGCAGGGTGATCCAGGACGACTTGTTATGCTCCAGAAAATCGGGGTCGATATCCTGGTACGGCATCAGGTGAAAGAAATGGAATTTCATCAGGCGGCTCCCTTCTGGGCGGCGGTGTTCGCTGAAGTGTTCTGGGCGGTGAACGCGGTCACCGCGGCGATAAAGTCGTCGAGTTTTTCCTGCTGCGGCAGGTGACCGCAGTCGGGCACGATGGTCAGCGTCGATCCGGGGATCAGCTTCTGCATCGCCTCGCCATAGGCCGGCGGGAAGATCCTGTCGGAATCGCCCCACAGGATCAGCGTCGGCACCTTTATGCGGTGCAGCCATTTCTGCAGTTCCGGGTTATAGAACCGCGGGTGCCACGCCATCTTGGCGGTCGAGAAGTGGTTTTTCAGCGCGATGTCGGATTCTTCCTCGGTCGGGGTCGCCGCGATGCGCGCTTCGGCCATTTTCTGGTCGAAGAACGTGTTGCGCACACGCTCCTCATTGTCCCACAGGAAGATATCGCCCTTCGGCACGCCGGCGACGTGAATGCCGGCGGCGGAGACCAGGGTCAGCGAGTCGATACGGGCCGTGGTGCGCACCGCGATCTCGAGCGCAAGCCAGCCGCCGAGCGAATTGCCGACCAGGTGAACTTTTTCCTCGCCGATGGCATCGAGAAATTCGAGATAGAAATAGGCGAGATCGCCCATGCCATCCAGCCAGTCCGGCGTGTCCGACCGGCCCCAGCCCGGATGGCTCGGTACGTACAGCGTATAATGCTCTGCAAGCCGGTCCATGTAGGGCATCCAGCTATGGGCGCCGCCGGCGCCGTGCAGGAACACCATTGCCGGCCCGCTGCCGCCGCGCAGGACCTCTGTTTCGCATCCTGCGATCGTCATACGCTCTGAGGAATGATCCGCCATAATCCCAGTTTTCTCCCGTTTTCTGTCTTTAGTTAGGTATCTTACCATTCTTGCTCGATCAACGGAAATTTAAGGGGTTTGTCCTAAAACGACCGGCCAACCGTATGAATTACCCAGTGAGCGAACGATGGCGACGAAAAACCAGACAGGGGCGGAAAACAGCGAGCTGATCCAGCAGCTTGAAGTGGAATTCCGCGATTCCGCTTCGGACCTGCTCGCCAGGGCCGATGACATTCTGGCGGCCGGCCGCGAGGCCGGTGAAATCACCTCCGAAGATCGCGATGGGCTGTACCGTGTCGCCCACAGCCTGAAAGGCATCGCGGCAAGCTGCGGTTACAGCCTGACCGGTGTGGTCGCCCACCGGTTCGAGGATTTTCTCGCCGATCTCGAGGATGCCGGAGAGAAGCATATCGCCGATATGCAGGTTTTCGTCGATACGCTCGGCGACCTGGTTGACGGCACGATCAAGGAAAAAGGCATCAATGTCGCCGAATTCATCCGCAAGCTGCCGTCGCGCCGCTCGGCCGATTTCGGCGATGTCGCCGCGCAGGATATCGAGGTTTTCGTGGTCATGCCGGACGACGCCGTCTCGCGCCACGTGATGCGCGAATTGCAGGCCTGCGGCTATCGCGTCACCCGCGAGGGCAATTCGTTCAAGGCGATCGAGATCGCCGCCATGATGCGCCCGGATCTTGTAATCGTCACCGGCGTGCTGGATACGCTGTCAGGCGTCGATCTGGTCAGTGCGTTCCGCGCGATGCCGGCGACGGGGGCGATTCCCGTGGCCCTGATCACCGGCGACACCAAGGAAGAAGCCATCGCCGACGGTCTGCCCGCGCACGTGCCGATTATTCGCAAGGGCACCGATTTCGGCGACGACCTGACGGATGCGCTGACGGAAGTGGGTATTCTTTAGGAGTTAGGAGATTCGGGCGGGGTTCCGCCTGTGCCGTGACCCTGAAAGTCACCAGTTTCAGGGAAGGCGGCTCACCCGGGCCATACAGACGATGGCGCACTTGAATGCGCGCCTGACCGAAAAAATAAGGCGGCCGCCGTGATCCGGGGCCGCCTTATCTGCGTCTGGAAATCGCCCGCCCGCAGTATCCGGCGGAAACGTGCCGTTATTCTTCCTCGGCGATCAGCCGGTTGAGAATTTTTTCATACTCGTTGGGACCCGCATCGATGCTGAGTTTCGCCGGGTTCGGCTCATGGTCCAGCGAATCCTGCGCCACTTGCTGGGCCGCGATCACCGGCATGTCCTGGTCGGCGAAGGCGAAGGTCCGCATCTTGTAGATCAGCTCGCGCAGCTCCTTATTGCGTTCGTCGTCGGTCTGCACGCCCCACCGTGCGGCGCAGTAGTAGTAATGCGTCGTACGGTCGGTTTCCGGCGTCAGCCAGTGGAGCGCCATGTAGCCGGTGCCGCTTTCCCTGGGTTCGCCAACCTTGCAGGCGCCGAAATTCAGACGCAGGTTCGACGCAGGGAACCATGTGATGGCCGTCCACTGGTCGCCGCGCGCCTGCAGTTCAGGATCGTTGGTGAACATCCTTATCATGCCGGGCGTTTCCGCATCCGGGGAATAGCGGGACACGGTGACGGTGTCGCCCTCGACGGTCACGTCCGGGTCGGTCTCTGCGGTATCCGGATTGCCGAGGATGCCGGCATGGGTGAAGCAGATGTGGCTGAGATCCAGCAGGTTGTCGATCATCAGGCCGTAGTGGCATTTCGCGTTCAGATAACCGAATTGCGTGACATGCAGTTCCGGCGTCTCGTCCAGGCAGCTGTAATCCGGGATCGCGGCGGGATCGGCCGGTTTGTCGCCCATCCAGATCCACAGAAGCTTGTGCTTTTCGATCACCGTGTAACTCGGCAGGTGGAGCTGACTGGAAATCTTCTGGCTGCCGTGCGGATTATGGACGCACTTCCCGTCGGCACCGAATTCCAGGCCGTGATAGATGCACTGCACCCGGTCGCCGGCGCGGAGCGTGCCCATCGATAGCGGCACCTGGCGGTGCGGGCACATGTCGCGGATCGCGGCGACGCCGCCGTCTTCCTTGCGGTAGAACGCGACCGGCTGGTTGAGAAGCGTGCGGTGCACGATCTTGCCTTCCTTCAGTTCCTCTGACGGCATGGCCACATACCAGGTGTTTTTGAGGAACTTGGAGCGGGCCAGCGGCCGCTGCGTGAGCTCGTTCTCGGGATAGATCGTCGGTTCGATCCCAATCAGCGCGGGTCCGGAGTTTGAATCGGGTGCCATCGGTTTTCCTCTCTTGCGGTAACGGAATTCTTGTTTGTTTCTGATTGTATATTTGCATCGAACGGACGCCGATTCAATCCGTCCGTAAGACGCGGCTCCGCCCGTTGGAAGACGCCGCCCCTCAGCGGGACGGGCGCATCTGGAACAGAACGGCACCCGCCACAATGAGCACCACGGCGAGCGCAAAGCCGTCCGGCAGGGTCTCGCCGAACAGGGTGACGGCGACCGGCAGGCCGACCGCCGCGCCGACGGAGCCGATCTGGCTGAGATAGACCGGGCCCGCGACATGCTGGAGCCTGAAATAGGTCACGAATTTCAGGGCGAAGGCGGCGACGTTCAGCAGGGTGAATGTCAGCAGCGCCGGGGTCTGCCAGAGCGATGCGGCGGCGTGCGCGCCTTCGACGGCGAGTGCGACGGGCACGATCAGCCCGGCGGCGAAGAGCAGCATCAGGGCGGCGAGCAGCAGCGGCGGCGCGCCCTTGGGCCAGAACCGCGTGCGGTACAGGTTGCCGCCGGCGAGGATGAAGGGGATGGCCGAGGCCGCGAGCACCCAGCCGACCGCCTCGCCATTTCCGGCAAGACCCGAGTATTTCGACAGCGCGATCATCAGCCCGCCCGCCAGTCCGACCGCGACACCGGCGGCGCGACGCCAGGCGAGACGTTCCATGCCGACGGCAAGCGCCAGCAGGTAGGTGGTGAGCAACGGGAAAGCGAAGGCGAGCGAGACATAGCCGATTCCGACATGGCCGACCGCGAGATAGGCCGTCGACATGGAGACCGCCTGGATCGTCCCGGCGCCGAGACTGTAGGCCAGAAGGATCTTCCAGACGCCCCGGGCGCGTCCCGTCGCCGCCGCGAGGCCAAGCAGGACGAGCCCGCCGCCGCCCATGCTGGCCGACAGGAACCACAGCATCGGCGCGTCCACCCCGCCTGCCAGGCGCGACAGGACAATCGTCACCGTCAGCAGGGCGCCCGTTGTCAGAAGCAGCCCGGGGGCCAGCAGGGCGGACCCGGCGGGGATCGATCCGGTAGACGGCGCATTCATGGCAATATCCTCTTGGATACGGGGTGATTGTTCGTTACCATATATCTTTATATAAAGTATCTTGATGTAAAGACAAGTGCGAATGCGAGGGAATGCGATGGCGCGGAACAAAGCGGTGTCCGGTGCGAAACCGGAAGGACGGGCAGCGGACATGTCCGCCGGAAACGGGGGGCCGGACCGGGCCGCCCGGGCGGTCGCCCAATGGGCCGCCGAATTTCCGGACTGGGACCTGCGCCCGATGGAGGCGCTGGGCCGTTTGGGAGAAACGGCAACGGTCATCGACACGAAGCATATCTCGCCGCTCTTTGCCGAATACGGCCTGCAGCGCGGCGAGTTCGACGTACTGGCCGCGCTGCGGCGATCCGGCGCGCCGTATGAGCTGACCCCGTCGCGGCTGTTCGAGATCACCATGAGCTCGTCCGGCGGCATGACCGCCCGCCTCGACCGGCTGGAAAAAATGGGACATATCGAACGCCGGCCGAACCCGGACGACCGGCGCGGGGTTCTCGTCCGCCTGACGCCGTCCGCGGTCAGGCTGATCGAGACGGTCACGCCCGCCCATCTCGCGAACGAGGCGCGCCTGACCGCCTGCCTGTCCGCGGCGGAACTGGCGACACTGTCGGACCTGCTGAAAAAACTGCTGCGCCATGCCGAGGAAACAGCCCGGTGATGCGCGCCTGCGGGGTTGAGCAGTCTGCCCCCGCCGGGATATGACTTTGTCCAGCGGCCTTGCGAAAAGGGCCGGCAAACAACGACACAGAAATGCGGAGGCACCGGCTGCGGCATGACGAAAAAGGATACATACGATTACATCATCGCCGGCGCGGGATCCGCCGGGTGCACCCTGGCGGGCCGGCTGACGGAGGACCCGGATGTAAGGGTCCTGCTGCTCGAAGCCGGGGGCTGGGACCGCAACCCGTGGATCCACATTCCGCTCGGCTGGGGGCAGTTGCTCAAAAAGCGGATGCATGACTGGATGTATTTCGCCGAGCCGTCCGCCGAGATGGACGACCGACGCATCGAATGCGCCCGCGGCAAGGTGATCGGCGGTTCGTCCTCGATCAACGCGATGGCGTATTACCACGGCCACCCGGCGGATTACGACCGTTGGGCCTCGTTCGGCCTGCCGGGCTGGTCCCATGCCGATGTGCTGCCCTATTTCCGGCGCGCGGAGGACTGGGAAGGCGGCGCGGATGCCTGGCGCGGTGCCGGCGGGCCGCTAACGACGCGCCGGTCGACCTTTGAGGACCCGCTCTGCGAGGCGTTCCTGCAGGCGGGGCGGGACGGGCAATACCCGTATACCGACGATTACAACGGGGCCAACCCCGAAGGCTTCGCGCGGATGCAGATGACGTTGCGCAACGGGCGGCGGTGGAGTGCGGCGTCGGCCTATCTGCGTCCGGCGCTCAAGCGGCCCAACCTCACGGTCGCAACCGGCGCCCTGGTATCGCGCATCGATACCGAGACAAGTCCGGACGGGATACGGGCGACCGGTATCACCTATACGAAGGGCGGCAAGACCGTCTCGGCGGCGGCGGGCGAGGTCATCCTTGCCGGCGGATCGATCAATTCGCCGCAGATGCTGATGCTGTCCGGGATCGGCGATCCGGCCGAGCTCGGCCGCCACGGCATCGATGTCGTCGCGGACCTGCCCGGCGTCGGCAGGAACCTCACCGACCATACCTCTTCGGCGCTAGTCTTCCGGCGGAAAACCGGCGGGCCGTTCCAGAAGAACATGCGGCTCGACCGCGTTGCCATCGCCCTCGCGAAAGCCTATCTCGGCAAGGGCGGGTTCGCCGCCGACCTGCCCTTCGGCATTACCGCATTCCTGAAGTCGCGGTCGAGCGAGCCGACGCCCGACGTCCAGCTGCTGTTCTGGATGGGGGCGACGACGACCGCATCGCCGTGGCTGCCGCCCTTCAAGAAGGCCTTCGCGGATTCGTTCTCGGTACGCGCTATGCCGATGCGCCCGACCAGCCGGGGCCACCTGTCGCTTGCTTCCGCCGATCCGCGCGACGCGATTGAAATCCATCAGAACTTTCTTTCGACCGAAGAGGAATGGGGGGTGATGCGGCGCGCGCTCCGGATGATCCGCGACCTGGTCGGATCGGACGCGCTGAAGGACTTCGCCGGCGAGGAACTTGCTCCCGGCGCGCAGGCGCAGTCAGACGCCGATCTCGACGCCCATGTGCGCCGGACCATGATTACCGTGCATCATCCGGTTGGGACGTGCAAAATGGGTGCGGCGGACGACCCGATGGCGGTGGTCGACAGCGAATTGCGGGTGCGGGGCGTTCAGAACCTGCGGGTCGTGGATGCGTCGGTCATGCCGGACCTGATCGCGGGCGCCACCAATGCGCCGGTGATCATGATCGCCGAGAAAGCCGCCGACATGATCCGCGGACGCGACCCGCTGCCGGCGGCGACGGGCATATAGGGGACACGTCATGGCCGATATCGAACCGCTGCTGCGCGATCTGGTTGTCGCCAACCGGATTCTCGCCAACGAGAACGTGGTCGATGCCTACGGCCATGTCAGTGTCCGAAATCCCAACAACCCGGACCGCTACTACCTTTCGTGCTCGCGCAGCCCGGAACTGGTGCAGCGCACCGATATCATGGAATTCGAGCTCGACGGCACGCCGGTCGGCGGGGATTCGCGCAATCCCTACCTGGAGCGTTTCATCCACGGCGCCACGTATGAGCTGAACCCCGACATCAACGCCGTCGTCCACAGCCATGCCGAGGAAGTGCTGCCGTTCACGATTACGACCCAGCCGCTGCTGCCGGTGATCCATTCCGCGGGACTGATGGGGCCGGAGCCGCCGGTGTGGGATATCGCGGACAGGTTCGGCGATACGACGCTGCTCGTCGTCAACATGGACCAGGGGCGCGATCTCGCCGAAGCGCTGGTGTCGCGCCGGATCGTGCTGATGCGCGGCCACGGATTTGTCGCGACCGGGCGGAACCTGTCCGAGGTCGTTCGGGTCTCGGTGATGCTGCCACGCAATGCCCGGATTCTGACCACCGCCCTGCAGTTCGGCGGGTTGAAACCGCTATCGCCGGGCGAGGTCGCCCTGCGCGAGGAGATGGACCCCAATCACACGGCATTCTACCGTGCCTGGGAATACTGGGCGACCCGGGCGGGCTGCGCGGACATGCTCGATTGATCGGCCGGGCGAGACGGGGGAGAAAGGCATGAGGATTGCGCTGATCCTGCTGGCGGCGCTGACGCTGAGCCATCCTGCCGCTGCCCAGGACCGCAGCGACCTGACGGAGGATCTCGATCGCTTCGCCGCCGCGTTTTTCGACAAGCTTCAGCCGCGATCGATCAAGGAGGCGGTCGAATATTGCGGGCTGTTCATTCAGGGGCCCGCGGGGCGCTTTGCGGCGACAAAGCCCCGGCGCGGCAAGGCTGGCAGCTGCCAGCCGGCAGCAGGGCCGGCGGACGCAAAGGCGCTCGCATCCTATCATACCCACGGCGCCTATGACCGCGGCGCCGACACCGAAGTGCCGTCCTGGGACGATCTGAACAGCGATATCGAGGAAAAGATCGACGGCTATATCTCGACGCCCGGCGGGCGGCTGTGGCTGAACGATGCCGCCGTGAAGAAATCCATCCTGCTCTGCGGCGAAGGCTGCGTCGCCGCCGATCCGGCCTATCGCCCCTGTCCGGCCTTTCCACCCGAAGAGGAATATACGCTGGAAAGCCTGAAGGCACGGGCGGAGAGTGACAAGGGCAGGTGTTGACGGCCCTATGCTGATGCTGCGGGGCGTACCCGGCACATGCGCGAGCGGTGCGGCACAGAGGCGCTGATCGGGTCTATATCCGCGTCGGGCACCAGCCGGTTGAGGTTGGCGCCGTCCGTCCCGAACGGATCGTGGCCCGGCAGGTCCAGCTCCGCGCAGTCCTGCCACCAGCCATAGGGCGCGGAAATCACCCGCGGGTGAATGGAGGGCGTGTATTTCGCCTTCAGCCGCGCGCGCCCCGAAGGATTCTCCACGATCGCCCAGTCGCCGTCGCCGATACCGGCGGCCTGTGCCGTGTCGGGGTGGATCTCCATGAACGGGTCGGGCTGGCGGGCGCGCAGGCGCGGGACGTTGCGGTTCTGCGGGCCGATGAACGGCATGATGCGGAAACTGGTCAGCACCAGCGGGTAGTCGGCCGCGTCCTTCATCGGGCTGTCGACCGGCTCCGAATAGCGCGGCAGCGGATCGTATCCCGCAGCGGGGAACGGTGTCGCGTAGAGTTCCATCCGGCCGGTCGGGGTCGCGAAACCGCGCGGTCTCCCGGTCGCCGGGTCGGTCTCCCTGTATTTGCGGTAGCGGGTGGTGGCATCGACACGCAGGCCCGCAGGCTGCGCGCGCAGGGCGTTCATGTCGAGCCCGGCGGGGAACAGGTGATGATCCCACGCCGCATCCTGATCGCCGTCGAAAAATTCCGCGCCGAAGCCGAGGCGCTGTGCGAGGTCGAAAATGATATCGAGGTCGGGGCGGGACTCGTGCTGCGGCGGCAGGGCGGCAGCCTTGTACTGGCCCCAGCCCGCCGTGTGCGCATCGCCGCGGAAGCCCGCGCGCGCGGTCGGCGATTCCCATGTCGACGCGGCGGGCAGCAGGATATCCGCATAGGCAGCCCCCGGATTGTCGAACATGTCGACATGGACATAGAACTCCAGCGCTTCGAGCGCCGCGCGGCCGCGGTCGGGATCGACATGGCCGATCAGGATGTTGCTGCCGAACAGCACGAGGCCACGCACCCGGTAAGGATAGCCCTCGAGGATGGCGCGATAGACCCGTGAATGCTGGACGAGGCCCGGGTCGCGCGGCGGGCCGAGGGGATGCTCCGTCAGGCCAAGGCGTTTTTCGGCCTGCCCGGCCGGCAGGAACTCCGCCGCGCCGACCGGGCGGACGGGTGGCGCGGCGAATTCGACATTGCTGCCCGGCGCGTCGTACTGGCCGGTCAGCGCATAGAAACAGTGAATGGCGCGGTTCATCTGCATGGCATCCGAATGCATTTCGGTGCCGGTCCAGCTCTCATAACCCGATGGAAGCGCCGTCGCGAACAGCCGCGCCGCCCGGCGCACGTCTTCGGCGGCAACCCAGGTGATATCGGCCGATAGTGCCGGGTCATACTCTGCCGCAAGATCGCGCAGAGCCTGGGCTGCCGTGCGGCAGGAAACCGTCGTGCCATCCGCCAGAACCACGTCAAACTGACCGAAAACAGCGGTTTCGGTGCGGGTAGTGTCGGTATGCCCGTGCCAGGGTATGGCCGCGCCATCCTGCCCGACAAAGTAGTCGGTAGCACTACCACCCGGGTCGACCTCCGCGCCGGTCAGCAGCGCGCCGGTATCGTCGCGCACGAGCAGCGGCCCGTTGGTCCAGTCGCACAGGAAGGTCGCGTCGTAGAGGTTTTCGTCGAACAGCACGTGAATCATCGCAAGCGCCAGCGCCCCGTCGCTGCCGGGGCGGACGCGCAGCCAGCAATCGGCCTTTTTCGCCAGGGCGTGTTCGCGGGGATCGATGACGATCAGCCTCGCGCCGCGTTTCATGGCCCGGCTGATGCGCTTCGCCTGGGCCGGTTCCGTCACCTGCGGGTTCACGCCCCACAGCAGGATGGTCTCCGTGCGGTCGAGATCGATCCGCGGCGTCGTCGCGCCATAGGTGAATTTCGATCCGAACGTGCGGTTCCACGTGCAGACATGCCCGGGGGCGAGATAGTTCGGGCTGCCGAACAGGCCGGTCAGGCGTTCGAGCCAGGGGCGCATGTCCTCGGTCGCCGCCCCTGCCGTGGTCGCACAGCCGAAGACGATGGACTCGGCGCCGCTGTCGATTTTGATTGTCGAAAGCCTGTCGGCAATGGTGCGGAGCGCCTCGTCCCAGGAGATCGGTTCCCAGCCCGGATCGGGATCGCCCTTCGGCCGCGTGCGCTGCAGGGGCGTGCGCAGCCGGTCCGGCGAGTAGACCATCTCCGGCGCCGCCGCCCCCTTCATGCAGATGCAGCCATTGGGATGGCCGGGATCGGCGGCGACCTTCGTGAAGATGCCGTCGTCAACCGTCGCGATGACGCCGCAGCGCGATGTGCACATGGCGCAATAGGTGTGGATGGTCTCGACCGCCATCGACGTCTCCTGACGAATTAAGCCCGCCGATCCTATGACGTTTGCGCCGGCGACGAAACCGGCGGCAAAACCGGCTTCAGGCCGCCTTCATCAGGGATACGCTGGACAGCACCTCGTCGAGATGCATCACGTCGGCATATTTGTGGTGCATGTCGAACAGGTTCACCTTGTGGGTGATCTCGCAGCGGTCGAAGCAGCACTCCTCGACCACCGAGACATGCTTGCCGTACATGTGGGCTTCCAGCACGCTCGCGCGGACGCAGCCGGACGTGCTTTCGCCGCACACGATCAGGCTGTCGATACGGCGCTCGTTCAGATGGGCGATCAGCGGCGTGCCGAAAAACGCGCTCGGGCGTTCCTTGCGGAACACGATGTCTTCCGGGTGCGGCGCGAAGGCGTCGTGAATCTCGCAGTCCTCGGCGACCATTTTGATATCGCTGCGCCGGGTGGACGCCACCCGGTGCGGGTTGAACTGCGTCGTGATGTAGAAAATCGGCAATCCGGCCGCCCGGCACCCGGCGATCAGCCGCTGCGTCGGCTCGATCGCATCATGGGCGTAGATGCCGCAGCTGTTCGGAAAGTCCTTTTCAAGCTCGTGCGGATATTTCCGCCCGCCCTTGTAGACCAGGTTGTACAGGTCGATGACCAGCAGGGCCGGGTTGTCGCCTATGCCCGTTTCGCGGGCATAGGGCGCATAGGTTTCCAGGTCCTCGGGCTTCATGATGTCGGCCCAGCAATGGTTTTCGAACTCTTCTTTCGATGCCATGATTTCCTCGTATCGTTGCGGTTTTCTGACCGCGTTCAGCCTGTCGGCAGGTTATAGGTCTCGTCGATGCTGTCGATATATTCCATCGCCTCGTCCATCTGGACCACATCGGCATATTTCGCATGCATGTCGCACAGATTGATGGCGTGCGAGGCCTGCGAGCGGTCGAAGCAGCCTTCCTCGACGATAACGGTGCGATAGTTGTTGCTGAAGGCGTCCAGCACCGAGGCGCGCACGCAGCCCGACGTGGTCGTGCCGGTCACGATCAGCGAATCCGCGCCGAGATCGTTGAGGAACGAGACCAGCGGCGTCGCGTAGAATGCGCTCGGCTTCAGCTTGCGGATCACGATGTCCTGCGGCGACGGCGCGATTTCGTCCATGATGTCGTTGCCGTTGCGGTTGCTCGTCCGGGCGGGGGGCGCGCCGTCCGGCGTGTCTTCGTGTCCGCGGGAGCTTTTCCACGCCCAGCTTCCCTTGTCCCAGCCGTCGTCGCGGACCGTGCCGGTGGTGTAGATCACGGGGATGCCCTTTTCGTGGCACTTGTCGATCAGCTTGCGGATATGCGGCAGCGCTTCCCAGGCTTCCTCGCCGCAGGACGTGCGCCATTCCTCGACCGCTTCGAGGATAGGCTTGGGCTGCTCGCCGCAGAACGCGTAGTTCACGTCGATGATCAGCAGGGCGGGTTTCTTGCCGCCGCCGGCATTGGCGGCCCAGCCGCCTTTCGCAAAGACTTCCTTGTCGCGGTCGGTCAGGAACTTGTCCCAGATACGTTCAGCCATGATGTCGCCTTTCTCTACAGGTTGGTATTCCAGGGGCCGGGGCGGGCATCAGCCCATGCCCTGGCCGGAGCGTTTCAGTCTCGGATCGAACAGGTCGCGCATGCCGTCGCCCAGCATATTGATGCCGAGCACGGTGAAAAAGATGCAGAGGCCGGGAAAAAGCGCCAGCCACCAGGACGTGCTGATATAGGTGCGGCCGTCCGCCAGCATGCTGCCCCATGTCGGAATCGCCGGCGGCACGCCGAGGCCGAGGAAGCTCAGGCTCGCCTCTGCGATGATGGCGGTCGCCATGGCGAAGGTACCGATCACCATTGCGGCCTGAACAAGGTTCGGCAGCACATGGCGGGTGATGATGCGTGTGTTGGAGGCGCCGAGCGATCGCGCGGCGTCGACGAAATCCCGAGTGCGCAGCGACAGCGCCTGGCCGCGGGCGACCCGGCAATAGGGAATCCAGCGCTGGACGACGAGGGCGACGATCAGGATCAGCAGGCTTTGTCCGAAAAACGCCATGATGGCGATAGCGAGCAGCAGCGGCGGAAAGGCCCACACGACCTCGACCAGTTTCTGGATGAAGAAATCGGTGCGCCCGGCAAAGAAGCCGGAGATCGCGCCGAGGCCGATGCCGATCACGCCGGAAATCACGACGACGGTCGCCGCGATCACGAGGCTTATCCGCGCGCCGTAGATGATGCGGCTCAGGATATCGCGGCCGACATGGTCGGTGCCGAGAAAATGCGGTTCGCTGAACCAGCCCGGTGCGCGCAGGGCGTTGATCAGGTTCTGGCCGTTCGGATCGTAGGGCGCGATCACCGGCGCGAACACGCCGATGAAGACAAGCAGGAAAACGACCGTCCCGCCGAGCACGATTTTCGGCTTCAGCCAGGGGCGCAGCGCTTTCATCATCCGGGCGCGGCGGGGCAGGTCGGTCATGACGCTCTGGGCGTCATCGGCAGTCGCGATGTCCTGTGCATCGGAGGGGGGGAGGGCGCTATTTGTCAAAACGGATCCTCGGATCGATCGTTCCGTACAGGATATCGATGATGAAGTTGATGATCACGAAGGCGAGTGTGTAGGTGAGCACGGTGCCCGTGATCAGCGGATAATCGCGGCTGGTGATCGCCGAGATCAGCAGCGAGCCGCTGCCCGGCCAGGAAAACACCGTCTCGACGATGATCGAGCCCGACAGCAGGGTGCCGAGTTCGAGGCCGACCACCGTGATGATCGGGATCAGCGCGTTGCGCACCACATGGCGCCACAGGACGATCCGTTCGCGCACACCCTTGGCGCGGGCGGTGCGGACGAAATCCTCGTGCATGACCTCGAGCACGGAAGAGCGCGTGACGCGCATCAGGATTCCCATCATGTTGGTGCCGAGCGCGACCGCCGGCAGGATGATATAGGACAGACCGTCGCGGACCGCGTTCCAGTCGCCGTGCAGGATGTTGTCGAGGATGAAGAAACCGGTGATCGGCGGGCCGCCGACGCCGTAGGTGCTGCGCCCGGCGGAAGGCAGCAGGTTGAAATAGCCCGACACGATGAGGATCAGCATGATGCCGAACCAGAAATTGGGCATGCTGATGCCGAAAAAGCCGACGAACGAGCCCGCGTTGTCGATCCAGGAATTCGGCCGCGCCCCCGCCCAGACGCCGAGCGGCACGCCGATAATCAGCGCGATGAGAATGGAGACCACGGCAAGCTCGATCGTGGCCGGCAGCCGGTCGAGGATCATCGACAGCACGGGATCGGTATATCGGAAGGACGTGCCCAGATCGCCCTGCAGGGCGGCGACGAGAAACTTGCCGTACTGGACGTGGATCGGCTGGTCGAGGCCCCAGCGTTTGCGGGCATCCTCGATATCCGACGCGGTTGCCTCGTCGGACAGCAGCAGGTCCGCCGGATCGCCGGGCGCCGCCTGCACAAGCATGAAGACGAGCAGCGAGATCAGCAGAATGACCGGGATGGTTCCCAAAATACGCCGGAAGATATAGCTCAGCATGTAAGTCGCTATCCATTGGCGGCCGGACACCGGCCGGGAAAAGGTGGCGGGGGGCGTGGCACACGTCGCCCCCCACCGGTGCGGTTGTCCCTTTTATTTAACCGCGATTTCGGAACCCCAGACCTTGCCGGTCGGGTTCGGGGTATAGGAGACGCCCTTCGAGATACCGTAGAGCAGCTTGTGCTTCCACATGAAGCAGGCGGGCTGTTCCTCGACAATCTGCGCGAAGGCCTGGTTGATGACCTTCTTGCGTTCTTCGGGGTCGAACGTGGCGCGTTCTTTCTGGAGAAGCGCGTCGACCTTGGCGCTGGAGAAACCGATACGCGGCGAACCGCCGGTTTCAAAGTACTGCGCGAAGGCAGGGGACGGATCGACAACGCCGCCACGGCCCATGTAGTAGAACGGCACGTTGCCCTTCTGCACGTTTGCCCACAGCGTCGGCCATTCCGGCGTTTTCAGCTTTGCCTTGAAGCCGACGGCATTCAGCATCGGAATCATCGATTCCGTGACCTGCTTGTCGTTGACGTAGCGCCCCACCGGGGTTTCAAGCTCGATTTCCGCGCCGACAAGGCCGGCTTTTTCGAGCAGGGCCTTGGCCGCCTGCGGATCGTACGGCACCTTCATCTTGGCCGCGTCCTCGGGGTTATAGGCATACTGGCCTTCGCCGATGGGGGCGTCCAGACGTTCGGCCTGGCCGCCCAGGATCGCCTTGATGATGGCATCCCGGTTGATCGCCATGCAGGCGGCTTTACGCGCCATTGCATTGTCGAAGGGTTTTTTCTTCGGGCTCATGGCGAGGAACATCAGCTCGACCGAGCTGGTCGGCACGAGGTCCGCGTTGGTCGCGCTTTTGATCCGCGGTCCGAGATGCGGCGGAATGAACTGCGCGATCTGGATTTCGTTGTTCAGCAGCGCGGTCACCCGCTGTTCCGGCTCCCGCATGATGCGGAAGATAAGCGTATCCGGGTTTTCCGGCTTGGCGAAGAAGTTGGTCGGATCCTTTTCCAGCACGATGCGCTGGCCGATCACGATTTCCTTCAGCTTGTAGGGGCCCCAGCCGAGCGGGTACTGACGGTCGGCGACTTTCGGTCCGTGCTTGTCGTACAGGTCCTTGCCGGTGACCATCACGCGGTCGAACAGGAATTCGAGCAGCGGCGCGGTCGGCTGTTTGGTGACGACCTGGACGGTGTACTTGTCGATGGCGGTCACGGATTTGACGTGTTTGACGTTCTGCTTCTGGCGGGTCTGCGGGTCGTTCGCCATACGGTTCATGGAATGGACGACGTCTTCGGCCGTCAGTTCCTTGCCGTCGACGTGGCGCTTCATGCCCTGGCGCAGCTTGAACGTCCAGATATTGGGGTCTTCCTTGTCGACCGACCAGCTCTCGGCGAGCATGCCGACATAGCCGCCTTCCTTGAAGCTGTACGTGCCGAGGCAGCCATAGACCTCGCACCAGATGCCGTAGCCCATGGAAATGCTGTCGCCGTGGGGGTTGTGGCTCGAAATCGTCTCGGTCGCGCCGATCACGACGGTCGACGCGGCGGATGCCGGCGAAAGAGTGGCGGCGGCGCCCAGCAGCGATGCGCTGGCAAGGGCGGCGCCGATAAAGCGGCGGTTGGGTTTCATTTGCTCTCTCCTGATGGTTCGTTTGATGTGCCGGCATGGTTGTTGTGCAAGCGCCGGCTGCTTGTTGGTATGGACTCCCTGTACGCGTCCCGAGGGGGCGTCACCCGGTTCATGTCGTTCTCTCCAGTGCCGGAGCCGGGTTTATGACCGGGTCGGTCTCGGGCCCGAACACGTGGCAGGCGACGCCGTGGTTGCCGTCAAAGGCCATGACGGGTTTTTTTTCCGTGCAGATTTTCTCGGCGAACGGACAGCGCGGATGGAAATGGCAGCCCGTCGGCGGATCGATGGGGCTCGGCACATCGCCCTGCAGGATGATGCGCTCGGTCTTGCGTGTGGGGTCGGGCACCGGCACGGCAGACAGCAATGCGCGCGTGTAGGGATGCTGCGCGTCCTTGTAGATTTTGCCCGACGGGGCGATTTCGACAATCTTGCCGAGATACATGACCGCGACCCGCTGGCTGACATGTTCGACCACGCGCAGGTCGTGCGAAATGAACAGGTAGGTCAGCCCGAATTCTTCCTGCAGGTCCTGCATGAGGTTCAGGACCTGGGCCTGGATGGAGACGTCCAGCGCGGAGACCGCCTCGTCGGCGACAATGAACTTTGCGTTGACCGCGATGGCGCGGGCGATGCCGATCCGCTGGCGCTGGCCGCCCGAAAATTCGTGGGGATAGCGGTCATACTGGTCTTCGCGCAGACCGACGCGGGCCAGCAGTTCCTTTACCCGCGTCTTGCGGTCGTCGCCCTTCGCGATGTTGTGGATCTGCATGCCCTCGCCGATGATTTCGCCCACCCGCATGCGCGGATTCAGCGAGGCATAGGGGTCCTGAAAGATGATCTGCATGCGCCGTCGCATTTCGCGCATCTCGCGCGGACCGAGGGCGGTGATCTCCTGGCCCTCGAAGTATATCTCTCCGTCCGAAGGTTCGATCAGCCGGATGATGCAGCGTCCGAGGGTCGATTTCCCGCAGCCGGATTCACCCACCAGGCCGACGGTCTCGCCGTCGTCGATGGACATCCAGATGCCGTCCACCGCCTTCACCTGTTCCGGTTCGGCAAACATCTTCTTTTTCAGCGGGAAATGTTTCCGCAATCCGCGGACCTCTACCAGCGCCATGTCAGGCCACCTTCAGGCAGGCGACACTGTGCCCGGGTTCGACGTCGATCAATTCGGGCTGTGTGCCTGCGCAGATATCGCCGGCGTTCCTGCAGCGGGTCCGGAAACGGCATCCGGTGGGCCAGTTCAGCGGGCTCGGCACGACGCCGGGGATGGTGTCCAGCCGGCGGCCCGGCGTCCCCATGCCGGGAATCGATTTCATCAGGCCGATCGTATAGGGGTGCTTCGGATTCGCGAAAATCGTTTCCGGCGAGGCGTGCTCGATGATCTTTCCAGCATACATGACCGCGACCTCGTCGGCCTGTTCGGCGACCACGCCGAGATCGTGGGTGATCATCAGGACGGCCATGCCGAGCTGTTCCTGGAGCTCCGAAATCAGCTCGAGAATCTGGGCCTGGATGGTGACGTCGAGCGCCGTGGTCGGTTCGTCCGCGATCAGCAGTTTCGGATTGCAGCTCAACGCCATCGCGATCATCACGCGCTGGCGCATGCCGCCGCTCATCTGGTGCGGGTAATCGTTCAGCCGCTTTTCCGGTTCCGCGATCTTGACCAGGCGCAGCATTTCGACGGCCCGGTTGCGGGCTTCCTTGCGGCTCAGCTTCTGGTGGATCCGCACGGCTTCCGCGATCTGTTCGCCGATGGAGAACACCGGGTTCAGGGACGTCATCGGCTCCTGGAATATCATCGAGATATCGTTGCCGCGGATGGTGCGCATGCGTTCTTCGGAGAACGCGGCGATGTTCTCGCCCTCGTACAGGACCTCGCCGCCGACGATACGCCCTGTGCCCTTGGTCAGAAGCTGGATGACCGAGAGCGCGGTGACGCTTTTCCCGCAGCCGGATTCCCCGACCAGGCCCATGGTCTTGCCCGCTTCGATGCTGAAGGTAACCCCGTTGACCGCGCGCACCTCGCCGTCGCTCGTAAAGAACGACGTTTGCAGGTCTCGTATTTCGAGCAGAGCTGTCATTCACACCTTTGAAATTGTTGCATGCCGACCACCGGCCGCACGCGGCCCGGCGACGACACGCGGGTCTGCCAATCGAAGTTGTATAAGCAAATAGCATGCCAGTTCCGGTGACAAGGGGGGAGGTCCGACGATTCCGGGAAATTCCCGGATTTGGGGGCGTATTGCCCGGGTGAAATCAGGTGCCGGGGCATCCCGCGCCATGCCCGCGGACGACGCCCGCAAATTATTGAGGCAGAATCCCCGCAGGTGCCTAAAAAGATATCGCCGGGAACGGCGACGGCTCTGTGGGCCCGCACTATTAAATCGTATTTGCCGGCGTGCCCTGTATATTCGCGCGGGACCGGACCACCCCGGTCGATCGGACATTTACGGGACCGGAACATTGACGATTCACTCTGCTCTCTATCACCGGACGACATACGAATACGACCGCAGGGTCACGCAGGGCCCGCAGGTGGTGCGCCTGCGTCCCGCGCCGCATTGCCGTTCCGAAGTGCTGAGCTATACCCTCCGGATCGAGCCCGAAGGCTATTTCATCAACTGGCAGCAGGACCCTTACGGCAATTACCAGGCGCGTATCGTCTATCCGGAGCCGGTGGAGCGATTCCAGGTGGAGGTCGACCTGGTGGTCGACATGTCGGTCCAGAATCCGTTCGATTTCTTTCTCGATGAAACCGCCGAAAAATTTCCGTTCGATTACGGCCCCGACCTGGCCGAGGAACTGGCACCGTACATGAAACCGCAGCCGGCGGGGCCGCTGCTGACGGAATGGCTCGCCCGGGTTCCCCGCGACGCGGCGCCGACCGCCGACTTCCTTGTCGGCCTGAACCGGCGTCTGCAGGGAGATATCGAATATCTCGTGCGGATGGAGCCCGGCGTGCAGACCTGCGAGGAAACCCTCGGTCTGGGGCGCGGTTCCTGCCGCGATACGGGCTGGCTGCTTGTCGAAATCCTGCGCCATCTGGGCCTCGCGGCGCGTTCGTCTCCGGTTATCTGATCCAGCTCAAACCCGACCTCGAATCCCTGGACGGCCCGTCCGGGACCGACCGCGATTTCACCGATCTCCATGCCTGGACCGAGGTTTTCCTGCCCGGCGCCGGGTGGATCGGGCTCGATCCGACATCGGGGCTGCTCGCCGGCGAGGGGCATCTGCCGCTGGCCGCCACCCCGAACCCGAAGAGCGCAGCACCCATTTCGGGCGTCATCGGGGAATGCGAGGTCGATTTCTCGTTCGACATGAACGTCTCGCGCATTTTCGAATCGCCCCGGGTCACGCTGCCCTATAGCGACGCGCAATGGGCGGCCATCGACAAGCTCGGCCACCAGGTGGACGCGGTGCTGTCCGAGAACGACGTCCGCCTCACCATGGGCGGCGAGCCGACATTCGTGTCCATCGATCATGTCGACGAGGAAGAGTGGAACACGGCCGCCGTCGGGCCGACGAAGCGACCGCTGGCGGACGAGCTGATTCGACGGATGCGCGATCATTTCGCGCCCGGCGGGCTGCTGCATTACGGACAGGGCAAATGGTATCCGGGCGAGCCGCTGCCGCGCTGGTCGTTCGCCGTCTACTGGCGCGTGGACGGCAAGCCGCTGTGGCGCGACGTGGACCTGATCGCCGAGGAAGCGAAGAACACGGAGCCGGCGATCGGCGACGCCGAAAATTTCGTGCGCGGCGTCGCGGCGCGGCTTGAAGTGCCGGTGGACGCCGCCCTGCCGGCCTACGAGGATCCCTGGTATTTTCTCGAGAAAGAGCGGGAGCTGCCGGAAAACATCGATCTTATCGATGCCGATCTCGACAACGAGATGGAACGCGACCGCATCGCCCGGGTGTTCGAGCGCGGCCTGACGAAGCCGTCGGGCTATGTGCTGCCGCTGCAGCGGTGGAATGCGAAGGCCGCGCGCGGAAGATGGATCAGCGAACGCTGGACGACGCGGACAAGGAAGCTGTTCCTGATTCCGGGGGAATCGCCCGTCGGTTTCCGCCTGCCCATCGGCTCGCTGGAGCATATCCCGGATGTCGACTATCCCTACGTGATCCCGGCGGATCCGTTCGCCGAGCGCGGGGAACTGCCCGACCCGGCCGAGCGCCACCAGCCGTTCCTGACGGGCAGCGAGCATCCGGCGGCCAACCGCCAGGAAGTGTCGCAGCAATCCCTCGGCAAGGCGCGGGCGGCGATGACGGTCGAGCCGCGCGACGGCCGGCTCTGCGTGTTCATGCCGCCGACCGAAACGCTGGAAGACTATCTCGAGCTGATCGCGGTGCTCGAAGACACGGCGGCGGAATATAAAATGCCGCTGCATATCGAGGGCTATACGCCGCCCAACGACCCGCGCCTCAACGTGATCAAGGTGACGCCCGATCCCGGCGTGCTGGAGGTCAATATCCAGCCGGCGCGCGACTGGGCGGAGATGGTCAACATCACCAAGACGCTCTACGAAGAAGCGAGACTGACCCGGCTCGGGACGGAAAAATTCCTGCTGGACGGCCGGCATACCGGCACCGGCGGCGGCAATCACGTGGTTGCGGGCGGCGCGACGGCGGCGGACAGCCCGTTCCTGCGCAGGCCCGACCTTTTGCGCAGCCTGATCACCTACTGGCAGCATCATCCGGGGCTGAGCTATCTTTTTTCCGGCATGTTCATCGGGCCGACCAGTCAGGCGCCGCGCGTCGACGAGGCGCGGCATGACGGCCTGTACGAGCTCGAAATCGCCTTTTCGCAAATACCCGGGCCGGATGAGGAATGCCCGCCCTGGCTGGTCGACCGCATCCTGCGCAACCTGCTGATCGACGTCAGCGGGAATACCCACCGCACCGAAATCTGCATCGACAAGCTGTATTCGCCGGACGGCCCGACCGGCCGTCTCGGTCTGGTGGAATTCCGCGCGTTCGAGATGCCGCCCCATGCGCTGATGAGCCTCACGCAGCAACTGCTCCTGCGGGCGCTGATCGCGCGGTTCTGGCGCGAACCCTATACCGGCGACCTGATCCGCTGGGGCACATCCCTGCATGACCGCTTCATGCTGCCGCACATGGTGTGGCAAGACATCGAATCGGTGATCGAGGACACGCGCGATGCCGGTTTCCCGTTCGAGGCAGAGTGGTTCGCGCCGCATTTCGAATTCCGCTTTCCGCGCTACGGCGCCGCGTCCTATGGCGACGTTCAGCTTGAACTGCGCCAGGCGCTTGAGCCGTGGCACGTGATGGGCGAGGAAGGCGCCGCCGGCGGCACGGTGCGCTATGTGGATTCGTCGGTTGAACGCCTGCAATTGCGGGCGACGGGCCTGACCGGCGGTCGCTACGTCGTCGCCTGCAACGGCCGCGAGGTCCCTTTGACGGCCACCGGGACGGCGGGCGAATACGTCGCCGGTATCCGCTTCCGCGCCTGGCAGCCTTCCTCCTGCCTGCATCCGACCATCGGCGTCGATGCGCCGCTGGTGTTCGATCTCTACGATACCTGGAACGGCCGGGCGGTCGCCGGCTGCACCTATCATGTGGCGCATCCGGGCGGCCGGAATTTCGAACATTTCCCGGTCAATTCCTACGAAGCGGAAAGCCGCAGGCTCGCGCTCTTCGTGCCGGTCGGGCATACGCCGGGGAAATCGGCGCGCCCGACGCGGTCCGAGAACCGCGAGTATCCGATGACGCTCGATCTTCGGCGCGGATAGAAATCAGCCGTTGCGGGAAAATGCCGCGCCCGGATTAACCGATTCATCGCGACTGACCGTATACTCTGCGCTCCGATAGTGAGAAGAGCGGCACTATGACCCGTACGGCACAGAACGAGGATTTGCGCGAGCCCGGCGTCTGGCCGGATGTTTCGGTCGGCTACGCGCCCATTCCCGGCGTTTATGACGAGATGATGGAGCCGGGCGGCGCGGTCAGGCGGCACTGGCGCGATTTCCTGAACGGGCTGGCGGCGATTCCGCCCGAGGAAATCCGCGAGGGCTGGGCGCGGGCGCAGCGCATCATCAATGAAAACGGCATTACCTATAACGTTTATCAGGATACCGGACACGGCACCCATCCATGGCGCATGGACACCGTTCCCGCGCTGATCGGTGCGGATGAGTGGCGCCATATCGAGGCCGGACTGATCCAGCGCGCGCGGCTGCTCAACGCCGTTGTGGCGGATTTGTACGGGCCGCAGAAACTTCTGACCGAGGGCCATCTGCCGCCGTCGCTGCTGTTCGGCAATCCGGGCTTCCTGCGCGCGATGCACGGCGTGTCGGTGCCCGGCAGTGCGTGGCTCAACTTCATCGCCTTCGATCTGGCGCGCGCTGCCGATAACAGGTGGTGGGTGCTGAACGACCGAACGCAGGCGCCGTCCGGCGCAGGCTATGCGCTCGAAAACCGGCTGGTAACGGGCCGGACCCTGCCGCAGATATTCCGCAATGCGCAGGTCCAGCGCCTCGCCGGTTTTTTCCAGGCGCTGAGCGACAATCTTGTCGCGCAGACCGGCTCGGACAATCCGCTGATCGTCCTCATGACGCCGGGGCCGTATAACGAAACCTATTTCGAACATGCCTATCTTGCGCGCTATCTGGGCTTTCCGCTGGTCGAAGGCGAAGACCTGACGGTACGCGACAACAAGGTTTTCCTGAAAACGCTCGACGGATTGCGACAGGTCGACCTGATCTTCCGGCGCGTCGACAGCGAATTCTGCGATCCGCTGGAACTCCGCGCGGATTCCCTTCTCGGCGTTGCCGGCCTGGTGGCGGCTGCGCGCGCGGGCAACGTGGTGATCGCCAACGCCCTCGGCAGCGGCCTTGTCGAATGCGACGCGTTGATGAGCTTCCTGCCCGGCCTGTGCCGTCACCTGTTCGGCGAAGAACAGCTGATTCCCTCCGCCGCGACCTGGTGGTGCGGTCAGGAGCGCGAGCGGGACTATGTGCTCAACAACCTGGATTCGCTGATCATCCGCCCCACGTTCTCCGGCCGGAAAGTGCTCACCGGGACGCCGGATGTCATGATCCCGTCGCAGATGGCGCCCGCCGAGCGGGAGCAGCTTGTCGAGCGGATATTGCGGCGCGGATACGATTACGTCGGCCAGGAAGTATTGCCGCGCTCGACCGTGCCTGCATGGCTGGGCGGCGTGTTGCAGCCAAGCCCGATGTCGCTGCGCGTCTTCGTCTGTGCGGACGGCGACGGCTTCCGGGTGATGCCCGGCGGGCTGACCCGCATCGCCGATACGATCGATGCGCATGCCATAACGATGCAGCAGGGCGACGGCAGCAAGGATACCTGGGTGCTGTCGGACGAACCGGTCAGTACCTTCAGCCGTCTCGCATCGCCGGACCATCTCGTCGCGCTGCGCCGCAGCGGCCGCAACCTGCCGAGCCGGGTTGCCGACAACCTTTACTGGCTCGGCCGGTATGCGGAGCGGACCGAGGGCACGGTGCGGCTGATGCGCAGCCTTATTCTGAGGCTTGCCGGCGAGGCCGGCACGGGGGACGATCCGCAGACCCTTCGCCGGTTGATGAATATTCTCGTCGATCTCGGCTATGTAAGCCCGCGCCAGGGACGCAAGGCGGTTGCCGGCGGAATTCATGCGGTGGAGCGGCAGGTCGCGAGCCTGATCTTCGATTCCCGGTCCCGGGCCGGGTTGCTGCCCCTGATCGGCGATCTGAAACGCACCGCCGGGCTCGTGCGGGACCGTCTGAGCGGCGACGCCTGGCGTCTGCTGAACAACCTGCTTGTCGAAACCGAAATCCATGCCCGGCGCGACGATCTCGATATCGACGATGCGATTGCCCTGTTGAATGCAATGCTCGGCCATCTTGCGGCGTTCGGCGGCATGCAGATGGAAAACATGACGCGGAGCATCGGCTGGCGTCTGCTCGATACCGGTCGTCGCATCGAGCGCGGCGGGCACATGGCGCGGTTGCTGCGCGAGCTTGCGGTCCAGGGCGAGCCCGATGCCGAGGGCGGGCTCGATTTGCTGCTGGAACTCGGCGACAGCACCATGACATACCGGACGCGCTACCTGTCGACGGTGCAGCTGCCGGTCGTGCTCGATCTGCTGATATCGGACGATACGAACCCGCGCTCCATCGCGTTTCAGGCCCAGGTCCTGAAGCAGCATATTGACGTTCTGCCGCGCGATACCGAGCAGGCGATCCTCCCGCGCGAGGTCTATCTGGTGGAATCGATCACGAGCGAGTTGCGGCTGGTCGATATTTATGCGCTGGCCGCCCAGCGGTCGCGGCGCGGAACGCGAACCGATCTCGACAACCTACTGAGAAAAATGCAGGGGGAATTTCTTGAACTGTCGGATATCCTTGCGCGGCAGTATTTCAGCCATGCGATGACCGTGCGCAGCGGCGTCAGCGCCGCCGGATCCCTCTAGTGATCTACGACGTCAGCCATCACACGACGATCCGGTATTCGCAGAGCGTATCGATTTCGCACCACCTGCTGCATCTGTCGCCGCGCATGGTACCGCACCAGGTATGCCGACGCCATGCGCTGATGATCGAACCGTCGCCGACCATTTCGAAGGAGGCGACCGATTATTTCGGCAACCCGACGACTTACCTGACCATCGAGGAGCCGCATGTCGAACTGAGCATCATTTCGCGCAGCAATGTCGAGGTGATTCCGGTTTCGCCGGTCGATCCGGCGACGACCCCGGCCTGGGACAGTATTCCCGGGCTTCTCCAGAATGCGACCGAGCGCGAATTGCTGGACGTCTACCAGTTCGCGTTCGATTCGCCCTTTACCCGGTCCGGCAACGGCGCGGCCGCCTATGCGGCGCAGTCTTTTCCCCAGGGACGGCCTGTCCTCGAAGGGGCGCTCGAATTTACGCACCGGATATTCACCGAATTCAAGTACGAGGGCGGCGTCACCGAAATTCATACGCCGGTCGATACCGTGCTCAACGAGCGTCGGGGCGTGTGCCAGGATTTCGCGCATCTGCAGATATCCGGCCTGCGCAGCCTCGGCATCCCGTGCCGGTATGTCAGCGGATACCTGCAGACCCTGCCGCCGGAGGGGCAGGAGCGCCTCGCCGGCGCCGACGCGTCCCACGCATGGCTGGCTGTCTGGGTGCCGGATGCCGGCTGGGTGGATCTCGATCCGACCAATGACGTCATCCCCGGCGAACAGCATATTACAATCGCCTGGGGCCGCGATTACGGCGATGTCAGCCCGATCAACGGGCTGGTCGTCGGCGGCGGCGGCCATGATGTGAAGGTCGCGGTCGACGTCGTCGCGGTCGACGCCTGAGAGGCAGGCGTCAGGCGCTTTTCGCCCCGTAATAAAGCATGCTGACATGCCTCGCTTCGGCGAAAAACAGCCAGCGTTCCACGACAACCCCGAAAGATACGCAGATCGCCGCGGCAAGCGTCCCGGGGATGGCGATGGCCGGCGCCGCTTCGCTGGTCAGCAGGGTCAGCGCGAAGGGAAGCGCGCAATAGCCGAGAAACGCGATGCGGCGAAGCTTGGTGGAATGCTTCCGCGCGATCGAATAGCCCATTTCGCGTTGAACGAAAGTCTCGGTCATGGTCGGGTTGTCGAGCAGGCGGACCTTGCCGATATCGCCGAGGCCCGTGGCGCTTTCCGGCGTCGATACGCCGGGGGTCAGGTCGATCGAGCGCCAGTAGGACCGTTTGAGGAACAGCACCAGCAACAGGCCGATCGCGACGACGGCGGCCTGCATCGGCGTCTGATAGCCGAACATCTGGGCCAGGGCGTGAAACCAGACCGCCCCCGACAGCAGCGCGAAAGACAGGTAGACCGGCACGGTGCGCTTGTTATGCCACGCGCTGATCGTGCGCAGGGTGGCGTAGATCATGCCGGTCGCGTGCACGGTAAGCACGCAGAGCAGGGCGAGCGTCACGGCGAACAGGCCGAATGCGCCCGACAGCGACCCTTCGACGATCCAGCCCCAGGCCGTCAGCACGAGCGGGATATAGGTTGCGGTCGCGAGGACGCCTTCGCGGGACAGCCAGGATGATTTCCACTGGCTGTAGGCGCGCCAGGCCCGTTCCGGATGGCCGAGATGCGCGGTCGATGACAACAGGCCGCCGGTTACCAGAAGGGCGCCGAGGCCGAAACCGATGGCGCCGAACCAGGGGTTCAGCGGTACGCCGTTCAGCACGCCGAACAGCGCCATCAGCGCGATCAGGCCATAGCCCGCGCCCGACGCGGTGGTGAAGAAGATGACGGAATAGGCTGGATGCATTGTTCTCGTCCGTTAGCGCGACAGTACCCGGTCGACCCAGCGCAGGAACTTGCCCGATCCCGCGGCGGCGCCCGGTGCGTCCTGTGCCGGCAGACGGGACAGGCTTGCGCCCAGGCCGGACGGGCCCTGGTCTTTCTTCGCGGCACGGGGCGGCAGGTAGCGGTTGACCGGCTTGTAGCCCATCTCCGGCATCAGTTCCTTCCCGCCACGTTCGGCGACAAGCCGCGAGACGTCCGAATTCGGATCGCCCAGATCGCCGAAATGCCGCGCGCTTGCCGGGCAGGTCGATACGCAGGCGGGCACGCGATCGGCCTCCGGCATGGTCTCGTTGTAAATCCGGTCGATACACAGCGTACATTTCTTCATGACGCCGGCATCGGTGTCGTATTCGCGCGCGCCATAAGGGCACGCCCAGGAGCAAAGCTTGCAGCCGATGCAGGCGTCCTCGTTGACCAGCACGATGCCGTCTTCCTCGCGCTTGTAGGATGCGCCGGTCGGGCACACGGTCACGCAGGCGGCCTCCTCGCAATGGAGGCACGACCGCGGGAAATGCACGGTCCGGCTTTCGGTGCCTTCGCCTGCCTCGAACGTGTGGATCCGGTTGAACCAGACGCCGTTCGGGTTGGTGCCGTAGGGATCGTTATCCGGCAGCGGCGCCGAATGTCCGCCTGTGTTCCATTCCTTGCAATTCACCGCGCAGGCATGACAGCCGACGCAGGTGTCCAGATCGATGACGAGGCCGAGTTTGACTTCCTGCCCCTCGGGTTTGCGTGCCGGCAGCAAGGTCATGATTTGTCTCCCTGTCCCGGACGTTTCGGCTTGAATCGCGCGCCGTAGCGCAGGATGCGTTGTCCGACCGAGACGTTGTTGGTCGACGGCTGCGCCGTGAACTGCGGCAGAGAGGTTTCGTCTTCCGTGCCCGTTTCCATCCCTGATTCCGGCGAGGCTTTCTCGATGCGCACCCGCAGGTCGTACCACGCGGCCTGACCGGTCACCGGGTCCGAATTCGAATAGCGGTAGCCGCTTTCCCTGGGCGGCAGCAATTCGGAAATCACGTGGTTCAGCAGGAAGCCTTTCTTGGCTTCGGGCGCGTCGGGGTCGAGGTTCCACGCGCCGGAGCGCTTGCCGATCGCATTCCACGTCCAGACCGTATTGCGTTCCACGCCTTCCATCAGGCGGACCTGCACCTTGATGCGGCTGTGATGGCTGATCACCCAGACCCAGTCGTCGTCCTCGATGCCTTCGAGTTCCGCCTGGAAGCGGTTGATATACAGCCGGTTGCTGGTGTGGATCTGGCGCAGCCAGGCGTTCTGCGAGCCCCAGGAATGGTACATCGCCATCGGCCGCTGGGTGATGGCGAAGAACGGGAATTCATCCTCGCCGCCATCCTGGGATTCGAACGGGCGGTACCAGGTTGGCAGCGGATCGAAATAGCCTTCGACGCGGGCCCTGTGTTCGGCGGGGGGCGTGATGTCGCCATGGCCGCGCGCGGCAAGCCGGAATTTCTGCATCGGCTCCGAATAGACCTGCAGAACGATCTGGTCGGACGATCCGATCCACCCCATGCTTGCCGCATATTCCAGGTAATCCCGGTTGGCGTGCTTGAAATAGCGCTGGTTATCGGGAAATTCGCGGGTCCAGAAGCAGCCGTTCTCGATATAGCGCTCAAGCTGGTTCGGGTTGACCGCGCCGGTGCCGTGACTGTCGCCGTTCTCGCCGCGCCAGCCCGCGAGCGAGCCGATCCCCGGCATGCGCTCGTGGTTCACCAGATAGTCCGGATAGCCGCCCGGATATTTGGCGGACCCGTCCTCGTTGGTCAGGCCGGGCAGGCCGATACGCGTGCCCAGATCGATCAGCACCGTCTGGAAGGCCCGAACGTCCCGGTCCGGTTCCACCACGGGCTGGCGGATGGCATCCGCCGGGCCGTCGGCGCTGCAGATCGGCCGGTCGAGTATCGAGACCGCGTCCCAGCGTTCGAGATACGTGGTGTCCGGCAGGATGATGTCGCAATAGGGCACCGTTTCGGACCAGAACGCATCCGAATAGACGATGAACGGGATTTTGTATTCCCCCGTCTCGGCGTTGCGGTCGGTCAGCATGTCCATCACGCCCGACGTGTTCATCGACGAGTTCCACGCCATGTTGGCCATGAACATGAACAGCGTGTCGATGGGGTAGGGATCGCCCTTCCATGCATTGGTGATGACCATGTGCATCAGGCCGTGGGCGCTGATCGGCGCTTCCCAGGAAAATGCCTTGTCGATGCGCTGCGGATTGCCGTCGGCATCGACCAGCAGGTCTTCGGGACCCGTCGGGAAGCCGAGGGGCGGTCCCGGCAGCGGCGTGTTCGCGTTGACCTGGTCCGGACGGCCGGCAGGTTTCTGCGGCGGCGGGCAGGGGCGCGGGAAAGGCGGCTTGTAGCGGAACCCGCCCGGTACATCGATGGTGCCCAGCAGCATCTGCAACAGGTGGATCGCGCGGCAGGTGTGGAACCCGTTCGAATGGGCGGAGATACCGCGCATCGCGTGCATCGCGACGGGGCGGCCGATCATCTTGTCCTGCTTGCGCCCGGCCCAGTCGGTCCATTCGACGTCGAGCACGATTTCCTTCTCGAACGCGGCCTCGGCGAGTTCGGCGGCAATCCGGCGGATGTGGTTCGAGGCAACACCCGATTTCAGGGCCGCGGCCTCGGGGCCGTAGTTCAGGTCCATGTACCGGTCGGCCATCAGCTGGAACGACGGCACGGCGGTGCGGCCGTCTTCCAGCGTATAGTCGCCGACCACGGCGGGCGCGACGCCGGCAAGCCGCGCATCGGCGATCTGGCCTGTGTTCTGGTCCCAGCACAGCGGCTCGCCGTCCGCGCCGCGGGCGAACAGGCCGTCATCGGCCGCACCCGGGTCCCTGATCACCAGCCAGGGCGCGTTGGTGTAACGCACCAGGTAGTCGAGATCGATCTTGTCGGCGTGGAGCAGCTCGTGGATCAGCGCCAGCACGAAGGCGCCGTCGCTGCCGGGCCGTATGCCGACCCATTCATCGGCAATCGCCGAATAGCCGGTTTTCACGGGGTTCACGGAGACGAATTTCGCGCCGCGCGCCTTCAGCGTCGACAGGCCCATCTTGATCGGGTTGGAATCGTGATCCTCGGCAACGCCGAACATCATGAAATATTCGGTCCGTTCCCAGTCGGGCTCGCCGAATTCCCAGAACGACCCGCCGATGGAATATAACCCGGCGGCCGCCATGTTGACCGAACAGAACCCACCATGGGCCGCATGGTTCGGCGTGCCGAACTGGCTCGCCCACCAGCCGGTCAGGGCCTGGCTCTGGTCGCGCCCGGTGAAGAAAGCGAGTTTTTTCGGATCTTCCGCCCGGATCTTCTTCATCCGGTCGGCGACGATTGTCAGCGCCTCTTCCCATTCGATTTCCTCGAACTCGCCCGATCCGCGCTCGCCGACGCGGCGCAGCGGCTTGGTCAGCCGGGCGGGGGAATAGTGCTGCATGATGCCGGCGCTTCCCTTGCCGCACAGCACGCCCTTGTTGATGGGGTGGTCCTTGTTGCCCTCGATGTAGCGGATTTCGCCGTCGCGCAGATGAACCTTGATGCCGCAACGGCAGGCGCACATGTAGCACGTCGTCGTTTTGGTTTCGTCGCCGGTTTGAGGCGACAGATTGATACGTTCCTGCGGGTCTAGAAAATCGCCGGGCATGGCGGATATGCGTCCAGTTCTGTGCTTGCGGGTGCCCCGAAAAGGCAGGTTAGGATTAGGTGAGAAATCAATTGGCGTCAAACGGCGCATCTGCGCCAACCGGTTGCGCCCTGCGCATACCTTTGGAACGTGATTCTTGTTAACGTCGGAAAAAGGAAAAAGGCGAACCAGCCGGAGGGAGGCGCATATGAGCCCAGAAATCACGTGTTTTTTCGACGACAAGACCAATTCCGCGTCCTATGTGGTGCATGATCCGGAAACGAAGCAGGCCTCGATTATCGATCCTGTGCTCGATTACGATCCTGTGTCCGGGCGCACATCGACGACGAGCGTCGAAAAAATCGCGGCTTTTGTCGACCAGGCGGGCCTCGCCGTCGACTGGATCCTGGAAACCCATGTCCATGCCGATCATCTGACCGCGTCTGTCTGGCTGAAGAACCGGACCGGGGGAAAATCGGGCATCGGGCAGGGCATTACCGAGGTGCAGAAGACGTTCGGCGCGCTGTTCAACGTGGCCGACAGCCTGCCCGCGGACGGCTCCCAGTTCGACGAGACCTTCGCCGACGGCGCGACGTTCGAAATCGGCAATATCGACGCCCGCGTTATGGCGACGCCGGGCCACACGCCCGCCTGCGTCACCTATGTGATCGGCGATGCGTGTTTTGTCGGCGACACCATGTTCATGCCGGATTCCGGCACCGCGCGGTGCGACTTTCCCGGTGGCGATGCGAAGCAGCTTTTCGCCTCGCTGCAGAAGATTCTCGACCTCCCGGAAGACATGCGTCTTTTCGTCTGCCACGATTACGGCGCCGGCGGCACCCGCGACTTCGCCTGGGAAACCACGGTCGCCGAACAGCGCGACACCAATATCCATATCGGCGGTGGCGTGCTGGAACACGACTATGTCCAGATGCGGCGCGACCGCGATGCGACGCTCGGCCTGCCGCGGCTGATTATCCCCGCCGTGCAGGTCAACATGCGTGCGGGCGACATGCCGCCGGCGGAGGCTAACGGCACGTCCTATATCAAGGTGCCGGTGAATATTTTCTGAGGCCGTCGGGATCTCCGGTATATCCGGACAATCGACGCGTTACTCGCCGGCAATGGCCCGGCGTACGGAAACCGCGACGCGCCACACGGCAAAAGCGACGACGGGCAACGCCACCCCGCCGACGAGGGCCGGGGAGACCGGCAGAATGTCGGCTGCTTCCGCCGCTTCGGCGCCGTAGACGATCAGACTGATGGCATAGTAGCTGATCGCGACAACCGACAGGCCTTCGACCGTGCGCTGCAACCTGAGCTGTGCGTTCGCGCGCGTGTCCATCGACTGCAGGAGCTGTTGATTCTGTTCTTCAAGATTGACGTTGATCCGGGTCCGGAGCAGGTCCGTCGCCTGTCCGATCCGGTGGCTGAGTTCGTTCTGGCGGGCGGCGAGGCTCTGGACCGTGGCCATCGCCGGCGCGAGGCGTCGATACAGAAAGTCGCCGGCCATCTGCAGGCCGAGCAGGCGCTCCTCGCGCAGTTCCTCGATCCGGCGGGCGACCAGCGTGTCATAGGCCTGCGCGGCGGAGACGCGAAACGCGGTTTCGGACACCGACAGCTCGACCTGCGCGGAGAGACGCGACAGATCGTCGAGAAGGCGGCGTTCGACGGTGGGATCGTTCGCCGCATCCGCCAATTGCCTCGCGATATCGCCCAGAGCGCGTTCGGCGGCGGCGACGGTCGGCAATGCGGCCTGCGCCGCCGGAAAGGCGAGCATGGCCATCGCCTGGTATGTCTCGATTTCGAGAAGCCGGCGCAGAATGCGCCCCATCTGCCGCGGGCTCAGGGATATGTTGCGCACCAGAATCCGGCCGAATCCGTCCGGATGGATATCGAAGTCGGTCCAGTACCGGGCGCCGCCATTGACGATCGTCGAGCCGACCAGCTGGCTGTCCGTCAGACGCTCGGTGACGTATTCCAGACCCCTTTCCGGCATGTCGGACGATTCGACGCATGGGTGGCGCTGATCACCCGTCCCGGTAGGCGCTCCAGCCATTCCCTGTCCAGCCGGTCGATCGGCGGCTGGCCGAAAGGGTCCTCGAAGTCGACGGCTTCGGTGACCGAAATGGAGTAGAAATCGGTGTGTTGCTCCCAGCGGACGGTCAGCGGCCCGATCTCCGCCAGATGATGCATGCTGTCCGGGGCGGGTTGCGCGACGCTGCTTTGCCGGCACAGAGCGGCAATATGCGAGCGCACCGTCTCGGCCGTCTCGTCCTCCAGTATCAGGGCGAGGAAAGACACCCGCGCCGGCGTCGGGACAAGCGCGTAGGGCCTCGCATGAATTTCACTGATGATCGTCTGTCTGAGGGGGTGCTGCGTCAGCATTTCGGGGAGTCCTCTGGCGGGCCGGGTCGTGCCGCCCGGTGCGGGCGCGTTCGAGCATTACGTTAACGGCATTCTTCACGGTTGTTGAGCAGAATGTATTTCCCGCAAGGCCTTCCCGGTATCGGGCGCTGCCGGAAACCCGGAATGCGGGTCGGGGCCGGGAATCATGTCGGGGTTCGCTACCGGCCGTAACGCCATTCCCGGCTGACCTGACGCGGCACATGCGCTAGAATGCCTGCATGGTTCAACTCTCCGTACTCGATCTCGCCAATATCGGCGAAGGCTTCACCCCCGCCGATGCGCTCGCCAACGCGCTCGATCTCGCGCAGCATGCCGAGGCAGCGGGCTATAATCGTTTCTGGCTGGCCGAACATCACAACCTTGCCGGCATCGCCAGCGCCGCCACGGCCGTGTGTATCTGCCACGTCGCCGGCGGCACCAGCACGATCCGGGTCGGGGCCGGCGGCGTCATGCTGCCAAACCATTCGCCCATGGTGATCGCCGAACAGTTCGGCACGCTCGCGACGCTGTTTCCCGGCCGCATCGATCTCGGTCTCGGCCGGGCGCCGGGCACCGATCAGCACACCATGCGGGCGCTGCGCCGCGGACCGGACTCGTCGGAACATTTTCCCCAGGACGTGGTCGAGCTGCGCGCGTTGCTCGGCCCGCCGCAGGAGGGTCAGTTCCTGCACGCCATCCCCGGCGAGGACACGAACGTGCCGCTGTGGATCCTCGGGTCGAGCCTGTTCGGCGCGCAGCTCGCGGCAATCCTTGGCCTGCCATACGCCTTTGCATCGCATTTCGCGCCGCAGGCGCTGATGCAGGCGGTGGAAATCTACCGCGAACGGTTCGAACCGTCGGCGCAGCTTGCCGAGCCTTACGTGATGGTCGGCTGCAACGTGATCGTTGCCGACACCGAGGAGGAAGCGAAGCGGCTGTTCACCTCGCCGCAGCAGAACTCCACCCGCATGGTGCGCGGGACCCGCGGCAAGCTGCCGCCGCCGATCGACGACATCGAGACCTTCTGGACGCCGATGGAAAAGGCGCAGGCGTCGTCGATGCTCGCGTGCTCGTATTACGGTACGCCGGACACGATCAGCGGGAAGCTCGCGACACTGATCGAGGCGACCGGCGCGGACGAGCTGATGGTCGCGGCCGCGATCTGGGACCACAAGGCGCGCGTGCGTTCTTTTGAGCTGCTGGCCGGGGCGATGGGGCAGGCGGGCGCACCTGCGGGCGAAGCGGCGGCTGCGCTCCAGGGGTAATCCCCATGACCTATGAAGACTTCAACGATTTCTGCGGCGCCCTGCCGGCCGCGACCTATGTGAACCAGTGGGGCGGATCGCACGTCTGGAAGGTCGGGAACAGGATGTTTGCGGTCGGCGGCTGGGCGGATGGAGTGCCTGCCTACACTTTCAAGGTATCCGACATCGCGTTTGAATTCCTGCGCGATCAGCCGGGCCTGCGGCCGGCGCCGTATCTCGCGTCGCGCGGCCTGAAGTGGATCCAGCATTTTGCCGCGCCCGGCCTTGCGGATGCCGAATTGCAGGACTTCCTGCGCGACTCCCACGATATCGTTTCCCGCGGCCTGACGAAGAAGCTGAGGACGGAACTCGGGTTCGTCTGAGTTGGGCCTGACCGGTCAGCTCTCGCCGCCGGCATATTTCCAGTAGGTGTCCTTGCGCAGGACCTTGCCGTCTTCGTTCAGGTGCCAGAGGTCGCAGCCGAGCCATTCGAGGCGGTTGCCGTTCGCCTCGGTACCGGTGACGGTCCATTCCGAGCACGCCCGGTCGCCACCCGCCCAATGGCTGTGGATTTCCCAGGACATATCCGGGATGGACGCGAAGCGTTGCAGGCACATGTCGCGGATGGCGGCCTTGCCGCGCAGGGTGGCGCCATCCGGCGGGGTGCCGCGCGACAAGAGCCATACCGAATCTTCCGCAAAATGTTCGACGATCCCGTCGGCATCGTGATCGTTGAAAGCCTGGCAGATCGTCTCGACGATCCGGCGGTTGCGTTTCTCTGTTTCGGTCATCGGTCTGGGTGTCCTGTCGGGGTGGATGGTTTTGTCCGGCGCGATGCGTTTTCGCTCGGGAATGTCGCGTTCTTCTGCAAAACCGGAAGAACCGCATTGTCCCGGAGACTAAACCGTGCCCCGCCGGATTGGCAACGCCGCCCGGTGAAAATGCCGCCGCCCTCCTGATGTCCCGAAATTGTCGTGACAATGCAATTTTAACCTTTTCAGCGTATGCCGATATTAACGGTCAGGCCGTTTGGGCGATAAACTATCAATGTAAACAACAGGTTGTTTGTGAACGCGTGGTAAGTGAATTCAGGTCGCAGGACCAGTTGGCAGGGCTTGACGAAGCGGCCCGTGCGCTCGTGGCGACACGGGTGGGGGCTGTTCTGTGCGAGCAGGCTACGCTGCCCGCGGATCGCCGCGCCTCGGAGTTGCTGGCGCAGGATCTCGCCCGGGACACGATCGAACGGGTGCGGTGCGCACTGTCCGCCGCCATCAGACATGCCCCCCACCTGCCGCGACCGCTCGCAATGATGCTGGCCCATGATGTCGATTCGGTTGCGTGTCCTTTCCTTGAAGTCACCGACGTGTTTACCGACGCCGACTGGCAGTCGCTTGTCCTGACCATTTCGCGTAATGCGCGCATCACCGTGGCGCAACGCGAAAGCATGCCGGAACCGCTCGCCCTGTCGCTTGCCGAAATCGGCGATTCCGTTGTCGGGGAAACCCTGGTGGAAAACGCTGCGACGCCCATGACCGCTTTGGTATGCGATACGTTGCTCAGGCGTTTCGACTCCGAAATCTGGGTGCTCGATAAAATGGCGGCGCGGGACGACCTTTTGGCTGAGGTGGTGACGCGTCTGACGCTGAAGGTTTCGGCCACGGCGCGGGAAAAACTGGCGGCGGCCTACGGACTCGCGGATTTCACCGACCCGGTTGCCGCCGAGGCGGAGAGCGCGGCGCTCCTCGACACGTTCTCATCCCTGTCGCGCAAGGGCCTCGTCGCCGCCGTGGAAACACTTCATGCCGAGGGGCGGCTGACGCCGTTTCTCTTGCTGGATGCCTTGCGCGCACGACGTCTCGCCTTCCTCGAGGCGGCGATCTCCGTGATTTCGGGGCGCAGTATCGAACATGTGCGCAGCGTGCTCGAGCGCGCCGGGGAAGCGACCCTGGACGGGTTGCTCCGGAAAATTGGCGTACCGGAATCGATGCTGGCCGACTTCCGCGTGGAAACTGAGGCCCTGCGCACCGCCAAGAAGTTCTGAGGCCCGGTATCTGGGCCCGGCAACTGGGCCTGGCATTTGGGCCCGGCGACCGGCCGCCGATCCGCCGACGGTCCGGAATTTCGTTTTTGCCGAGGATGCATCCGCGGCCCTGTCGGGGTTATACTGGCCGAAACCGAAAGGCCCCGATCATGACGACCGCCCTTTACACCCATGCAAGTTCCGCCGCCCACGATACCGGTGCGGGCCATCCCGAGCGCATCGCCCGTATCGAGGCCGTCAATGCGGCGCTGTCCGGCGAGTCCTGGTCGGCATTGCTGCGCCGGGAAGCGCCGCTGGCGACGAAGGAACAGCTCTCGCGGGTCCATGCAGGCGGGTATGTCGATCTGATCCTCGAGAATATTCCCGAGGAGGGCTATGCGCATCTTGATTCCGACACCGTGCTCTCGCCGGGTACCGGCGAGGCGGCGTTGCGCGCCGCCGGGGCGATCATTGCAGCGGTCGATGACGTGGTGGCCGGCACCGCAGACAATGCGTTCTGCGCCGTGCGCCCGCCGGGACACCACGCGGAGCCGCAGCGCGGGATGGGGTTCTGCCTGTTCAACAATGTCGCGATCGGCGCGCTCCATGCCCGCAGCGTCCATGGCCTGCAGAAAGTCGCGATCGTGGATTTCGACGTTCATCATGGCAATGGCACCCAGGCGGCGTTCATCAACGATCCCGACACGCTTTTCGCCTCCACCCACCAGTTTCCCCATTACCCGGGGACCGGGGCGGAGAGCGAAACCGGCGTCGGCAATATCTTCAATGCCCCGCTCGATGCCCACGCGGGAGGGGCCGAATTCCGCGCCGCGATGGAGGGCCGGATTCTGCCCGCGCTGCGTGCCTTTCAGCCCGATATCGTTTTCGTTTCCGCCGGTTTCGACGCCCATGCCCGCGATCCGCTCGCCTCCCTGCGCTTCGAAGAGGCCGATTTCGAGTGGGCGACGCTCAGACTGCGGGAAATAGCCGGGGAATACGCCTCCGGCAGGCTGATTTCGACGCTGGAGGGCGGGTACGACCTCGAGGCGCTCGGAAACAGCGTTCAGGCCCATGCCGGCGCTTTGACGACCCGGGTTTAACCGGCTTCCTCCCGCGATCGGCGGGATTCTGTGACTTTTCGGGTTTGATTCACGCTGCGGGTTGCCCTAAGCACCGTCAAATCCTAATCTTTCCCCAACAGGAAAAGGGTGACCCATGGCGGAAAACGCCAAATCGACGGATATCGCAAAAATGTCGTTCGAAGACGCGCTCGCGGAACTCGAGGAGATCGTGCGCGCGCTTGAAGGCGGCAAGGGAAAGCTGGAAGAGGCGATCACCGCGTATGAGCGCGGCGCGCAACTGAAAGCCCATTGCGAGAAGAAACTGAAGGAAGCTCAGGCGAAGGTCGAAAAGATCTCGATCGGCGCCGGGGGCGAAGTCGAGACGGAGCCGGCGAACATTGACTAGTGCGCCCTCAGCCACGGTTTCAGATACGGTGTCGTCCCGAACGGATGCCGCAACCCCTTCCGCCGCGCCCGTGAAAGAGGCACTGGCCGGGTTCGCGGACACCATGACGGCGACCCTGGAATCTCTGCTGCCGCAATCCGATGGCCCGGAAAGCCGGCTGTTCGATGCCATGCGCTACTCGGCGCTCGGGACCGGAAAGTTCCTCCGGCCCTATATTGTGCGCACGGCGGCGTTGATGTTCGATGTGCCGGAAAAGCACTACCTGCGCGCCGGTGCCGCGGTCGAAATGGTCCACACCTATTCGCTTATCCACGATGACCTGCCGGCAATGGATGACGACGACATGCGTCGCGGACGACCGTCCTGTCATATCGCCTTTGACCAGGCGACGGCGATCCTCGCGGGTGATGCCCTGCTGACGCTGTCTTTCGAGGTGCTGGCCGGGGTGGATACCCATCCCGATCCTCAGGTCCGCAGCGATCTGGTGGCGATGCTTGCCGCCCGTTCCGGCGGGGCGGGGATGGTCGGCGGCCAGATGATAGATCTCGAATGCGAGCATGCGGCCGTTGATGCCGCGCTGATCGCGCGGCTCGAAACCATGAAAACGGGCGCGCTGATTTCCTATTCCAGCGCCGCCGGGGCCATCCTCGGTCAGGCGGGGGCAGACGCCATCAGAACGTTGGAAACATTCGGCTTTGAACTCGGCCTGGCGTTCCAGATTACGGACGATTTGCTTGACGTTGAAGGGGATGAAGACGATGTTGGAAAGAAGGTCGGCAAGGACGCCGAGGCCGGCAAGGCAACCTTTGTTTCGGCATTGGGGATCGACGGCGCGCGTGAAGAGGCGCGTCGTGTGACGGATCGCGCCCTCTCCCGGCTGGATACGTTCGGCGCCCGGGCAAACGAGTTGCGCTCCGTCGCTGAATTCGTCCTCGCCCGGAACAACTAGACACGACTGAGACACAGAACCACAATGTTGACATACATACGCCAGAGTTGTTTCAACAAAATGACGCATAGAATCAAAAGCAGGGGATGCTGATGGCGCCTCAGACGCCGCTTCTCGATCAGATCAAAACACCCGCCGATCTGAAGAAATTCGCACCCGAGGATCTGCAGCAGATCGCAGACGAAGTGCGCGCGGAGACCATCGATGCCGTGTCGGTCACCGGCGGCCATCTCGGCGCCGGTCTTGGCGTGGTCGAGCTCACCGTTGCGCTGCATTACCTCTTCGATACGCCGAAAGACAAGATCGTCTGGGATGTCGGCCATCAGGTCTATCCGCATAAAATCCTGACCGGTCGGCGCGACCGGATTCGTACCCTGCGCCAGGGCGGCGGGCTTTCCGGCTTCACCAAGCGGTCGGAAAGCGAATACGATCCCTTCGGCGCCGCGCATGCCTCGACCTCGATTTCGGCTGCGCTCGGGTTTTCCGTCGCGAGCGACCTGCAGGGCACGCATAACAAGGCCATCGCCGTCATCGGCGACGGCGCGATGACCGGCGGCATGGCGTATGAAGCGCTGAACAATGCCGGCGCAATGCACAACAAGCTGATCGTCATCCTGAACGACAACGACATGTCGATCGCGCCGCCCGTCGGCGCGTTGTCGGCCTATCTGTCGCGGCTGATTTCATCGAAATCCTACCGTTCGCTGCGGGATATCGGCCGGCAAATGTCGGAAAAATTCCCGCGGCCCATGAAGAAAGCGGCGCAGCGGGCCGAGGAATATGTCCGCGGCATGCTTACCGGCGGCACGTTGTTCGAGGAACTCGGGTTCTTCTACGTCGGCCCGATCGACGGCCACAATATGGAACACCTGATTCCCGTCCTCCGCAACGTGCGAGACGACGCCGCCGAAGGCCCCGTGCTGATCCATGTCGTGACGCAAAAGGGCAAGGGATACGAGCCCGCGGAGCAGTCGAGCGACAAGTATCACGGTGTCGGCAAGTTCAACGTTGTCACCGGTGCGCTGGACAAGGGAAAGGCGAATGCGCCGAGCTATACCAAGGTCTATGCCGAGGCCCTGATCAAGGAAGCGCGCGACGACGACAAGATCGTCACCATCACGGCGGCGATGCCGTCCGGCACCGGCGTCGACCTGTTCGAAAAGGAATTCCCGGACCGCACGTTCGATGTCGGTCTTGCCGAGCAGCATGCGGTGACGTTTGCGGCCGGTCTTGCCGCCGACGGCATGAAGCCGTTTGCCACGATCTATTCGACCTTCCTGCAGCGGGCGTTCGATCAGATCGTTCACGACGTCGCGCTGCAGAACCTGCCGGTCCGCTTCGCGATGGACCGCGCCGGCTATGTCGGCGCTGACGGGCAGACCCATTGCGGCGCGTTCGATATCGCCTATCTCGCCTGCCTGCCGAACATGATCGTCATGGCGCCGGCGGATGAAGCCGAGCTGGTGCACATGGTTGCGACGGCCGTCGATATCGACGGGCAGCCCTGCGCCTTCCGCTATCCGCGCGGCGAAGGCGTCGGTGTCGAGATGCCGGAGCGCGGCGAGATTCTGCCCATCGGCAAGGGCCGCATCCTGCGCGAAGGGACGAAGATCGCATTGCTGGCCTATGGCACGCGGCTGCAGGACTGCCTTGACGCAGCGGAAGAATTGAACGCCCTCGGACTGTCGACCACGGTCGCCGATGCGCGGTTCGCGAAACCGCTTGACGAAGACCTGGTGCGCCGGCTTGCCGCAGAGCACGAGGTTCTGGTCACGATCGAGGAAGGATCTATTGGCGGGTTCGCCACCCAGGTGTCCCACTTCCTCGCGGTGCAGGGTATTTTCGATGCGGGGCTGAAGTTCCGCCCGCTGGTCATGCCAGATACGTTCATGGATCAGGATTCGCCGCGCCGCCAGGTCGACCTGGCCGGCCTCACCTGCCCCGACATCGTCGCCACGGCGATGACGGCGCTCGGTGTCGAGGGTAAATCCGAGACGGCCCAGGGGAGGGCCTGACCCACGGCGTCGCGGCAACGCCCGGACGTTCTTCTTGTCGAACGCGGTCTTGTTGAAAGCCGGACCCAGGCCCAGGCGCTGATCCGCGCGGGCAAGGTATTCGCCGGCCAGCAGCGCATCGATAAACCCGGCACCCCGATTTCCATCGAACTCGCCCTTGAGGTCCGCGGCAAGGAGCACCCCTGGGTGTCCCGCGGCGGGATGAAGCTCGACCATGCCCTCGCCACATTCGATATCGACGTTGCCGGCGCGACGGCTCTCGATGTCGGCGCATCCACCGGCGGATTTACCGACGTGCTGCTCACGCGCGGTGCGAGCAGGGTCTATGCGGTCGATGTCGGCTACGGCCAGCTTAACTGGAAGCTCCGCAGCGACGACCGTGTCGTGGTGCTCGAACGCCAGAATGCCCGACAGCTCACCGACGAACATATTCCGGAGCCGATCGATATCGTTGTCTGCGATGCCAGTTTTATCGGTCTCGAAAAGGTCCTGGCGGTGCCGCTGACATTCGCCGCACCCGGTGCCCACCTTGCGGCACTGATCAAGCCGCAGTTCGAGGTTGGCAGGGGAGAGGTCGGCAAGGGCGGCATTGTCCGCGATCCCGAACAGCATCGCGCGGTCTGCGCAAATATCGAGGCCTGGGTCGGCGGCCTGCCGGGCTGGCGCGTGATCGGGATCGATCGGAGCCCCATCACCGGCGCGGAGGGCAATATCGAATTCCTCATCGTCGCCCGCCGCGACGCCGACTGAAAGGCGTCCGATGGACCTATTGATCAACCGGCTTGGCGCGCGCGGCGACGGGATCGCCGATACTGCCGACGGCCCGGTCTATGTGCCCTTCGCCCTGCCGGGAGAGACCGTCAATGTCCGCATCGGGAAATCCCGCGGTGACGGCCGCGCGGCCGATCTGCGGGACGTTCTGTCCCCGTCGGCGGACCGGCAGGCCGCCGCCTGCCGGCATTTCGGGCCGGGCGAAAACGGCTGCGGCGGATGCGTCGCCCAGCATATCGCCCCCGGCGCCTATACCGGCTGGAAGCGGAGCGTGGTGTCCGCGGCCCTTGCCCGTCACCGCATCGACGCCGAGGTCCTGCCTGTCATCACGGTGTCGCCTGCGAGCCGCCGCCGGGTGCGTCTTGCGTTCCGCAATCTGGCGCGAGGCATGGTGATCGGTTTTCGCAGCGGCCGCAGCGACCGGATTGTCGACATTGCCGACTGCCCGGTCGCACTGCCCGAGATCGTCGCGCTGGTGCCGCGCCTGCGGGACTTTCTCGCCGGGCGCGCGGACCGGGGTGAAATTGCCATTACCCATACCGATAGCGGCGCGGACGTGGTCGTGTTCTGCCGCCGGGAACCCGACCTGGATCTCCGCCTGGATGCACCCGTCTTCTGCGGCGATGCGGGTATTGCGCGCCTCGCATGGTCGACAGGCGAGGGCGCTTTCAACGCGGAGCCGCCGGAACCTGTGATCGTGCTGGAAACGCCGAGCGTCGATTTCGGCGGGATTACCGTGCGCCTGCCGTCCGACAGTTTCCTTCAGCCGACGGCGGACGGCGAGGCGGCTCTGTGCGCCTTCGTGCTTGATGCCGTGGGCGATGCCGACACTGTGGCGGATCTCTATTCCGGCTGCGGCGCGTTTGCCCTGCCGCTGGCCGCAGCCGGAAAGACGGTCACGGCGATCGAGGGACTGGCGGCGCAGACAGCGGCAATCCGCCAGGCCGGCGGGGATGCGGGAAAGTCGCTGAAAATCGCCGCCGAGACCCGCGATCTCGCCCGACAGCCGATACGGACCGAAGAACTCCAGGGGTACGATGCCGTGGTGCTCGATCCGCCGCGCGCCGGCGCCGCGGCGCAGGTGGCCCTGCTGGCGGCAGGCGATGTGCCGGTCATCGTTTATGTATCCTGCAATCCCGCGACCTTCGCCCGCGATGCGCGGGTGCTGATCGACGGCGGGTATGCGCTGGACGCCGTCCAGCCGGTTGACCAGTTCCTGTGGTCGTCCCATGTCGAACTGGCATCGGTATTCCGGCGGGCCTGACGGTCTGTTATCAACGAGACTATTCGGTTGGTTCAAGGGAGAAACGTAAAATGACATTTATCGCGATGAACCGGTTCCGGGTCGTCAAAGGCCGCGAAAAGGATTTCGAGGACGTCTGGCTGAACCGCAATTCCCAGCTTGAAGGCGTGCCGGGCTTCGAGGAATTCAACCTGCTGCGCGGGCCGGAGTATGAGGAGCATACGCTGTACGCATCGCACACGATCTGGACCGACCGGTCGGTGTTCGAGGACTGGACGAAGTCGGAAGCCTTTCGCGAAGCGCATAAGGGCGCGGGCAGCCGCGGCGACATGTATCTCGGCCATCCGAACTTCGAAGGGTTCGAGATCATGGACGCGGCGACAGTGACGAAAAAATAGCGTTTCCCAATCTCGTTCGGCTTGTCATCCCGGCCTTGTGCCGGGATCCAGGGCGGTCTGGACCCCGGCACAAGGCCGGGGTGACGGCGGTACCGAAGTGTCGAATTTCTGGAGATGCCCTCAAGGATCGTAACTTAATCGTATCCCGGCGGCGGCGTGAAGCGGCGGAAGCTTTCTTCCAGCAGTTCGGCGAGACGGATACAGCGCCGGTCGTGGGCTTCGGGCCCGATGATCTGCATGCCGATGGGCAGGCCCGCACCGCTCATGCCTGCAGGCGCCAATGTCGACGGCAGATGCGCCGCCGACGCGAGCCCGATCCAGTAATAGGTGTCGGCATTCGGCCGTTTTGTGCCGTTCACGTCGAGATACTGGTCCTGGCGCCGCAGGTCGCGCATGTGCGGGAAGGCGGCCGTCGCCATCATCGGCGTGATCAGGGCGTCGACATCCCCGAAGAACGCACGCCACAGGCTGCGCAGTTCCTCGCGCCGGTCGCAGGCGTGCAGCCAGGCCTGATGCCGCTGGCTGAGGGCGCGGAACTGCACGGGATCGTAGTTCATGTCATCCGCATCGAATTCGGCGGCTTTCCGGGCAATCTCCGCTGCCTGTGCATCCGACAGCCTTCCCGATGTCGCGCCGCGCAGCACGGTCAGGTACAGCAGCCACAGCGCGTCGCTCGGCATCGGCATGGCCGGGTCGCGGCGGACGGTCGCGCCCTCGTCTTCAAGGTGTTTTGCCACGTCTTCGAGCGCCGCGCTGGTGTCGCTGTCTACCGGATACGTGGCGTCGTTCGTGATGACGGCGATGCGGAAATCGCCCAGCCGGGTGCGGTTCTCGTCCGGCAGGTCCAGCCGCCATGCGCCGGGGGCTTCCGGGTCCGCGCCGGCGACGATGTCGAGCGACAGGCGCAGATCCCGGGCGCGGCGCGATAACGGCCCGGCGACCATGATGTCGGGGTCGGCATCATGGGGCCCGAGCGCATGGCCGCGCAGGGGCACGATGCCATAGGTCGGCTTGTGGCCGTAGACGCCGCAGCAATGGGCGGGCACGCGGATGGACCCGCCGATATCGCTGCCGATTTCGAGTCCGGTCATGCCGGCGGCGAGCGCCGCCGCTGCCCCGCCGGACGATCCGCCCGGCGTGCGCGACGTATCGAACGGATTGACGGTCACGCCGTAAATTTCGTTGAAGGACTGCCATTCGGCGAGGTCGAGCGGCACGTTGGTCTTGCCCATCACGATGGCGCCGGCGGCTTTCAGGCGCTCCACGGTCAGGGCATCGCGGGCGGCTGCGTGATCGCGCCGGTCCGGGCGCCCGAAGGTGGATGGATGCCCGGCAAGGTCGAAGGATTCCTTGATCGTCATCGGTACGCCGTGCAACGGGCCGATTTCGGCCCCTGCGGCAAGCGCATCGTCGGCGGTTTTCGCCGCGCGGCGCGCGGCTTCCTCATCGACGATGATGACGGCGTTCAGGGCCGGGTTGTACCGGTCGATCCGCGCCAGGTATCCGTCCAGCAGTTCGGTGGCCGATATGCGTCTGGCGCGAATTTCGGCGGCAAGCTCGGCCGCGCCCAAAAACCAGGGGTCCATTCAGAGTCTCTCCTGCAGGGTCATGCGGCGGGATCGGGCACCCGTTGCCAGATACGTTCGATGATCGCGAATTCGAACATGTCTTCGCGGGTATAGGGATCGTTGCGGTGAAAATCCTCCACCGTCTCCCGGTCCGCCTCGAAGACGATGACGTTGCCGGTGACGTCGCGGATATCGACATCGCCCGATGTGTCGACATCGTCGCCGACAAGGCCGCCGCCATAGACGATCATGTCGAGAAACGGTTCCTGGTAGGCGGCGTGTGCGGGCTGGAGCGCCGCGCGCTGTTCGGCGCGGCCGGGCCGGTCCCGTCTGACGAGTGCGTAACGCATGTTCCGGCTCTCTCCTTGCTGGCGTCGTTGCCGGTCTTGATCAGCCGACCTGAGCGCGGTGCCGTAGCAGGTGATCGGCCAGCACGCAGGCCATCATCGCTTCGCCGACCGGCACGCCGCGAATGCCGACGCAGGGATCGTGGCGGCCTTTGGTGGCGATTTCGGTGTCTTTGCCCTGGCGCGTGACCGTCTGTCGCGGCGTCAGGATCGAGCTTGTCGCCTTGACCGCGAAACGCACCACGACGTCCTGCCCGGTGGATATACCGCCGAGTACCCCGCCCGCGTTATTCGACTGGAATTCGACTTCGCCGTCCTTCATGCGCATCTCGTCGGCATTTTCCTCGCCGCTCAGTGCGGCGGCGCCGAACCCTGCGCCGATCTCGACGCCCTTGACCGCATTGATGCTCATCATGGCGGCGGCGAGGTCGCCGTCCAGCTTGCCGTAGATAGGCGCGCCAAGGCCTGCGGGAACGCCGGAGGCGACGATCTCGATCACCGCGCCGACGGAAGAGCCCTGTTTGCGGATCTCGTCCAGATAGGTTTCCCATTCCCTGGCCGCGGCTGCGTCGGGGCACCAGAAGGGGTTTTTCGCCACATTCGCCCAGCGCCAGTTTGCGCGATCGATCATGCGGTCGCCCATCTGCACCATGGCGCCGCGGATCTTGATCTTGCTGCCGAGCACCTTGCGGGCGATGCCGCCGGCGGCGACCCGGCAGGCCGTTTCCCGCGCCGAAGACCGCCCGCCGCCGCGATAGTCGCGAATGCCGTATTTTTTCCAGTAGGTGTAATCCGCATGGCCGGGGCGGAACTTGTCCTTGATGTCGCTGTAATCCTTCGAGCGCGCATCCTGGTTGCGGATCATCAGGCTGATGGACGTTCCCGTGGTTTTCCCTTCGAATACGCCCGACAGGATTTCGACCGCATCCGGCTCCCGCCGCTGGGTGACGAAGCGCGACGATCCGGGCTTGCGCTTGTCGAGCCAGGTCTGGATGTCTGCCTCGGTGATCTTGATGCCCGGCGGCACGCCGTCGACCACACAGCCGATGGCCGGCCCATGGCTTTCGCCCCACGTGGTGACGCGGAACAGGTGGCCGAAGCTGTTATCGGACATGTCGTCGTTCTTTCTAGACGGTCGCTATGTCCGGCGCGTCCACGGATTTCATGCCGACGACGTGATAGCCGGAATCGACGTGATGCACTTCGCCGGTAACCCCGGATGACAGGTCGGACAGCAGGTAAAGACCTGCGCCGCCGACATCCTCGATGGTCGAGTTGCGCTTCAGCGGTGAATTCAGCTCGTTCCATTTCAGGATATAGCGGAAATCGCCGATGCCGGATGCGGCCAGTGTCTTGATCGGACCGGCCGAGATGGCGTTTACCCGGATGTTGTCGCCGCCGAGATCGACCGCCAGATAGCGGACGCTCGCTTCAAGCGCTGCCTTTGCGACGCCCATCACGTTGTAATGGGGGACAACACGTTCGGCGCCCGCATAGGTCAGCGTCAGCAGGCTGCCGCCGTTCTTCATCAGCGGCACGGCGCGTTTGCAGATGGCGGTAAACGAATAGCAGGAAATATTCATCGTCATCGCGAAATTTTCGGGCGACGTGTCCACGTAGCGGCCCTTGAGCTCATCCTTGTCCGAATAGGCGATCGCGTGGACAACGAAATCGATCTCGCCCCATTCCTTGGCGATGGTGTCGAAGGTCGAATCGATGCTCGCGGCATTGGTGACATCGCAGGGCAGGACCATGCTTGCGCCAAGGGAATCGGCGAGCGGCCGCACGCGTTTCTCCAGCGCTTCTCCCTGGAACGTGAACGCAAGCTCCGCGCCGTGATCCGACAATGCCTTGCTGATACCCCAGGCAATGGACCGGTCGTTCGCGACCCCCATCACCAAACCTTTTTTTCCGTGCATCAATGCCCCGGCGTCCGACATGCCAACCTCGTTGTTTCTGAAGGCGGGCGGCACCGGATGGGCCGCTTCCGCAGACTTCCGCATCCTACACAATCAGTGCGACCGGTCAATTTCGGCGGCACTACCGGGACCCGGCAAAGGAAAAGGGCCGCCCGGGCGGGCGGCCCTCCGTGTTTCCCTCACGGGAAGTCAGTTTTTGACCCGCCAGGTACCGTCGGGCTGGCGGCAGGCCGTGCCATAGGCCTCTTCGGTCTTGCCGCCGACGGTGACGGTCTGCTGGTATTCCCGGCAGTATTCGCCCGTGGGCGCCTGGTAGGTGTTGGTCGGCGTGATCGTGCCGCTATTGCCGCTGTCCGGATTGCTCCAGTTGGACGTATGGCCGGTCTTGGTGGCTTCCAGCGAATACTGCGTGGACTGCTTCATGGCGGCCTTGTCGGCATTGTCGAGGGACTGGCCGACCTGGTTGCCGAGATAGGCGCCTGCGAGCACGCCGAGCGCGGTGCCGACGAGTTTTCCGGTGCCGGACCCGAACTGTGAACCGAGCAGGCCGCCCGCGGCCGCCCCTACGAGCGTGCCGCCGGTCTGCTTGTCATTCGGACCCCCGCACCCTGCGAGCGCCAGCGCCGATGCGGCCACCAGCGGGATCAGGAACCTGCGCGGTTTCGTTGCTGCAGCCGTGATTGCCGTAAAATTCATAACGTGCCCTTTCGAATCCCTAGTCATGTACCAGGCACAAGCGTGACTCACCCGGCACCGATTACGTATATAGGGTACAACCGCCTCTCGACACTTGACCCTGATTAATCCCCCGTACCCTTGAAATGGGGTTCGGTAGCGTGGAATTACAAGGGTCGTTCGGGATTTTGGTGAAATTGTGGCAGGATCGCGGCTGAGTGCCGGTTTGGCGCGTTTCCGGGCCAAGCTGCAGAATAATGGCGTTTTTAGAGAGAGTGTAATGACCGATACAGACGACGATACGCCCCTCGGCCTCTTCCGGAAGTGGCTGGCGGAGGCCGGCGAATCGGAACCCAACGATCCGACGGCGATGACGGTGGCGACCGCCGATGCCGATGGTATGCCGTCGGCCAGGATGGTGCTGCTGAAAGAGGCGGACGAGCGGGGCTTCGTGTTTTATACGAATACGGAGAGCCAGAAGGGGAGCGAGCTGGATGCGAACCCGCGCGCGGCACTGGTCTTTCACTGGAAAACGCTGCGCCGTCAGGTCCGCGTGAGCGGAGCCGTCGAGCGCGTCAGCAATGTCGAGGCTGACGCGTATTTCGCCAGCCGGGCACGGGGCAGCCAGATCGGCGCCTGGGCGTCGGACCAGTCGCGTCCGCTGGAAGGCCGTTTCGAACTGGAAAAACGGGTCGCGAAATTTGCCGCCAAATTCGGTGTCGGCACTGTTCCCCGGCCGCCGCACTGGACCGGCTATCGCGTTGTGCCCTCGCGGGTGGAGTTCTGGCAGGACAAGCCGTTCCGTTTGCATGAGCGTCTCATCTATACCCGGGCGACCGATGGCGGATGGTCGACGGGACGCATTTTCCCCTGACCGGCTGCCATTGGTATGGATAGATCGCGGGTCCGGAGGGATGTCCGGAATCTCGCCCCTTGATGCCGGGTCCAAAACCCCGCATTGTCCTTCCGACATAATCGGTACCGGCTGACACCGGACCATGCGGCGCAGGGAGAATGTTATGAGCTTCAAAACGATATTGGTTCCGGTGAGTTCGCCCGAGGCGAGCGCCTCCACTCTGACGATGGCCCTGCAGGTTGCGCGGCGCTGGAATTCGCACCTCGAAATCATGCATGTCCGCGCCGATCCCCGGGGTCTGGTGCCCTATACCGGCGAAGGCATGGACGGCTCCATGATCGAGGAGATCATGGACGTCACCGAGCGCGAAGGGGGCGAACGTGCGATCCAGACCAAGGCGATGTTCGATGCGTTCTGCACGGAACACAGTCTGACTGTCTCGGACAAGCCGCTCGCCGATGCGGGCGTAACCGTTTCCTGGCGCGAGGAGACAGGACGCGAGGATGAGGTAGTCGCGCTGCGCGGACGGCTGTACGACCTGATCGTGGTCGGTCGTCCCGTCGCGGATGCGCCTTTGCCGTCGCCGATCACGCTTGAAGCCGCGCTGCACGATACCGGCCGGCCAATCCTGGTTGCGCCGCCCGTTGCGACCGCTTCCTGCGGCAGGCATATCGCCATCGCCTGGGAAGCAAGCCCCGAGGCGGCGCGGACGATAGCCGTCTCGATCCAGGCGCTGGTTGAAGCCGAGGAGGTCACGGTGCTCGACCCGAAACTGCCTAATCCCCTGCCGCTGGCCTCGGCGGATCTGGTGGACCGCCTGCGCTGGCATGGGGTAGACGCGAAAATCCATGCATTCGATGTTTCGCCGACCGAAGTCGGTGCGGCCTTTCTGAAACACGCCGCGACCGTCGGCGCGGACATGCTGGTCAAGGGCGCCTATTCCCAGAGCAGGCTGCGCCAGATGGTGCTGGGCGGCCGTACGCGCCATATTCTGAACAATGCAACGATCCCGACGCTTCTCGCCAAATAGGCGGACCCGGACAGCAGAAGGAAGCCCGCAACCGTGACAGACCAGACCAGGACCCTCATTCTGACAGGTGCCAGCCGCGGTATCGGTCATGCCACCGTGCGGCGTTTCAGCGAGGCGGGCTGGCGGATTATCACGTGTTCCCGCGAAGACGTACCGGCCGCCTGCCAGTACGACCCCAACTGGGCGCATCATATTCCGGCGGATCTGAGCGATGGGGACGATCTCGACGCCTTCGTCAAGGAAGCGAACGAATATATCGGCAAAGGCGGGCTGTCGGCGCTGGTCAACAATGCCGCCGTGTCGCCGAAGACGACCTACAAGGAGCGCCTTGGCGCGCTCAACGGCGATCAGGATGCGTGGCAGGAAGTCTTCAACCTGAACCTTTTCGCCCCGCTGGCGCTCTGCCGGGGGTTTGCGGCCGCCCTTCACCGGGGCAAGGGATCGGTGGTGAACATCACCTCCATTGCCGGGCATTCGATCCATCCGTTCGCGGGGTCGGCTTACTCGGTGTCCAAGGCGGCGCTGTCTGCCCTGACCAAGGAACTGGCGGTCGAATTCGCCGAGCTGGACGTCCGCGTGAACGCGGTCGCGCCGGGTGAAATCGAGACCGAAATGGTCGGCCCCGAATACGAGGCCCTGATCCCCCGTATCCCGCTGAACCGGATGGGCACCGCGGCCGAGGTCGCCGGCGTGGTCTATCAGTTGTGTTCGGACGATTTCGCCTATGTGACGGGGACGGAACTGTTCATCACCGGCGGCCAGCATCTGCTCTAGAGGCCGGCACGCTCCCGCGCCCTAGTCTTCCGGCAGCGGAATAAATTCTTCCTCGTCGCCGGGGACGATCTCGAACCCGCCGGATTTCCAGCGTTCCTTGGCGGCTTCCATGCGGTCCTTGTCGCTGGAGACGAAATTCCACCAGACAGTGCGGTTGCCCTCGAGCGGCGCTCCGCCGAGCTGCATGAAACGGGTCTCTTCCGTCGCCGAGATGTCCGGTGTTGCGCCGGCGCTGAACACGACCATCTTGCCGCCGTCATATGTTTCGCCGTCGATGACTAGCGCGCCGCTGACCACATAGATCGCGCGCTCTTCATGGTGGTCGGGCAGGTCTATAGTGGATCCGGCCGGGGCCTCGCCATGAAGATAGAAAATGGGTGAGAACACGCGCACCGGCGCTTCATGGCCGAAGGCATCGCCGGCGATCAGGCGATACCCAACGCCGTTGCGTTTGAACTGCGGCAGGTCGTCCGCCGCGTGATGGGCGAAGCTCGGGTCGGTTTCCTCATCCGCGACGGGCAGGCCGATCCACGCCTGGATGCCCTCCATCGGCATGTCGCGGGCAATATCCTCCGGCGCTGTGCGCTCTGAATGCACGATTCCGCGTCCCGCCACCATCCAGTTGACGGCGCCGGGATTGATCGACACTTCCGTCCCCAGGCTGTCGCGGTGGAGGATCGACCCGTCGAACAGGTAGGTGACGGTCGCAAGCCCGATATGGGGATGGGGCCGGACGTTTACGCCCTTGCCGGGACCGAAGACAACGGGACCCATATGATCGAAGAACACGAAAGGACCGACCGACCGCCGTTTCGCACTGGGCAAGACACGGCGCACCTCGAATTCGCCGAGATCGCGCGCGCGAGGCTCGATGACAAGATCGACGGAAGCCGCCATGGAAAGCCTGCGGTCAGACCCGGTCGTGGAACGCGTGCAGCCACGCAAGCCGGGTTTCCGCCAGGGAGATATCGTGTTTCAGCCAGTCCTGAAAATAGGCATCGTTTGCGTCGGTATCGACAAGGTCGCTCAGCCGGGCGAGTTCGAGCTCGCTCGCATCGATCATGAGATCGACCTGATCGCGGCGTTCCTCCGGTTCCAGTATGGAAAGGAAGCGCATTTTCAGCGCGATAACCAGTTTGGACACATCGGTCAGCGGCGGCCGGACGGTCGCTTTGAGAAGGTCGTGAAGTTCGGTCCGTCCGTCATCGGTGAGGGTTAGCGGCGGGTCTTTCTCCGCGCCCACCGGTTCAACGAGACCTTCATAGCGCAGCATCTCGATCGACGGGCCGGTCAGCTCAAGCGACGGGCCGGCAATGCGACCGACGAACTGACGCACGGCATTTGCAAGATCGCCATAGGGCAGGGGCCCTTCGGACAGGATGCCGAGTGCGGCAAGCCTGATTGTCTCTTTCGGCAACAGTGAATTATCGCTGAACATTTCCCATTACCCGTTTTCTGCCTGACCGCCTGTAAGATGGGGCGTCAGCGCCGCGTTTTCCAGTTCTTAACCATGTATACGCGGTATTATTGTATACGGATTTCGGCCCGCACATTTTATCCCGCGTTTAGTTTCGTCGCGCCGCAGCGCCGCTGTTCCCGGTTGTCCGCCGTTTTTTCCGGAATCGGGATAAAAAAATACCTTATCACGGTTTCTAGGCGGCCGCCCTGATCGATAATCTGCCCCAGATTTCCTGAAGAGATGTTACCAGATGCGCCATGTCCGCGTCAGTATGTAATGGCGTCGGGGTCAGGCGCAGCCGTTCGGTCCCTTTGGGCACCGTGGGGTAATTGATCGGCTGAACATAGATGTTGTGGCGCTCCATCAGCTCGTCCGTCACCTGCTTGCAGAGAACGGGATCGCCGACCAGCACCGGGACGATATGCGATTCGGACGGCATCACCGGCAGGCTCGCCTCGCGCAGCATCGCTTTCAGGGTGGCGGCGCGTTCCTGGTGCTTTTCCCGTTCCGCGTTGCTGGATCTGAGGTGGCGGACGCTCGCCAGCGCCCCGGCGGCGACCGCGGGCGGCATGGACGTCGTGAAAATAAAGCCCGAGGCATAGGACCGGACGAAATCGATCAGTGCCGCCGAGCCCGCGATATAGCCGCCGACCACGCCGAACGCTTTCGCAAGGGTGCCCTGGATAACCGTGATCCGGTCCATAACGCCGTCGCGTTCGGCGACGCCCGCGCCATGCGGCCCGTACATGCCGACGGCATGCACTTCGTCGAGATAGGTCATCGCGTTGTACTTGTCGGCGAGATCGCAGATCGCGCCGATCGGGGAAATGTCGCCATCCATCGAATAGACCGATTCGAAGACGATCACCTTGGGCCGGTCGATATCGATCGCCCGGAGCTTGTTTTCGAGGTCTTCGAGGTCGTTATGGGCGAAGACGACCTTGTCGGTCAGGCTGTGGCGGATGCCGGCAATCATCGATGCGTGGTTGTCTTCGTCGGAGATCAGCACGCAGTCCGGAATATGGGCGCCGATGGTGGACAGCGCCGCTTCGTTGGCGACATATCCGGATGTAAACACAAGCGCCGCTTCGGTGCCGTGGAGACTGGCAAGCTCTTCCTCGAGCAGCACGTGATAGTGGGTGGTGCCGGAAATGTTCCTGGTGCCGCCGGCTCCGGCGCCGACCCTGTCGATCGCCTCTTTCATGGCTGCGCGGACAACCTGGTTCTGGCCCATGCCGAGATAATCGTTGGAACACCAGACCGTTACCTCGTCGATGCCGTCTTCCGTATGGCTGGCGGCCCGGGGAAACGCGCCGGCCTTGCGTTCCAGGTCGGCAAAGACGCGGTAGTTTCCTTCGGCGCGCAGGTCCGAAACACGCTCGGCGAAAAACTTTTCATAGTTCATCTGTCGATGCTCTCCACTATCGATAGCCGGCGCAGATATGGTTAACGAATTATGACCGGCGATCTCTTAAACAATAGTAAAAGACGTACGGAATGGAAACACGCGACGGTTTATCTTAATCCCCCGGCGCCGCCAATTGCGCGGTTTTGCCGCGCTGTGACGGTGCATTGACCATCAGTTTCCGGTGAGTCCGCCCTTCTGCAGCCAGTCCGCCGTTTCTTCCAGCGCGGCGGCGAACCGGTCGAACATGCGCCCGATTTCGGCCTCCGAGATGATCAGCGGCGGCGAAAACGCGATGCGGTCGCCAAGGGCGCGGACGATCAGTCCGTGTTCCTGCGCCCGGGCAACGAGATAGGGACCGGCTTTTCCGACCGGATCCAGCGGTGCGCGTGTCGCTTTATCGGCGACCATCTCGATCGCGCCGACAAGGCCGACACCCGTGGCTTCTCCCACGAGCGGATGATCCGCGAAGGAATGCAGGCGCTTCAGGAACGGCGCGCTGGCCTGTTTGACCCGTGCCACCAGGTCCATCTCGTCGTATATTTTTAGGGTCTCGAGCGCGACGGCGGCGGGCACCGGATGGCCCGAATAGGTAAACCCATGGCCGAACGTGCCGATCGTCTCGGTCTGCGGGGCGATGGCGTCGAACACGCGTTTGTTGATCATGACCGCCGCGATCGGGATATAACCCGATGTCAGCGCCTTGGCGCAGGTCAGAATGTCCGGTTCCAGCGCGTAGGTCTGGCTGCCCCACATTTCGCCGGTGCGTCCGAAGCCGCAGATCACTTCGTCGGCGACGAAGAGGACGTCGTATTTTTTCAGCACCGCCTGGATTTTTTCGAAATAGGTCGCCGGCGGGACAATCACGCCGCCTGCGCCCATCACCGGTTCGGCGAAGAACGCCGCGACCGTATCGGGGCCCTCTTCCAGGATCATGCGTTCCAGGCTGTCGGCGCAGCGCGTGGCGAAGTCTTCCTCGGTCTCGCCGTCTTCGCCGTAGCGGTAGTAATGCGGCATGTCGGTATGCAGGAAGCCGTCCAGCGGCAGGTCGAACGCGGTATGGTTGGCGGGGACCCCGGTGATGCTCGCCGCGGCGACGGTCACCCCGTGATAGGCCTTGAAGCGGCTGATAATCTTTTTCTTCGCCGGGCGGCCGAGGGCGTTGTTCAGGTACCAGATCATCTTGACCGCGCTGTCGGCGGCCTCCGACCCCGAATTGCAGAAGAACACCTTTTCCATCGGGACCGGCGCCAGGGCGAGCAGGCGCTCGGCAAGTTCGATCTGCGGCGGATGACTTTTCTGATTGAAGCCGTGATAGAACGGCAGAATACGCATCTGGGCCGCCGCAGCATCCGCCAGCCGGTCCTCCCCGAAGCCGAGCGATGCGCACCACAGGCCCGACATGCCTTCGATATATTCCTTGCCGTCTTCGTCCCAGACGTTGACGCCCTTGCCGCGTGTGATCACCAGGGATCCGTCCCGCGCATTGGCGACCGCGTTCGAATAGGGATGAAAAACCGATTCCGCATCGCGGCGGCTGAACGAATTCGTGCCGCGTGAATTCGTCTCCTGGGAGGGCGTGCCGTCGGGTGGGTTCATGCGGGTTTTCCCGTCTGTGTCAGCCGCCCGTCACGCTCATATGGCGCGTTACGGACGGTGCCGCGCGGCGGCGGTCGATAATGAAGTCGTGACCCTTCGGCTTGCGGCCGATGGCTTCGTCGATCGCATTCATCAGAAGCGCATCGTCGTTTGCGCGCAGCGGCGCGCGCAGGTCCGCCGCATCTTCCTGACCGAGACACATGTAAAGCGTGCCGGTGCAGGTCAGGCGCACGCGGTTGCAGGATTCGCAGAAATTATGGGTCATCGGCGTGATGAAGCCGATGCGGCCGCCGGTTTCGGCAACGCGGACATAGCGCGCAGGGCCGCCTGTGGTGTCGTCGATATCGTTCAGCGTCCACTGCTTTTTCAGCTCCGCGCGCACCATCGACAGCGGCCAGTACTGGTCCAGCCTTGCCTCGCCGCCGATTTCGCCGAGCGGCATGACCTCGATAAAGGTCAGGTCGAACCCCCGCGCGCCGCACCAGGCGACCATGTCGTGAATTTCGTCGTCATTGACCCCTTTCAGGGCGACGGCGTTGATCTTGATCTTCAGCCCGGCGGCATCGGCGGCGTCTATCCCGCCGAGTACCTTGTCGAGCTTGCCCCAGCGGGTGATCATGGCGAACTTGTCCGGATCGAGCGTGTCGATCGACACGTTGACGCGGCGCACGCCCGCGGCGTAAAGCCCGGTCGCATAGCGTTCCAGCTGGCTCGCATTTGTCGTCAGGGTGAGTTCTTCCAGCGCGCCCGTATCGAGATGCCGTCCGAGCCGGTCGAACAGCCACATGATATCGCGCCGGACCAGCGGCTCGCCGCCGGAAATCCGGAGCTTGCGGACACCGCGGGTGACGAAGGCGCTGCACAGCCGGTCGAGTTCCTCGAGGCTGAGCACGTCGGATTTCGGCAGGAAGGTCATGTTTTCCGACATGCAATAGACACAGCGGAAATCGCAACGGTCGGTCACCGATACCCGCAGATAGCTTACATGCCGGTCATAGGGGTCGATCAGCAGGCTGTTGCCTGCGCTCGTTCCCTCGGAGGGGGCAATCCCCCTCGGTGCAAGTGTCGCGGTGTCCGTCGCCCTGTCGGTAGCCGTTTCGGTAGCCGTGTCCGTAGCCGTGGCCATTATGCGTCATCCCTGGACGGTCATTGCCGTCCGAACTGCGTTTAAAGCGTTATTCACCACCGAATATAACGCTTTTCAGCGGAAAGGAAAGGTGCCGAAGTGAGCCGGAGCGGCGGAAAGCCGCTGCCTATTCTTTGTCGGTTTTGGGGGCGTCGGACGGTTTGAGAAGGCGCAATGTAAAGCGGGAACCCTGTCCGGGTTTGCTTTCCACGGTCACATCGCCGCCCATCATACGGGCAAGCTGGCGGGAGATCGTCAGGCCGAGGCCGGTGCCGTCGCGCGGGCTCGACATGATGCCGGCGCCTGCCTGATGGAAGCTTTCGAAAATGCGGTCCTGCTGATCGGCCGGGATGCCGACGCCCGTATCCCAGACGGTAATGTCGACGAAATCGTCCGCCGATGCGAGAACCGTGAGGCCGACACTGCCGCCCGTCTCGGTGAATTTGACCGCGTTGTTCAGCAGATTGACCAGAATCTGGCGGGTCCTGTCGGGGTCCGCCTCGATCATGATTCCCGCCGGGCAGGTCAGGGCTGAAATATCGAGCCCGGCATCTTCCGCGCGCACGGCGACATAGCTGCGCGCCTGCGCCACGAGCTCGTCGAGTTCGACGGTCTTAGGATAAAGCTGCAGGCTTCGCGATTCCAGATGCACGGCATCGAGGATGTCGTTGATGATGTGCAACAGGTGATATGCCGCGCCCTTGATGTCCTGGAAATAACTCAGGTAGTGTTCGTCCAGCTCGCCGAACATCTTGCGTTCGGAGATTTCCGAAAAACCGATAATGGCGTTGAGCGGCGTGCGCAGTTCGTGGCTCATCTTGCCGAGAAATTCCGTTTTCGCCGTCACGGCGAGCCGGGCTTCATCCAGCGCGAAATCGAGTTGCACATTGCGTTCCCGCAATTCCTGCAAACTGGTTTCAAGTTCGCGCTGCGACCGCCGCGCGCTCTGGATCGCGTCGTGTTCGTTGGTGACGTCCGACCCGGTGCCGCGGTAGCCGATAAAATCGCCGGTGCCGTCCCGATAGATCGGCACGCCGCTGAGCGAAATGCGCCGCACCCGGTTATGATTATCGGCAATCAGGAAAATACGGCCGCGGAATGTCGATCGTGTTTCGAGCAGATCCGGTTTTCCGCGCAGACCGTCGCTGGACTGTTCGAAGACGCCGAGCGAAAAAATATTCCGGCCGATCAGCGACCCGGGCGGTATTTCAAGCGTTTCGGATATGCGCGAGGACACATAGGTCAGATTCAGATCCACATCCGTTTCCCATACCCAGTCCGATGCAGATCGGATGATGTCCTGGAAACGCGCTTCGGTCTGCGCGGCGCCGATGACGGCCTCGGCCTCCAGCGTCACGTCGGTATAGATGCCGGCGTAACCGGTCTCAGCGCCATCCCCGGACGTGCGGACATGGAACGATCTGTAATGTTTGGTGTCGCCGCCGATCTGGACGGTCTGGCGGAGTTTGACTTCGCTGACGCCTTTTTCGAGATGGCGGAATATCCCGAGCAGCTCTTCCGGCGCGTGAATATTTCCCGCGTCATCGCGCTTCACGCCGAAAACGGTGGTGACGAATTCCTCGAATTCCGGGCTGAGCAGGGTAAACCGGCCGCTTGCGTCGGCAATATAGATCGGCGGCATGCGGTTGAGCAGGTCGGGTGGGAAGAGGACCTCTGCGGTCCCGGAGGTTCCGCGGTTCGTTGCCGCGACCAGAGCGGATTCGATCTGCACGACAGTTTCCGGTCCGTGGTCCAAGACTGTTTCCCGACGGTCTGTTTCCAACGCAAATGCATCCTCCTCGCCGCGGTATCATGGTGCGACGGTCAGATGCGATTCGCGTTTTCCCCGAGTTTCCCCACCCTGTGCGCCGTTTGACACGACGCATGAGCGGAAAATACCCCCTTAACCCGTATATAAAACCGGAAAAACGCTGATAATTCAATATTGTTGTGGGAAAATCCGATCCCGGGTCGCGCGTTGCGTTGTGCGCAGGCATCAACCGATCCATACTTAGGCCCATGACCGACGCCGCCGCAGACCCAGTGGATAAGAGCGACAATTTCCTTGTCGCGCCCGATCCGCATGATCCGCGCCTGACCGAACGGGTGACCGGCACCGATCAGGACGGCAGACCGGTCGAAACCTCCGTCACCGTAGAACGCCCGCTTGCGCTGTTTCTCAACAGCCGCGAAATCGTCACGCTGATGACCATCGGCGACTATCCGGAATGCCTCGCCGCCGGGTATCTGCTGAACCAGAACATGCTGCGCCCCGACGATGTGATCACCGGCATCGATTACGATGAAGAGGCCGAAGCCGTCGTTGTGCGGACCGAGCGGGAGACCGATTTCGAGGAAAAGCTCGCCAAGCAGACCCGCACTTCCGGCTGCGCGCTGGGCACCGTGTTCGGCGATATCATGGAAACCTTCGACGATATCGTGCTGGACGCGGACGCCCGCGTGCATACGTCGTGGCTCTACAGGCTGACAAAGACCATCAACATGACGCCGAGCCTGTATCTGGAAGCGGGGGCCATTCACGGATGTGTGCTGTGCGAGGGCGACAGGGCGCTGATCTATATGGAAGACGTCGGCCGTCACAACGCCGTCGACAAGATCGCCGGCTACATGTACCTGAACAAGATTCCGGCGGCGGGGAAGATGTTTTACACCACCGGGCGGCTGACCAGCGAGATGGTGATCAAGACTGTGCAGATGAAAATTCCCGTGCTGGTGTCGCGCTCCGGCTTCACCGCCTGGGGGGTGGAACTGGCGCGCCAGGCGAACCTGACCCTGATCGGGCGGGCGCGCGGGCGGCGTTTCGTAGCGCTCGCAGGCCAGGACCGCATCGTCTACGACGCCGATCCCGGCACGGTCGAGGACGAACCGGCCAGCCACCGGCGCAAGGCGGCGTCTGCCGAAACATGAGCCTGCCCCTATGAGCGTTGAACTCGTCTGGCAGGGTCCGGTCGGACCGGGCTGTGCGCCCGGCGCGCCGTTTCCCGACGATCCGTTGCTGTTCGAGAATCTCTGCGACGCGGGCGTCTATCTGCGGATCAAGACATACGCCAACGACCGCACCGTCGCCTATGCGGGACAGTCCGTCTCGCTGCTGTCGCGGTTCGACCAGCATCTGGTCGCGATGCTGTCGCTTGCGGCACCCCTGCGCGATGACGCGGGAGAGGTGGTCTTCACCGGCGATGCCGCGGCGCGCCTCGATGCCTATGGCAGGCTTGACGATGCCACTGCGCTCGCCGCGGCGGATGCCGGGCGGGTGCGGTTCTGGTACGCGCTGTGCGACGAGTATTTCCATACGGAACATCTGAACCTTGCCGAAGGTCTGTTGCAGCGCCGGATTGCCGCGCGCCTGTCATCGGCACCGTCCGGCATGTCGTCCGATATGGAGAACGCCAGGGCCGCTCCCGGCGCGATGCCCGATGACGTCCCGGATATCTGGATCAATGATTTTTCCGGGCTGAATGCGGAAGATGCCGCATTGCTCCGCCGCCTGCTCGGCGACGATCCCATGACCCTGCAGATGCTGGCCGGAAATGCCGCCTGAACCGGGAAACATCTGCGGCGTGCTGCTCGCCGGCGGCCAGTCGCGGCGCATGGGCGGCGGCGATAAATGCCTGATGGATCTCGGCGGGAAGACGCTGCTGCGGCGCATCGTCGAGACCGCCGCCCCGCAGGTCGGCCCGCTGGTGCTCAATACCAACAGCGATCTCGCGCTGTTCGCTTCCTACGACCTGCCCGTCGCGCCTGATGTGATTGACGGCTTTGCGGGACCGCTGGCTGGCGTGCTGACGGGCCTGGAATGGGCCCGGGCGCATGCGCCGGAATGCGACTGGGTGGCAAGCTTCGCCTGCGATGCGCCCTTTGCGCCGGCCGACCTGGTGGCGCGGCTGGTCGCGGCGGTCGAGGCGGCGGGCGCCGACATGGCCTGCGCGCAGTCGGGCGGGCGCGATCATCCGGTCTTCGCGCTCTGGCCCGTGCGCCTTGCGGGCGAACTGCGCCGGGCAGTGGTCGACGAGGGCGTGCGCAAGGTCGATATCTGGACCGGGCGCTACAAAATCGCCCGCGCGGACTTCGACACCGGCCGGGGCGATCCGTTTTTCAACATCAACCGGCCGGAAGATCTCGACGCCGCGGCCCGCTTGATGGGCAATGGCTGAAATGATCAACTAGGGCGATGACCGGCACTCCGACACCCACACCGCGCCTGCGCATCCTGCTCGGCCGCTCCATCGCCATCGGCCCGGGCAAGGCGGAACTGCTCGGCCTGATCGACAGGACGGGCTCGATCTCCGCGGCGGCCCGCGAAATGGGCATGTCCTACCGCCGCGCGTGGACACTGGTCGAAACCATGAACACCGCCTTTCGCGAACCGCTGGTCGCGGCAGCGACGGGCGGCAAGGGCGGCGGCGGCGCATCGGTGACGGCGTTCGGACACGAGGCGCTGAAGCGCTATCGCGCCATGGAAGAAAAGGCGGCGGCCAGCGTGACCGCCGAGATGAATGCGTTTACCGAAATGCTCGATCCCGATTATGTGGATGACGGGGAGTGAACGCGGCAAGACCGGAAAATCGGGGAAAAGCGACATGCAGTATTTCGTCTGGGGAATAGACCGGCCGGACAGCAAGGCGCAACGCATCGCCGTTATGGAACGTCACTGGGAATTCATTGCGCGCTACGACGATCGTCTGATCGCGCGGGGGCCGGTGCTCGACATGGCGGATCCTCAGAAGGTTCTGGGGTCCATCCATATCGTCGAGCTTGACGATGCCGCCGCCGCCCACAGTTTTGCCTATGACGAGCCCTTCGCGATGGACGGCGTCTTTGCCGAAATCGTTGTGATGCGGTTCAGGCTGGAACTCGGACGGACGCAATTCGTTTTCGATAGCATGCCCGACCATCCGCGGTTTTTCGTTCACTGTCCGGCAGCCCCCGGGGTTGACGCCGTGCCGGATGATATCGCGTCCGCGCATGAAGATTACTGCCGCGCATTCGATCCGCATTTCGTGTGCCGGGGGTCCCTGCTGACGGATGACGGCGCCTGGGCAGGCCGTGCCTTCTTCATTGAAATGCCGGACCGTGCGGCCGTGGAGGACTTTCTGGCTAACGACCCCTGCGCTGTCGCCGGGCTGTACGAGGCGCCCCGGGTCCACCGCTGGACCATGGGCGGCGCCGCCAATATCAGGGCCGCCGGACTGATGAAATAGCCCGCCGGGCAGCGATACTTGTACTAGTCCCCGGCGTTCCCGGAGACCCGCCAGACCACTCCGTCGCGCATTTCGCGGTCTTCCAGTTCCAGGCTGGTCGGCACCTCGTAGCGGATGACTTCCTGCAGGTTCTTTATCGGCAGGTACTTCCGGCCCGGATCGCCGATCAGGACCAGTGCGCCGGCTTTGGCCTCGCGCCGCAGGAAGGCTTCGATCTCCACCGCGGGGGATTGTTCGTAGAAAATATCGCCGGCGAGGATGACGTCGCAGCCGCTCGGCGTCTCCCGCATCAGGTAGTTATCGGTCGACGGAATCAGCGTGACGCCGTTCAGCGAAGCGTTCGCCTGCGCGGCGGCGACGGCCAGGGTGTCGATGTCGTTGGCAATGACCTCCATCGCGCCCGCCAGTGCAGCGGCGATACCGGATACCGCGCCGCCCGCGGCGAATTCGAGCACACGCCCGCCGCGCACGATGTCCGGGTTGTCGAGAACATAGCGCGCCAGCGCCTGGCCGCCCGGCCAGCAGAATGCCCAGAACGGCGGCGGGATGCCGATCTGCTGCAGCTCGGTTTCGGTCGCCTGCCAGATCGGCGTGATTTCGGTCGCGAGGCGCAGGGTGATTTCCGGCACCAGCGGCGGCGAGACGATTTCGGTATTGGCGGCGATGAACGCGGCGAAGCCTTCCCGATCCAGCGGCGGGGTATCAGACAAGCTGTTCGCCGATGATGCCCGCGAGCAGCAGCGAGCCGAACAGCCGGTTGGATTTGAATTTCGCGAGGCAGTCTTTCGCATTGTCGAGATCGGCGTCCGCCACCTGCCAGACAAGCTGTGCGAGGCCGGCGGCAAGGCCGATCCAGAAAGGCCAGCCGAGTCCCGCGAAATGGCCGGCGGCGGCGAAGAATCCGGTAGCGATGAAGTAAAACCCCATGAGCCACGGTTTCGACGTCAGCAGGCCGAGCGCGCGGGCGGACGATTTTACGCCCGCCGCCGGGTCGTCCGGCCGGTCCTGATAGGCGTAAATCGTGTCATAGCCGAGGGTCCAGAAGATGCCGCCCGCATACATAAGGAAAGCGGGCAGGGCGAGGCCGCCGGTCACGGCGGCCCAGCCGAGCAGCGCGCCCCAGTTGAAGGCGAGGCCGAGGACGAATTGCGGCCAGAACGTCACCCGCTTGGCGAGCGGATACAATGCCACCAGCGACAGCGAGGCGATGCCGGTCCAGATGGCGTAGGCATTGAACGAAAACAGGATGGCGGCGCTGACGGCTAGCTGGAAGACGAACCAGACAAACGCCTGGCGGACCGTCACCTCGCCCGCCGGCAGCGGCCGGTCGCGCGTGCGGGCAACCTGGGCGTCGAAATCCCGGTCGAGAATGTCGTTCCAGGTGCAGCCGCCGCCGCGCATCAGCATCGCACCGATGCCGAACAGGACGAACAGATACCAGGTGGATGTCAGGGGCGCGATGTCGCCCGAGGCGAGCGCGATCGCCCACCAGCACGGGAACAGCAGCAGCCACGTGCCGATCGGCCGGTCGAACCTCGACAACCGGATATAGGGCCGCACCCGGCCGGGCGTCAGCCGGTCGACCCAGCCGCCGCGCGGAATATCGCTGGGAGACATATCGTTCATGCCGTGGGTATAGCACACCGACCGGGTGCAGATGGAGACGGCAAAAGATCCCTTTTCGCACCGGTTTCGCGCCGGCCAACAAATCGTCCGCCCCCCTATTCGCAGCCGATCCATTTGTGCCAATATCCGTCCCATGAATGAGCACCAGAACGACAATCCGCGCAGCGCGACCAATGACAACCGGACCCGGCTTCGACTGTTCGTCGAATACGACCTGGAAGACGGCCACGCGGTGCCCGCGAACCCGGATCAGCACAATTACCTGCGCAAGGTCATGCGCCGGAAGGACGGCGACATGGTTGCGCTGTTCAACGGCCGTGACGGCGAATGGCTGGCGCGTATCGTTTACGAATCGAAATCGCGCTGCGCGCTGATCGTCGAACAGCACCTGCGGAAACAACGGGTTCCGCCCGACGTATGGTCTGTTTTCGCGCCGGTAAAGGCGACCCCGATGAACAACATCGCGCGGATGTCGACCGAGCTTGGCGTCGGGCGCATATGTCCTGTGCTGACCGAGCATACGGATGTCGCCCGGGTGAACACGGCGCGCCTGCGGGCGAACGCCGTCGAAGCCGCCGAACAGTCCACCCGGCTGAACGTGCCGATCGTAGATGAGCCGAGAAATCTGGCGCAATTGCTGCACCATTGGGACCCCGCGCGGCGCATCATCCTGTGCGCCGAAGCGGGCCGGGCCGAGCCGGTACCGGCGGCGTTGTCGCGGGTAAGGCCCGGCGGCGCGTGGGCGGTCATGACCGGCCCCGAAGGCGGGTTCAGTCAATCTGAACTTGACGGACTCGTGAAACTGCCTTTTGTTACGCCGGTCCGCCTCGGGCCGCGCATTCTGAGGGCAGACACGGCGGTGGCGGCGGTGCTCGTGTGCTGGCAAAACCATCTGGGCGACTGGTCTGACTGATCCTGTCAGGAACACAACGAAAGAACGGATGACTGGGGATGGCTGCACCACCGGCAGGTAAATCGGACCCGATAACCGATTTCCGGCAACTCGCCGAGCACCTTGAACAGGGATGCAAGCCCGTCGAAGACTGGCGGATCGGGACCGAACACGAAAAATTCGTCTTCAAGCTGGATACCCTTGAACCCGTTCCCTATGAGGGGCCGTGGGGCATCGGCAAATTCCTCGAAGGGCTTCAGCGGTTCGGCTGGCAGCCGGTCATGGAAAACGGCAATGCCATCGCGCTGACGAAGGGCGACTGCAATATATCGCTGGAACCCGGCGGGCAGCTCGAGCTGTCCGGCGCGCCGCTCGAAAATATCCACCAGACCTGCGACGAGGTGCATACCCATCTGGCGCAGGTCAAAGAGGTGGCCGGCGAGCTCGGTGTCGGGCTCATTGGCACCGGTTTTATCCCGAAATGGAAGCGCGACGAAATTCCGTGGATGCCCAAGGGGCGCTACAAGATCATGCGCAACTACATGCCCAAGAAGGGCGGTCTCGGTCTCGACATGATGCTCCGGTCCTGCACGGTGCAGGTCAATCTCGATTTCGGCTCCGAAGCCGACATGGTCGAAAAATTCCGCGTCTCCATGGCGCTGCAGCCGGTGGCGACGGCGCTGTTCGCGAACTCTCCCTTTACCGAGGGCAAACCGAATGGCTGGCAGTCGTTCCGCAGCCACATCTGGGAAGATACCGACCCCGACCGGTCCGGCGTGCTGCCGTTCGTGTTCGACGGGGATATGGGGTTCCAGCGTTACGTAGATTACGCGCTGGATGTGCCGATGTATTTCGTCTACCGCGACAGCCAGTATATCGATGTGTCGGGTCAGTCGTTCCGTGATTTCCTGAAAGGCGAACTCCCCGGCCTGCCGGGCGAGATCGCGACGATGAGCGACTGGGCGGATCATCTCACCACGATCTTCCCCGAAGTGCGGCTCAAGAAGTATCTGGAGATGCGCGGCGCCGACAGCGGCCCGTGGCGGCGTCTGTGTGCCTTGTCCGCCTTCTGGACCGGATTGCTCTACGACGCGGACAGCCAGAGCGCTGCATGGGACCTCGTGAAAAACTGGACGATCGAGGACCATCACTACCTGCGTCAGGCCGCGCCGAAGACCGCGATGGCGACGGACTTTCAGGGACGCACGATGTCGGACCTCGCGAAACAGGTGCTGGCGATCTCCGAGGCCGGGCTCAAACGCCGGGGTATCCCGGACAGCAGCGGCGACGATGAGAGCAGTTTTCTCGCGACGCTGCATGAAATCGCGGATCGCGGATATTCCCCGGCGGAGAAACAGCTCCGGAAATACGAGAACGAGTGGAATAAGAGCGTCGACCCCTTATATGTGGAATATGCGTATTGATTTCACGTCCCTGGTGACCGGCGCCATTATTTTCGGCGCATCGGCGACGTTTGCGGTCGCGCAGCAGCAGCCGACGCCGTTTCCCTGGGAAAAAAACGAGGACAGGTTTTTCGGGCGGACGGCGCCGAAGATCGTCAATCCGATCGACAAGCGCATTGAAGACGGGCTGAAGTCGATGGGCCTGCCGGGCCAGCCGAAGCTCGATACCACGCAGGATGCGCAGCCGCTTGCCGAACCGCCGGGTCTGTCGCAAACGATCATGCCGAGAATGGACACGAACCGCGACGGCGAGGTAAGCCGCCAGGAATACATGCTGTCGCGCCAGCGGCCCGGCGTGGCGGGCAGCCAGGGCACGGCAAGCCATGTCCGCCGATATGAGCGGCTGGATTCACGGTTCCGCGCCGCCGACCGGAACGGGGACGGCAAACTGTCCGGCCCCGAAATCGATGCGATGAAGGGCCGGCGTTTCTAGGCACCAGCGCCCCCGGCTTACGCCGCTGTACCGCCGACCGTCAGGTTCTCGATCATCAGTGTCGGCTGGCCGACGCCGACCGGCACGCCCTGTCCGTCCTTGCCGCATGTCCCGACGCCCGGATCCAGTTTCATGTCGTTGCCGATCATCCTGACCCGGGTCAGCACGTCCGGCCCGTTGCCGATCAGGGTCGCCCCCTTGACCGGCGCGCCGATCTTGCCGTCCTCGATCAGATAGGCTTCCGAGGCGGAGAACACGAACTTGCCCGACGTGATATCGACCTGGCCGCCGCCGAAATTGACCGCATAGAGGCCCTTTTTCACCGATTTCAGGATCTCTTCCGGGTCCTTGTCACCCGAATGCATGTAGGTATTCGTCATCCGGGGCATCGGCGCGTGGGCGAAGCTTTCGCGCCGGCCATTGCCGGTGGGCGCCATGCCCATCAGCCGGGCATTCAGGCGATCCTGCATGTAGCCGGTCAGAATGCCGTCCTCGATCAGCACCGTACTCGACGACGGGGTGCCTTCGTCGTCGATGGCGAGCGATCCGCGGCGGTCGTTCAGTGTGCCGTCATCGACGACGGTGACGCCGGGCGCCGCGACGCGTTCGCCCATCAAACCCGAGAAAGCGCTGGTTTTCTTGCGATTGAAATCGCCCTCAAGCCCATGGCCGATGGCTTCGTGCAGCAGAATGCCGGGCCAGCCGGGGCCGAGCACGACGTCCATTTCCCCTGCCGGGGCAGGGACCGAGTCGAGATTCACCAGCGCCTGGCGATAGGCCTCGTCGATCTGCGCCTGCCATGCGTCGGGCTCTATATAGGAAGCGTAGCCGGTGCGGCCGCCGGTACCGTGGCTGCCCGCTTCCATGCGGTCGCCGTCGGCGCAGACGACCGACACATTGACCCGGACCAGCGGGCGGATGTCGCCCCGGCGGTCGCCGTCGGCGCGGATGATCTGTACCGCCTGCCATTCACCGGTGATCGATGCGGAGAACTGTACGACCCGCGGGTCGAGCGCGCGGGCATAGGCGTTCATGTCTTCCAGAAGTTTGACCTTCTGCGCGAACTCGAATTCGCCGAGGGGATTGGTATCCGTGTACAGCGTGGCATTGGTCCGCTGCGGCGAGATGTCGATCGTGCCGTCATGTCCGGCGCGCACCGCGCTGACGGTTTCCGCGGCGCGCTTTATCGCGGCTTCCGAAAGCTCGGACGCATGGGCATATCCGGTCGCTTCGCCGGAGACGCTTCTGAGACCGAAGCCCTGCGTTGTGTCGAAAGAGGCGCTTTTCAGTCGTCCGTCGTCGAAACCGAGTCCTTCCGACTGGCAATATTCGAGGAACAGCTCGCCGTCATCCGCGCCATCAAGGGCGGCGGCGACCTCCGATTCGATTCGGGCTCGGTCCATCCCCGTGCGGTCGAAGAACAATTCGTCTGTGCTGCTGGTATCGGTCATATCGGGCTTTCGGTGCGGTTGAACCGTCAATATGGGGTCTTACGCCCGTTGCGTCACCCCCCAAGACCCGATCGACGGATTCGGCGCCAAACCGCCGGATTTCAGGCAAATTCTGCGACATTAGGTCGCGAGAACCGCCGGCTGCCCGGTTTTGGTCAGTTCGGGGTCCCAAAATCGCCGGTTTTCCGCCGCTGGCGCTCTGGGGCCTGAACGGGAGAGAGCGGCCATGCGACAATGCGACCATCTTGTTAAACCCTTGTGCGATAGGGTAGTTAACGCCCGTCGGATGGGGCTCTGATTACCTCTCACAAGGTGAAGCCGCATACGACTCTGTCGTGTGCGTTAACCATGTGTTAACACTGTACAGGCAGATCAGAGACTTGCACGACCGCCGAACTCATCAGAACGGATCTTATATGATGCCGATTTCAGCTAGAATTTTCCGCTTCCTCCTGATGCTTGGAACGCTGGCTCTGCCGGGCGCCGCGCTCGCAGCGCAGCCGCATCCATGGCAGACCAATTTCCAGGAAGCCGCCACGCCCCTGATGGAGCAGATCACGAGCTTTCATAACCTGCTGCTCGTCATCATCACCGTCATCACCATTTTTGTCTTGTTCCTGCTGATCTGGGTGGTCCTCAAGTTCAACGCGCGAGCGAACCCGAACCCGAGCAAAACCACGCACAACACAGCGATCGAAGTCCTTTGGACCGTCATCCCTGTTGTCATATTGGTGGTGATTGCGGTGCCGTCTTTCAAGCTCCTTTATTATTCCGACACCATTCCCGAAGCGGACATGACCATCAAGGCGACCGGCCATCAGTGGTACTGGTCCTATGAATATTCCGACCATGGCAAGTTCACGTTCGATGCGAACATGGTGGCCGACGAAGACCTGAAACCGGGCCAGCCCCGTCTGCTCGAAACAGACAACCGGATTGTGGTGCCCGTTGATTCTGTCATTCGCGTCCAGGTAACGGCGGGCGACGTGCTGCATTCCTGGGCGATGCCGTCATTTGGCGTAAAAATCGACGCGATCCCCGGTCGTCTGAATGAAACCTGGTTCGGGCCGGTCAAGCGGGAAGGCGTTTATTACGGGCAGTGCTCGGAACTGTGCGGGACGCGTCACGGCTTCATGCCCATCGCGGTCGAAGTCGTCTCGAAAGAGAAATTCGATGCCTGGGTTGAAAAGGCGAAGAAGGAATTCGCCGCCAATGACGACGGGCCGGCTATCCGCATGCTTGCTCAGAACGAAACGAAATAGGGTCGAGGGAGATCACCATGGCTGACGCACACGCAACCCACGATCATCACGACCACCATCCCACGGGCTGGCGGCGTTACGTATATTCCACCAACCATAAAGACATCGGCACGATGTACCTCATCTTCGCAATCGTTGCGGGGGTGATTGGCGGCGCGATGTCCGTGATCTTCCGGATCGAACTCGCTTCCCCCGGCGACGGGCTTCTCGGCGGCGACCACAATATGTACAACGTGCTTGTGACCGCTCACGGCCTTATCATGATCTTCTTCATGGTGATGCCGGCCATGATCGGCGGTTTCGGCAACTGGATTGTCCCGCTGATGATCGGAGCGCCCGACATGGCGTTCCCGCGGATGAACAATATCAGCTTCTGGCTCCTTGTCCCGGCATTCCTGCTGCTGCTTGCCTCGCCGTTTGTCGGCGGCGCGCCCGGCGGCACCGGCGTCGGCGGCGGCTGGACGATCTATCCGCCGCTGTCATCGAAGACCGGTCAGCCCGGACCCGCGATGGACCTTGCCATCCTGGCGCTTCATCTCGCCGGTGCATCCTCCATTCTCGGTGCTGCCAACTTCATCACGACCATCTTCAACATGCGCGCGCCGGGGATGACCCTGCACAAGATGCCGCTGTTCGTCTGGTCGATCCTGGTTACCGCCTTCCTGCTTCTGCTGTCGCTGCCGGTGCTTGCGGGCGCCATCACGATGCTGCTGACGGACCGGAACTTCGGCACCGCGTTCTTCGAAGCGTCCCAGGGCGGCGATCCGGTCCTGTTCCAGCACCTGTTCTGGTTCTTCGGACATCCTGAAGTGTACATCCTGATCCTGCCCGGCTTCGGCATTATCAGCCAGATCGTATCCACGTTCTCGCGCAAGCCCGTGTTCGGCTATCTGGGCATGGCCTATGCCATGGTCTCGATCGGCGTCGTCGGCTTTATCGTGTGGGCGCATCACATGTTCACGGTGGGGATGAGCGTCGATACCAAGGCGTATTTCACGGCAGCGACCATGGTCATCGCCGTGCCAACGGGTATCAAGATCTTCAGCTGGATTGCCACGATGTGGGGCGGATCGCTCCGTTTCACCACGCCGATGATCTGGTCGATCGGGTTCATCTTCCTGTTCACGGTCGGCGGCGTCACGGGCGTCGTGCTGGCGAATGCGGGCGTCGATCACTCGATGCACGACACCTACTACGTGGTTGCGCATTTCCACTATGTGCTGTCGCTCGGCGCCGTGTTCGCGATCTTTGCGGGCTTCTATTACTGGTTCCCCAAGATGAGCGGACGGATGCTCAGCGAGTTCTGGGGCAAGGTTCATTTCTGGGTGACCTTCGTCGGCGTCAATGTCACGTTCTTCCCGATGCATTTCGTCGGCCTGGCGGGCATGCCGCGCCGTATTCCGGATTATCCGGATGCCTATGCGGGCTGGAACATGATTGCGAGCTACGGCTCCTATATCAGCGCTTTCGGTGTGCTCATCTTCCTGTTCGTCGTGTTCAAGGCGTTGCTGTCGGGCGAGAAGGCCGCCGGCAATCCCTGGGGCGAAGGGGCCGATACGCTCGAATGGACCCTGCCGTCTCCGCCGGACTTCCATTCGTTCGACGAACTGCCCGTAATCAAGGATGAAGGCGCCCACTAGGGCGCCCATTAGGGGCAGAGATGACTGACCGGCCAATCAACGCGACCGGCGGCGCAACCGCCGTATCCCCACCGCTGCGCGATGCAGCGGTGAAGGATTTCATCGCGCTGTTGAAGCCGCGTGTCATGTCGCTGGTTGTGTTTTCCGGGTTTGCCGGCCTGATGGTCGCGCCGGGAAGCATTCATCCGGTGATCGCGGCAATCGCGGTGCTGTGCATCGCCGTTGCGACGGGGGCTTCCGGGGCCATCAATATGTGGTTCGAACGCGACCTCGATGCGAAAATGCGGCGGACCAAAAGCCGCCCGTTGCCGGCCGGCCGGATGCTGCCCGAAACGGCCCTGGAATTCGGTTGCGTCCTCGGGGCGGGATCGGTGATGGTCATGGGGCTCGGCGTGAACTGGGTGGCAGGCGCCTTGCTGGCGCTCGCGATCGGGTTCTACGTCTTCGTGTATACGATCTGGCTGAAGCCGCGTACCCCGCAGAATATCGTGATCGGCGGCGCCGCCGGTGCGTTCCCGCCGATGATCGGGTGGGCGGCCGTCACCGGCGATGTCAGCCTCGGCAGTATCGCCCTATTTGCGCTGATATTCATGTGGACACCGCCGCATTTCTGGGCGCTTGCGCTGTATAAATGCGAGGATTACGAGGCCGCGGGTATTCCCATGCTGCCGGTCGTCGCCGGCGTGCGGGAAACCAAGAAACAAATCCTGCTCTATACCGTATTGCTGCTGCCGGTCTCTCTCATCCCGTGGATGATCGGCACGGCGAGCATTGCCTGGGGCGCGTTGGCGGCTGCTCTCGGCATCGCCTTTATCGTTCTCGCCGTACAGGTCTGGAAAGACCCGTCGACCAGGGCCGCGCGCAAGATGTTCCGGTTTTCGTTATGGTATCTGTTCGCGCTCTTCGGCGCGCTCGTCATCGACAATATCGCGGTCCGACTGCTTGGGCTGACAACAGGAGCATGACGGACGTGGCAAAGAAACCCGATGACGCCCAGCGCAGACAGCGTAGCCGCAATATTGCGCTGGCCGTGGCGATCTTTGCGTTGGCAGGCTTGTTCTATGTGTTGTCCATCGTCCGCATGTCCGGCGGGAGCGCAGGCTGATATGGCGCGTTCCCTCGCATTCCGGAACCGGCGTCTCGCACTGATTTCCTTCACCGTGGCCATCGGCATGGTGGGGGCATCCTATGCGGCTGTCCCGCTTTACGAGATTTTCTGCCAGGTCACGGGCTATGGCGGAACCACCCAGGTCGCGGAGAGCGCGCCGGCCCGGGTACTGGAACGCAAGATGACCATTCGCTTCAACGCCGATGTCGGCAAGGCAATGCCGTGGCGGTTTGCGCCGGCACAGGACAAGGTCGAGGTCAGCGTCGGCGAACAGGGGCTTGCGTTCTATCGCGCGAAAAACCTGTCGGGCCGCACTATCACGGGCACGGCGACATTCAATGTCACTCCGGCAAAGGCAGGCCAGTATTTCAACAAGGTTGCCTGTTTCTGCTTTACCGAGCAGGAACTGAAACCCGGCGCCGAAGTGGACATGCCGGTGACGTTCTTTGTCGATCCCGAAATCGCGAACGACCCGAACCTGAACGAAGTTACGACGATCACGCTTAGCTATACTTTTTTCGAGACGGAGCCAGATCCCGACCGCACCGTGCGGAAGGTGACGGCGTCCGGAAACACAGACGGTTAAACAACGGAGCGGCAGCATCATGGTCCCGCCATCAGACTCAGGCACCAGCGCCTCAGACTACGACTATCACGGCAACAAGCACCCTTATCACCTCGTTGATCCGAGCCCGTGGCCATTTGTGGGCTCGATGTCGGCGATGGTCATGATGATCGGCGCTGTCCTGTATATGCAGGACATTGCAAGCTGGGTCTTTATCCTCGGCCTGGTCGGTGTGCTCGGCACCATGGCCGGCTGGTTCTGGGAAGTGATCAAGGAAGCAGAGTATCGCGGTTTTCATAACCCGGTCGTCCAGGTCAGCATGCGCTACGGCATGGTGCTCTTCATCGCCTCCGAAGTGATGTTCTTCGTTGCGTGGTTCTGGGCGTATTTCAACGCCTCGCTCTTCCCGACGGTTCAGATCGAGGGCCAGTGGCCGCCGCCCGGCGTGCAGACCTTCGATACGTGGGACCTTCCCTTCCTCAACACGCTTATCCTGCTGACGTCCGGCATCACGGTGACCTGGGCGCATCACGCGCTTAAGGAAGGCAACCGGAAGCATTTCCTGCAGGGGCTGCTTCTGACCATCTTCCTCGGCATCTGCTTTACCTGCGTTCAGGCGTACGAATACAGCCACGCGGCGTTCGGTTTCCGGGACGGCATCTATTCGTCCACGTTCTACATGGCGACCGGTTTCCATGGCTTCCATGTCCTGGTGGGGACCATCTTCCTCCTCGTCTGCTACTTCCGCGGACGGGCGGGGCACTTCAAGCCCGATCATCATTTCGGGTTCGAGGCGGCCGCCTGGTACTGGCATTTCGTTGACGTGGTATGGCTCTTCCTGTTCGTCAGCATTTACTGGTGGGGACGCTGATCCCAGATCGAGAGAATGGCCGGCGGGGCGCACACAGGGTGCCCCGCCGTTTTTCTATATGACAGAGCCCCGGACCTGGCCGCGCCTCTCGCCCATGAGCACTGGCCTCGCCTGCAAATGCCCGCGCTGCGGAAAAGGCCGGTTGTTCAACGGCCTTCTTGAAATCCGGGACACCTGTTCCCATTGCGGCCTTGATCTCACACCGCACGATACCGGCGATGGCGGGGCCGTGTTCGTCATCATGTTCCTGGGCGCGGTTACGGTTATTCTCGCACTCTGGATGGAAGCGGCCCTGGAGCCGCCGATCTGGGTCCATCTCCTCGTGTGGATCCCCGTGATCAGCATTATGTCTATCGTGCTTCTCCGGCCGTTCAAGGCCATCCTGGTCGGCCTGCACTACAAGAACCTCCGCCATAAGTACGAACGCGGCGATGACGTCTGACCGCCCGCGGTTCCGGGTGAGCCTGTGGATGACCGTCTTCGCGGTCCCGAGCCTGGTGATACTGGTCGGGCTCGGCGTGTGGCAGTTGCAGCGTCTCGAATGGAAAGAAAACCTGATCGCGGACCGTCTTGAACGGATGTCCGCGCCCGCGGTCGAGTTGCGGGCCGTACCCGATGCAGGATGGCGGGCTTTTGAATTGCGGGCGGTGCGGACGCGCGGGGTTTATGTCCACGAAAAATCGCTGGAAATCACGAGCCGCACCAATAACGGCCGGCCGGGTGTCCACGTGATAACGCCGCTCGTCCTGTCGGACGGATCGGGCACAGTGCTGGTCAATCGTGGCTGGGCGCCGCCTGTCCGGGAGCGAAATCCCGCAGAGTTCCGGCGTCCTGACGGGGTCGTGCTGGTAGAGGGGTTCCTGCGTGCAGGGGCAAAGACCAGCGCGTGGGTGCCGGAGAACGAACCCGCCAAGGATATCTGGTTCTACGCCGATGCGCCCGCGATGGCGCAAGCCCGCGGTTTGGACAATGTTAAGCCATATCTCGTCGAACTCGCGCCCGGTGCGGCGGCGGGGGGTGTGTATCCCATCCCCGGGCAGACCATCACGGCGGTGCGCAACAATCATCTGCAATACGCTGTGACCTGGTTCGGCCTTGCCGCCACGCTGGTGGTGATCTACGTCATCTTTCAGATACGTCGCCGCGATTAGGGAAAATCCATTGTCCGCCTATCAGGAACTCGAAAAACGCTTCAAGCGCATGGCCGCCCTCGGGGAGGCCGCGGGCATGCTGCATTGGGACATGTCGGTCCTGATGCCGTCGGGTGGAACAGCATCGCGCGTAGAGCAGTTGTCGGCCCTGAAACTGACGACCCATGAAATGAAAACCGATCCGCGCCTCGCGGAATTGCTGGATGAAGCCGAGGCAGACGCACCAGCGGAGTCATGGCAGGCCGCCAACCTGCGCGAGATGCGTCGCAGCTGGATTCATGCGAACGCCGTGGATGCCGACCTCGTCGATGCCGCGACGCGGGCATGCTCGGCCTGCGAAATGGTCTGGCGCGAAGCCCGTCCCGCAAACGACTATGCCCGCGTGCTGCCTTATCTGGAAGAAGTGCTGAATCTCAGCCGCCAGGAGGCCGCCGCGAAGGCCGCCGCGCTCGGCCGGTCGCCTTACGAGGCGCTGCTGGACCAGTACGAGCCCGATGGCAGTACGGCGCGGATAGATGCCCTGTTTGCGGATTTGTCGGCCTTCCTGCCCGATTTTCTGGAAACCGCCCTGTCGCGCCAGGCGGCACGGGGCGTCGGCAAACTGCCGGAAGGCCCGTTTCCCGCGGAAAAACAGCGCGGTCTCGGCGAACGGCTGATGCGCACCCTGGGATTCGATTTCGAGGCCGGGCGGCTGGATGTCAGCCTGCACCCGTTCTGCGGCGGCGTGCCGGGCGATGTGCGTATCACGACGCGCTACACCGAGGACGATTTTACCCAGAGCCTGATGGGTGTGCTCCACGAAACCGGTCATGCGCTGTATGAAATGGGCCTGCCCGATGACTGGCGCTACCAGCCGGTCGGCGCCGCCCGCGGCATGGCCCTGCATGAGAGCCAGTCCCTGCTGATAGAGATGCAGGCCTGCCGCAGCCGGGAGTACCTCGAATTCGCCGCCCCGCTGATGCGCGAAACCTTCGATGGCGCCGGGCCGGTTTGGGAGGCCGATAATCTGTACCGGCTGTATACCCGGGTCGATCGCAGCTTTATCCGCGTGGACGCGGACGAGGTGACCTATCCGGCCCATGTCATCCTGCGCTACCGGCTGGAAAGCGCACTGATCGCCGGTGATCTGAAACTTGCCGACCTGCCCGGCGCCTGGAATGACGGCATGGAAGAACTGCTCGGTATCCGCCCGCCGGAAGACCGGCTCGGCTGCCTGCAGGATATTCACTGGTACGACGGCGCCTGGGGCTATTTCCCGACCTATACGATGGGCGCGATGGCGGCGGCGCAGTTATTCGCCGCGGCGAAGGAGGCCCGGCCCGAAATACCGGAAGGTATCTCGAAGGGCGATTTCGCACCGCTGGTCGGGTGGATGAGGGAAAATCTGCATTCAAAGGCGTCGTCGGGATCGACGGACGAACTGATGCAGGCCGCGACGGGCAGGCCGCTCGGTACGGAAGCATTCAAGGCGCATCTGCAGGCGCGCTACGGCTGACCCCGAAATGTCATATCGGGCTGCTATCAAGACCGCCATGAGGTTACGCTGCGCTGTCCTTGTTCTCGCCCTCCTGGGGGCCGGTTGTGCCGGCACCGCAGAACAATCCCTGTCCCTGTCACGGTCCCAGACCCCGGCACTGACACGCATCGCCTTCGGGTCCTGTGCGGACCAGAACCGGCCGCAGCCGATCTGGGGGTCGGTGCTGGCCTACCAGCCGCAGGCATTTCTGTTTCTTGGCGACAACGTATATGGCGATGTTTCGTCTTCCGCGATGACGGAACTCAAGGCTGCATATGAAAAAGCGCGGAGTATCCCGGGAATATCGAAACTTCGGGCGCAGACCCGCGTACTGGCGACGTGGGACGATCACGATTACGGATTGAACGACGGTGGCGCCGGATTTCCTTTCCGGACACAGGCGAAGGCGCTGTTCCTGGACCACTGGCAGGTGCCGGCGGATGATGAGCGGCGCACCCGTCCCGGTATCTATTTTTCCCGTCTCGAGGGGCCGCCGGGCCGCCGCGTACAGATCATCATGCTCGATACGCGCAGTTTCCGGTCCGATCTTGTTTCGACCGGCAAGCGCCGTCCGAAATATGCGCCGGACCCGGATCCCCGTAAAACGCTTCTCGGCGCGGAACAGTGGGAATGGCTCAGGTCGGAACTCGGGAAACCGGCCGACATCAGGCTGCTCGTGTCCTCGATCCAGGTTCTTGCGGATGGCCATGGCTGGGAGCGGTGGGGGAACCTGCCGGCGGAGCGTCAGAGACTTTTCGCTCTTCTGCGAGACACCCGCGCCACCGGGGTGGTCCTGCTTTCCGGAGACAGGCATTTCGGCGCGATTTATGCCCGGAAATCGGCCGTTTCCTACCCGCTTTACGAAATAACCTCCAGTTCGCTCAACCGTCCCTGGCGGGATGCGGATGAAAAAGGGCCGCACCAGACCGTGGCCGCGCTCGGAACCGAAAACTTCGGGACGATCGACATCGACTGGACGAACAGGACCGTTCTGCTCGCCCTCCGCGACATCGCCGGCCGGATTGTCCGACGCCAGGCCGTCAGGATTAACGATCTCGCCGGCTGATTTCCCGTATTCCCGTTTGACTTGCCCGCTTGCCGGACTAAATTCCGCGCGTTCATAAGGATTTGCCCGTGAAATACGTATCGACCCGCGGCGAGGCGCCTGTTCTCGCCTTTGACGATGTTCTTCTCGCCGGCCTGGCGTCGGATGGCGGACTGTATGTGCCGGAAGAATGGCCCCGGTTCTCGCAGGAAGAACTCTCATCCATGGCCGGGATGTCCTATGCGGAAATCGCCTACCAGGTCATCCGGCCCTTCGTCGGCGGTACCATCGCGGATACCGATCTGGCGCATATGATCGACGAGACCTATGCCGGTTTCGGTCATGCCGCGGTTGCGCCGCTCAGACAGATCGGCTCCAACGACTGGCTGATGGAGCTGTTTCAGGGGCCGACGCTGGCGTTCAAGGATTTCGCCCTGCAGCTGGTCGGGCGCATGTTCGCCCACGTGCTGGCGGCCCGCGGAGAGCGGGTGACCATCGTCGGCGCGACGTCCGGCGATACCGGTTCTGCCGCGATAGAAGCCTGCCGCAACCGCGAAAACATCGACATTTTCATCCTGTTTCCCGAAGGCCGGGTATCGCCTGTACAGCAGCGCCAGATGACCACGGTGGACAGTGCCAATGTCCATTCGATCGCTGTTGCCGGCACGTTCGACGACTGCCAGGACCTCGTAAAGGCGATGTTCAACGACGCACAATTCCGCAAGGCGCAGAACCTGTCGGCGGTGAACTCGATCAACTGGGCCCGGGTAATGGCGCAGATCGTCTATTACGTGGTCGCCGCCGTTCGTCTCGGCGCCCCGGCGCGTCATGTAAGCTTTGCGGTACCGACCGGTAATTTCGGCAATGTGTTCGCCGGCTGGGGAGCGTGGAAATGCGGCCTGCCGATAGACCGGCTGGTCGTCGGCACCAACAGCAACGATATCCTTTTCCGGTTTTTCGAAACCGGCGAGATGAAAATGGCCGGGGTGGAACCCACCCTGTCGCCCAGCATGGATATCCAGGTGTCCAGCAACTTCGAACGCCTGCTGTTCGATATGCTGGATGGCGACGGCGCGGCGGTGCGGGACTGGATCGCCGATTTCCGGAAATCCGGCTCGATGCAGGTCGACGATGTCCGCCTTGCAGCCGCCCGCGATAAGATTTCAGCCTCCCGGCTGGACGACGAGGGCACGCGTCGCGTGATCCGCGAGATGTACGCGACCACTGGAGAACTGCTTGATCCGCATAGCGCGATCGGCGTCGATGCCGGTCGCAGGTGTCGGGGCGACGCGGCGGTGCCGATGGTCGCGCTGGCGACGGCACACCCCGCCAAGTTCCCGGACGCCGTCAAAGAGGCAACCGGCATTCATCCGGACCTGCCCGAACGGATGAGCGATCTGTTCGAGCGTGACGAGAAGTTCGAGAGGCTGCCCAACGATATTTCCGCCGTGCAGGATTTTGTCCGCCACGCGGTCGAAGCCCGTTCATGACGATCAACCAGGCAACCCTTCCGGGCGGCATGCGGCTTGTCACCGACAGGATGGATTCCGTCGAAAGCATTTCTCTCGGCGTCTGGGTCAATGCCGGCGCGCGCAATGAATCGGCGGATATCAACGGCGTTTCGCACCTCCTCGAACATATGGCGTTCAAGGGCACGGCACGCCGCTCCGCATTGGATATCGCGGTCGAGATCGAAAATGTCGGCGGTCACCTCAACGCCTATACGTCTCGGGAATCCACTGTTTACTACGCAACCGTGCTCAAGGAGGATGCGGCGCTCGCACTCGATATCGTGTCCGACATTCTCCTGAATTCGACCTTTGCAGATGAAGAGCTGGCGCGCGAACGCGCGGTCGTTCTGCAGGAAATCGGTCAGGCGAACGATACGCCCGACGACATTATCTTCGATACGTTCCAGGAAACCGCCTATCCGGACCAGCCGCTCGGCCGGGCGATCCTGGGGACGGCGGACATTGTAAGCACGATGCCGCGCGACACGCTCAAAGGGTATATCGACGCCCAGTACGGCAGCGACCGGATGATCCTGTCCGCCGCCGGAAACCTGGACCATGACACGCTGGCGGGTCTCGCCGAAAAAGCGTTCGGCGGCGTCAGGGCCTCTCGGGCAGAGGCGCCGCAGCCCGGCGTGTACATTGGCGGAGACAGCCGGGAGATCCGCGATCTCGAACAGGCGCATCTGGTGATGGGCTTCGAGGGCGTCGGCTACGGTGACGATGATTATTATGCACTCGCCGTCCTTTCGACCGCGCTCGGCGGCGGGATGTCTTCGCGGCTGTTCCAGGAGGTCCGCGAAAAGCGGGGGCTGGTCTATTCGATCTACACGTTTTCATCCGCCTATCAGGACGGCGGATTGTTCGGCCTGTATGCAGGGACGGGCGAGGCGGAGGTTGCCGAACTGGTCTCCGTGGTCTGCGACGAGCTGCGCCGTGCCGCGGCGGACACCATGGCGGAGGACGAGGTCGCCCGCTCGCGGGCCCAGATCAAGGCCGGCATTCTGATGTCCCTGGAAAGCACGTCGTCCCGGGCCGAGCGGATCGCTCGCCATCTGCAGGTTTACGACCGTGTCATCCCGGTGGATGAAATCGCCCGCCGGATCAATTCGGTCACTGCGGAAGACGTCCGCCGGGTGGCAGAACGTTTGCTGACCTCGAACCCGACTCTGACGGCGCTTGGTCCGGTCGGCGGCCTTCAGGATTACGATACCGTCAAAGCGCGGCTGATTTCGTAAATCACCCTTGCCAGGCGGTGCCGACGACTAGGCGTGTCCGGCGTCGCCTGACAGCATCGACACGTCGATTCCGAGTTTGGCCAGCGCGCCCTGCCAGACCGCCTGCGGGTCCGAATTGAAGACAAGGGTATCGTCGGCCGGCACCGACAGCCATCCATTGGCCTGAATTTCCGAATCGAGCTGTCCCGGACCCCAGCCGGCATAGCCGAGAGCCAGCAGGCTGTTGCGCGGACCGTCGCCTTCTGCGATGTCGCGCAGAATGTCGGTCGTGGCGGTCATGGCGATCGTTTCGTCAATGACCATGGTAGCGTCCTGAATGTAATCGGCGGAATGCAGCACGAAGCCGCGCCCGGATTCCACCGGACCGCCGAAATGGACGCGGATATCGTTTCCGCGGGGTGAGGCGGACAGGCCGAGCTGATCGAGAAGGTCCGGAAAATCGATGTTCTCCATCACCTTGTTGACGACAAGGCCCATTGCCCCGTCTTCGGTATGGGCGCACATGTAGATGACCGTCTTGGCGAATCTTTCGTCAAGCATCTGGGGCATGGCGACCAGAAGCTGGCCGGCAAGATAACCGTCATCGTTTTTCATGTTGTCCGAGCTGTCCGTCATGGTGCACCTGTATCTTCGTTCTGTCCTGAATGCGGCGGAATGCCCCGGTTTCCGCCCTGGCAGCGCTCTACACGCAAAGTTTATGAAGCGGGTCCAAACTTTGAACCCCGTGTGCTGTCCAGAGTGTTACCTTGCCATATATTATAGGCCAAGTTGCAGTAAGGAGTGAATGCCAACATGCGAATTGCGAAGCGTAATCTGATACCGCGCTGCCACGCTGCCCTGACGGCAGTGGTGCTGGCCCTGGCGGGGGCGACACTTTTCGCGGCCCCGTCGTCCGGCGCGACGTCGGAGTGGTTCGAACATGAACATGGCGCGGTCCGGCTGATTTCGGCCAATGAAGGGCCAGGCAGCGGGCAGACGATCGATCTTGGCCTGCAGTTTCGGATGAAACCGGGCTGGAAGGTCTACTGGCGCTCCCCGGGAGATGCCGGGTTCCCGCCGGAGATAAGCTGGGTCGGGTCTTCCAATCTTGCCGGCGCGACGATGTCCTGGCCGGCGCCCACGCGGTTTTCCGTCCTCGGTCTGGAAACCCTCGGCTATACCGAAGAGGTGGTCTTTCCGGTCAGCGCCGAGGTCTTCGAGCGCGGCAAGACGGTCGATCTTGCTGCACGGGTCCGGTTTCTGACCTGTGACGATATCTGCGTGCCGTATGAGACGAATTTCAGGCTCACCCTGCCGGCGGGGCGCGATCAGAACACCGTGGAGTCCGGCGTCATCGCCGCGTGGCAGTCCCGCGTGCCGCTGGATACGAACCGGCCGGGCGTATCCGCACCGCTCGCGATCGAGCGCGCCGAAATAGCAGGCAGCGGAGCAGAGCAGGCGCTTGTCGTCCGGATTACGGGCAGGGAGGCGCTGGCGGCGCCCGACCTGTTTGTCGAAGGGCCCGTCGATTACGGCTTCAAAAAGCCCGTCGTCCAGATCGCCTCGGCCGGCAATGAAGCCCTGATGCGGATCGGCATCCAGGCGCCGAAACGGCCGGATGCGCGGCTCGCCGGTGAAACCGTCACGCTGACGCTGGTCGATGGCAAACGCGCTATAGAACGCAAGGTGAAGCTGGTGCCCGCATCGTCCACCGCGGCGGCGTTCCCGGGTGCCGCCGCCGGTTCGGAGGGGGGTGGTACAGGCTACGGCTTCCTCGCCATCCTCGGGCTGGCCCTGCTCGGCGGCTTGATCCTCAACCTCATGCCCTGCGTGTTACCCGTCCTGTCGATCAAATTGCTCGCCGTCGTCAGCCACGGCGGCGAGGCGCCGGCCCGCATACGCGCGGGCTTTCTTGCCTCGTCGGCGGGGATCATTGCCTGTTTCCTGCTGCTGGGCACCGTGGCGGTGGGACTCCAGAGCGCCGGGCTCGCCGCGGGCTGGGGAATCCAGTTTCAGCAACCCGCTTTCCTGGCGTTCATGATCGCGATCATCACGTTGTTTGCGTGCAACATGTGGGGGCTATTCGAAATCCGCCTGCCGGGCGCGGTGGCGGATGCCGCCGTAAATTCCGGCAATCGCGGCGGTTTGGGGGGGCATTTCCTGACCGGCGCGTTTGCGACCCTGCTGGCGACGCCCTGCACTGCGCCATTCCTCGGCACAGCCGTCGGGTTCGCCCTGTCGCGCGGCCCGATGGAAATCTACGCGGTATTTCTTGCCCTCGGGATCGGCCTCGCCGCGCCGTGGATCGTCGTCGCAGCTTTCCCGGTCCTGGCGAACCGGCTGCCGAAGCCCGGTCAGTGGATGATCACCCTCAAACGTGTCCTGTCGATTGCTCTTATCGGCACCGCGCTGTGGCTTCTCAGCGTGCTCTGGTTCCAGGTCGGCAGCGCGGCGACCGGGATTATCGCGATGCTGATGGTCGTAATGGCTTTTTCGGTCTGGCAGTATCGCCACCTTGGTGAACGGGCGCGTTTCGCCACCTGGATCGTCGTCGGTCTTTTGACGGCGATCTCGATGATCGGCGCGGGCAGCTTTAACGGCGAAGCTCCCGGGCGCTCTATCGCCGCAGGCGAAAACGGCACGACGTGGCGCAAATTCGACCTCGCCGATTTGCAGATGGAGGTTGCGCAGGGCAATACAGTATTCGTCGATGTTACCGCGGACTGGTGCCTGACATGCCAGGTGAACAAATCGCTGGTGCTCAACCGGGGACGCGTCGCCGAGATTCTCGGCGAAGGCCGGGTTATCGCCATGAAGGCCGACTGGACCAGGCCGGATGACGTCATCTCCGCCTATCTCAAGAGTTTCGGCAGGTATGGCATACCCTTCAATGTGGTTTACGGTCCCGCCGTTCCGCAGGGCTTGCCGCTGCCCGAAATTCTGACAGAGTCCAGCGTCATCGACGGGTTCGAGAAGGCCGGCGGCAAAGCGGTGCTGGCAGGGCGCTGAGGCGGTCAGCTGCGCATTTTGTCTGCCCTGACGGGTGACAAATCGTTGCCGGTGCATTATCTCACCTATCTGGTTTCCGGCCGCATTGCGGCCTTGTTGAATTCATCGGGCCGCATGGCGGCCCCGTAACAAAGGAAGAATGAAATGGCTATTGGTGTGGGTGACAAGATTCCGTCGGGCGCGTTGACGAAAATGGGTGCGGAAGGCCCCGGCCCGGTCACGACCGAAGAGTTGTTCGGCGGCAAGAAAGTGGTCCTGTTCGCGGTGCCGGGTGCGTTCACCCCGACATGTTCCGCGAAGCATCTTCCCGGTTTCGTCGAAAAGGCAGACGCGATCAAGGCGAAGGGCGTCGATACGATTGCCTGCCTGTCGGTCAATGACGTCTTCGTCATGGACGCGTGGGGCAAGGATCAGAAAGTCGGCGACAAGGTGGAGATGCTCGCCGATGGCAGCGCCGCGCTGACCAAGGAACTTGGCACCGTGCTTGATCTGACCGATCGCGGCCTCGGCGTGCGCTCCAGCCGGTATTCGATGATTGTCGATGACGGCACCGTCACCGCGATCAACCTCGAAGAAGGCGGCGGGTTCGAGGTCAGCGACGCGGACACGATTCTCAGCCAGCTTTAAACAAGCAGGTTTGCGGAAGTCGCCCCGGCCCCAAGGGCCGGGGCGCTTTTGATTCCGGTACTGTTTCGGGCACTATTCAACGGCATTATTTACGGGGCGGAAAATGGAACAATTCGGAATAGGGCAGGGTGTTACCCGCGAGGAAGACCCGCGGTTGCTGAAAGGCCGCGGCCTGTTCGTCAATGACGTCAACCTGCCGCATCAGAGCTACGCGGTCGTGTTGCGTTCGCCCCATGCCCATGCCGATATTCGCTCGATAGATACCACTGCCGCCACCGCCCTGCCGGGCGTTCTGGCCATCTATACCGGTGAGGATGTCGCTGCAGACAATCTCGGCGTCCCCGGGATGCCGGCAAAATGGCTGCGCCCTGACGGCGCGCCGATGAAATATCGCCCGCAGCCGCCGCTGGCGCTGGGCCGTGTCCGCTATGTCGGTGATCCGGTCGCGTTGATCGTGGCGGATACCCTGGCCCAGGCCCACGATGCCGCAGAAGCGGTGCTGGTCGATTACAACCCGCTGCCGTCGGTGACCGATACCGCCCGGACGGTCGATGCGGATGCGCCGGTGATCTGGGAGGACGGTCCCGACAATATTTCCGGGCTCTATCAGGAGGGAGATTCCGCCGCGACCGAGGCGGCATTTGCGAAGGCGGATCGGATCGTGAGCCGCCGGTTCGTGATTTCCCGCGTCTTCGCCCAGTACATGGAAGCCCGGGGCGCCATCGGCGCCTATGACGAACGCGAAGACCGCTATCTGCTTCATGCCGACGTGCAGTATCCGCATCGCGTGCGGCAGCTTCTGGCCGAAAAGATTTTCGTGGTCCCCGAACAGAATATCCGCGTGGTCGCCCGCGATGTCGGGGGCGGGTTCGGCACCAAGGGCTGGCAATACGCGGAGCACCGGCTGGTGCTGTGGGCCGCCCGCAAGGTCGGCCGGCCGGTAAAGTGGGCCTGCGATCGTTCGGAGGCCGTCCAGGCTGATGAACACGGCCGCGACAACGTCACGGACGCCGAGCTTGCCTTCGACGCGAACGGCCGGGTGATCGGCCTGCGGGTAAAGACCATCGCCGCGATCGGCGCGTATTTGTCCGCGATCCGGAATCTCCTGCCGGCATTTACCAATGTCGGGACGCTGATCGGCGTCTACGACATGCCGGCGGCCCATGTGGCGGTGCGCACGGTGCATTCGAACACCAATCCCACCGCGCCCTACCGCGGCGCGGGGCGGCCAGAGGCAACCTATGTGATCGAACGCATGTTCGACGAGGCTGCGCGCGAGATGGGTATCGATCCCACCGAACTGCGGGCGCGCAACATGATCGCGCCTGAGGCCATGCCGTTGAAAACCGCGCTCGGCCTTGTCTATGACTGCGGCGAGTTCGCCCGGAATCAGGCGGCTGTCCTGGAAATGGCGGATTACAAGGGCTTCCCGGCACGTCGCGAGGAAGCACGTGCGCGTGGAAAGCTGCGGGGCATCGGCACCGCTAACCCGATCGAGCGCTCGGCCTCGCCGTCGCCGGATTTTGCCGAAATCCGTTTCAGCACCGACGGCACGGCGACCATCCTGATGGGGACCAAGAGCCAGGGACAGGGGCATGAAACGGTCTACAAGCAGATCGTGAATGAGCGTCTCGGTCTCGACCCGGCCCGGATGAGGGTGATTGACGGCGATACCGACCGGGTTGCATTCGGCATCGGCACGATGGGATCGCGGTCGACCGTCATCGGCGGCTCGGCGCTGTATTTCGCCGCCGAAAAGATAATCGAAAAGGCGAAGACCATCGCCGCTCACATGCTCGAAGCAAGCGTCGTGGACATGGAATTCGCAGACGGCGTGTTCTCCGTCGCCGGCACCGACCGGAGCGTCAGCCTGACGGAGGTCGCCAAGGCTTCCTTTACGCCTGCGCGCCTGCCGAAAGGCGTCGAACCCGGGCTATACGAGACAGCGACCTTCGCACCGGAGGACGATACCTATCCCAATGGCAGTCATGTCTGCGAGGTCGAAATCGATCCGGAAACCGGGATGACCGAGGTCGTCGGCTACTGGGTGGTGGATGATGTCGGCACCATGATCAACCCGGTTATCGTAAAGGGTCAGATCCATGGCGGTGTGGCCCAGGGGGTCGGCCAGGCCCTGGCCGAACAGGTCGCATACGATCCCGATAGCGGCCAGCTGCTCAGCGGTTCGTTCATGGATTATGCCATGCCCCGCGCCGCCGATTTCCCGGATATCGGCATCGCCGCCCATTCGGTGCCGACACAGCGCAACCCGCTCGGCGTCAAGGGCGCGGGCGAGGCCGGTACGGTCGGCGCGCTGCCGGCTACGATGAACGCCGTGATGAATGCCCTGGCCGAGGTCGGAGTCACGGGACTGGACATGCCGGCCACGCCAAACCGGGTCTGGCGGGCAATACGGGATGCGGAAAGCGCACCGGTAAAGCGGTAAGCGCTATGCTTGCCGCCGTTTAGTTCGATCTATCGATGGATCTGCATGTGACAGAAAATAACGGCCGATCTTCCGGTCCCGGTCCGGCCTGGGCAGAGGTTCTGTATCATACGGTTTACCTGCGCCCGCTGAATAGTTCGTCCGTTATTCTTGACCTCGGCGCATCACTGGCATTTTTTTCCCGGGATATGAACGAACGCTTCGGTTGTCGCTGTCATGCGGTGGAGGCTCTTCCCGAAAACTTTGCCCGCATTGAGGGAACGTCATCGATCACGCCGCACAACCTGGCCATCTGCGGTACCGATGGCCCGATATCCATTCATTCGGTGGACGAACAATATGCCAGCGCGTCGATCAATCTGATGCCAGGTCAGAAATCACGCGACACCATCGAGGTTGAGGGAATAACCCTGACGGGCCTGATGGAGCGCCTTGGCCTGGATCGTGTGAGCCTTCTGAAAGTCGACATTGAGGGGGCGGAGCTTGCGATGTTCGATGCCACCGATGATGAAACCCTCCTCCGGATGGATCAGATTACGGTCGAATTCCATGACTTCATGGATCCCGGCCAGACTCCTCATGTTGAAAGAATTATCGAACGCCTGCAAAAACTGGGGTTCTGGTCAATCAGGTTTACGCGCCGTTTTCATGGCGATGTGCTTTTCATCAACCCGCAAAGAACCGGTATGTCCCGTACCGGCTATCTGTATGCCAGGTATTTCAAGCGGCTCACCTTCGGAATCCGCCGGAAGCTCGGTGGATATTTTTCAGGACAGGCCTGAGCGCTGAGACCGTGTCGAAGCCACCGGGCGGGATGATGGGGGCGTCAGAGCAGGCGGTCGAACATTTCGAACGTCCGCGCATGGGACAGATCGCTTGCCTCTTTCTGATAAAGATCTTCGCGGTGCGTGTTACAGAACGCGTGACCGGCATCGTAGCGATGGATCGTGACGCCCGGCACGCCTGACAGCGCATCGCGGATCGTCACTGCAAGTTCTTCCGGAACGTGATCGTCGCGATCTCCCATGTGCAGCATGGTCGGGCAGGAAATATTCGCAGCTTCGTCGAGATGTTCGTGAATCTGCGTGCCGTAATAGGCAACGGCGGCATCGATTTCCAGCCGGGTCGCGGCAAGATATGTCAGCGTGCCGCCCATGCAGAAACCGGTGACACCGATCCTGCCGTTAAAACCGGGCCGGGTTTTCAGGTGTCCGATCAGCGCGGCGATATCTTCGACCGCCTTGTCCCGGTCTATCATCCCGCGATAGCGGAGCCCCTTGTCGCGTGACGCTGAATCCCGGTGATCGGCCGTGAAATTCGGTTCCAGCCGCCAGAACATATCGGGCGCTGCGACGGTATAGCCGCGCCCGGCAAACAGGTCGGCGGTCTCGGTGACCCATCCGGTCACGCCGTAAATCTCGTGCAGCAGGACAATCGCGGGCGCCTTTCCGTCTGAAGGGCCGGTGAGGTAGGTATCGAAGGTGCCGCTGCCATCTGTCGCGGGGATGCTGATCGTCTGTCCGGGCATTATCCTGACCTCTTTTCTGTTTCGATTAATTGAAGCGGGCTAGCGCGCTTCGTCCAGCCCCATCCGCGCCAGTTCGTCGGCGCGTTCGTTTTCGGGGTGTCCGGCATGCCCTTTCACCCAGTGCCATTTTACGGCGTGCCGGGAAAGGGCGTCGTCGAGGCGCCGCCAGAGGTCTTCGTTCTTTACCGGCTTTTTGGCGGCGGTTTTCCAGCCGCGCTTTTTCCACGCATGAATCCACTCGGTAATGCCCTTCTGGACGTAGGTACTGTCGGTATACAGATCCGCCTCGACACCGCGTTTGAGCGTCTCCAGCGCCTGTATGGCGGCCATCAGTTCCATACGGTTGTTGGTGGTCTCCGGCTCGCCGCCTTTAAGTTCCTTCTCGGTGCCGTTCCAGCGCAGCAGGACGCCCCAGCCGCCCGGACCCGGATTGCCACTGCACGCGCCGTCGGTGAAAATTTCTACTCTGCCGTTACTGTCATTCATGGAATCAATCCAGGCCATATGCGGTGGAATCGGGGATGGAGCGATGAAAATCTATCAGCGGTACGAATGCCAGCGGATCCTTGCGGGCGCCGAGGGCATCGTCCGGGGTGTGAAACCAGTCATGCAGCCGGGTCAGCAGGAACCGGAGCGCCGCGCCGCGGGCCAGCACAGGCAGGGCTGCGCGCTCTGCGGGGGTAAGAGCGCGACTGTCCTGGTATCCCTGCAGCAGGGATCGCGCATTCTCGACCAGGAAGCTCCCGGTCTCGTCGAAACACCACGCATTGGTGCAGACGGCAAGGTCCCAGGCGAGAAAGTCGTTGCAGGCGAAGTAGAAATCGATGACCCCGGTCAGCGCCGGGCCCTTGAAGAACGCGTTGTCGGGGAAGAGGTCGGCATGAACGATCCCGGCGGGAAGTCCCGTCGGCCAGTTGTCTTCCAGAAAGCACAATTCCTCCTCGATCCAGTCCGCCAGTCCTGCTTTCAGGCTGTCCGCCCGGCCGGCAAGCGGGGCGAACAACCCGCGCCAGTCGGCGAGGCTGAGATCGTTTGGCCGGCTGAGACCGAATGTTTCCGCGTCCCGGTGCAGCCGGGCGCAGGCCGCCCCGATACCGGCGCAGCGCACCGGCGTGAGTGCGTCGCAATCCGCGCCACGGCCATCGAGAAAGCTGACAATCGCTGCGGGACGTCCGGCGAGCGTCTGGAGGGTTTTGCCCTGCCGGTTCGTGACCGGGACGGGGCAGGGGAAGCCCTGCCCGGCCAGGTGGGTCATCAGGCCGAGATAGAAAGGCAGATCTTCCGCGCGGACCCGTTTTTCATAGAGCGTCAGGATATAATTGCCGTTCCCGGTCCGCAGCATGTAATTTGAATTCTCGACCCCCTGCGCAATACCGGTGCAGCTTTCTACCCCGCCGATATCGTATTGCGCGACGAAATCGCCAAGCGCGTCATCCGTTATCCGTGTGTAAACCGCCATAGGGGCCCGATTTCCTGCCTGTGACCGGTTGGTTTGTGACGATCAGGCGCTGAGGGCGCGGGGCAGGCTGAATGTGACGTTTTCATCGATGATATTGCGCTCCTCGACCGTCACATCGAACCGTTCAGACAGCGTGTCGATCAGTTCCTGCACCAGAATTTCAGGCGCCGATGCGCCGGCGGTGACGCCCAGCGTGGAGACGTCGTCGAGCCAGCCGTCTTCCATTTCCGCAACCCGCTGTATCAGCGCCGACTTGGGGCACCCGACGGTCAGCGCGACCTCTGCCAGCCGGTTGGAGTTGGAAGAATTCGGCGCACCGAGGACGATCATCGCATCGCATTCATCTGCCAGTTTCTTGACGGCCGCCTGACGGTTGGTGGTGGCGTAGCAGATGTCTTCCTTGCGCGGTGCCTCGATCTTCGGGAAGCGGCGTTGCAGGATCTCGATAATTTCCGAGGTGTCGTCCACCGACAGGGTCGTCTGGGTGACGAAGGCCAGGTTATCCGGGTCGGGAACAGCGACCGTTTCCGCCTGTTCGGCATTTTCCACAAGGATCATCTCGCCATTGCGAAGCTGGCCCATCGTGCCGATGACTTCCGGGTGACCGGCATGGCCGATCAGGATCAGGTCCTTGCCTTCCTTTTCGTGCCGGGCGGCATCAACATGTACCTTGGTGACCAGCGGGCAGGTCGCATCGAGATAATACATTTTGCGTTCGTCGGCCGCGGAAAAAACCGATTTCGGCACGCCATGGGCCGAAAACACCACCGGGACGCCCTCGGGCACTTCGTCGAGCTCCTCGACAAACACGGCACCCTTGTTTTCAAGATCTTCAACCACGTAGCGATTATGCACGATCTCGTGACGTACATAGACAGGCGGCCCGTGTTTTTCGATGGCGAGCTCGACGATCTGGATCGCGCGGTCAACACCTGCGCAGAAACCGCGCGGGCCGGCGAGAAGAATTTTGAGTGGTCTTCTGGTCATGTTTTTCCCCGGAAACTCACGTTATCATAGGCGAATCCGCTGCCTTGTGAAAACGTGTCCCGTTAACTACAGTCGTCGCCGAAACGGCGCCGGAATATGACAATCATATAGCGCGTCAGATGAAGTTCGTGAAGGAGAGCCGCATGTCGGAGCCTGTTATTGCCCAGAAATCGCCCTATGGCGTTGATGTTGAGGCCGGTCAGGAATACTGGTGGTGCGCCTGCGGGAAGAGCGAGAGCCAGCCATTCTGCGACGGATCGCACAAAGGCACCGGCCTTTCGCCCCAGCAATATAGCGCGAGCGAGTCGGCCACGGTATGGTTCTGCGGTTGCAAGCACACAACGGACGTACCCATGTGCGACGGTACGCACAGCAAAATCTGATCCCCCTCATTCCTACCGCCAGACATATCGCCCGCCGGTTTCGCGCGGTCCTCGCCGTCTCGGCGCTCGGATTGCTCGTGAGCGGTTGCGGCCTGTTCGACAAGGAGGTCAAGTATCGTTGTCCTGCCGTCTTCATTCTGGATGACGCCAGGGAACTGACCAGGTTCAAACCCGGCCCGGGGCGGGATATCACGGATATCCTGTTCCAGGCGGAAATTGTCAATTTCGCCGGTGACTGCGATTACGACGAGGGCATTGCCGAGATAGAGCTGTCTGTCCGGATACTCGTCGAGCGCGGGCCGGCGAATAAGGGTCGCGAGGTCGCATTCGAGTATTTCGTCGCAATGCCCCAGTTTCAGTCACAGACCGAGGGCAAGCGTGTATTCAGTGTTGCCGGCACATTCGAGGGAAACCTCACCCGGATGCAGTACCAGGACGATCTGGAAATGACGATACCGGTCAAGGCGCCGACGGACGGTGCGGCAGTGGAGATTGTCCTTGGGTTCCAGTTGACGCCGGAAGAGTTGAAATTCAACCGGAGCCGCAAACAGCGTTGAATACAGGGTCTTGGTTGATTCGCGGCAGGAGTTGTATTGCTTTCGGCGGCGACTAAGATGCTGGGGAATATTAAAGGCAGGTTTTCGCCCGTTTGGGCGACAATACAGTCTTACAGACGAGCCCTGCGGGAGAGACGGTTTCCGCATGGATCCGCCGCCGAAGGAGCAACCGCCCCGGAAACTCTCAGGCAAACGGACCGCAGGGGGATGTAACTCTGGAAAGCAGGCGGCCGGTCAGCCGTCTCACCGAAGGCGTAAACCCGCAGGCTGGCGGGTGAATCTCTCAGGTTACAGGACAGAGGGGGCACGTAGGCTTCGATATCCGCATGGATATCGGGCGCCGCTCATTCGTGAGGAGGACGTGCTATCGCCGGGACAGATACGACAAGCGAGTTGAAACGTACTGCGCTCCATCAGCTGCATGTGGCGCAGGGCGGGAAAATGGTCCCGTTCGCCGGGTACGAGATGCCTGTGCAGTATCCTGCCGGTATTCTCGCCGAACATAATCATACACGCGCCAAAGCATCGATCTTCGACGTATCGCACATGGGGCAGCTTGCGCTCCGCGGCGATAATCCGGCCGCCGCTCTGGAAAGCCTTGTTCCCGGCGATATCGCGGGACTGGCGGCCGGGCGAATGCGTTACACCATGTTCACCAATGAGGCCGGCGGTATTCTGGATGACCTGATGGTCACTAATGTCGGGGACTATCTGTTCCTCGTCGTCAATGCCGCCTGCAAGGACGCCGATATTGCCCATCTGCGCGCAGGCCTGCCCGGCGGCATCGAACTGAATGTTCTCGAAAACCGTTCGCTCATTGCATTGCAGGGACCGGCGGCCGCAAAGGTGCTGGCGCGCCATGCCCCGGGGGCGGAGACGATGCCTTTCATGAGCGCACAGCCGTTCGAGATCGACGGGGCGCGTCTTGCCGTCACCCGTTCCGGGTATACCGGCGAAGATGGTTACGAGCTTTCCATTCCGTCCGCCGACGTCGCGCGGATCACCGAATTGCTGCTGGCCGACGATGATGTGGAACTCGCCGGGCTCGGTGCACGGGATTCGCTCCGGCTCGAAGCGGGACTGTGCCTCTACGGTCACGATATCGACAAGACCACGAGCCCGGTCGAAGCCGGGCTGACATGGTCCATCGGAAAGCGCCGCCGGCAGGAGGGCGGCTTTCCGGGGGCAGATATCATCCTGCGCCAGATTGCCGAGGGGGTGACCCGCAAACGGGTCGGTATCCTGCCCGAGGGCAAGGCGCCGGCGCGCGAGGGGACGCAGATTACCGACGCCGAGGGCAACGTGATCGGTGTCGTGACATCTGGCGGGTTCGGCCCGAGCGCGGGAGGACCCGTCGCCATGGGCTACGTCGACAGCGACTATGCCGCAAAGGAAACGCCGGTGAACCTGGTGGTGCGGGACAAGCCCCGACCCGGCCGGATCGCCGCGATGCCATTTGTTCCAAACAGATATTACCGAGGACAGGAGTAGCCCAGATGAGCGATCTGAAATTTTCGAAAGAGCACGAATGGGTCCGGCTGGACGGCGATATCGCCACCGTCGGCATCAGTCATTTCGCCCAGGAACAGCTCGGCGACGTGGTGTTCGTCGAACTGCCCGAAGTCGGCAGGCTTGTCGCCCGTAACGGCGATGCCGCCGTTGTGGAATCCGTCAAGGCGGCGAGCGAGGTCTACGCGCCGGTTACCGGCGAGGTCGTCGAAGTGAATGGCGCGCTCGAAGACGATCCCGAACTGGTCAACAAATCCCCCACAGACGAGGGCTGGTTCATGAAAATCCGGATGTCGGATCTGTCCGAGCTGGACGATATGATGGATGAAGCGGCCTATAAAGACTTCGCGGCGAGCCAGGGCTGATGCGCTACCTGCCGCTTACCGAGGCCGACCGGCAGGACATGCTCGCCGTTATTGGCGCGCCGTCGGTCGACAGCCTGTTTCGCGATGTCCCCGAAAGTGTGCATCTTTCCGAACCGGTCGACCTGCCGGCCCATCAGGGCGAGCTGGAGGTCGAACGCGCGCTGACCGCGATGGCGGCGGAAAACGTTGCAGCAGGGAGTGTGCCGTTTTTTCTCGGCGCCGGCGCCTATCGCCATCATGTGCCCGCCTCGGTAGATCACCTGATCCAGCGCGGCGAGTTTCTGACCTCTTACACGCCGTATCAGCCCGAAGTCTCCCAGGGTACGCTGCAATACCTGTTCGAATTCCAGACCCAGGTCGCTCTGATTACGGGCATGGATGTTGCGAACGCCTCGATGTATGACGGGGCGACGTCCTGCGCCGAAGCGGCCCTGATGGCCCGGCGCGTGACCCGTCGAGCCGATGTGGTGCTGTCGGGCGGGTTGCATCCGCATTACACCGAAACGACGGAAACGCTGCTCAAATTTCTCGATAGCACGATCGACGTTCTGCCGCCCGATATCGATGGCGACGAAGACATCGCAGCGCACATCGCAGATGGCACGGCCTGCGTGATTGTGCAGTATCCGGATATGTTCGGCCGGGTGCGGGACCTGCAGCCGATTGCAGATGCCTGTCACGATGCCGGCGCGTTGCTGGTCGTCGTGATGAACGAGGTCGTTGCCCTTGGCGCGCTCCGCCCGCCGGGTGAGATGGGCGCCGATATCGTCGCGGCCGAGGGCCGCTCGCTCGGCAATCCGCTGAATTTCGGCGGCCCCTATGTGGGTCTGTTTGCGACGCGCGAAAAATACGTCCGTCAGATGCCGGGCCGGCTCGCCGGGGAGACCGTGGACGTTGACGGCAAGCGGGGCTGGGTGCTGACCCTGTCGACCCGCGAGCAGCATATCCGGCGCGAGAAGGCGACCAGCAATATCTGCACCAATTCCGGGCTGTGCGCGCTCGCTTTCACCATTCATCTGTCGCTTCTGGGCGAGGACGGTTTCCGGCGGCTGGCGGCAATAAACCATGCGAAAACCGTGCAGCTTGCGGATCGCCTCGCCGCGGCGGGGATAGACGTGGTCAATGACACGTTCTTCAACGAACTGACTCTGCGTCTGGCCGGACCGGCAGAACCCGTCGTCGACCGCCTCGCCGAAGAGGGGATCCTGGCAGGGGTGCCCGTGTCGCGCCTGCGTCCGGGAGACGATGCCCTTGCGAACCTGTTGCTGGTTGCCGTGACGGAAACCGTCACCGACGACGATATGGACCGGCTCTGCGCCGCGCTGAAGGAGGCCGCATGATGGACGGCAGTTCCACCGATACTTTTACCGGCAACCGCGGACTGCGCCTCGAAGAACCGCTGATCTTCGAGCAGGATGCGCCGGGCCGCAGCGGCGTCGACCTGCCGGACCCGCCGGCGGTGCAAAGCCGTCTCGGCGGGCTCGACCGGGAAGGCGCTATCGGCCTGCCCGGTCTGTCGGAGCCGCAGGTGGTGCGGCATTACACCCGGCTCAGCCAGAAGAACTACGCGATCGATGCCGGATTTTATCCGCTCGGCTCCTGCACGATGAAGCATAATCCGCGGCTGAACGAGAAAATGGCCCGTTTGCCGGGATTCGCGGATCTGCATCCGCTGCAACCTGAAACCACGGTGCAGGGGGCGTTACGGCTGATCGATACGCTGGCTCATTGGATCAAGACACTTACCGGCATGCCGGCGGTGGCGATGTCGCCGGCCGCCGGCGCACATGGCGAACTGTGCGGGCTGATGACGGCGCGGGCGGCGCTCGAAGCGCGGGGCGACGCGCGCAAGCGCGTTCTTGTCCCCGATTCCGCCCATGGCACCAACCCGGCGACGGCCGCGATCTGCGGCTACGAGGTCGAGGCGATCCCGTTGACGGATCGCGGCCGCGTCGATCTGAAGGCGCTCAAGGCGGCGCTCAACGAAGATGTCGCCGCCTTCATGCTGACCAATCCGAATACCTGCGGCCTGTTCGAGGACGAAATTCTGGAACAGGCGCAGGCGGTTCATGATGCGGGCGCGTTCTTCTATTGCGACGGGGCGAACTTCAACGCCATCGTCGGGAGGGTCCGTCCGGGCGATCTCGGTATCGACTGCATGCACCTGAACCTGCACAAGACGTTTTCAACACCCCATGGCGGCGGCGGCCCGGGCAGCGGGCCCGTGGTTCTGTCCGAAGCGCTCGCGGACTATGCGCCGTTGCCCTGGGTGGTACACGGCGATGACGGCTTCCGCCTGGTCGAGTATCAGGGAGATGCGGCCGGTGCGGCGCCCTACGGCCGGATGAAGGCGTTTCACGGGCAGATGGGCATGTTCGTGCGTGCGCTTGCCTACATGATGAGCCACGGGTCGGACGGGTTGCGCCAGGCGTCTTCCGATGCCGTGCTGAATGCGAACTATCTGCTGGCGAGCCTGTCGAAGGAGCTGAGCCTCGCCTATGAGGGGCCCTGCATGCACGAAGTGCTGTTCGATGACGGCTTCCTGAAGGGAACCGACGTGACCACCCTGGATTTCGCCAAGGCAATGATCGACGAAGGGTTCCATCCGATGACCATGTATTTCCCGCTGGTGGTCCACGGCGCGCTGTTGATGGAACCGACCGAGACGGAAAGCCGGGAAAGCCTTGATCAGTTCGTCGGGACGATCCTGAATCTTGCGCAACGCGCGAAGGCGGGGAACGCGCAGGCGTTTCACGATGCGCCTGTGCATACGCCCCGGCGGCGGCTCGATGAAACCGCCGCGGCACGTCGGCCCGTACTGCGCTGGCGCCCCGATCCCGTTCAGGGAGAGGCGGCCGAGTAGCGATCGCCGGGCGGATGGGAAGCGGACACAAAAAAGGCGGGGATTACCCCGCCTTTTTTATCGTCTGTACCTGAAGGTCAGTGCAGCTTTTTCGACAGATCCGAAATGGCATCGTCCACAAGCGCGCCCGACTTCCCGTCATCCATGCTGGAGGCGATCAGGTCTCGGGTTGCGGCGATGGCGACGTCGACCGAAATGGCCCGGACTTCGCGTATGGCATCCGTTTCGGCCTGGGCGATTTTCTCGACGGCAAGCTGCTCGCGCCGCTTGAGCGCCTCTTCCAGCTTCTCTGCGCCTTCTTTCGCCATGCGGTCCGCTTCGGCCCTCGCGTGTTCGAGCATCTCTTCGGTTTCTTTCACCGCAACGCGCTGCTTGCGCTGGTATTCCGCCAGCAGTTGCTGAGCTTCCTCGCGCAGGCTTGCAGCCTGTTCCAGGCTGTTGCGGATGTCTTCCGCGCGGCCGTCAAGCGCCCCGAGGACCGCCTTCTTGCCAACCTTGAAGACGACTGCAAGGAAGAGGAACAGGCCGACGGCAACCCAGAATGTCGGATCATTGAAAATCATCAGCCACGCTCCCGCATCGCCGCGGCAACCGCCGCTTCCGCGTTACCCGTGTCCACATCCTTGCCGATCAGGCGGCTGGTCGCAGCCTGCGCAACTTCGACGGCAACGGTCTGGATATTCTCCAGCGCCGCGGTACGCGCCTTGTCGATCCGCGCTTCTGCTTCGGCCACATCCGCCTTGATCCGCGCGGTCAGCGCGTCCTGGCGGGCCGCCGCATCTGCGGCCATCGCCGCATTTGCGTCCCGGATGACGGCCTGTGCCTGGAGGCGTGCATCGGCCACCATCTTCTCGTAGGCAGCGATTGCCTCGTCCGCTTCCCGCTTGAAGTCCTCCGCTTTGCGAATGTCTTCGTCAATGCGTTCCTGACGTTCCTGCAGGATCGTCGAGACCCTCGGCAAAGCTGCTTTCCAGAGCACCAGGTAAAGGAACCCAAATGTCACAAATAGCCAGAATATCTGGCTGAGATATGTATCGATTTGTTCGAGTTGGGGCATGTGGCAGGGCTACCTTATCGGCAGATTCGACGTCTTAGCCGAACAGGATGATGAGGGCGATAACCAGCGCGAACAGCGCAATGGCTTCCACGAGCGCGAAGCCCAGCATGGTCATCGTGAAGACGTCGTCGCGGGCAGACGGGTTGCGGCCGACCGCGGTGATGAATGCCGAGAAGATGTTACCGATACCGATACCGGCGCCGATGACGCCGAAAACGGCAAGGCCGGCGCCGATCATTTTCGCTGCTTCTACTTCCATTTGGTAGTTCCTTTCTAACGGTTTGTTTGCAGGGGACGAAGGTCTGGTGACTGGTCCCGCTTAGTGGAGATGCAATGCATCATTGATATACAGGCAGGTGAGAATCGCGAAAACATAGGCCTGCAGAAACGCGATGAGGAATTCCAGCCCTGTGATAGCGCCGACAAAAGCCAGCGGAAATACGCCGGCTGCGCCGAGCGCCGGCACGAAACCGGCAAATACTTTGAGAAGCGTGTGACCCGCCAGCATGTTTGCGAACAGACGCATCGCCAGGCTGACCGGCCGCGAGAGATAGGAAATCACCTCGATCGGGATCATCAGCGGCCACATCCACAACGGCACGCCGGGGGGCACGAAGAACGAGAAGAACTTCAGGCCGTGCTTGGCAAAGCCGAGAATTGTCACACCGGTGAAGACGACCATCGCCATCGCGAACGTCACCGCGACATGGCTTGTGAATGTGAAGGCGTAAGGCGCCATCCCGAGCAGGTTGCCGAAAAGGATGAACATGAACAGGGTGAAGACGAACGGGAAATACTTGCGTCCCTCATTGCCCACCGTGTCGCGGATCAGATTCGCGACGAATTCGTAGCAGAGCTCCGCTGCCGCCTGCCAGCGGCCGGGGACCATCGCGCGTTTGCGCGTGCCAAGTAACATCAACATGATAATCAGGGTAACCGCGATCACCATCATCAGCGCAGAATTGCTGAATGAGATGTCGTTCCCGCCGATTTCGATGGGTATCAGTTCCTTGATCTGGAACTGTTCCAGCGGGCTGTGCTGCTCTCCGCCGTGTGTATCAGTAGCCAACGGTTATTCCCCGTCCATATCCGTTTTTGACATTTCAGGCCCCGGCTTGTCCTGCCGCCGGTACCCCACCGCGCCCCCCTGGTGTCGGACGACGCGGTAAACATTAAACATCCCCGCTGCTGACCCCAATACGAAGAAAAGCAGCATGAACCAAGGTTTCGTTCCCAGCCAGTCATCAAGGAAAAGCCCGAAAGCGACCCCGATAATGACTGCCGCGACAACTTCGACCCCTATTCGCATTGCGAAGCCGAGCCCGTTATTCGTACTATCCGTTTTAAACCGGTTTCGCCCTGTCGCAACGTCTCGTTCGCTGCGGAATTTGCTTAACCGTTCATCCAGATCGTCACGGGGCTTCGGTGGTTCACGCTCCGTCATTGGGAATTGACGCGAATTTGCCGCCTCAGGCAATTTTGCACCTGCGAAGGCGAGCGCACCATACGGTGAGACCTAACCACTGTCAACCCTTCCTCCGGGTATCTAACCCTTTGATAACAAACCGCAAAACAGGGATGCGTCAGGCTGTCTCACGGAGTCGCTGGGCTGCCTGCAGATCAACCGAAACAAGCTGCGACACACCCTGCTCGGCCATTGTAACACCATAAAGCCGATCCATGCGTGCCATTGTCAGCCGGTGATGGGTAACCAGCAGGAAACGCGTGTTCGAAACACGGATCATTTCTTCCAGCAATTTGCAGAATCGATCGACATTGCTGTCATCCAGCGGGGCGTCTACCTCGTCGAGCACGCAGATCGGCGCCGGATTGGTCAGGAATACCGCGAATAGCAGGGACAGGGCGGTCAGCGCCTGTTCGCCGCCCGACAGCAACGTCATGCTTTGCAGGCGTTTGCCGGGCGGGCTGGCGAAGACTTCCAGCCCGGCTTCAAGCGGGTCGTCTGCTTCGGTCAGCCGCAGATGCGCCCGCCCGCCGCCGAACAGCTTGGCGAAGAGTTCACGGAAATGCTGATCGACCTCGTTAAACGCCGCCAGCAACCGTTCGCGGCCCTCCCGGTTCAGGCCGGAAATACCCTGGCGCAGGCGGGCGATCGCGGCGATCAGATCCTCGCGCTCGGTTTCCATGCCGCGGATTTTTTCGTCAAGCTCGCTGGCTTCCTGTTCTGCCCGAAGGTTCACGGCGCCCATGTTTTCGCGTTCGCGCTGCAGGCGTTCCAGCTTTTGCTCGACCGTGTCGTGAGCGGGGAGCTGCTCTTCCGGTTCGATGCCGACCGAGGCGAGCGCCTCTTCGGGTTTGCATTCGAGCCGTTCCGCAACCCGCTCCGCGATCACGGCGAGGTTCTGGTCGATCTGTTCGACGGCTGCCTGGCGGCGGACACGGTCCTCCCGGGTTTCGGCAAGCCGCGCTTCGCCTGCGCGCAGTTCGCGGGTCAGGTTTTCGAGCAACGTCTCCGCCTGGGCCAGGCTGTCCGCTGCCTGGTTACGGGCTGTTTCCGCCGCGACAATTTGGTCGAGCAGCGCCGAGCGCTCCTCGGCGATTTCGCCGGGGCGTGCTTCGAGTTTCTGGTGTTCTTCGACTTCCTGCGCGCGGCGGGCCGTCAACTGCTCAAGCTGTTTGAGGGCGTTGGCCGCGCGGCTGTGCCATGACGCAAGTTCGTTTGCGATGACCTGCAGACGCAGGATGCGGGTTTCCGATTCTTGGTCGAGCCGGTCGTGGGCGCTGCGGATTTCGGCCAGCGTCGCCCGCTTTTCGGCCAGTTCGCGTTGCTGGCGTTCGACCTCGGTCCGCCGCTGGGGAACGTCGGCAAGGCTTTCGATATCCTGCTTCGCCGCCTGTTCCTGGGCGTCGAGTTCGGCGACATCGGCCTGAAGGCTTTCAAGGGCGTCTTTCAGGCCGCTGACGCGCGAACGCGCATCCGCCGTGCTTTCGGCCAGGGAGGTCGCGACGTTGCCGGTTTCCTGCGCCGCCTTGTCGGCGGCCCAGACGCCTTCGCGCGCCTTGCGTTCGGCGTCGGCGGCATCGCGCGCGGCGGCAGCCGTCTTTTCACGTTCGGCCTGTGCGAGGGCCGCTGCCGCGTCCGCTTTTTCAAGATCAACGATCATTTCGTCGAGACGGTTTCTCTGCGCAAGACGCGTCGCCGCGGCCGTCGGCGCGCCGGCGGCGGCCGTGTAGCCATCCCAGCGCCACAGCGCGCCATTTGCGGAAACGAGGCGCTGGCCCTGCTCAAGCTTGTCGTGCAGCCGGTTGCCCTGTTCTTCCGTCTCGACAATGCCGATCTGCGACAGGCGACGCATCAGTGCCGCCGGCCCGCGGACAACCTCGCTCAGACGGCGGACGTTGTCCGGCAGGGGTTTCGGGTTTTCGAACATCGGGAGCACACGCCAGTGAATCGGCGATGCCTCGTCGGTCGGGGCGATCAGGTCGTCGCCGAGCGCTGCGCCGAGCGCCACTTCGTAGCCGGTGTCGACTTCCACCGCGTCGATCATCGGCGGCCACAATTCCGGGTCGCCGAATTCCAGAAGCTCGCTCAGCGCTTCCTGTTCGGCCCGCAGTTTTGCGGCGGCCGATGCGGCGGTCTGGTGTGCTTCGCGCGCCTCGTTCTCCGCCGTCCGGGCCTCGGCGGTTGCGGTCTCGGCCGCCTGCAGCGCGTCGCGGGCTGCCTGCGCCTGGTTGCGGGCGTCTTCCGCCGCCTTGCGCGCTTCTTCAAGGGCGCCGTCGTCGTCCGCCGCGCGGGCGGCTTGCTGTTGTTCGGTTTCGATATTCGCCCGTCGCTCGTTGAAACGTTTGCGGCGCATTTCGAATTCGGCGAGCTGGCGGGTCAGGGTCGCTTCGCGGGTCTCGTCGGCGACGACCGAGCGGGTCAGTTCGGCGACGGCCTGTTCGCGGGCGCTCACATCGGCCTGTGCCTCGGCGAGCCGTATCTTCGCGGATTCGAGGTCGTCCGCCTCGCGGGTCTGGGCGTCGCGGATCGCGGTGGATTCGTTTTCCAGCTTTTCGACCGCTTCGGCCGCGTCGCCACCGAGGTTCTTTTCGCGTGCGATATCGCCGTCGATTATCGTGATGCGGTTGCTGATCTCGGCACGCAGGGCCTCGATCCGCTTTTCTTCGGCATCCAACGCGTCGCGGGCGACCATCAGGCGCTGCAGCGCGGCGGCGGCTTCCGCTTCTTTCTGGCGGAGGCCCGGCAGGACGGTCGATGCATCCGCCTGCTGCGTCGTTGCGGCGGCGACCGCCTGTGTCAGTTCGACGACCAGCGCTTCGATTGCGTTGAACTGTTCGGCGGCGGCTTCGCGCTCCGACTGGGTGGCGACCCAGCGCAGGTGGAGCAGGATTGCTTCATGACGCTTGATGTGGTCGGACAGGTTGCGGTAGCGCGTCGCCTGCCGCGCCTGGCGTTTGAGCACCCGGTGCTGTTCTTCCAGCGCGCCGACGATGTCCTCGAGGCGCTCCAGATTCGCTTCCGCCGCGCGCAGGCGCAGCTCGGCCTCGTGCCGGCGGGCGTGCAGGCCGGTAATGCCGGCGGCTTCTTCGAGCAAACCGCGGCGCTGGGTCGGTTTCGCATTGATGATGGTGCCGATGCGGCCCTGGCTGACCATCGCGGTCGACCGCGCGCCGGTGGAGGCATCCGCGAACAGCATCTGGATGTCGCGTGCACGCGCGTCCATGCCGTTTACCTTGTAGTTCGAGCCGTTGCCGCGCTCGATACGGCGGACGATATCCAGCTCGTCGGAATCGTTGAACTGGGCCGGCGCGCGCCGGTCCGAATTGTCCATCGACAGAATAACCTCTGCGAGGTTCCGCGACGGCCTGTCGGCGGTGCCGGCGAAGATCATGTCGTCCATCTCGGCGCCACGCATCTGCTTGGCCGAGGTTTCGCCCATCGCCCAGCGCAGGGCTTCGACGAGGTTCGATTTGCCGCACCCGTTCGGGCCGACAATGCCGGTCAGCCCCTCGTCGATGACCAGTTCGGTCGGATCGACGAAGGACTTGAAGCCGGTGATGCGCATACGGTTGAACTGCACCGCTTAGTTACTCCTGGTCATTTTACAGTATTCATTCGGCAAGTTTCCGGGTCAGCAGGGTCCGCATCTGGTCGAGCGACATGCCGCCGCCATAGCGCTCGCCGTTGACGAAGACGGTTGGCGTCGCCTGCACCTTGAATTCGTTCGAGGCGGTCAGCCGCTGCTGAAGTATCTCGTTCTGGACCTCTACATTCTTCAGGCAGGCTTCGAATTTGGTCTGCGACATCCCGCCCAGCTTGGCGAGGCTGGCGAGGGCCGAAATCGGGTCCGATGCGCGCGACCACTGGCCCTGAGCCGCGTAGAACGTGTCGATGAAACCGAAGAAGCTGTCGCGGCCCGAGCAGCGCGCGATCATCGCGGCGCCCAGGGCCACCCGGTCGAGCGGAAAGTCGCGGTAGATGTAACGGACCTTGCCGGTCTCCACGAATTCCTTCTTGATGTCGGGCAGCACGGTGGTGTGGAAATTGGCGCAATGCGGGCAGGTCAGCGAGGCATATTCGACGATCACGACCTTGGCGTCCGCCGGACCCTTCGCATAGTCCGTGTCCGTCAGCTTCATGTCGGCGACGGTGCCGTTCGGCGCCGGTGGCTCGGCATCCGAATTCTGGGCAAAGGCGGGCGCGCTGCCGATGAGCATCAGCGCCGCCAGGGTAATTCCAAATTTATTCAACATGTTCCACATCACTCTCTCCTCGGTACAATATCTAGCGGGTAAAAATGAGTCCAGCACAGGATGGACCCTGAATGTGGCGGTTTTCGGGCATTTCCGAAGTGATTCTAAGTTATCCTCAGCCCGATTCCCGGCCCGTTCCTTTGCCTGCCCCCCGACCGACGCGGACGGCGCGGCCGAGCCGGAGCAGCGCATCCCGCAACCCTGCATCGCCGATGTCGCCGACGCTCCGCTGCAGCTGGGCTTCGTCGATATCGTTTAGCCGCGGCGGGGTGACCCGTCGCGGACGGCGCTGGGCCGGAATCGGGCCCTGCGTGTAGCGCAGGTCCGCAACCGCGCGGTAGCCGAAAAACCCGTTGATCCGGTCGATAATCTGCGGCGCGATATGCTGAAGCTCCAATGCAAACCCGGAAGCGACACGGAGATGGAGCACCGCATCCGTCTTGCTGTTGCGCGGAAAGGCCAGTTTCTGGGGCACGGTCTCCCGCGCCAGTTCCTCGCCCACGATGGCCGGCCAGTCGGTGATCAGTTTCGCCTGGGCGAAACCGCGCTTGCGCAGGGCCGGGGCGGCGAGATGGGGCAGGCTGGTGCCGACGGTCAGCAGCCCGCGTGCCTTTCGCTGCGACGGATCGTGCGCCGGGCGTTTCACGGGTGGGCGTTTGGGGACGGGCTTTTTGACCATTTGTTTATGGTAGGATGGTCTCCGTTGCCCGACAACAGAGGAAGCGATGAGCGAGGTGGAAATAGACGCGACCCGCCGAATATCCTGTCTAACGCCCCGGTCAATAAACCCAAACAACAAACCCGAAAACCAGACGTAATCCCGTGACAGACGCTCTTACCGAAAAAGTCGCCGCCCCATTATTGGCCTGGTACGACCGCCACCGCCGGGCGATGCCGTGGCGCGCGTTGCCGGGCAGGGCCGCAGACCCGTATCACGTCTGGCTGAGTGAGATCATGCTGCAGCAGACCACGGTCGCGACCGTGGGCCCGTATTTCGAACGATTCCTGTCTCTGTGGCCGACGGTGAACGATCTCGCCGCGGCGGAACTCGACGACGTGCTGCATGGCTGGCAGGGGCTCGGCTATTACGCCCGCGCCCGCAACCTCCATAAATGCGCGATCGTCGTGGCGACCGAGCTGGGCGGGGTGTTCCCCGATACCGAAGCCGAGCTTCTGAAACTGCCGGGGATCGGGCCCTACACGGCGGCCGCCATCGCCGCGATCGCCTTCGACCGGCGCGCAACCGTTGTGGACGGCAACGTGGAGCGCGTGATGGCGCGTCTGTTCGCGGTCGAGGACCCGCTGCCGGGATCGAAGGAAACCCTCCGCGACCACGCTGTCAGCGTCACGCCGGATGCCCGGTTCGGCGACTACGCCCAGGCGACGATGGATCTCGGCGCGACGATCTGTTCGCCGACCAGACCCGCCTGCGCGATCTGCCCGTTGACCGACCTCTGCGCCGGAAGACGGCTTGGCATCGCCGAAGACCTGCCGAAAAAGACGCCGAAGGCCGAACGCCCGACCCGGCGCGGCGTCGCCTTCTGGATCGTGGCACCTGACGGGTCCGTCCTGCTGCGCCGGAGGATTGAATCCGGCCTGCTGGGCGGGATGATGGAAGTACCCTCCACCGACTGGGTGCCGGACGGGGCGTGGACGACCGCCGATGCGATCAAACAGGCGCCGGTACAGGCGGACTGGCAGCAGGTGACGGGGATGGTGCGCCACACATTCACCCATTTTCTCCTGGAACTGACGGTCCTCGCCGCGCGCATCGACGACACGTCCGGTCTCGCCGGGGTGTGGTGCCCGCCCGACAGGTTCGGCGATTACGCCCTGCCGACTGTGATGAAAAAGGTCGTGCGGCTCGGTGTGGGATTCGACCCCGCCGCTTGACCCAAAAGGCCGGCGGCCGCCGACCGGGGCTGTCAGTCCATCTTCAGAACCGCCGCGCCCGAAAAATTGCCCGCGCGCAAATCCTCCAGCGCCCGGTTGGCCTCTTCCAGCCGGTAGGGCGTGACGTTCGTTTGCACAGGGATCCTGGGAGCCAGTTCCAGGAATTCGAGCCCGTCGGCGCGGGTCAGGTTGGCGACAGAGACGATCTCCCGCTCCATCCACAGAATTTCGTACGGAAAGGAGGGGATGTCCGACATGTGGATACCGGCGCAAACCACCCGCCCGGCGGGCCGCACAGCGCGGAGAGCCGCCGGCACGAGGGCGCCGACCGGCGCGAAAAGGATCGCCGCGTCGAGCGGTTCGGGCGGCGCTTCGGTCGAGGGACCCGTCCAGACGCAGCCGAGTTTCCGGGCGAGATCCTGCGCGGCGGTATCGCCGTCCCGGGTGAATGCGAAGACCTCGCGTCCCTCCCAGACGGCGACCTGCGCCACGATATGGGCGGCCGCCCCGAACCCGTACAGGCCAATCCTGCGGGCGTCGCCCGCCTTTCTGAGGGACCTGTATCCGATCAGCCCTGCGCATAGCAGAGGTGCCGCGTTTTCGACGGGCCCGCTGTCGTCCATCGGCAGGCAGAACCGGTGGTCGACCTTGGCGTATTCCGCATAGCCGCCATCCAGCTGATAGCCGGTGAACCGTGCATGGGGGCAAAGGTTTTCACGGCCCGCGCGGCAGTCGGGGCAGACGCCGCAGGTTCGACCGAGCCAAGGCATGCCGACCCGCTGGCCGGGCGCGAAGGACTCGGTGGCGATACCCGCCTCGACGACTTCGCCTACGACCTCGTGTCCCAGAATCAGCGGCAGCTTCGGGTTGCGCAGATCGCCGTCGAATACGTGCAGGTCGGTCCGGCAGACGCCGCAGGCCCGCACCCGGACCAGGACTTCGCTCTCGGTCGGTTCCGGTCGCGTGATGATTTCACGCCGGAGCGGTTGCCCGGCGCGGTGCATGCGCATCGCCGTCATCGTCTCAGGCATGAGAATTCGTCATCCGCAGCGTGTTGATCCTGTCGCCGATGATCGCTTTCCGACCCCGTCGTTTCATTGACCCCGATCAAGCGGTGCGTGCGCCCTGGGCGGTATCCTCTTCAAGCACGACCAGCAGAAAAGACGCATCCCGCGCGCTCTGAACTTGCGTCAAATGGCCCTTGCTGTCGCGGTCGTTCAGCAGGAACGTATCACCCGGTTTCATCTCGACCGAGTCGCCGTCGGTTACGCTGATGCGGATATGGCCGTCCAGCAGGACCGCGAGCTGTTTCTTCGGAGTGGGATGGAATTCCTTGTCCCATCCCGGCGGGGCGACGACGAAGACGCTCGATGCGGACGGAATTTCCGCCGACACCTTCACCGGCTCAGACGGGGGCGCGAAATTGCGGATCTCGAAGTCTATCGTGGCCGGGCGGAGATGGGTTTCGCCCGCCGCATCGCCGTAAATCTCGACCAGATCCATGAAGTCCTGCCCCTGGCGGTGCGGTTCCGCTGCCCTCAGGCGCTTTCCTTCATCCCGTCACGCACCACCTGGCGCAGATGGTCGAGCGGCTGGGTGCGGCCTTCTTTTTCGTAATGCCAGAACGTCCAGCCATTACAGGCGGGAGCGCCCTGAATCTCCGCGCCGATCTTGTGGATGGAGCCGCGGCGGCCCTCCGCGATCAGCGTGCCGTCCGCGCGTACGCGCGCGAAGAAACGCTTGCGTGTGTCGAACAGTTTCTGGCCGGGTTCGATCAGGCCGCGTTCGACCAGCGTGCCGAAGGGGACGCGGGGTTCGGTGCGTTTTGACGGCAGGACGAAAGCGTTCTCGTCCTTCGGCGGTTCGGCGGCGGCGATGCGCTCCCGGGCGACCGCGGCATAGGTCTCGTCCCGTTCGATACCGATGAAATTGCGGCCCATTTTCTTGGCGACGGCGGCGGTGGTGCCGGAGCCGAGGAAGGGGTCGAGCACGACGTCGCCGGGATTGGTCGAGGCGAGCAGCACGCGGTAGAGCAGGGCTTCGGGCTTTTGCGTCGGGTGCGCCTTCTTGCCGTCCTTCTTGATGCGTTCGGGACCGGTGCAGAGCGGGATCGTCCAGTCGGAGCGCATCTGAACGTCGTCGTTCAGGGCTTTCATTGCTTCGTAATTGAACGTCACACCCTTGGCGTCCTTGGTTTTCGAACACCAGATCATGGTTTCATGCGCGTTGGTGAAACGGGTGCCGCGGAAGTTCGGCATCGGGTTGGTCTTGCGCCAGACGATATCGTTCAGCACCCAGAAGCCCTGGTCCTGCAGCGTCGTGCCGACCCGGAAAATATTGTGGTAGCTGCCGATCACCCAGATCGAGCCGTCATCCTTAAGGATGCGTCTGGCGGCGGCGAGCCATTCGCGGGTGAACGCGTCATAGGCCGAAAAGCTGTCCAGCGGGTCGCCGCCTTCGCGGGCGAACTGGTCCCAGGCATTGTCGACCCCGTCGACCTTCGTGTTGTTCGGCCGGTGAAGGTCGCCTGCGAGCTGCAGGTTATAGGGCGGATCGGCAAAAATGACGTCGACCGAACAGGCCGGCAGTTTATTCATTTCAGCCACGGTGTCCCCGACGAGGACGTTGTTCAAAGGAAGTTTCATGATGTGTCCCACCAGCGCCCCGGGTGTTTTTAGGGGGCAAATTTATCCACAGAGCATGAGTCCGGTGGGACTCTCCGTCAAGAAAAATTTTTTGGAGTCAATGGGTTACGGGATTTTACGCAACATATGGTTTATCTGATTCGCCGCGACTCTATATCTTGGTATCGCTCAACATCTTGGCTATCGGGGCGAAAGCCCGCCGGTGATGGCAGGTGACGCCGAAGGCTTTGAGGCCGTCCTGATGCTGTTTTGTGCCGTAACCCGCATTGCGCTCCCAGTGATAGCCGGGATAGCGCGCGGACAGGGATGTCATGATCCGGTCGCGCGTGACCTTGGCGAAGATCGAGGCGGCGGCGATGGACAGGCTGAGGCTGTCGCCCTTGATCAAAGCGCGGCCCGGGCAGGGCAGGCCGGGCGGCAGGCGGTTCCCGTCGATCAGCGCGGTATCGGGCAGGGTGTCGAGTGCCGCTATGGCGCGGCGCATCGCGGTATAGGTTGCGGCAAGAATGTTATCGCGTTCGATCTCCGCGACGCTGGCGGCACCTATGCCGAAATCCAGTCCGGGGCAGGATGTCAGAACGTCGAACAGGCGTTCCCGTCGCGCCGCCGGGAGCTTCTTTGAATCGTCGAGGCCATCGGCGAGTTCGCCGGGCAGATCTGCCGGCAGGATCACGGCGGCGGCGACGACCGGTCCCGCCCAGGGACCGCGGCCGGCCTCGTCGATACCCGCGACACGCCCGCCGCATTCCCGCTCGATCGCGAAATCAGGCATTTTTCGGTTTGTCGTCAGGTGGCGGTGTTGGGCTGTCCTCCTTCGCGGCTGCCCGCACCTGATCGCCGAGCCGGGCGAGGGTGTCGTCTTCGGGTTCGGGCAGGTCGTCCGTCGGGGCGTCTTTTGCGCGATCGCTGTCTGACCGGTCTTCCGCTGATGGCGGTTCCGTCCCGGTCGCATCCGTGCCTGTTGCCGAATCCGGTTCCGTATCCGGGGTCGCACCCGGGCCGGGAAGCAGTTTCGGCGCGCCGGGCGTTCGGCGATGGGGTTTCTTGATGCGGGCAAGCAGGGAAAAGCGTGTCGCAAGCCTGTCCCATGTCGTGCGCATCAGAATACGGACCATGAAGACGGACCGGCGCGACCCGCGGCGAACGACCTTCACCTCGTCGCCATAGGCGGCGTCCATCAGTTCGCGCAGTGTATCGATACGGCGGCTGGCGAGGCCATGGACACGCCGCGCCGTGGTCAGCCAGAGCGGGCTGATGGCGAGGCTGAGGACGGTCACGGCGATCACCAGACGGGACTGTTCCTGGCCGATGGCGCCGGCGGACAGGCCGGTGGCTGCGAGCAGGAAGGAAAACTCGCCCAGCTGCGAGAGGGTCAGCCCCTGCAACGATGCGCGCTGCCAGCTTTCGCCCATCAGCCGCATGATGCCGATATTCATTGCCGTCTTGAACAGGGTGACGACCAGCAGCAGCACCAGCACGGTGCCGAGATTGTCGGCGATGAATTTCAGGTCGATCAGCAGGCCGACAGACAGGAAAAAGACCATCACGAGGACGCTCTGCACCGGGCGGACCGCATGGACGATCTGCTCACGCTGGTTCGAGCGGCCGATCACCAGCCCGGCGAGGAACGCGCCATAGGCCGGCGACAGGCCGAACAGCCCGAATACCGCGCCGAAGCCGAAGCAGTAGACCAGACCGGTCAACGGCGACAGGTCGATATTGCCCATCACGATGCGCGCAAAGGGCAGGTTCACCCGGCGCTTGTTCAGTTTCTGCACCAGAAGGACCAGGACCAGGACGGACCCGACGATCTGCGCAAGCGCCCACAGGCCCAGCGTGCCGCCGCCGATATTCTCGACGATCAGCAGCATCGGCAGGAAGGCGAGGTCCTGGCCGATCAGGATGGCAACGGCGATGCGCCCGGTGCGGTTTCGCAGCTCCCCGATTTCCTCGAGTATCTTGATCGCGACGGCTGTGCTGGACAGCGCGATGACGAACCCCAGCAGAACCGATTCCGCTGCCGAAAACCCGAGGAAGATCGAGCACAGGAAAATCGCGCCGAGACTGCCGGCGACCTGAAGCGCCACCGCGCCCAGCGCCATTTTCCAGGTCACCATGAAGAACCGGACGCTGAGTTCCGTGCCGATGAGGAACAGCAGCAGCAACACACCGAGCTCGGCGAGCCCGCCGATCTGGTCGCGGTCCTCGACCACGCCGAAGGCGCTGGGGCCCAGCAGAACGCCGGCGATGATATAGCCGACCAGCGCCGGCTGGCGCAGCCGCGCCATCAGCATCCCGCAGAGGAGCGCGGACAGCCCGACGACCGCCATCCCGGTAAGGTTTACGTGCGCATCCATGTTCGGTGCAACTTATCACGTGACGGGCGGGGCCGGGGACGAATCTGCATAAGGCGGTTGCCCGAGGGGACTATTCGAACAATCCCATCTGATCGCCCGCCCGCGGTGGCGGGCGGAACAGGGTGCGGTCGAGCCGGTAACCGCGTTCGATCAGGCCAAGCCGCCTGCAGGCCTTCTCGAACCGCTGGAGCAGCAGGTCGGCATAGACACCGGTGCCGCGCTGGCGCACGCCGAAGGTCGGATCGTATATCTGGCCGCCGCCCGCTGCCTTCACGGCATTCATCACGTGATCGGCTTTCAGTGGCGCATGGGCATCGAGCCATTCGCGGAACAGGTCCTTGATTTCCAGCGGCAGGCGCAGCAGCACGTAGCCCGCCATATGGGCACCGGCGTCCTTCGCGGCGGCCAGGATCGATTCAAGCTCCGGGTCGGTCAGCACCGGGATCATGGGCGCTGCCATCACGCCGCAGGGAATGCCCGCATCGGTCAGCGCGCGGATGGTGTCGAGGCGGCGTTGCGGCGTCGGCGCGCGCGGTTCCATCCTGCGCGACAGATCGCGGTCCAGCGTCGTCACCGACAGGCAGACCTGCGCCAGTTTCTTTTCCGCCATGGGGCCAAGAATATCGATGTCGCGGGCGATCAGGCTCGACTTGGTGACAATGCCGACCGGGTGGTTATGGGCGGCCAGCACTTCGAGTATCCGCCGTGTCAGTTTGAAGTCGCGCTCGATCGGCTGATACGGATCCGTATTGGTCCCCATCGCCATGACGTCACACTTGTAGGACGGCTTGCGCAGTTCCTTTTCGAGCAGGGCGGCGGCATCGGGCTTGTAGAAAAGCCGGCTTTCGAAATCGAGCCCCGGCGACAGGCCGAGAAAAGCGTGGGTCGGTCTGGCAAAGCAATAGACGCAGCCATGCTCGCAGCCGCGATAGGGATTGATCGACCGGTCGAACGGCACGTCCGGGGAGGTGTTGCGGGCAATGATCGTGCGCGTCGTATCGGCAGTGACGGTTGTGCGCAGCGGCGGCAGGTCTGCGTCCCGCGGCAGGTTCCAGCCGTCATCTATGGCGACGGCGTCATAGCCTTCATACCGCCCGGTCTGGTTGCTGACGGCGCCGCGCCCCTTGCGGGGGATGTCCGGTAATTCTGTATCCATGGGAGGAGCAGAGTGACCCCTCATAAAGAACAAAGCAAGAACTTTTGTTGTGTCAGGAATTACGGCACTGGTCATGCTATGAACGTTTTCAAATGACGTATCCGCCCAGCATATCGGTCGTTATCCCGACCCTCAATGCAGCCGCACAGCTTGCTGCGACGCTGAAATCTGTCGGTGGCAAGGTCGGCGAAGTCATTATTCCGGATGGGGGATCGGTCGATGAAACCGCGGAGATCGCAGCGCGGGCCGGGGCGCGGATTGTGCCGTCGGAAAAAGGCCGGGGTCAGCAGCTGCGCACGGGCGCGGCGGCGGCAACCGGCGACTGGCTGCTTTTTCTGCATGCCGACACCGTGTTGCCCGAAGACTGGTTCGCGGAAGTGAGCGACTATACCGCGGAAACTGCCAATGCCGGCCGCGCCGCCACGTTCACCTTCGCGCTGGACGACCCGGCGCCGCAGGCACGGCGGATCGAACGCCTCGTTGCGTGGCGGACGCGGCGGCTGGGTCTGCCCTACGGGGACCAGGGATTACTGATATCGCGCAATCAATACGACCGGCTGGGCGGGTTCCGCCCGATACCGCTGATGGAGGATGTCGATATCGTCCGCCGCATCGGTCGGTCCAATCTGGATGTTCTGGACACCCGCGCCGTGACGTCCGCCGAACGCTACCGGCGCGGCGGATGGTGGGGACGCCCTGCGCGGAACATCTGCTGTCTTGCGCTTTATTTTCTCGGGGTGCCGCCCCGAATTCTGGTACGTCTGTATCGATGAAGCACGTTGTTATCTTCGCCCGCCGTCCGCAACTCGGTCGTGTCAAAACCCGGCTCGCCGACGATATCGGACCGGTGGAGACGCTCCGGTTTTACCGCGCCACGCTGAACAGGGTTGCGCGCCGTCTGTCCGCCGGCGGCGGCTGGGCGACATGGATCGGCATTACGCCGGACGATACGCTGGGACAGGACCGGCTATACCCAAAGGGCGTCTCGCGGCTGGCGCAGGGCGGCGGCGATCTGGGGCAACGGATGGCGAACTGCCTCGCGGGGTTCGGTCCGAACCCCGCCGTGATCGTCGGCAGCGATATCCCCGATCTCGACCGCCGCCATATCGCCGCCGCCTTCGACAAACTGCGGCGCAACGAACTGGTCTTCGGCCCGTCAGGGGATGGCGGCTACTGGCTGGTGGGCGCGGGGCAGGGCGCGCGGGTCGGCAACCTGTTCGCGGATGTCCGCTGGTCGACCGAACATGCGCTGTCGGACACGCTGGAGAACGTGCGGTCCGGCGTGCGGGTTGCGATGCTGGACCCGCTGGCCGATATCGATAACGGCGACGACTACCGGAAATGGCGGCGGCGCCTCTGATTACCCGGCCGCGAGATGCTCCTGCAGGCGCGGGATCAGTTCGACGAAATTACACGGCTTGTGCCGGATATCGAGCTGGTAGAGCAGGATATCGTCCCACGCGTCCTTGACCGCCCCGGTCGAACCCGGCAGCGCGAACAGGTAGGTCCCGCCCGCGACGCCCGCCGTCGCGCGGGACTGTATCGTCGATGTGCCGATGTTCTGATAGGACAGCATGCGGAAAAGCTCGCCGAAGCCGGCGATTTCCTTTTCATAAACTTCGTGGAACGCTTCCGGGGTGATGTCGCGGCCCGTCACGCCCGTACCCCCGGTCGAGATCACGGCGTCGATTTCGGGATGGTCGATCCATTCGCGCAGTTTGGCGACGATGGAGGGCTGATCGTCCTTGACGATGGCGCGGTCGGCAACCGTGTGACCGGCATCCGTAATCCGCGCGGCCAGTGTGTCGCCCGATCTGTCGTCGGCTTCCGTCCGCGTGTCCGACACCGTCATCACGGCGATGTTGATTGCAACGAAAGGGATGTCTTCGTTAATTCCGAACATCTTGAGCCACCGAGCCGTTTGAACCTTCCACAGCGATGTAGACCGGTCGTTCGCCCGCGGCAAGGGCATCGAGCGACGGCGCCGGTTCGCCAAGGCGTTCGCGATACATCCAGAGGTTCGATAGCACGCGTTCGATAAAGATACGGGTTTCCCGCGCCGGGATGCTCTCGATGAACATCAGCGCATCGGTGTAGGCGCCCTTGCGCGCCCGGCGCTGCCATTTCTTGAGGTTGCCGGGGCCGCCGTTATAGGCAGCGGCCAGCAGCAGCAGGTCGCCATCCACATGATCGTTGTCCAGCAGATGCAGGATGTATTTCTGTCCGAGCGAGATATTGAGCGCCGGGTCGTAGAGCAGGTCGCGTTTTTTGCCGCTGAACCGTTTCTGCGCAACAAACCCGGCCGTGGCTGGCATCAGCTGCATCAGGCCGCGCGCGCCGACCGGACTGCGGGCCCGCACGTTGAAGGCGGATTCCTGACGCATGAACGCGAAGATCAGCGCCCGGTCCACCCGGAAACCTTCCTGCGGTTTCCATTGCGGCAGCGGGTAGAGCGCGCTGGCGGGCAGCGTCTCGTCTTCGTCGCCCAGAAGGGAAGCGCCTGCCCGGTAGGATACCATCGGCAAGGACAGCTTTTCCGCCATTGCGATAAGGGCTTTCGTCATTTCCCGGTCATTGCCGCCGGACATAAAGCGCAGCTCGCGCCCCGCCCGGATATTCTCCCCGGCTTCCAGCAGGGCGAGTGCGCGGCGTCCGGATTTTTGCGAGGTGATCCGTTCCAGCCGCTCGGCGGTCAGGACGGGAACTTCCCAGTCGAGGGGCGATTTCTCGCCGAGCCATCGCCGGGCGATAATTCCGTAAAACGACCGCGGCTGCGCGGCAGCTGTTCTGAGCCATCGGTTTACCCGTTCGGGCCGCTGGCCCGACATGTTGGCCCGGGCCGCCCAGAATGCCGCCGCGGCGTGGTCGTAGCCGGTGGCCTTGTCCGAATTTGCGACTGTCTCGAAATGGCCGGCGGCCTCTACGTATTTGCCGAGCCTGTATGCGGACAAGCCCGCGATCCAGTGAGCATAGGGTATACGCTGCCCGGATCTTTCGGCGGCGGGCCGGGCCATTTCGTAGGCGCGTTCGCCGTCGCCATGAAAGAACCAGCCGGAGGCGACATGCGTCCGGGCAAGGTCGTACCCGGTCGCGCCGAGCGCCCGGACATTGGTTTTCCGGTTTATGTAACGCGTCGCCATGGACAATTGCCGACGGTGGGTCATGCGACGCACCTGGCGGATGATCGATTGCGCCGATTTGCCGGCTGGGCGGTATCCTGAATGCTCGATAATCGTTGTCGGCGCATAGGACGGATAGAATTTGCGGTCCGGCTGCGCCGGCGCGCGATAGTTGCGCGGCTTCCGGGAGAGCGCGAGTTTGTATATGCGGCGTGCATCCGGGTGATCCGCGTAGGATTTCATCCAGCTTGAGAGTTCGACATACCGGGAGCGGTATTTGGTCGGGTGCAGATAGCGCTGCGCGAGCACGTGTCCCAGCAGCACCTTGCTGTCGAGCTTCTTGATAATGCGATCCGCATCGCGCCATTGGCCGTTTTCCTGGATCGCGAAAATTCTCGCGTAGCGGGCACGGTCCGCCTCGGTCAGGATTTCGGGCAGGGGAGGCGCAACAGCCTTCGATGTGTCGGGAAGGGACGCGGTTTCTGCAGCCTGCACAGCGGTTGTGCCGGGATGCGCGCCGACCGCAATGCACAGGGCGAAGACGCCACAAAGGAATGTCCTGAGCGCTGTCCGGCCAAGTCTTTGATTTGACGATAAAATCCCGCGCATCGCCCCAGTTTACAATCGAAATTGGTTAATTTTTGATTACCGGTTGTAAACGAGCGGGCACGGTGCCGCAATAAAGTCTGGCACTATCGCGCGATAATCCGATCGCGGTAACCGGTTCTATGGCTGGCCGGCGCCGCGCGCCGCCGGCGCCGCATCAAGCCGGGTCCGTATATCGAGCAGGTCGTTCCAGGTTTCGCGTTTCTGCGCGGGTTGCCGCAGCAGATAGGCCGGGTGCAACAGGGCCCGGGCCGGCACAGGCGAACCCGACGTCCCCTCATACGTCATCCACTTGCCGCGCAACCGCATGATCCCCTCGGTCCGGCGCAGCAGCGTTTTCGCCGCCACCCCGCCGACAAAAATCAGGATATCCGGATTGGCAAGCGCAATATGCCGTTCGAGAAAAGGCAGGCAGGCGGCGATTTCGGCATCGGTCGGATTGCGGTTGCCGGGTGGCCGCCATGGCAGAATATTGGTGATGTATGCCTGTGTCCGGTCGAGCTGAATCGCCGCCAGCATCCTGTCCAGCAGGCGGCCCGCCGGACCCACAAACGGGAGCCCCTGACGGTCTTCCTCCGCGCCGGGGGCTTCGCCGATCAACATCAGGCGCGCCCCGGGGTTGCCATCGGCAAACACGAAGCTCATCGCGGTCTCTTTCAACGGGCAGCCGTCGAATGCTTCAAACGCGGCGCGCAGTTCGGCGATCGTCGCACATCCGCCAGCAATTTCCTGGGCGGTCTGTACCGCGGCATCGCGGGACTGGAGCCGCGCGGGCTTCTGCGCGGGACGGGGCGCCGCGGGCGGTGTTCCCGCGGCGGGTGCGAAGGACGCTTGCGCCTCGCGAACAGCGCCGCCATTGCCCGCTTGTTGCGTGGCGGCCGGGGCTTCCGCCGCCAACGCCGCTGACGCAAACCGGTCGACCGGTGACTCGGCGATTGTCTCGTCCACGCCGGCGGCCATGTACCAGTCCAGCAGGGCCTTTTTTTCCGCTATACTCTCCATGTCGATAGCCTAAATCATTTCCCTGCCGCTGGATAATCCGTTTCCGCATGTTATACACGGGAACTGGGAATCAAGTGACATGGCGGGGCCTTGCGATACCTGAGCAAGATCCTGCGACACCTGAACGGAGCGACGAGATGGCTGAAGCGGTAGATCGGGAATCAATGGAATTCGACGTCGTGATCGTCGGCGCCGGGCCTTCGGGGCTGTCGGCGGCAATCCGCCTGCGTCAACTGGCCGAGGAAAAAGGCCGGGAAATCTCGGTTTGCGTCATCGAGAAAGGCTCCGAGGTCGGTGCGCATATTCTTTCCGGCGCCGTGCTGGAACCGCGGGCGCTCACAGAGCTTTTCCCGGACTGGCAGGAGCGGGGCGCGCCGCTGAACACGCCGGTCGTCAGCGATCAGTTCCTGCTGCTCGGGAAATCGGGTGCCACAAAACTGCCGACGCCGCCCCAGATGAACAATCACGGCAATTACATCGTGAGCCTTGGCAATGTCTGCCGCTGGCTGGCCGAACAGGCCGAGGCGATGGGCGTCGAGATTTATCCCGGTTTCGCGGCCGCCGAGGTTCTGTATGCCGAAGACGGCCGGGTACGCGGCGTTGCGACCGGCGACATGGGAATCGGCAAGGACGGGCAGCCGACCGCGAACCATCAGCCCGGCTTCGAACTTCACGCCAAGCAGACGATCTTCGCGGAGGGGTGCCGCGGGTCGCTGACCAAGACGCTGTTCGAGAAATTCGACCTGCGCGACGATGCCGACGTCCAGACCTACGGCATCGGCATAAAGGAACTCTGGGAGGTCAAACCCGAGAACCACAAGCCGGGCCATGTCACCCACACCATCGGCTGGCCGATGGACAGCGGAACCTATGGCGGCTCGTTCCTGTATCACCTTGAAGATAACCAGGTGGCTGTCGGTTTCGTCATCGGCCTTGACTACAGCAATCCGCATCTGAGCCCCTTTGACGAATTCCAGCGCTTCAAGACGCATCCGAAAATCCGCCCCACCTTCGAAGGCGGGCGCCGTGTCGCCTATGGTGCACGGGCGATCAACGAAGGCGGGTTCCAGTCAATTCCCAAGCTCACTTTCCCGGGTGGCTTGCTGATCGGCTGCACCGCAGGCTTCCTGAACGTGCCCAAGATCAAGGGCAGTCACACCGCCATGAAATCCGGCATGCTCGCCGCCGAGACCGTATTCGAAGTGGTGACCGGCGATAATGACGCTGCGGATACGTCGGCCTATGAAGCTGCCATCAAGGCAAGCTGGATCTGGGACGAGCTCTACCGGGTAAGAAACATCCGGCCGTCGTTCAAATGGGGCATGTGGGCAGGGCTGCTCTATTCCGCGATCGATACCTATATTTTCCGGGGACGTGCACCCTGGACGTTCAAACATCATGCCGATCACACGACCCTGAAAAAGGCCGCCGATGCGCCGAAGATCGGCTATCCCTCTCCCGATGGGGAAGTGTCGTTCGACAAGCTGTCCTCGGTGTTTATTTCCAACACCAATCACGAGGAAAACCAGCCGGCGCATCTGACGCTGAAGGACCAGGCGGTACCGATATCGGTCAATCTCGCCGAATACGATGCGCCAGAGCAGCGCTACTGTCCGGCAGGGGTGTATGAGATTGTCGCGGACGACGATGGGTCCAACCCGCAATTGCAGATCAATGCGCAGAACTGCGTTCATTGCAAAACCTGCGATATCAAGGATCCGACCCAGAATATCAACTGGGTTGTCCCCGAGGGCGGCGGCGGACCCAATTACCCGAACATGTAGCCTGCGGCTCCGCAATATTCAGCCGCGGGGGCCCGGTTCCAGGTTTCGCGCCTACAGCGTCGTCATCTGCCGTTTAACTGTTGGCCTCAACGCCCTATATTAAGGAAAGCAGGGCGTGGAAAAGGCGATCAAGGGCAGGTACATGACTTTTTCATGGTTTTGCCGGAAGGTGGCGACGACACGCCGAATCCGGATGCTGGCGGATAACGGCCCAGAAAAACGTGTTAACGACGATTAACCCAGATTATGAACGGAGCGGGCGCACCATGCGCAGCAGGGCCCTAAAGACAATTACGCTGACACTTTCTGCATTTGCCTTACTGGCTGCCTGCACGCCGGAAGGTGAACGGGCCGTGCTCAATTCTTCCGGTGCGGCGCAGGCGAGCGAAATGGAGGTCGGCGGATCCGGCGCGGGCAATTATCTCGCCGGACGTCATGCCCAGAAAGAACGGGATTTTTCGAGCGCTTCGCGTCTGCTGGAAAAGGCGCTGGAGGAGAGTCCGGGGAATACGCGTCTCCTGAACCGCACGTTTCTGACGAAGCTCGCGGATGGAGATATCGCATCGGCTGGCGAAATGGCGCGAAAAATAACGGGAACGGACGCGCGTTCGGCGAGTGCGCCGATCGCCCAGTTGGTACTCGTCGTCGAGGCGATCAGGCAGGGCGACCTCGCGGGCGCCGAAGCTGCATTAGAAGCATTTCCCGACCGGGGCTTCAGCGGTTTTATGAAGCCGCTTCTTCAGGCATGGGTTCTGGTCGGTCAGGGCCGTGGAGAAGACGCCATCGCTGCGCTCGAGCCGCTCAAGAATCAGTCGGGTCTGCGGGTTTTATATGAACTACACGCAGCGCTTGTTTCCGACGTGGCCGGCATGTCGGCAGCGGCGGAGAGGCATTACCGGCTCGCCGGCGAAAATGCGACCCAGGCGACCCTCCGGGTGGTGCAGGGACTAGGACGTCATCTTGAACGCCGGGGCGACGCGGATGGGGCACGGGCGCTCTACGAGGCCTACACCAGGGAAAACCCGGATTCGGTGGTCCTGAAGCCTGCGATGGAACGTCTCGCTGCGGGTGTAAAACCCGCTTTTCTCGTCGCGAATGCGGCCGAAGGCGTTTCCGAGGCGCTTTTCAATATTGCGAGCACGATGACGCGGCAGAATTCGGCCCAGCTCGCGCTGATTTACGGCCGGCTCTCCATCTACCTGAAGCCCGATTTCGATCTCGCGCAGATGCTGGTCGCCGGGCTGCTGGAATCGATGGATCGAAATGCGGATGCCATTGCGACCTATCGGGCGGTTAACCCGGCATCTCCGCTTAACTGGTCGGCGCGTCTGCGCATCGCTGGAAATCTGGAAGTGCTGGAGCGCGATGATGAAGCGATCGACCTGCTTCGGGTTCTGACGAAGGAAGATCCGACCCGCCCAGGTCCGCTGGTCAGTCTGGGCGACCTGTTGCGGTCGAACAAACGCTTCGAGGAATCCGTCGTTGCCTACGACCAGGCGATTGCCAGACTGGGCGATATAGAGAAACGCCATTGGACGATCCTGTATTCCCGTGGGATTTCGCTCGAACGGGCACGCCAGTGGAGCCGGGCGGAAAAGGACTTCGAGCGGGCGCTCGAACTCAACCCGGAACAGCCCTACGTGCTGAATTACCTGGGCTACTCCTGGGTGGATCAGGGCATAAATCTCGACCGGGCGCGCAAGATGATCGAGCGTGCCGTCGAGCTGCGTCCGAATGACGGATATATCGTGGATAGTCTCGGCTGGGTGCTTTACCGGCTGGGGGATTTCAAGGGCGCGGTTGAACAGCTCGAGCGGGCGGTTGAATTGCGGCCGCAGGATCCGACGATAAACGACCATCTCGGCGATGCCTATTGGCGGGTTGGCCGCTATAGCGAGGCCCGCTTCCAGTGGCGCCGCGCGTTGATACTGAAGCCCGAAGCCGATCAGATTTCGGTGATCGAAGAAAAAATCCTGCACGGGCTTCGCGAAGCCAAACCCATAAAAAAGGACAGCTGAGCCTCAGGTGGCCGATCATCCGGGTTTCCAGAGCGGCGCGTCCCTTCGTTTGTCCTTGGCGGCGCCGGCCAAGATAAACCTGTTTCTCCATGTTACCGGCCGCAGGGAAGACGGCTATCACCTGCTTGAAAGCCTGGTGGTCTTCGCCGCAACAGGCGATCGCCTGTTTGTGGAACCGTCGGAAAATCTTTCCCTCGCCGTGACAGGTCCCTTTGCGGCCGGGCTTGCCGATTCCGGCCCCGACAATCTGGTGATGCGGGCGGCAGCGGCGCTGCAGCGGGAAGCATCTGTGCAATCGGGCGTCACTATCACGCTTGAGAAGAATCTGCCGGTTTCGTCCGGTATCGGCGGCGGCTCGGCGGACGCGGCAGCAACCCTGCGCGCCCTGTCCGTTTTGTGGAATATCGATTCGGCAGGTTTGGACCTCGCCTCCATCGGCCTGACGATCGGCGCGGACGTGCCGGTCTGTCTGAACGCCCGGCCCGCGATGATGTCCGGCGTTGGCGAAGCCATTCTGGACGTGGCATCACCGCCGCCCTGCGGTGTGGTTCTGGTTAATGCCGGAGAGGGCGTCTCGACGCCTGACGTGTTCGCTGCCCGCACGGCGCCTTTCACCGATGCGGGTGACTGGGAGACGCCCCCGACCTTCGATGCTTTTATAGATGCGCTGAAGGGGCGTAAAAACGATCTGTCCGATCCTGCTCTCTCGGTTTCTCCGGTGATCGGGGAGGTGCTTGCGGCTTTGTCTGACACTGTGGAATGCGCTTTGGCGCGTCTGTCCGGAAGCGGCGGCACCTGTTTCGGTCTGTACCCCGATGAGATTGCAGCAGGAACTGCAGCGGCCGCAATCCGGTCAGAACACCCGGACTGGTGGTGCGTGGCGACGACTTTTCGCGATGCGGCTCCGTCAATCGATCCGGCTTAGACCGGCGCTTGGCGGCCGTCAGCCGCCCTTTGACATCGATTCAGAAACAGCGCGGAGATCCTCGAGAAGCTCGCGGCTGGGGGCGCCGTCTTGTTCCATGCCGGCGAATTTCTGATACAGCCGGATCGCGTTGGCGGTGCGTTCGCCCATCTGGCCGTCCGCCGGTCCCGGGTTGAAATTCATACGGCTCAGCAGTGTCTGTATCTGGCGAATCTCTGCGCGGCCGATCGCGACTTCGGTGGTCGTTGCAGGCGCCGTGTTTGCCGTCGGCGCGGTGGCATCGAGCGCCGCCAGGCGCTCGGATGCCCGCGTGTCGCCCTGGGCGAGCGCCCTTTCATACCAGCGGCGGGCTTCTGCCGGGTTGGGTTGTCCGGTGATCAGGCCGCGTTCATGCAGCGCGCCAAGGCTGAATTGGGACTGGCTCAGGCCGGCCTCGGCCGATTTTGCGAACCATTCGGCGGCTTTTGGATAACTGAGGGCGATGCCCCGGCCTTCGGCATATGCCGTGGCCAGGTTGTGCTGCGCCTGAGGATAGTTCTGTTCGGCTGCGCTCTGGAACCAGAAGAAAGCCTGTTCGTCGTTCTGTGGTACGCCCTCGCCGCGCTGATAGAGGACACCGAGATTGAACTGGGCATTCGGGATGCCCTGCTCGGCGGAACGGCCAAACCATTTGGCGGCTTCCGCCGCCGATTTCTCGCCCAGTCGCCCCGACAGGTGAAGCATGCCCAGATTGTACTGCGCTTCAGGATTGCCCGCCCGGGCCTCGACAATAATTCTCTGGATCGGGTCCGGCAGTCCTTCCGGCGAACTGTCAGTGCCTGCCGCGGTTGGCGATGGGGGCGCGGGTTGCGCTGTGGGCGCCGGTGCTACCGCCGCTGTTTTCGATGATGCCGGGGGCGGTGGCGGCGGCGCCTCTATGGGGGTCTCTGCGGGTGGCGCTACGTCGGCAATTTTTGGTGGGGGCAGCGCCCGGTCCGGCGAAGAGAACTCGACGAACAGCCAGGCGCCGCCGCCAAGAATGGCCGCGAAGACAAGACCGACGATGGCATAGCGCAGGACCGACGGCCTTGCCTGGGGCGGTGCCAGCGGACGCGGTTCTGCCGAGAATTCGGGTGTGGTGGATTTCGCCTCGAACGATCCTTCTGTATCTGCTTCCCGCGCTGTTGGTCGTCCGCCCGAATCAGTGTCCGGGTCCGTCTGCATCTCGTTGAGCGCCGCAGGCAGATCGTCTCCAGCATTGGAGAGGCCGTCGGCTGGGAGTTCTTCTGGCGGCGCTGCCGGAATGGATGTCGGCGGATCCGACGGGTAAAGCCTGTCCTTCGGGTCGGCGGTCAGCGTTTCAGACCGCTTTCCCGGCGGGGGAGTTGCAGGTGCCCCAGTCGACGGCGGAGCCGGTTCCGCTGCCGCCCGGGTGCTTGTCGCCTCAACCTGCCGAGTTACCCCCGATGGGGATGCCGGCAGGTCGCCCCGTTTTGCGCTCAGGATCGCCTGATCGATCCAGGCGCCGATCGTCATTCCGCTTGCCCGTGCGGCGTCGCGTGCCAGATCGCGGGTCTCGCCGTCGACCCCTTTGACGCTCCATGATCTCGTTTTTGCCATTCGTAATGTCTGCTTCCCGCGAGGGCGGTGGTCGGGTTGATGAACCGGAACTATACCGATGGAATGCAACCCGTGTTAAGGACATTTCTTGGCGAACAACAATCGGCAAGGCAGAACTACCAAGCATGATCGCCGTCATACGACGATCGGTGGCGGGGTAGAGGTCTGTTTAGAAGGGGCTGACGGCCCGGGTAGTGCTCAATATGGCCGTGCCCGATTTTGAAATTCTGCGATAAAAATCAGGGCTGTATAAAGTAGGGCCGTTAATCCCGGCGAAAAAGGCCCAGAAAACCTCTGCGCTCCGGCGGGCGCGGTTCGCCGACGGGACGGGGCGCAGTCCGCTCGGTGGGTCCAGGACCGCTTTCGATCCGGTCGAGCCTTTCCGCGATTTTCTGAATCGCGCGTTCAACCGGGGCTGTTGACGTGCTACCGCCGTCTTTCGCGTTTTCGAGCTGTTTGCTGAGCTCCGCTACTTTTTCCACGATCGGGGCGATGGTGTCGGCAGTTCTCTGTTCGGCACTTTCGATCCGGTTCGACAGCCGCTGAATACTCTCGAACACCGTCTGCATTGTGGGCGCGGGCGGGGGCGCGCCGCCCGGCGGTGGCGGTTGTCCGACTCCATAACCTGGCTGTTGAGGGGGGGGCTGCCAGGTTTCATTTTCCGAAAAATACTGCTCATTCGATTGATCCGGCCGCTGGGACGGGTGATTCCGGGGCTGCGGCTGATCGTGGCCCGCCGCCTCCGGGCCCGGGGATGGCTTGCCGCCATTCCGCAACTGGTCGCTGGCGCTTTGGCGAATCATCTGCGTTAGCCAGGCGCCCACGGTCAGGCCAGCCTTGCGCGCTGCAATTTTTGCAGCCTCGCGGGCTTCAGGCTCGACGCCTTTGACGCTCCAGGGAGATGGTGATTTTGCCATGATATACAGCGAATACTCAGGTTATACCTTGGGCTACTTGCCCATACGACCCCCACCGCATGGCCTTTTTTTGTCACAGACTTCTCTGCAAATCAAATGTTTTCAACGGTCTGGGGTTTTCCCACGGGCTGACCGGGAGTATGGCTCACCGTCATATATCCCTGCGCGACGATTTTCAGGAGGTTTGTTCCGCGGGACCGGTACAAAGACCATGCAGGCTAACTCGGGGGAAGGGGCTGGTGTCGCTCAGTTTCTTCCGGAGCCCGAAAGCCTCGCCCGGAGCCGTTCTATCTCGTCCATCAAAGGCGCCAGATTATCCCGGGTACCTGCTTCGGCGTTTTGAAGACGCCGTTCCAGCACCTGCAGTTTCGCCTGCAGCAGGTCAGGGTCTTCGATCAGGTCGTCGTCGCGCGCAGGACCTTCCGGCTCGAAGCCGAAATCATCCACGATCTGTGCCGCGCGCTCGATCGTGCTGCTGCGCGGGCCGGGGTCCGGGACAGGTGTTGGTGTTGGTGTTGGCGGCGGCACGATTTCGGGGGGCGCGACTTCGGGTGCAACGGAATCAATTGAGGTTGCGGCGGCGCGTATGACCTGGGACAACCATACGCCGACCGGGATGTCGGATTGATCTGACGCGAGCTTCGCGAATTCGCGCGCTTCGTCGGAAATGCCTTTCAGGCTCCAGGGCATATTTGGATCGACCATGGCGCCATTATAAGCGAGAAATGGATCGCAGGTCACGTTCCGGCGTTGCATCGATACCGGATGTTCCGATATGTTCGCGGCGCGTCGCGTTGGGGCGTAGCCAAGTGGTAAGGCAACGGGTTTTGATCCCGTCATTCGCAGGTTCGATCCCTGCCGCCCCAGCCAGCGTCGCCTTTGCGGCGCTGCTTAGGGCCGGCCGGATCACAGGCGGCTGTATTTTCTGTCAGACTCCCATATAACAAAGACGATGACCGACGAAGTGACCAACCTCGACGCAACCGATCTCCGTTGTCCGCTGCCTGTGCTGAGGGCGCGCAAGATCCTCAAATGGTTGCCCGATGGCGCGCTGCTGGATGTCCGTGCCACCGACGCAGCGGCGCCCAAGGACTTCGAAGCGTTCTGCCGGGAGGCGGGTCATACGCTGATCAATATCGAACAGGATGGCGAAGCATATGTGATCCGGCTGCGGAAGAAGTCGCGCGATGGACTTTCAGCCGGCTGATTTGAGCCGCAGGCCGCGAGGCACGACGGCGCGTTCCGCGAGTTCGAATGCGCCCTGGACGGCAAGAGCCAGGAGCGCTGCGGGAATAGCGCCTTCCAGTATCAGGGCGGTATCGTCAAGGCGGATGCCGGTCAGTATCGGCTGGCCATATCCGCCGGCACCGATCAATGCGCCCAGTGTTGCCGTGCCGACATTTATCACCGCCGAGGTCTTGATCCCGGCCATGATCGATCGCATGGCGAGCGGCAGTTCGACAATCCGCAGCGACGCCCCGGGTTCAAGCCCGATTGCCGCCGCCGATTCCAGGATATTCGAATCGATCCCGCGCAGCCCGGCATGGGTGTTCCGGACAATCGGCAGCAGGCTGTACAGGAACAGGGCGATGATGGCGGGTGGGCCGCCGATGCCGAGAAGGGGAATCATGAAGACAAAAAGGGCAAGGGACGGGATGGTCTGCACGATGCCGACGATAGCCAGAATGAACTGACCGGCACGGGCACGGCGCGCCGCGATGATACCGAGCGGCACGGCGACAAGGATTGCGGCGCCGAGCGATATCACCACCAGGATCAGGTGGTCGCGCGTCGAAATCCAGAGCCTTGCGGCAAAACCGCTATCGGCGGCGGTGGCGGAAATACCGAGGCGGGTATCGGCGAATTCGGCGGCGACGGCGGATTCTGATTTCTTGTCGAGCTTCACCGCCCCGTTCATTGCAGACATTCGGCCTTCGTCGATGGCACCTTCAAGCTGGGTCAGCGCGGCGACGGCGCCCGGTGCCCGGTCGGCAAGGTCTGCACGGTACAGGATGACCGCATCGTATGTCGGGAAGTGGTCCCGGTCGTCCTTCAACAGGAACAGGTCATAATAGGCGATCTCCGCATCTGTGGTGTAGACGTCGATCCCGTCGATTGCCCCTGATTCGAGGCCGCGATAGGCAAGGTCGTGATCAAGGCCCCGGACATTTTTCTGCGGCAGGCCGTAAGCGGCCCGCAGCGCCGGCCAGCCGTCGCCCCTGTCGAGAAACTCGTTGGAAAAGCCGAAGGAAATTTGCGGATGCCGGCGAAGGTCGGAGATCCCGGTCAGGCCGTAGCGCTTCGCCGTCTCCTTTTTCATGCCGATTGCATATGTATTATTGAAACCGAGCGGCGCGGTCATACGGATACCCTGTTTTGCCAGCGCGGCGCGCAGCAGCGGCAGGGTAGGGGTATCGGTTCCTTTGAGGAGTTCCTGGCGGATCGTGCCGGTATATTCGGGATAGATATCGATATCGCCCTTCAACAGCGCCGACCAAAGCACGCGTGTGCCGCCTATCTCGCGCCGGTGGGTTGCCCGCACGTCATTGTCGGACAGGGCGAATTTGACGATCTCGCCCAGGATGACGGATTCGGTAAATTTTTTCGACCCTACCCTGATCTCCTGGGCGGCGGCGGGCAGCGACAGCATCGCGGCCAGCGCCGCTGCGAAGAGGCTTGCGACCAGATTTTGTTTCACTGGCCGCGCGCCCCGGTAAGGCCGCGTTGGGCGCCGACGAATTTCTCGACGAAAGCGCTGGCCGGTGCCGATAAAAGGACGTCCATAGAGGCGCGTTGTTCGACCGCGCCTTCGCGGAGCAGGACGATATCGTCGGCGAAGTGGGCCGCTTCGAACAGGTCATGGGTGACCAGAACGACCGTCTTGCCAAGCGTTGCGAATATGTCTGAAAGCTCTGTCTGCAAATCGAAGCGCACCATGGGGTCGAGCGCACCGAGCGGTTCGTCCAGCAACAATGCATCGGGATCCAGCATCAATGCGCGCATCAGGCTCACCCGCTGGCGCTGTCCTCCCGATAATTCGGCAGGGTAGCGCGCCAGGGCGTCCTCTGGGAAACGGGTCAGATCGGTCAGCGTCCTCAACCGCGCGTCGATGTCGGCCGCCGCCCACCCCGTCTGGTCCGCCATGACCGAAACGTTTTGCCGCGCCGTCATGTGCGGAAACAGCCCCCCCTGCTGGATGACGTAGCCCATGCGGCGGCGCAGGGAGGGCGCGCTGGCGCGGGTAACGGCTTCGCCATCGAACATGACGCTGCCCGTATCCGGCGCGACGAGGCCGTTCATCAGCCGCAGCAGAGTGGACTTGCCACACCCGCTGGGACCAATCAGCACGGTGGTCCGGCCGGCAGGAATGTCAAGATCGGTGGGCGCGACCGCACAAAGCGGTCCGAACGACTTGCTGACATCTGACAGGTGGAACATCGGACGTATCTCACCGGAACAACTGCGGGGTTGCAAGCATCGTGGGAGGCGCTCGTGGCTAAATGATCACAGCCGGCGGTCCCGCGAGAAAAACAGCAACATGATGCACATCACCATGAAGGCGGCAGACAGGTACAGAAGCTCGTTATCGAGCCCCCGGTCGAGCAGCGCGCCATAGGCCAGCGGCGCCAGGCCCTGGCCGACGTTGAACCCCGTGCTGACGAACGCGAAGACCGTCCCCAGCGCGCCGGCGGGCGCCACTTCGCGCACCATCATGTCGCGGGACGGATTCACGATGCCGCGGGCAAAGCCGCCCACTGTGAAGCAGGCGATCAGCGCCGACAGGGAAATCGAGGCCGTGCCGACAAGGACCAGAATCGCGGCATAGATCGAGAAAGCGACGATCAGCACCATGTCGTGCCGCTTTGTCTGATCGGCCAGCCAGCCGCCGAACAACGTGCCGATCGCATTGCTGAACAACAGGACCGACAGGATGAAGCTCGCCGTTTCGACCGACAGGCCGTACAGAGTTGGCAGGTATATCGGGGCGAAGGCCGTCAGGCCGATATTCGCGGACGAGGTCAGCACGTAGAACAGGAACAACAGGATAACGCCGCGATTGATCATGCTGCGCAATGGCGCTTCCGCCTTGGTCTTCTGCTTGCGCGTCGCATCTTCCCGGAGGATGTCACCGGAGAAAACAAAAACAAAGCTGAGGATCACGCCGACCGCGCCGCCGATCATCAGGGCTGTCCGCCAGTCGGTCTGAATCAGCAGGAGCGCCATCACCGCCGGACCCGCTGCCGTCCCCAGCGAGCCGCCGAAGGAATGCATCGAATAGGCGCGTCCCTGACGCGATTCGTCCACCGAGGCGGTCAGGATGACGTAATCGGCGGGGTGGAAGACGCTGTTACCGGCGCCCGCGATGAAAAACAGGATCAGAAGCTCCCAGTAGGAAGATGTCAGCCCGCACAGGCCGAACCCGGCGGCGGTGATGAACAGGCCGCCGATCAGTACGCGCCGCGCCCCGAACCGGTCGACCAGAACTCCCATCGGTGTCTGCAATACGCCCGACGCGATGTTCCACGCCGTCAGGATCGCGCCGATTTCCAGCAGGGAGATATCGAACTCGCTGCGGATGCTCACGAATAGCGGCACCATACCGAAAAAATAGAAATGGCTGAGAAAATGACCGAAGCCGATCAGGCCGATCGCGCGGACCTCGCGTCCGATAGTAGCGGTGGCGGCAGTTGCCATGTCTCGGTCTTGCCTCGTCCCGGGGTGTGGAACGCGCCATTTATTTGCAGGCGCATGAAAAAAATCCCGGGTTCGGATCATGTTAACCGAAATCCTTAACCGGGCATCAAACGTATTGACTGATAATCGCCCCGGCGGCTCGGATCAAGACGGAAACTTCTCTTATGTCAGCAATAAAAGCCCGGTTCAGGACCAGCATACCGTTTCGTGTCGGCGTGCTGTTCACAACGTCGCTGCTGCTGATGATGATGGCGGCTCTTAGCGCCTGAGGTGGCCTAATCCCGCGGCGCCGGGCTCAACGAGCGGGCTGTTTGGCGCATTCAGGTTTCTGCCGGCAGGGGAACCCCAAGTGTGCCGCAGAGGTCGCTGATCGCCCTCGCCTCGAGAGCGCTTAACTCTCCGTCCGCCTTCGAAATCGCGACGGCCACCCGGATGACAAGTTCGGCGGCTTCGTGATCGTCGTCGATACGGGCCACTGCGGCCATGGCGTTGCGCCGCCCCACCTTCGGGTTTTCGACGATCGCGTCTGCAAAGTCCCGATAGATATCTACAGCGACATGCGGATCGTAAATCTGCAGGTCCTGAATCGATTCCAGCACGCTGTCGAGGGCGCTCAGCTCCGAGAAAGTCACTTCGCCGTCCGCGGTTGCGACAAGCGCGGTCGCCGCCATTGTCGCATCCAGGAATTGGCGATTGCGGATGCGCGACAGGCTCTTGCGAAGCGTTTCCCTCGCCGTCCGAAACATTCGTGTAGTCCTTCCCCTTGTACTGAAGTGAGACTAGCACAATCCGGGATCGATGAATAATACCCTTTGCCGTCGTGCAACCGCTCTTAAAAAATCCTTCATTTATCTGCGGTTCAATCGGGCCATGAGAAATGTCGTGGTTGCGGAGCATCCTGCGAGGCTTTTGAATTCCCGCCCGTGTCGCTTTGCGCTGACGGTGCTGGGTTTTCTGTCCATCGCGATCGGTCTTGTCGGCATCGTTATTCCTGGCCTGCCCACGACGGTCTTTCTGCTGATCGCAGCCTGGGCTTTTTCCCGGTCGTCGGACCGCTTTCAGAAATGGCTATGCGAACATCCATTATTGGGGCCGCCCGTTGCCGCCTGGCGCGATCACGGAGCGGTTCCCCTCAAGGCGAAGGTCCTGGCCATTATCATGATGGCGGCAAGCCTGACGGTGGTCGTGTTCTACAGCGGGGCCGGATGGGTGTTGCCGGCGATTGTCGGCGGCATCATGGCCGCAGTCGCGGCATATCTCGTCACGCGCCCGACGGCCTGATGGTCGCATATGCGGGGCCGGTGTCCCTATCTACCCGAGCGTCCAAGCGTCGCCATTTGATCTATCCACCGGTTACGGGTTTGCTCATTTGCCTCTTTGATCATGCCGAATAGCGTTTCGCGGACCGGGGAAATGCCCGCAAACTTGAGAATGTTGCGTTCCAGACTGCGGAGGCTGTGGGAAAGATAAATCCACCGGTAGATCATGACCGGCATGCCCATCGTCACGACAATTCGTGCCGTTTTTCCCTGCAGCCGCTTTTTCGGCCATCCGGATGTCGCGCGCTCAAACGCGAAATCGGGACGGATGGCCTGTTCGAGAAAACCCTTCAACAGCGCCGGCATGCTGCCGAGCCAGAGCGGGTAGACGATGACGATGTGTTCTGCCCAGCTGATATCCGCCTGCGCCGTGGCGATCGGGGGTGGCGGTTTCCCGGTCTCGAAATCGGCTTCTGACCGCAACAGGGGGAAGTCGAGGGAGTGAAGCTCCAGCCGCCGGACCTCATGACCGGCATCGACGGCACCCGACGCATACGCGTTGGCCAGCCCGTGGCACAGCCGTTGCGGTTCGGGGTCGGGGTGCCCATCGATGATCAGAATACGTTTTACCATTGCGACAAGGATACCCGGGCGGGGCAGCCAGGCGCTTGATTATGGTCAATCGGGTTGCTTTATTCGGGTGTCGGCACCTCGGCGATGCGCTGGTAGGCAAGGTCGCTGAACTCTGCACCTGGCGCATCGCCGCCAATCACAAACAGCATCAGGCCTTCCGTCTCGCCTTCGGGCGCCTCGATGCATTCGAAGCGCCGCATCACGCCGGGTGGAAAAGACACGACATCGCACGGGCCGACATCGATTGCTTCGTAGTCGTCGCCCTCGTTCCAGGCGCACCGCCACTTCCCCTTTATCGGCATGAAGGTCTCGTTGGTGTCGTGGTTGTGCATCAGGGGGCCTTTGCCGGGTTCCGCCTTCACGAAGCCCATGTTGAACCCCTCGGAAATCGGGATGGCCGATGCAAGAGCGTTGTCCGACCCGACCGGGGAGACCACGTCCGCATCGCCCTCATGCTCCGGCGGCTGAAAGCCGATGACATTGATAAGCTCGCGGTCGCATTCCGGCAGATGACTGTCCGGCAGGCCGGTGCGCGCGCCCTTGAGGTCTTTGAACAGGGCAACGCGTTTCATCATTTCATCGCGGGTCCAGACGCGGGTTTCCGGCAGCATCGTTCGTCTCCCCAATTAATTTTTGATCGGTTATTGGCGGGCAGATCGACCATAGATATTGCCCTGCCAATGATTATAGCCCCGGGGCGATCAGTTTTTAAGCCGGTATCCGGTGCGGAAAATCCACCAGACAATGCCGATGCATACGATCAGGAAAAGCAGGATCATCACGATGCTCATCCCGACCGGCACGTCTGCCGTGCCGAAGAAGCTCCAGCGAAAGGCGCTGATCAGATAGACGACGGGGTTGAACAGCGTCAGCGTCCGCCAGAACGGGGGCAGCATGTCGATGGAATAGAAACTGCCGCCCAGGAATGTCAGCGGGGTGATCACCAGCATGGGCACGAATTGCAGCTTTTCGAAATTGTCCGCCCAGATGCCGATGATGAACCCGAACAGGCTGAATGTTGTCGCTGTCACGACAAGGATGCCCACCATCGCGGCAGGGTGGGCGATGTCGTAATCGACGAACAGGCGCGCGGTCGCGAGGATAATGAAACCGAGGATGATCGATTTGGTCGCCGCGGCACCGACATAGCCCAGCACGACTTCCAGCGAGGAGACCGGCGCCGACAGCAGCTCGTAAATTGTGCCGGTGAACCGGGGCAGATGAATGCCGAACGAGGCGTTGGAGACGCTTTCGGTCAGGACCGACAGCATGATCAGGCCCGGGATGATGAACGCGGCGAAGGTCACGCCGTTGATTTCCGTAATGCGCGAACCGATGGCGGCACCGAAAACGATGAAATAGAGGGTCGTGGTGACCACCGGTGACACCACGCTCTGGAATAGGGTGCGCCAGGTGCGGGCCATTTCAAACAGGTAGATCGCGCGGAGGCCCTGAAGGTTCATGCGGGCTCTCCCGACGACTGGCCCACGAGACTGACGAATATGTCTTCCAGCGAACTCTGCCGCGTATCCAGATCGGAAAACCGGATTTCCAGCCGGTCAAGATCGGCCAGAAGCCGCGTCGTGCCGGTGCGTTCCGCGGTCGTGTCGAACGTGAAAACCAGCGTGTTGCCGTCATCCTCCAGCGCCAGCGCATGACCGGAGAGCGCCGCCGGAATACCGGTCATCGGGGTGTGCAGGTTCAGCCGGAGCTCTTTCTTTCCCAGCTTTTTCATGAGGGCCGCCTTGTCTTCGACCAGCACGATGCGCCCGCCATTGATGACCCCGATCCGGTCGGCCATTTCCTCTGCTTCCTCGATGTAATGGGTCGTCAGGATGATCGTGACGCCTGTTTTCTGGAGCTTGCGCACCATCTCCCACATGCCGCGGCGCAGATCCACATCGACACCGGCCGTCGGCTCGTCGAGGAAAAGGATTTCGGGCTCATGCGACAAGGCCTTGGCGATCAGGACGCGGCGCTTCATGCCCCCCGACAGTGTGATGATCTTCGAATCCCGGCGGTCCCACAGCGACAGATCGCGCAGGATGCGCTCGATAATCGCGGGATCTCGCTTCTTGCCGAAAAGCCCCCGGCTGAACGTGACCGTATTCCACACCGTCTCGAAGGCATCGGTGGTCAGTTCCTGCGGGACGAGACCTATCCGCGCGCGGGTTTTGCGATAATCGCGGACGACATCGTCACCGCAGGCGGTAATTCGTCCTGAAGTCGGATTGACGATACCGCAGATGATGCTGATCAGGGTTGTTTTGCCGGCGCCGTTGGGACCGAGCAGCGCGAATATCTCGCCTTTCCGGATATCAAGGTGGATATCGGTGAGCGCCGCGTGTCCGCCCGCATAAATCTTGGACAGACCGGAGACGACAATTGCCGATTCCGTCGGTAGACCGGCAGTTCCGGCGGATTTTCCGTCGTTTTGCACAGTGGCGGCAACTCCGATTCTTCAGGACCGGGGACGGTCCCTAACACCGGTCTTAGAGACCCAATCGGCTGCCGGGTCAAGTTGCTTGCCGTGGGGATATTTCAGAGGTGAAACAATTCCTGTATGTTCCCCGGAAATGGGACAGAACAAACGGAAAGTATGACGATGGCCGAAGATTTTCGGGAACTGATTGACGAATTGCGCGCAGCGGATCAACTGATCGAGATAGAAAAACCCGTCGATATCCGCCATATCGCGACACTGGTCGATCAGTCCGACAAGGCGCTGATGTTCACCAATGTGAACGGTTACGACATGCCGGTCGTTTCCGGCGTCACCAACAGCCGTGATCGGCTTGCGATCGCGGCCGGATGCGATTTTTCCGATATCGAACGCCGTCTCCGCGAAGGTCTCGACCGTCCGATCGAGCCTGATTTTGTCAACACGGGACCAGTGCGCGAAATCTATCTCGAAGGCGACGATGTCGATTTGTATTCGCTGCCGGTACCGCTGTTTTCCGTGCTCGATGGCGGGCCGATGATCACCGCGGGCGTGATCCTGTCGCGCGATCCGGACGAAGACGAGGACTCCGCCATCAACGCCGGCGTTTACCGTTTGCTGGTGAAGGAAAAGAACCTGACCGGCATTGATATCGTCACTCCTAACAACCTCCACCGCTATGCGGCGAAGGCTTACGAAAAGGGCGAGCCGCTGCCGATTTCGGTCAATATCGGCACGCATCCGTTCGAATTGATCTGTTCGACCTACAAGGCCCGTGCCGGTGTCGGCGAGCTTGGCATTGCGGGCGGCATGCGCGGCCATGGCGTGCCGCTGACCCAGTGTCAGACGATCAACATGCCCTGTATTGCCGATGCGGAAATCGTGCTTGAAGCAGAAATCCTGCCGACCGGATGGACGCAGCCCGAAGGCCGTTTCGGCGAATTCACCCGGTTGATGGGCGGTCTCCACTGGAACCCGCATGTGCGTATCAAGGCGATCTCGATGCGCAAGAATCCGCTCTATTACGCACTGCATATGCCGTGGGAGAATATCTGGCCGTCGGGACCGATCTATGAAGCGAATGTCCGCCGCGTGCTCGACGAGGCGGGCGTGAATGTCACGGCCGTTAACATCACCCCCGGCGGGTGCTGTCACTGGCACGCGATCATCGCAATCAAGCCGCTGCCCGGCGACGGAAAGAACGCCATCGCCGCTGCCCTGTCCGTGGCCGATATGAAACACGTCACTGTCGTCGATCACGACATCGATGTGTTCGACGCGGTCGATGTGGAATGGGCGGTCGCGACGCGCGTTCAGGCGGATCGCGACGTGGTGATTATTTCCGGTGCACGCTCGAAACCGCTCGATCCCAGCCTGCCGCCGCCCGGTCCGTATTCCCGTGTGCCGACGACCGCCAAGATGGGTATCGATGCGACCATCCCGGATAACGTGCCGCGCGAACGCTTCCACCGCATAAGCTACGCCTATGCCGACGAGGTGAAGCTGGAAGACTTTATCGGTCCGGCGAACGCAGTTGCGACCCCGTCCCGGGATATCGCGACGGATGCGCTGGCGTCGGAAATTCAGGCCGTCATCAACGAGACGCCACTGTATTTCGCCGAACTCTGCGAGAAATTCGTTGCCTACGGGTTCCAGGCGGTGACGCGCGCACTCGGCAAGCTGCACGAGGACGGCGTTATCTGGCAGGATCCGGAAGGACGCCATTGCCTGAAGGGCTCGAAATTCGCCGCTGTCCCGCCGAAACGGTAATCCGCTGCCGGCTGGGTCGTTGCCCGCTTACTCGTCGTAACCGATGAGCGAGTGTGCGGGGACGTCCAGCCGGTCGCGCCCGTTCAGGAAATTCAGCTCGATAATAAAGGCGGCGGCGACCACGTCGGCGCCGACGGCGCGCAGCAATTCTACGGCGGCGGCCGCTGTTCCGCCGGTGGCCAGCAGGTCGTCCATCAGCACCACTTTCTGATCCCGGTGCAGCGCGTCTTTCTGAATTTCGATCGTGTCGGAGCCGTATTCGAGCTCATAGGTGTGCGCGATGGTCTCGCCCGGCAGCTTGTTTTTCTTGCGGAGCATGGTGAATCCGATTCCCAGCCGCAGGGCAAGCGGCGCGGCAACCAGGAAACCACGGGATTCGATACCGATCAGCCGCTCCGGTTTGTAGGGGCTGATTTCATCTGCCAGCCGGTCGACGGTCGCCGACCAGGCTTCCGCATGCTGCAGCAGCGTCGAGATGTCGTAAAAAAGAATGCCCGGCTTGGGAAAATCCGGCACCGACCGTATATGGTCTTTGAGGTTCATGACGTATCCTGATTGAATTCCGGTCCCGCGAAAGCGGCGGCGCATATTACCCAATTGCCGGCCATACTCAATTGCCGGACATGAATCGGCTAACCCCCTGTAAATCGGCTAGCCCCCGGTAAAAGGACAGGTTCCATGGCGCATGTGTTTCACCGTAATCCGCAATCCACCTTGCCGGTTATCGACCGGGGTGAGGGAATTTTTGTCTTCGATACCGAGGGCAGGGAATATCTCGATGCCTGTGGCGGCGCCGCAGTTTCCTGCCTCGGTCATTCCGATGCGCGGGTCAAGCAGGCGATCGCCGACCAGCTTGACCGTATTCCGTTTGCCCATACGGCGTTCTTTACCTCCGAAGCGGCAGAAACACTGGCGGATCGTCTCGCCGCGGCCGCGCCCGGTAATCTTGATCGCGTCTATTTCGTGTCGGGCGGATCGGAAGCAACGGAGACGGCGCTGAAGCTTGCGCGCCAGTATTTCGTCGAAATCGGCGAACCCGGGCGCCGCAATGTGATTACGCGCCGCCAGAGCTATCACGGCAACACGCTGGGGGCGCTTGCCGCCGGCGGCAACCAGTGGCGCCGCGCCCAGTTCGAGCCTTTATTGTTCGAAACCCATCATATTGCCCCCTGTTACGAATACCGCGACCGGCGGGAAGACGAGACGTCCGTGGAGTACGGATTACGTGTTGCCGACGAGCTGGAGGAAAAGATACAGGTACTTGGAGCCGACACCGTCATGGCATTTATCGCCGAGCCGGTCGTCGGCGCGACCTTGGGCGCCGTACCGCCGACGGAAGGGTATTTCAAACGCATTCGCGACATCTGCGACCGCCACGGGGTTCTGCTCATCCTGGACGAGGTCATGTGCGGATCGGGGCGCACGGGGACGATGTTCGCCTGCGAACAGGATGGCGTCGTTCCCGATCTTCTGACCATGGCGAAGGGTCTTGGGGCGGGGTATCAGCCGATCGGCGCGGTGATGGTGGGGGCGCATATCTTTGAGGCGATCCACGGTGGCAGCGGATTCTTCCAGCACGGGCACACCTATATGGCGCATCCCGCGGCATGTGCCGCATCGCTGGCGGTACTGGATGTCATTGCCGAGCACGGTCTGCTGGCGAACGTGCAGGAGCGGGGAATCGAACTCCGTCAGGCGCTGAAGGACCGCCTTGGGCAGCACCCGCATGTCGGCGACATCCGGGGGCGGGGGCTTTTTATCGGGCTGGAGATCGTCGCCGACCGGGAAACCAGGGCGCCGTTCGACAGCGCAATGGCCATCCCCGCCCGGATCAAGGCGGACGCGATGTCCCGGGGCCTGATGGTCTATCCCATGGGGGGCACGATTGACGGCAATCAGGGTGCACACGTTCTGCTGGCGCCGCCCTATATTATCGAAAGCCGGCATATCACGGTGATCGTCGACCGGCTGGCGGAAACAATCGACGCGGTTACGGTGTAATCGGCAAGTAACGGAGCTTTCGCAGCCCATAAAATTCGCGTGTTTCAGTCTGTTTCGTCTGGATCCGGCATCGTTGACGTTCTTGGATGCAACATGCATTGTTGGAAGCAGGATCGTGGTCGCGGTTTGTAGTGCGCGCGGTCACGTTTTTCTCAGTACATGGACAGTATTTGATGATCGAATGCTGTCGCTTTTCGACCGGAAAACCGGAACACGTAAAGGGAGATCACGTTATTATGAAAAAACTCGTTCTCAGTCTGTCTGCTGCGGTGCTCGCGGCAGGCGCATATGGCATTGCGAGCAGCGGAACGGCTGTCGCCCAGCAATCCTTCATTTCAATCGGCACCGGCGGTGTGACCGGTGTCTACTATCCGACCGGCGGCGCGATCTGCCGTCTGGTGAACCGGAACCGCAAGGAGCACAACATCCGCTGCTCCGTCGAATCCACAGGCGGGTCTGTCTATAACATCAACACCATCAAGGCCGGCGAGCTCGATTTCGGCGTCGCCCAGTCCGACTGGCAGTATCACGCCTATAACGGTACCTCGAAGTTCGCGGATTCCGGTCCGTACAAAGACCTGCGGGCAGTGTTCTCCGTTCATCCGGAGCCGTTCACCGTGGTTGCCCGGGCCGATGCCGGCATCAAAAGCTTCCAGGATCTGAAGGGCAAGCGGGTGAATATCGGTAATCCCGGTTCGGGCCAGCGCGGTACGATGGAAGTCCTTATGGGCGAAATGGGCTGGGACAACAGCGTGTTCAAGCTGACGTCAGAACTGAAATCGGCCGAACAGAGCCAGGCACTTTGCGACAACAAGATCGATGCAATGATCTTCACCGTCGGCCATCCGTCCGGCTCGATCAAGGAAGCCACGACGTCCTGCGAATCCGTTCTGGTGAACGTCACCGGTCCTGCCGTTGACAGCCTCGTGAAGAAGAATGCCTTCTATCGGACCGCGACCATTCCGGGCGGCATGTATACCGGTTCGCCGAACGATACGAAGACGTTCGGTGTCGGTGCGACATTCGTCAGCTCGACCCGGGTTCCCGAACGCGTCGTCTACGAGGTCGTAAAAGCGGTGTTCGAGAATTTCGATCGCTTCAAGAAGCTTCACCCGGCCTTCGCAAACCTGAAGGAATCGGAAATGATCAAGGACGGTCTTTCCGCGCCGCTGCATGCGGGTGCCGTGAAGTACTACAAGGAAAAGGGCTGGATGTAAGACCGGCCGACGGGACGGGGGAGGCCGGATGGCCTCCCCTTTTTTTGAAGGCGGCAAAGACCGCTGGCGGGGAGCGCGAAACAAAAATTTCACGGGGGTGACTCATGACCGACAAGCAAACAGGACGCGCGCCACTTAGCGACGACGAGCTTCAGGATCTTGTTGCATCAACCGACACCGGCGCGCGCAATCCCGGTGGAGGCGTCGCAAAACTGCTCGCAGGGATCGCGCTCGCCTGGTCGGTTTTCCAGCTCTGGATCGCTTCGCCCCTGCCATTCATGGTCACCGACATCATCCCTGTTCTGAATGATACCGAAACCCGGTCGATCCATCTCGCCTTTGCGATTTTCCTCGCCTTCATGGCGTATCCCGCTCTCAAACGCTCTCCGCGTGACCGGGTGCCGCTGCAGGACTGGGTGTTCGCCATCGCCGGTGCTTTTGCCGCCGGCTATTTCTTCCTGTTCTATGGCGAACTTTCCAACCGGCCGGGCGCGCCGATCGAAATGGACTTGTGGGTCGCCGGCATAGGCATGGTCACGTTGCTCGAAGCGACGCGGCGGGCGCTCGGTCCGCCGCTGATGGTCGTCGCGCTGGTGTTTCTCGGCTATGTGTTCTTCGGCGACAGCACGATCATTCCCGATGCGATCCGCTGGAAGGGGGCGTCCTTCGCAAAGGCGATGGGCCATCAATGGCTGACGACGGAAGGTGTCTACGGCATCGCGCTGGGCGTATCCACCAGCTTCGTCTTCCTGTTCGTGCTGTTCGGCTCGCTGCTCGACAAGGCCGGGGCCGGGAATTATTTCATCAAGGTGGCGTTCTCGCTTCTCGGCCACCTGCGCGGCGGCCCGGCGAAGGCGGCGGTTCTGGCGTCCGCCATGACCGGGCTGATTTCCGGCTCGTCGATCGCCAATGTCGTGACCACCGGCACGTTCACCATTCCCCTGATGAAGCGCGTCGGCTTTACGCCCGAGCAGGCCGGGTCGGTCGAGGTCGCCTCTTCGGTGAACGGCCAGATCATGCCGCCCGTGATGGGCGCCGCCGCCTTCCTTATGGTCGAATATGTCGGGATTTCGTATCTCGAAGTCATTACCCACGCGTTCCTGCCGGCGGTCATTTCCTATATCGCGCTGCTGTATATCGTGCATCTCGAAGCGCTGAAGAACGAGATGGAAGGCCTGCCCAAGCCGGGCATGCAGAAAACGGCGATGGCGCGCATTGCGGGTGCGCTGATCCCGCTGCTGAGCATCCTGATCCTGTGCGGCGTTGTCTATTACGGGATTCTGGGGATCAAGATGATCACCGGCGATTTTGTCGGCTGGGTTCTGGCGCTTGTGGTTTTCGTCGTTTACTTCGCGCTGGTCGCCTATGCCGCGAGGTCCGAAGATCTTGAAATGGACGATCCGAACTCGGAACTGGTGTCGCTGCCGGAATTCGGCCCGACCTTCCGGACGGGGCTGCATTATATCCTGCCGATTGTCGTGCTCGTCTGGTTCCTGATGATCGAGCGGAAATCGCCGGGCCTGTCCGCGTTCTGGGCGAGCGCGCTGATGCTTGTGATCCTGATCACCCAGCGCCCTCTCAAGGCGATGTTCCGCAAGACCGGCGATGCTTCTGCGGCATTCAGGCTCGGCTGGGCGGATATGATCGACGGCATGATCGCCGGTGCGCGGAACATGATCGGCATCGGTGTCGCTACCGCGGCGGCGGGCATCATCGTCGGTACGGTGACCCTTACCGGCATCGGCCAGGTCATGACCGAATTCGTCGAGGTGCTGTCGGGCGGCAATCTGATCGTCATGCTTATACTGGTTGCCGTTATCAGCCTGATTCTCGGGATGGGATTGCCGACGACGGCGAACTACATCGTGGTGTCGTCGCTGATGGCGGGCGTGGTGGTGGAGCTTGGCGCCGCAAACGGGCTGATCGTCCCGCTGATCGCGGTCCACCTTTTCGTCTTCTATTTCGGTATCATGGCGGACGTAACACCCCCGGTGGGACTGGCGTCCTTCGCGGCGGCCGCGGTATCGGGCGGAGATCCGATGAAGACCGGCTTTACGGCGTTTTTCTATTCGCTGCGCACCGTCATGCTGCCCTTCCTGTTCATCTTCAATACCGACCTGCTGCTGATCGATGTCGGCGTCGTGGACGGGATTGCGGTCTTCATTGTCGCGACCGTCGGCATGCTGATATTCGCCGCGGGGACGCAGGGCTTCTTTATCGCCCGCAGTAAAATCTGGGAATCCGTCGCGTTGATCCTGATCGCTTTCACGCTGTTCCGCCCGGGCTTCTGGCTCGACCAGGTGCAGGCGCCGTTCGTCTCCGGTGACCCCGGCCAGCTTGAACGGATCGCCGGCGCGCAGCCCGACAACGCCGAGATACGCATCTTTGTCAGCGGCCAGAACGCGGGCGGCGACGATGTCGAGACAACCGTGGTGCTGCCGCTCGGCGCAAAGGGGGATGGCGCCAGCCGGCTGGAAGGAGCGGGCATCCGGATTATCCAGAAAGACGGCAAGACAATTATCGACGATGTGATAACGGCCGATCCGCAAGGCAAACCGACCGCCGCCGGGACCGCAAAGCTCGAATTCGACATGGTGATCCTGTCTGCGGAAGTGCCGCAGGAAAGAATGCCGAAACAGCTTTTCTATATTCCGGCGATACTGCTTCTTGTTCTGGTCTGGGGACTGCAGCGTCGCCGCGTTCCCGCAAAATCCAATCAAACAGCTGCCGCATAGGAGCGCCGGACATGTATCAACATATTCTCCTTCCCGTCGACCTCGGCAATGAAAGTTCCTGGGCAAAGGCGTTGCCGACGGCGATCGAATATTGCAGCGCCTTCGGCGCAACCCTTCATGTGATGACGGTCATGCCGGATTTCGGCTCGCCCATGGTCGCGCAGTTTTTCCCGAGCGATCACGAAGACCGGATGATGGCCAATGCCGGAGAGGTCCTGCACAAGTTCGTCGCCGACCGGGTGCCCGATACCATCAGGGTTCAGCACATCGTCGCTGACGGCACGATATACAAAACCATCATCGACACGGCCGAGAAGATCGGGGCGGACCTGATCATAATGGGATCGCACCGACCCGAACTGCAGGACTATCTGCTGGGGCCGAACGCCGCGCGGGTGGTGCGCCATTCCAATAAATCCGTGCTGGTGGTGCGCTGAGACCGGTCCCGCAAGCGTTATTCGACTGACGTTCTGATCGGCTTTCGCCGGATCGCCGAAGCCGTCCCCCACCTCACGGTGATTTTATCCGCGCGGGCTCGCACTTCTCTCCGCAGGGCTTATCTTGTGTGGGAGACGAATGAGGAAATGAAAACGTGGCACGCGACCCGCACAACTACCCTGAGATAACCCTGGATTTCGAAAAGCTTCCGAAATCGCGTCTCGAATCGATGCATGACGCCGGGCTCGAGGCGATCGACTGTATCCGGGTATTGTCAAAGACGGGCGATAATATCGTCGGCGAATTGCTGCGGGACGCCGAGGGGTTTTACGAATGGAACCATTACCCCGAGGGCGACGTCTATGACCACGTCACCCACGCCCAGTTCTATTACCACGCCCATCCGCAGGAATTGCGTGGCGGGGAACATGGCCATTTTCATACATTCATGCGGGCAAACGGCATCCCGGACACTATTCGCCCCGTAGCCTTGCCTGATTACGAGGTACCGGACGAGCGGAATGACGACCTTACCCACCTGATCGCCGTATCGATGGACGCGAAGGGGTTGCCCATCTGCCTGTTTTCGACAAATCGCTGGGTGACGGGGGAAACATGGTACCGGGCAGACGATGTCTGCGCCCTGATCGACCGCTTCGTGATCGACCACGCCAGGCTGTCCTGGCCGGTCAACCGCTGGATTTCAGCAATGCTGCAGCTCTTTCACCCGCAGGTCACGGCGCTTGTTCGCGCCCGCGACGCGCGGGTGAAGGACTGGGCGGAGAACCTGCCGGACCGGAACGCCTATGAAGATCGCGAACTCGAGATCACGGCGGCGATTGATATATCCATCGACGACCAGATGGCCGCCGTTCAGGCGGCTCTCGCCGCGAAGAAGTGACGACCTATTTGGTCGCTTCTTTCAGGAAGGCCATAAGGTTATCGATATCGGACTGCTTCTTGAGGCCGGCAAAGGTCATCTTGGTGCCTTTGACGTAGTCCCGAGGCTTTACGAGATATTCCGTGAGCGTTTCCACGCTCCAGACCAGTCCGCCTTCGCCCGCTTCTGTCATGGCCTTGGAGAATTTGTATTTGTCCACGGTGCCTGCCTTGCGGCCGAATACGCCGGCGAGGCTCGGACCGATCCGGTGTTTTCCGGCGGCAAGCGTGTGACAGGCCTTGCACTTATTAAAGACTTTCTTGCCTTCTTCAGCATCGGCGGCGTTCGCAGCACCAATGGCAGATATCGACATTACGGCGATCATAGCGGTCAAAGATAACGCTTTTTTCATGATTTCCTTCCTACAGGCTCTTTGATCGAGAAACTGCACCCGCGGCGTCTGCCGGTCAAGTTCCACGATGACGCACCTTTCTAGGCATTTCCGCCTGAATACAGGCTGAACGACTTTTCGGGTGACTCCGGGTTCTCCCCTTCTTTTACGATGTCCGGCCGGAATCCGGATCGTTGGCAGACTTATTTTGCGCTCATGTCCCGGACGGCGCTTAAGCAGCCGTTAACGAGTTTCCGGCAGGATTGAACCTTCGCGGGACAACGAAATAATCCAGGTTCCCCGCCTGAAGGATCATAGCGATATGGCAACCAGACTTTCAAAATCCGACGTCGAGCGTCTTCTCAGAGATCCGTCAGTGGATGCGCGTGTAGACGCAGCGGCCAAGATCGCGACGCACTATGACGCAGCGGCCGACTTTGGCGTCCAGGAAAAGAAGCTTGCCGAAGAGATATTCTCCCTGATGTGCAAGGACGCGGAGGAACGCGTGCGAGCGGCCCTCGCCGCCAATCTGAAGGAATGTCCTTTCCTGCCGCATGAGATCGCGCGCACTCTTGCCGATGATGTTGCCACGGTCTCGACGCCGATCCTTAGGTTCTCTTCTGTTCTCACGGACGCGGATCTGATCGAGATCGTCCAAAGCCAGGGCGAGGACAAGCAAAAGGCCATTGCTTCGCGGCCGAGCGTATCGCCAGATGTATCCGATGCCCTGATCGATACCAAGAACGAGGCCGTCGTCGGCACGCTGGTCGCCAATGACGGAGCGGAAATATCCACCCGTTCGATGCAACGCGTTCTGGACGATTTCGCGGACAGCGACCTGATCAAATCGTCAATGGTCGGCCGCTCCGCACTGCCTATGGAAGTCTCCGAGCGGCTTGTGAAGATGGTTTCCGACAAACTGCAGCAGGAACTCGCTGCCCGCCATGAACTGCCCGCCGACAGTATCAGCGATCTGATCCTCCAGTCGCGCGAAAAGGCCACGCTGGGCCTGATGGACGGGAAAAATCACGCCGAGGACTCCCGCCGTCTGATCATTCATCTCTACCAGAACAACCGTCTGACGCCGACGATCATGCTCAGAGCTCTTTGCATGGGAGATATGGATTTCTTTGAAGGGAGCGTTGCCGTGCGTGCGCGAACGCCTCTCTCCAACGCCCGCGAATTGATTCACGGCCGCGACAGCCAGCAGATTGCTTCACTGCTCGAAAAGGCGGAGCTGCCGAAACGGCTGCAGCCGGCTTTCAAGGCCGCGATCGATGTGGCCGATGATACGGATTACGACGGGGGCGAGAACGACCAGGATCGTTTCCGGCGCCGCATGATCGAGCGGATTGTCACCAATTTCGAAGACCCTGATACGGCAATCGGCGACGACAATATCGAGTATCTGCTGGCTCAGCTCAGCCAGATCGACGCGGGTTTCGCGACCGCCTACTGAGACTTCAGGTCCCGAGCCTGCGACCTGAGACTTCAGGTCCCGAGCCTGCGACCCTTGCCGATGACATCGCTGCCGAACCGCGCGCGCAACTCATCGACCGCGCTTTCCGCCTTCTTCCTGCGCTGGGAATCCGGATCGGCGAGGTCGATCGGGTCGCAGTCTTCCCGCGGTGCAAAATCCGAAAGTCCTACACCCAGAAGCCGGAATGCCGTGCCGTCCGCTTCTTTCAAAAGCATCGGGGCCGCTGCCGCATAAATCGTATCTGCGAGCTGTGTCGGATGCGGCAGGGTGCGCGACCGTGTCCGGATCGCGAACCGCGCGGTCTTGAGCTTCAGCGTCACGGTGCGGCCACCGATATCTTCCTTCTTGACCCCGGCGGACACTTTCTCGGCCTGGCGCCAGAGGATCCTGCCGAGGCGCTCGGGGTCGGCAATGTCGTCTCCGAACGTCGTTTCGCTCGAGAGACTTTTCCGGCGCGATCCCGGAACGACCTTGCGGCTGTCATGTCCCTGCGCCAGGCGGGCAATCCGGCTGCCGATCTCGCCGTAGCGACGTGTCAGGTCATCCGGGCTCATCTGCTGAAGCTGACCTATTGTCGTGATGCCATCGCGTTGCAGCCTGCGCTGGAATACCTTGCCGACGCCCCAAATACGCGAAACCGGTTGTTGGCCCAGGAATGAGACGGTTTCGGCGCGGCCGATGACGGTAAATCCGCGTGGTTTGTTCAGGCCGGACGATAATTTGGCCAGAAACTTGTTGTGGCTCAGACCGACGGACACGGAAATGCCGTGACGCATCGCGATCTCTCCCGCAAGGACGGCGAGGGTCCGTGCCGGGCTGCCGCCGTGAAGGCGCTCGGTCCCCGTCATATCGAGAAAAGCCTCGTCGATGGAAATCGGCTCGACGAGGGGGGTCACGCTTCGCATCATCTCGCGAATGTCGCGGCCAATCCGGCCGTATTTTGCCATATCCGGTTTGACGACAACGGCGTCGGGGCAGGCGCGGAGCGCCTTGAACATCGGCATTGCCGAATGCACGCCGAATTCCCGTGCAATATAGCAGGCCGCCATCACGACCCCGCGCTTCTGTCCGCCGACCAGTACCGGTTTGTCTACCAGCTCCGGATTGTCGCGTTTTTCAACGCTTGCATAAAACGAATCGCAGTCCAGATGGGCAATCGAGAGACCGGACAGTTCCGGGTGAGAGACCATGGCGGTGCTGCCGCAATCCGGGCACGTGGACAGGGCGGATAGCGGGAACTCCGTGAGGCAGGCGCGGCAGATTGACGACATTAACCGACTTTGTGGCCGTCAGGCGTCGCCGTCAATCGGTTAGAGCGATTACCTGCATGCGCCCTTCATCGGGCGTTCGCATTGAATCTGGGCTTGAATTGGCGGATTTCCAATGCGCTGATTTGCGACTGGATTGAAATTCAATAACAATCGTCGAAACCTTGGCAGGAATTGGCGCGCGCGGACTGGGGCGGCGCAAGAACGTTAATGCATGGAACGTCAGCAAGTTGGAAGGCGAGCTTGTCGCGATCGGTCCATTGCGCAGTTCCCCCCGATGCCCGCCGACCCGAAAAAAAGGGATGCGGCTATCCTTGGCCCTTATCCGAAACTCAGTGATCATATGATGATTCTGCAACGCCTCTACCAGCTTGAGTCCGGCCCGCTGCGCTCCTTTACAGTGATCGTTGCGCCTGATGGTGGTTTTGAGAGTAATGAGAGCGAACATCATGATCTTAACGTGGGGAAGATCGGATTATATGCGACAACGGGGTTCAGCATGTAGCCTTCCGAACCAAAAACGACCTGATAGCCCTCTGGGTTATAACTGTTCCGAAAAATAGTCCGGAATGGTCGTTAAATTGCCATTTATGGGGCGAAATGGATTGAAATATGTTTTGTGTGTTTATTTAGACGTGAGATAGATGCTATCCTGACATCTTCATGATTATAAATCGGGTTTTCTGATTCATGATTATGTATCGGGATTTCTGAATAGATAGATAGGATATCACTATGAGTAAATTCGTTATCGCGTCATTAGGGCTGGCTGTTTTAGCTTTTTCTACAATTTTTCTGTCGGTGCCCGAAGCAGGCGCTCAGTCAGGCTCTCGCCTTTGTGGGATTTCAAAAGGTCCGGTGGCTTTCCTTGTCGAAGTCAAGCAACCGAAAAGTAAGAAAGGCCGGAAAAAGACGAACAAGGCTTGCAAGGAATTGGCTCAAAAATTTCGAGACGGAATACCGGGAGGTGCAAAGGACTGGAAATATTATGAACGGTCCGAATGCGAGGGTGTAGCCAAGGCTATGGGTGATGCGCGCGGCTCCGACATCTGCGAGGGTTTTCGCGATCAAAACGGCAAGGCGGCTATGGAACGTAACACTCCTTACAAAGTGCAGTTTTCTCTCAAGAGTAAGGCTTGGACTTTCGAGCGCTTGCAATAGTGTTCGAGTGATTGAAATTGAGAGAGATCCGTAAAAACCGTCATACCCCCGGCCTCGGCCGGGGGTATTTTCCGTCCTACGGTAGGGGGGGCGGGGTTGCCGGATGTTCAACCAACCGAATTACGGCTATGGTGGCGGTTAAAAAAATGGCCGGAACCGTGGCAGGAATCGGCGTGGGCAGACTGGTGAAGGCGTAAGGCCGTCCATATCTCGATCAGGTTGATCGGACTTTCAGTATTTCCGGGGTGTAGGCGAAATCATGAATATCACGACCAAAATGGCGGTCTATACGACCTGCATTCTCGCCATGGTGCTTGGTGTTCTTTTAGCCATGAATTATTTCAAATACGGCAACATCCTGACCGAGGTGACGGCATCGAGGTTGGCGGTAATCAACAAGAATATCGAATTTTCGCTAACAAATTGATTACTTGGACAGATGACGTTTCGGGAGTATGTTCTGCGGTAGAACGTGTTCTTACCACCAATTTTGGGTCAATCTTTCGGAAAGCACAGATTTGAAAGGCAGAATAAGATTTCGGCGACACTGGGACTCGCTGTCGCAACGCCGTGCCATTTTTGCACTTGGATTAACCATTTCGGTCTTTTCGACGGCTCTCTACTCCCCTGTGTCCGCCTCTGGGAGATTTCTAGCGCTCGGCACGGCCTATCGAGGAGGTACCTACTATCCAGTTGGCAATGCTCTATGTGACCGTGTCAATAGTGTTCGAGACAAGACTTCCATTCGCTGCCTTTCTTACGAAACAGGAGGCTCATCCTATAATATCGAGGCTCTCCGAACCGGGGAGCTTGACTTAGCGATCACTCAGTCTAACCTAGCCTACAGTGCATATCATGGGGTGAATGCTTTTGAAGAATTAGGTTCTTTTTCGGACTTGCGGACCGTCATCAACCTGTACGATCAGCCACTCACAATAAGTGTGCATAAAGACTCAGGTATCGATAATTTTACAAAAATGCCGGGGCGCATTGTTAACATCGGTAATCGCGGTTCGGGGAAGCGTACCATGTCTGAGAAGCTATTTGGAATAATGGGTTGGACTGAAAATAGCTTTTCGAAAGTACTGCAGCTGCCCACTGCTCAACAAGTGCGCGCATTTTGCGACAGAGACATCGACATTATGATTGAAACAGTTGGTATCCCAACACCTCTCTATAAAACCGTAGAAAAATGTGGGGGTATCTTTCTTGACCTACCAGATTCTGTTAGAGATGGTTTTCGGAAAATGGGACCATTCTTCTTCGATTACTCTATCCCAAGATCTGTTAACATCAATAACACTACAGAAGTTAGAACTACTGGCTTAAAGATATCCCTTGTTACGCGAGCTGACGTGCCGGCAACTGTGATACGCTCCGTCGTGGGTACTTTAATTTCCGACTTGGCGTCTTTCAGGCGCTTGCATCGTGCTTTGTCATTCTCAAGCCTTAGCTCGCTGACAGATCAAGGTATCCACGTGCCTTTGCATGATGGGGTGACCCAGTACCTTGCTTCTCTGAGACCCGCAGGGGCTGGAGGGCGGAGAGAGTGAGTGACCAGTCGATAACGGTTGTTCTGAGATTTTTTTTAGCCTGCGGGGGGGGGGAGTTGAGAGGCGTATTTGGGGCCGCGATACTAACACTTTTCCTTTCGGGCACTGGCTGCGTGTCCTCAGAGCGAGGCGAGCTTGGCTCGTTTTCCGCGTCGCAGTCGCCTACTGAGACGCGCAGTCTTGCCCTCCGGGGAATAGAGGCGCTGGAGGCAAATGATACTGAATTAGCTTCCAAATTCATGAACGCCGCGCTCAAGCGCGACGTGAAAAACTCTCAACTTCAGATGCTTAACGGATTAGTATATCACCTCCGGGCGCTTCGCAATGACGCTACGTTTTTTGATCTCGCGAGAGAGGGATATGAGCTTGCTGTGCAATTTGACCCTGGCAATTGGCTGGCAAGGTATTACCTAGGGCTACTTAAACTAGACCGACGAAAGTATCGTGAGGCTCAGGAAGTCCTCGCGGAGGCCGCGCTGTTCAACGAGGAAGATGCGAGCCTATTATATTCTCTGGCCGTTGCTTCTTACTATGCGAGAGACCCGCAATTTGCCGCAGGAGTATTACATCGCTTGCGCGAGTTAGAACCCAAAACACCTCGGGTTCTGCGCGCTTCGTCCATAGTATCAGCAGCTCTTGGCGATATTGAGAATGCCCGTCGCTGGAAAGCACTTTATGCCGCGCTTCCCGGTTCAAAGGATGCACGCTCCCTAGACCGCCGTCTTGATGACTGGGCTCGCTTTCATGGAGAGGCAGGACGACTTTTGTCAACGTCAAAACGAGCCGGTTCTTCAGTCATTAATCCCGGAAATGGCCAAATCGATGGCAATTTTCAGCTTGCGCAGCTGCAAGGCGATAACGATCAGAGGGAGGGTGGTTCTGAAGGGGGTAGTTCTGAAAATGAGGCGGTTCGAGACGGTGACGATCCGACCACTGACGTGGGTGGAACTGAAAACGGCGATCTAAAGAATATCAGCAAGATGGTTATTGTTGATGTGGTGATAATTAGCTCCGTCGAGGATAACTCTACGGCAATGGGCGTGAATTTGTTAGACGGCCTTACCTTACAGTTTGGCTCTGCGGACAATCCTGCATTTGGCATGACAAGAAATATCGTGCGCGACACTTTGAATGGTGCTTCTGCAGAGACGACATCTATCGTCAGGGCATTAACTATTCCAAAGATCACGTACTCCCTAAATGTCGCTAATGCAGGCACAAATAGAAATGAGATCTTGGCTCGCCCCAGTCTCGTTGCGTCAGAAGGACAACAATCTGAATTTTTCTCTGGCGAGAATATCAAGGCATCTTCTGTATCCAAGACGTCTGCTGAAAGCACAGCGTCGGTTGATCAGGATGTCGGCGTTAAGCTCTCGATCACCCCTGAGCAGGTGTTGACCGAGCAAGTTAAGATGGCGGTGCAGGTAGAAAGGACTTTTCTTCAGGCCCCGTCGGCGAGTGTAACGTTCGACAATCAAATAAGAACTTCCAAGACTACCGTCACCGCTAATTTGACACTAAATCGTGGAGAGACGCTAATACTTAGCGGCCTTAGCGAGAAGGAAACAGAATTAACCCGTACCGGCGTGCCAGGTCTTCAAGAAATACCTGGTCTACAATATTTGTTCTCGAGACAGCAAAACCGAGATTTTAATCGTTCCGTTCTCCTCCTGATAACTCCGCGTGCTCCTGAGTATACTTTCAGGCCCCAAGCGAGATCCAAGGGCTCTTTAAGCAATCAGGAGCAGAGTTCAGACAAGGCGCTTGATGAGTTGAAAGGACGCTATACAGACTGGTTCTCGCCGTATCCCAATTGGTCGTCTGTATTCAACCATCTCCAAAATAATAAGCTCTACAGAGAATTCCGAACTGGTGACGTCGAACTGGAGCAGTGGGAGACTCAATCAACACGGGATGGACGTTTGAAGACAATGCTCAACTTTTTGTATTACTGAGGCATTCTTGATGGCGCACTCAAAAGCACGCGTAATGCTCATTGGGGTATTCATGCTGATGCTCACTTGCGACAATAACTGGAGCTTGATGAGTAAGCCGGTGGCTGCTCAATCTGCAAGAGAACTTGCCTCTCAAATGATCAGGTCCCAAGTGATCGACTGCGTAATGTGTGATCTCAGATATCAACAATTTTTGAGGGGGCAGTTAAACGGCGCGCAATTGATGGGTGCCTATCTGTTCGGAAGTGATTTGAGCCGGTCTAGCCTTGTAGGAGCCAACCTCGAAAGCGCTAATTTGACGCTCGCAAGTTTAGAGAGAGTTGACCTGACAAACGCGAACCTCCGAAAAGCGTCAATGACCCGTTCCTCCTGGTTCGGTGCTACGCTGAAGGGAGCCTCGCTCTCTTTCGCAAAAATGGACGGCGCCTATTTGGAGGCTGCAGAATTGACAGATGCGGACTTTACGGCTGTAATCCTTCGAGACGCAAACCTGTATCGGGTCTTCGCTAATAGGGCAAATTTGAGAAAAGCCGACTTGAGCAGGGCAAAAATGATTGGTGGGAACTTCCGCAATGCCAACTTTCAAGGAGCGGTGCTCAGAGGGGTGGATTTGACGGGGGCTGACTTAACGACTGCAAACTTATCAAAAACTGATCTGCGAGGAGCAATTCTTAGCGGTGCGAACTTAAGCTACGCTCGTCTCCGCGGCGCGGATCTCACGGGTGCGAACCTGAGAAACTCAAAGATCGTAGGCACTAATCTTCAATCTGCAAATCTCGCGGGCGCAGATTTGGCAGGCGCCTCTTTCGCTAGCGTTATCAAAACAGGTACTAATTTTTGTGGTGCAACCATGCCAGATGGTTCTCAGGGGGTGTGTGATAATTTTTCTAAAAAGTAGGTTCTCGTTCGGATCTAGGTCATAGAAAATGGCTAGATCCTCCGTCAATCGAATCCGTGTGGCATTGTTTGGTAGTTATTATCGTGGTTTCTTCGTCTTAAACGAACTTCTCAACGGTCCCTTGAAAGATCGAATAACTGTTGTTGGTGTCGCAACCGATGATCCCACTGCTACCTTTGTGAGTGTAGGGAAACGTGTATGGCGATACGGCTACAGTAATGATGAGCGTGAACTCGTAAAATCACTTGCTGCTTCAGCGGGCCTGAGGGCATATGACGCAAGAGTTAAAACCGAAGATTTTTATCGATTATATGAAGACGTCTGGCAACCGGACCTATGTTTGATGGCGACTTTTGGGCAGCGAATAGATGAGCGACTATTTACTTATCCCCGGTTTGGTTTTATCAACCTGCACCCGAGCGATAATGACGATTGGCCATCCCGATATGCTGGCCCGGACCCTTTCTCTGAGATGCTGAAGGACAGTTGTGCTAACTGTGTGATCACACTACACCGGGTTGACAATGGGTTCGACACTGGAGAGCGGCTGCTTGTTTCAGACACTATCCCGATACCGTCTGGTGCTTCGGTCACAGATATGCATAAAATCTCGGCTCCATTTGCTGCTGCAGGTGTGCGTACTTTTCTCGAGAACGCTCCCTGGCTGGCATGTTAATTGATCACGACTGGAGATTTTTTCTATCTCTCTTAAACGGCTTTCGACCTTGTACCCTGACCAATGAGCGCGGACAGACAATTATGAAAAAACTAAAATTCATCAAACTCTTAATGTTTGTTTTTATAAGTTTCCTCGCAGGTAGTGAAACGATTCAAGCGGCTGTTAAAAGCGCGCTCCTCGAGAAAATCCGTAAAGATAATCTCATAACGATTGGTGTGAAAACTGACTTCGCCCCCTTTGGTTATCTCAGCAGTGATGGCGTCATTCAGGGCTTTGAGGTAGAACTTGCTTCTAAAATCGCGAAAGAAATGGGGGTCGGCGTCAAGCTCGTCGGTGTCACCACGGCAAATCGTTTCCAACGGTTGGAGCAGGGTGCGGTAGATCTCGTTGTTGCGACTGCAGCGGATACACGGGAAAGACGCAAATTAGCAACTGCCATCGAGCCGGGCTACTTTGGTGCGGGTGTAACCGTTTTGTTACGCCCAGAAGTTAAAGCGAACAGCTGGCAGGAATTGCGAGGAAAATCGATCTGCGCTCTCCAAGGGGCTTATTTTAATAAGGGCATCAATAGTCGCTACGTTCTTGACCTAAAAGCCTTCAAGACGATCGGCGCTGCTCAATCTGCCCTGAAGCAAGGGGGCTGCGTGGGCTTCCTTTATTCCGAAATGGCGATTCAGCGCTATTTGGCCCGTCCAGAATTCGCCAACTACACGGCAAAGATTGATCCTGCTCTTGTCGTTCCTTGGGCTGCGTTTTTGCCTCGCTCAGAAAAAGGCACAGACTTTGAGCATCTAATTGGTAATATCATCGCCGATTTCCACCGAACGGGAGCCTTATCTGAACTTCAAAAAAAATGGCAGATCGCAGACTCTAAATTTCTCCGAGACAGCAGACAGCTTTGGTCCAAAACGGACGAGGCCGGCAACCTTATCTGTAAAAGAAGCGTTGGCGGAGAGTGGCCTGTTGAGTGCCGTGAAAAAGCTTTCATAACCTCTGCAGACGTTCAAGGTGTGGGGGCGATACTGCGAATTATCGATGAAAAAATAGGTTTAGATTTTAACTTTGTAAGCGATACTTACGATCGGAAAAGATTTCTCTACGGTATCCTTACCTCAGTACTGTTGATATTTCTTTCCACTTTAATGACCGTAGGCTTAGGGATTTTGGGAGCCATAGCTCTAACGACGAAGCGACCATCATCCCGAGCCGTTTCAGGCGTGCTTGCTTTTTGCCTTGAAACCACTCCTCCACTCCTTTCAATGTATCTGGTATTCTTCGGGGTGGGAGCACTTGTTTCGGCGAATTACGGTGTAAACCTATCGGCATTTTGGGTGGCCGTTCTATGCTTGAGCATCTATCACGGGGCCATGATCTCAAAAACCATTGCGACAAGCGTCGAATTAAAGAAAAAGGACAATCCAAATTATAGCTTTAGCATATCACGGATGCCACAGATCTTAGAAACGGCAGGCGTAGGTATAAATGGTATACTTACAAACCTTGTGAAAGCATCTATGATTGCCTCGGCTATCGCCGTCCCAGAATTGTTAGCATCTACGCTGGGGATCATTTCTGACCAAGGAAATACAAATGAAATGATGATTTTGTTGTTTCTTCTCTTTTTTGGATTTACCTCTGTTTGGATAAGTATAATCAGATACGTGCAGGTTGTGATAACCCGAAAGTATGGACACCAAAATGCGTGATATAGACATCCTTGTGACGTGGACGCCTTACCTTTTGGAAGGCTTGGGCTGGAATATCATTATTTCGGTAATAGCCACGATAGTGGGAATGCTACTCGGGAGTATTTTCGTTTGGATTAAATTCCGACAGTCATTAATCAGTCGACGTGCGGGTGAGGTAATTCCTGCAATTTTGCGTGGCGCACCGACACTATTCCTGCTTTTCTATCTTGCGATATTGATACCTAATGAAATTTCATTGTTTGACGGTAAAATAACCCTCGTAGTGCCCATCTGGCTCAAAGCGGCGTTAGCGCTGACCGCATCGCCATTAGCTTTTACAGCTTGGAACCTTTACTCGTCGATTAATTTTTGGAAAGGCGGGCAACGCGGGGCTGCAATGCTTTTTATTCCGAATTGTATGAACGGCTTTATGATTACACTCCTTGCATCTTCTGGAGCCTCTCTAGTGGGTGTCAACGAGCTCGTCGGCCGAACAAGTACAGTCATTAAAACGTTAGATACCGATTATTCTCTGATTCTTTATTCGTATGCCGCCTGTCTTTTCCTGTGCACAGCATTAGTCCTAAAGGTTGTGGTTCGCCGATTGCAAAAGATGATAGAAGGGCGATTTGCCCTCTAGCCCGGCACTAATAACTAAATTTGATGACCTATTGAGAAACCTGGCCCCTGTCTAGCCCCTGAGAGTCCGTCCGGTAAGTTTATGTTTTCAAACAAAGCCTTCTCAACATCAAACGAATAGAAGCTAACATCAGAAACGCGCGGGCGGTTCTGGTGCGATTTTCCACATCTTTGGCGAGGCGACGGCATCGACCGAGCCAGGCCAGCGTTCTTTCCACGACCCAACGCCTGGGGATGACCTCAAAGCCGACTGCCGTGTCGGACCGTTTGACTTGACCTTGCCCCCTGAATTACCGCCGGTTTGGAGTTAGAGTCTGTTTCTCAGAGAGGAGACGGACGATGAAGCGCAGCAGGTTCACGGAAGAGCAGATCATCGGGATTTTGAAAGAGCATCAGGCGGGTCTGTCCGCGTCTGAGCTGTGCCGGCGGCACGGCATCTCGGACGCAACGTTTTACAACTGGCGTTCGAAGTACGGCGGCATGGACGTGTCGGATGCAAAGAAGCTGAAGGCGCTTGAGGCCGAGAACGCAAAGCTGAAGAAGCTTCTGGCGGAATCGGTGATGGATGTGTCTACGCTGAAAGAGATGCTCGGAAAAAACTTCTGACGCCCGGTTCGAGGAGAAGCGCCGTGGACTGGGCGATCACAGACAAAAACTACTCGCAGCGCCGGGCGTGTTCCCTGGTCGGTCTGGACCGGAAGACGTATCGCTATGCGTCGCGTCGGCCTGCCGACAAGGCGATCCGCAAACGCCTGCGGGAGCTGGCGTCGGAGCGTCGTCGCTTCGGCTATCGCCGGCTGCATATTCTGCTGCGGCGCGAGGGGATAGAGGTGAACCACAAGAAGCTGTACCGGCTCTACAAGGAAGAACGGCTTACCGTGCGCAAGCGCGGCGGTCGCAAGCGGGCGCTGGGTACGCGGGCACCGATGACGATCCCGCAGGATCGCAATCAGCGCTGGTCTCTGGACTTCGTATCAGACTCCCTGGTCGATGGCCGACGGTTCCGGATCCTGTGCGTGATCGACGACTTCAGCCGGGAATGCCTGGCAACGGTGGCGGACAACTCGATCTCGGGCGTGCGCGTTGCGCGGGAACTCGACCGGATTGCCGGCGTCCGTGGGTATCCCTGCATGGTGGTCTCTGACAACGGCACCGAGCTGACGTCGAACGCCATTCTTCAATGGCAGGAGGAGCGCAGCGTCGAGTGGCACTACATCGCCCCGGGCAAACCGATGCAGAACGGCTTCGTTGAATCGTTCAACGGGCGACTGAGAGACGAGTGCCTGAACGAGCACCTGTTCAGGAGTTACGGCCATGCCCGCGAGATCATCGCGCGCTGGCGTCACGACTATAACAACCACAGACCGCGTACGAGCCTCGACGGGCTCACACCGAAGGAGTTTACAACCCGGTCCGGACAGGGACATAACCAGAGCAGATTCTAATCATAAACGGGGGAATGACGGGGGCAAGGTCAAACCTTGTGCTTCGTCGCGATCTCTTGGGTCGTCTTGTCGCCGCGCAACGCGTCCAGCGCAACACGAGCCTTGAAGTCCGCCGAAAATCGACGTCGTGTCGTCATCTCGTATCCCTCCGCTATCCGGTGGAATACACCTTAGCAACCTGTCCGATTTTCCGGGACCACCTCAATCTGCGCATAGCTAGACCGACCTAATACCGCCAGAGCCGTGGGCTGGCGATCGAGGTATGGGATTTAGCGTCTTGGCGAGGTACTAGATAATAAGGTAACGTTAGTTCAAATTTTTATGGTGAAGCGTCCTGTGCGGAATACCACGAATCAAAATATGAACGGCTGGCTAAATATCTTTGGTCTAGCAGCAAGTGTGCTTCTGGCTGGATGCAGCATTAAGACATATAAGCAAAGCAAGCAATTTATTACCCGCGATAATACCTAAAAAAATCTGGCGAACGCACTAGGCCGCCACAGGATCTAATCATCTTCAATCAAAAAATCTATCCTACATCTCAAAGAGGGAATGTGTCATGATTAAAATTAAATCTTATTGTTTTTTTTTATTTATTTTTATCATAGGAGGCATCAGCCCTTCTCAAATGGCCCATGCAAAAAATAATGATTATTACTTAAAGATAAAATTAAATCAGCTTACACCCAGATTTCAAACCGCTGAACAATATGCTCTTCAAAAAGAGCGAGAATATCAAGAGACTCGTCAAGAAAAGAATGAATATCAAAAAAAGAATGAATATCAAGTTGCGAAAAAACGGAAAAAGCGTAGGGGAGCATTCAGAAAAATTAAAAAAGCTAAAACGTCTACCAGAAAAATTAGCCGAGGGGTTAACGGCGCTGCGGGAGCTGCTGCCGCGGCCGGCGTTGCTGCGGGGGCTGCAGCTGCTGCCGGGGCGAATGTGATAGTTGACGCAGCCAAAGACTTTAAATTTTCTCAAGCCACGCCATTTGCAAAGTCAGGGACATGTAAAGCAAATAGACCGGGCAAAATGAATCAGTCCTACTGTAGCTTTGCTGAGGTTAACATGAAGGCATGCGCGAAGATTTTCGGCCAGAAAGCCTGCGTCGGCCCAGGAAAATATAAAACTACCGTTGCGGGAACTACTGGCATCGTTACTTACTTGAACCAAAAAGATGGAACAATTGGGGCGACGCTTGATGCGAGACAGACTCTGACAATGAATTTTTTTGGAAAGCCCCTCGAGGTGGGACTTTCTTGTCAACTGACAAAGGGGGCGGAGAGTTCGTGGAGCAAGACTCTGGGGGTAAATTTTCAAACACCAGCATTTCCTCCGATCACTACGACTGATGTTTTGACAGCAATAGTCACACGAGGCGCAAAAGCGGGAGCGACAGGTGCAGCAAAATCAGCGGCGCAAACATCCGGTGCTAAAAATAAAACTCAAGCTATGGCAGGCTATGCCGGATCGGCGTCTGCAGGAGAAATGATGAAGTTAATGCAGTCATCTGGCTGCAATTTAATCATCCCAGAAGCGAAATTATTTGGCGGGATTAAAAGTTTTAATCTCGCAAGCGTTGGTGTGAAAATCACTGTAGCTGTAAAAAACTGGGTAATAAAAGGTAAGAACGCGTCTGCCGATTTTATCGTCAGTTCTGGGATTGAGGCAGAAGTGGGCGGTACTCGGCAAAAGATTGCTGGAAAAAATGTAAAAATGCCTGGATATTCGTGGGGCAAAGACTTTGTCAATCTGGTTAAGTTTAAAGTCAGCACTGATGGTCTTTAACCCGCGAGCTCCGTGCTATTTGACTTTCGCGCACTTACTGGTCCAATTTAATCGTTAGGTCATCCGCTCATAAAGACGTTCCTGAATATCCCCGGATGTCACTCAAGCTTTCAAACTGTTGGGTGTCTTGATGCGGGAATTCGAAAGCGCGAATATGGTGCTGGCCACGCTCGAGCGCGCGGATTTCAGCAACGCGAACCTGTCGAAAGCCAACCTGTCGCGCGCCTCCATGCTGGGGGTGACCCTGCGCGGCGCCACGATGATCTTTACAGACCTGCAGGATGCCTATCTTGAGGGGGCCGAACTGACCGACGCGAACATGACCGGTGCCGATCTGCGTGGCGCCAACCTCTATCGTGTGTTCGCCGACAAAGCCATCCTGCGCAATGCCAACATGCGGGGCGCCTCGATACAGCGCGGCAAGTTTCGTCGGGCCAGCATGGAAGGCGCAAAGCTGACCGGTGCCGACCTGTCCGGTGCTGACCTGACAATGACGAACCTGACGAATGCCGACCTGCGTGGCGCCAACCTGACCGGCGCCGCTCTCAGCTATGCCCGTCTTCTGGGGGCGGATCTGCGCAATGCGAAACTGGGCAAGGCTATCCTTTACGGCACCAACATGAAGGAAGCCGATTTCAGAGGCGCGAATCTCACTGCCGCCCGCATCGCCAGCGTCGTGCGTACCGGCACGAAATTTTGCGGGGCGACCATGCCGGACGGCGAAAGAGGGCCGTGTTCGGGCAGGTAGGGGCCGGCGTCGGGTTATCTCCGCCCCGATGACACCGGCCCGGGTTTCGGCTATGACGATCCGATGATAGATAAAACCGTCGAAAATCTGCATGAAGCCGTTTCGGTAATCGAGGACGGCGCGGTCGTTCTCATCAGCGGGTTCGGTGAATCCGGCAATCCGACAGAGCTTGCCCATGCGCTGATCGACCATGGCGCGCGCGATCTGACCCTGGTGAACAACAACGCCGGGAACGGGCATGTCGGGATGGCGGCGCTGCTGGAATCCGGCCAGGTCCGCAAGATCATCTGTTCCTTTCCGCGCTCGACCCATTCCGAAGTCTTCGACACCATGTATCGCGAAGGGCGGATCGAGCTCGAGGTCGTTCCCCAGGGGACGCTGGCAGAGCGTATCCGGGCGGCGGGCGCCGGCATCGGGGGCTTCTACACGCGTACCTCCATCGGCACGCCGCTCGCCGACGGCAAGGAACGGCGGGTGTATAACGGGCAGGAATACGTCCTGGAAGATCCGCTCCATGCCGATATCGCGCTGGTAAAGGCCGACCTTGCCGACCGCTGGGGGAACCTCACCTTCCGGCTTGCCGCGCGCAACTTCGGCCCCATCATGTGCACGGCGGCGAAAACGACCATCGTTCAGGCGCGCAGGATCGTCGCGCTGGGCGATATTCCGCCGGAGCAGGTTGTGACGCCCGGCATTTTCGTCGATCGTATCGTCGAGGTTCCCGACCCCGGCAGCGAGCGTGCGATGATCGAACAGGGCATCCGTTACACAGCGGGAGACAGCTTATGACCGTTGCCGTTTCAGACAGGCTTTCGCGCCGCCAGGTCGCCTGGCGTGTGGCGCAGGACATCGCCGAGGGAAACTACGTCAACCTCGGCATCGGGATGCCGGAACTGGTGGCCAACTACATCCCCGAGGGCCGCGAAATCATCTTTCACAGTGAAAACGGCATTCTCGGCATGGGCCCGGAACCCGGCGCCAACGAGGTCGATTACGATCTGATCAACGCCGGAAAGAAGCCGGTCACGATGCTGCCGGGCGGGGCGTTTTTCCATCATGCGGATTCGTTTGCCATGATCCGCGGCGGTCATATCGACATCTGCGTGCTGGGCGCGTTCCAGATTTCTGCGAGAGGCGATCTCGCCAACTGGTCCACCGGCGGGGCCGATTCCGTCCCGGCGGTCGGCGGCGCGATGGACCTCGCCGTCGGCGCGCGCAGGGTTTTCGTGATGACCGATCACAACACCAAGAAAGGCGAGGCCAAGCTGGTCGACGAATGCGCCTTTCCGCTGACCGGACCGGGCGTCGTCGATACGATCTATACCGATATCGCCGTGGTGGATGTCACCGATAACGGCTTCGTCGTCCGCGAAAAAGTGCCGGGACTGTCATTCGACGAGCTGCAGGCCCGCACCGGAGCAGCCCTCGGCGGCGCGGATACCTGCGGCGATCTGGTGGCGCCCGATCTCGGCTGAGTGAACGGTGCTGGAAGGACAGCACTAGGCCGGAAAATCGAAGAGCCTCAGCGGGTTCTCCACAAGGATCATGTCCCGTGTGACTTTATCCGGTATCAGTTCCGGAATCATGTCGATCAGCTCGCCGGTGTCGCATTGTTCGCCGATGGTGTAGCGCTGCGAATGCGGCCAGTCGGTACCCCAGAGCAGCCGTTCCGGCGCGGTCGCGACCATTTCATGGGCGAATGCCGGGGCATCCGCATAGGGTGGGCCGAGAGCAGAACACCGTTCGATACAGGAAATTTTCGCCCAGATATGCTCGTAATCGCGGAGCAGGTCGATCAGCGTGCGGAATGCGGGCTGGTCCGTGCCGTCGGCGAAGCTGATGCGGCAGTAATGGTCGATGATCGTCGGCACCGGCATGGCAGCGAGCCAGGCGGCATTGGCGACGATGCTGTCGGGCTTGGCGTGGATGGTCAGCGACCAGCCGCGGTCCTTGATGCGGTCGACGACCGTCTCGATCAGCGCAAGGTTTCCGGTGCCGCCGCTTTCCGCAATCATGTTGAACCGCACGCCGCGGATGCCGCCATCGTGCAGCGCGTCGAGGTCGGCATCGGTGAATGTGTCGTCCACCTTGGCGACCCCCATCAGGCGTCCGTCAGAGCGGGCAATGGCGTCCAGGGTGACGGAATTGTCGTGGCCATGCGCCATCGGCTGAATGACGATCCCGCGATCGATGCCGAGATGGGCCATAAGCTGGTGATAGTGGCCGAGCGGGGCGGCCGGCGGCGTATAGACGCGCTTTTCCGGTGGCGACCAGGGAAACACCTCCGGCGGGCCGAAGATGTGGAAATGCGTATCCACACTGCCCTTCGGCATCCGGAAGGTCGGCTTGCGCGGGCTCGGGTGGGGCGGAAAGCAGTATCTCAGGTCGCGCGGATCGGTCATGGGGCTCTTCCAAATCGGGTCCCGACAAGTCATAGCAGGCGCAACAAACGCATGCCAGAATGCGTGCTTCGACTACTGAAAAGCGGGAGGATAAAGCGTGGCCAGAATAACCCCTATAGACCGTGCGACGTCGCCGGAACTGGAGGACATATTTACCCGCGCCGAACAGGCGTTGGGCTTCGTGCCGAACAGTTTCCTCGCCATGGGCCGCTCGCCCGGCATCCTGCGGGCCTTCACGCGCCTTGCGCGCGAAGTGATCGGCGTGCCGGGCAAGGCGCCGCTGCCGCTGAAGCGGATGGCCGGCTACATGGCGAGCCGTGCCGCCGGCTGCATGTATTGTTCCGCGCACACGGCCGAGACGGCGAGCGAGGTCGATGGCGTGCCGCCGGAGAAGGTCGCGGCAATATGGGACTACGAAACCAGTCCGCTATTCGATGACGGCGAGCGCGCCGTACTGCGCATGGCCCAGGCCGCCGGCACGACCCCCAACGCGGTGACGGACGACGATTTCGACGAGATGAAGAAATATTTCGACGAGGATCAGATCGTCGAGCTGGTCGCCGCCGTCTGCCTGTTCGGCTGGCTGAACCGCTGGAACGACACCATGGCGACGGACCTCGAAAAACGGCCGCTGGAATTCGGTCAGGCAATTCTTGCGGATAGCGGCTGGACGCCGGGCAAGCACGTCTAGGACGGTTGCGGTCGGGAGGTCAGGGTGCTTTGCGGCGGTCCCGGGTTTCGCGGTGCCAGATATACAGACCGCTGCAGATGACGATACAGGTGCCGAGAATGGAATATTCATCCGGGATCTGGCCGAAGACCAGGATGCTGATGATCGTCACCCACACGATCTGGGTATAGAGAAACGGCGACAGCGTGGACACGCCGGCGACTTCGAACGCGCGGATGAGCATGTAGTGCCCGAAGCCGAACAGGGTGCCGGTCGCCACCATGATCGCCCAGGCGGTCGCATCCGGCGTTTTCCAGACAAACGGGGCGATGCATGACATCACGATACAGCCGACGGCGGACGTCCAGAACAGGCTGGTCCTGGTGTCTTCGGTGCGCCCGGCAATACGCGTCATGATCTGATAGGACGCATAGCAAACAGCCGTGATCAGCGGCAGGAACGCGGCCCAGTGCATGACACCGAGACCGGGCCGGATGATTACCAGAACGCCGAGGAAGCCGACGAAGATCGCCGCCCAGCGGCGCGGGCCGACCTTTTCGCCGAGGAACGGGATCGACAGCGCGGTGACCAGCAGGGGCGCCGCGAAATTGATCGCCACGGCTTCCGGCAGGGAAAGATAGATCAGCGCGGTAAAGAAACTGATCGTTCCGAGCATCAGGGTGACCGAGCGCGCGAGATGCAGGAACGGCCGCGAGGTCCGCATCTGGCTGATGATGCCGGTGCGTGAAAAGATCAGCAGGAAGACCAGCGCGTGGAAAACATAGCGCGCCCAGACCACCTGGAGGATGTCGTAATCCTTCGACAGGATTTTGGCGCAGGCCTCGCCCATACCGAAAAACGCGACGCCGGTGCACAGCAGCGCGATCCCGAGACGGGGATTCTGGACGCGTGTGGCTACGTCCATCAGTGCCGTTCCCGGGAGGTCGTCATGATTGGTTTCTCCCGGAAGGCGGCGTGGTTACTGAAGGATGGACATTCTGGTCGGTTCGATCCGGGTCACGACCATGGCTTCGCGGTCCAGCACGTCGTTCAGGCGCGGGCTTATGCCCTCTGTCCATTCGGTGCTGCCATAGACGGCATCGTATAACGCCGCGCGCTGTTCTTCGCTTTCGAACCGGCGGATCCAGACATAGACGGAATCGTCGTCCTCGCCGCGGAAGCTGCCCGCGATGACCATGCCCTTGGCCACCTGGAAGGGAATGATTTCTTCTTCCATGATTTTCAGCCAGGTATCCATCTGACCGGGGCGCACCTTGTATTGCCGTAATTCGTAAAATGCCATTGGGTTTCTCCCTTTTGAAATGCTCTTATTCGTCGACCACGGCGGTCACATCGATCTCCACCATCGCGCCTTCGACCAGCAATGCCTCAACGCCGACACAGGTACTGGCGGCGGATCCCCCGTCGCCATAGAAATCCGTCATCGCCTTCATGATCACCGGGCGATGTTCCAGCTGCAGCCCGACGATAAACACCCGCTGGCGCACCACGTTCGCAGGGGTCGCGCCGGCCAGCGCCAGCGCCCGGCGAATGGTGTCGTAGATAAAGGCCAACTGTACGCCGAGGTCGCCGGGGCCCACCAGTTCGCCGTCGGGCGTGGAGGATACCAGGCCGGACAGGTGGATCGTTTTCCCGCCGGTGCTGGTGACAAGATTCGTGAAATGCGGCTTGTTCCAGAGAAAATCCGGGCGGATGCGCTCGATTTCGGCAGTCATGGTCTTTCCGTTCGAGTTTGAAGCTGCATTATGCGCGTGCCGTGCGCCGGGAGACAATGGCGCGCAGGGTGAAAATTTGCCGCGACGCCATGCAAAAACGGCGCCACCCGAAGGCGACGCCGTTTCCTGTCAGACCCGTATGGGCGGCTTACTCGTACATCAGCGATTTCAGTTTCTTGTAATCGACGTTGTAGTTGGTGTACTTGTCGTTGACGGCCCATTTTGCGCCGTAAATCGTATCCAGATAGGCTTTTGCGTATTCGCCTTCGAGGGCGAAATCCTTGACGCCCGCCTTGACGAGCTTGGCTTCGTCTTCCGCCAGTTTTTGGGCCACGACCTCGTTGCTCCGCGTTTCGTACTGCTTGGCAATTTTGGTCAGGAAGTCCCGCTCCTGCTGGGTCAGGCTCGCCCACTTGTCCTTGTTGATGACGGTAACGAAGGTCCCGCCATAGAAATTCGGCGTGATCTTATACTTCAGGAATTTTTCCCAGCCGTACTTGGTCACCGATCCCTTGGGCCAGGCGATCCCTTTGACAACGCCGCGCTGCAGTCCTGTGTAGACATCGCCGGGAGAGATGGCGACCGGTGTCGCACTCATCGCCGACAGCATGGGTTTGTATAGTCCGGTCGAGCGCATCTTTACGCCCTTCAGGTCCAGCCCCGTCGTTTTGCTCAGCTTCGGCGGTTCGATCGTATACATGTAGAAAGTGGAGACGTCATAGGCCGGGAAGGCCAGAACGTGGGCATTAAGACCCTTGTTCCATGCTTCTTCCAGCATGGCTATGGCGCCGTTCTCCCGCATTTCAGCGAGCGTTTTGTTATGGGCGCCCAGCAGACGCGCTTCCGGCAGGTCGGCCCCGAAATATGGCGCGGGACAGAATACGATATCGATCAGGCCGCGCTTCAGCAGACCGCCCTGTTTGCGGAACGGCGTGATTTCCGGCCCGCCGATATAATTGAGCTTGAGCCCGATATCGTTCTTTTGAGCAGGCTTCAGGAACTCGTTAAGAAATACGACGGAGTGATCGTGGGTTCGAATCTGACAGGTCGATACCTTCAGGGTGGCCGACTGGGCAGGCAGGGACCAGGCGACTGCGGCAGCCATCGCCGGTAGCAGGATTGATCTGCGTATCATGTTGTTTCCTCCACTTGGTTCATTATTCACTGGATGCGGGATTTTCCCGTCTGGTTGCCGCCGAACATTGCTCTTCGCGACGCGCGTGTGGCTCGGCGACAAGTTGGATCACCACGCGTACTACGTCCTTCATCTTCTTGGAAATACTCTCAATACATCATGCCCGGAAGCCAGAGTGCGAGACCGGGGAACGCGATCAGGATCAGGATCAGGATCGCGTCGCAAACCAGGTACGGGAATGCGGCGTTCGCCACCTGGAACAGCGTGGTTCCTTTCGGCGCAACGCCCAGCATCACGTATAGCAGCAGCCCGAAGGGCGGCGTGGTTCCGGCCATCTCGAAGGTCATCAGCACGAACAGGCCGAACCAGATCAGATCGAAGCCAAGCTGCTGCGCCAGCGGAAAGAAGATCGGCACCGTGATCAGCATCATCGATGTCGCGTCCATGAACATGCCGAGCGTGATGAGAATGAAAAACATCATCAGCAGGATCCAGTACTTGGATATCCCGAACCCGGTCGCCCATTCCAGCAGGCCGGCGCTGGCGCCCGAATAGGCCAGAAGCTGGCTGAACACGGTTGAACTCATGATGATGAAAAACACCATCGCGCCGACCTTGACGGTCGCCTCAATCGACGCACGAAGGGCGGTGAAGGTCAGGACGCGAAACGCGATCGCCAGGATCATCACCCCAAGCACGCCGAAGGCGGCGGCTTCCGTCGGCGTCGTCCAGCCGAGGATGATGAAGCCGATCACCATGAAAACCACCAGCCCCATGGGCAGGATGTTCGTGCAGACCAGCTTCACGCGCTCCCGCACCGGCGGCATGTCGACTGCATAGGCCGGGGCGGATTCCGGATTTATCTTTATCTGCAGGAAGATAAGAATCGCGTAGAGCCCCGCGAGCAGGAAGCCCGGCAGGAAACCCGCGATCAGCAGGCTGCCGACGTCGATATTTGCGACGGAGGCAAGCAGAACCCCCAGCGCGGATGGCGGGATAATCATCGCGAGGCCCCCGGTGCCGAGGATCGGCCCCATGGACATGCGACGGTTATAGCCCCGGCGTTGCATCTCCGGCACCATCAGGGATCCGAGCATGGCGGTATTGGCCATGCTCGAACCGGTAAGCGTCGAAAACACCGCGCCCCCGGCGACGGTCAGGTAGCACAGCCGACCCTGCAGCCGGCCGAACAGCACGTCGAGCCCGTCGAATACCCGGATCGCCAGGCCGGTATGAAAAAACAATGCGCCCATCATGATGAACATCGGCACCGGCCCCAGCGTGAAACGGGTCAGCAACGATGTGGAATTGTCGACGATCTGCGTCCAGGCAGACCAGTCGCCCATGAAAATCAGGGCGCCGATGATGTTCGCCGTGATGAAGGTCATGGCGACAGGAATGCCCATTGCCATGAAGAACATTACCATGCCGATCAGGATGGCGAGTGCCCAGTACCATTCGATATCCATCGCTTAAACGCCTTCGCGTTCGGCGATTGACTGACTGTACATGTCGTCAATACCGATCAGGTAACGGGCGAACTCCGCCGCCACGAAGAACATGCAGATCGGCATGGGGAAGTAGAGCGCCCAGAGCGGCATATCGACACTGCGCACATCGACCATCTGGCCCTCCCAGGCGCCGATCGCCAGTCCCGCGGCATGAACGCAGTAGATCAGGGCGGCAGCGGTACAGACCGCATAGACGGCCTTGGCGATGACTTTCTTCAGAGCCGCCGGGAGAAACTGTGTCACCGCATCGATGAACACGTGCCCCTTGATGCGGACGAGCCACGGCGCTGCGAGCATCGTGAACCACAACAGGATGTATTCGACGACGGATATCGTGAAGGCGGGCGGCGTAAACCCGACGATGCGCAGCGTCACGTCGGTAACGATCATCACGAAGCTCAGAAAAATAAGGAGTCCCGCCAGCACCGCCATCCCGTTCAGGATGGCGTTATAGCCTCTGTACACATTCCGCACGGATCAACTCCCGCCCGGATCGGGCTGGAGCCCTCCCGCATGAAAACGCGTTTCGAGCCATGAAATCCCAGCCATGTTTCCCACCATCCTGTTATCCCGGCATTTCGCAGGGTCTATTATTTTTACTAATGGAACGCGTCAGGCAACGAGGCCAGCGTACTACGATTGCACGCGTGGGGGCGAATCAATTGGCGATGTTGATGAGAGGCGGGGAAACAGGCGCAACGGTTCACCTGTTCTGAAGAGGACCGAGCGGCGTTTCGCCGGGTATTTAAAAGTACTGGTCGGAGTGAGAGGATTCGAACCTCCGGCCCCTGCCTCCCGAAGACAGTGCTTTCCAACTCTAGATTTTATTTCCTAAGCAGTTAGAGACAAACTCCAAAACTGCAAATTGCGAATAATTTCAATACTATAACACATATTACGGATTTTGGAACTAGCTTGTCTGCTAGCTCTATGCCGTGAAGTATTTTTAGACAAAATTATTGATCGATGGAGCAGAATTGGAGCGAGTGTGTACACGTTCAAGTAGGATTGCACACCCTGCTTCCCACGCTTTGGACGTGCCAACACTAAAAAGCACCGGCTAAGCGTTTAACACCCCCCCCACCCAAGAAAATACCCCGGTCTGTTCAGGCATAGATATGAGCCACCTTATTGGTAGAGTATTACGACAAGGCTTGCTCATCATGCCTAGCAAGCAGTTCCCAACATTCCTTTATACGCTTTATTTTCCCGATATATTGAGGCTTTCATAGCCGCCGTACTACGCCGGAAAACCTCCCTAATTAAGTGAGCCGGATGATTTGTGAAGACCCTCTCACCATTTGTTGTCTGTCATCTACGAAAAACACTCTCTTTTCGTAGCAAGCTTTCTCCAAAACCCTCTGTATCCTGCAGAATTCTGCGGTTTAAAAACCGTGACATAATTCCGTATAGGGAAGACCCATAAATGCGTTTGTCACGGTTTTGCTTGATCGTCTTCATTATCGCCATTGCCTCATAACCCAAACTCTACTCTTGAAAAGCCCTAATATGTTCGATAACATACTGTAATATAATTCTTATTCTAATTTACATTGTATATCGGAAGCTGATTTCTAGGACATGTCCTAGATTTTTAGAGCCGCCATCAGCTTCACCAAACCAAACCCTTGTTACGCACCCGCCTACTACTCACAGCAGTAGGTGGCGTTTAGCGATTCACGCCAACAGACAGAAGCAGACGACTTGACGGTCGATCACGTCTGCGGGCTTCGATCCTGCATCAATCCAACGCACCTACAGTTACTGCTTCTGTCCTTC